>Ga0335083_10002242_pt1 | contig 25697 bp, 27 predicted proteins | sample Lox_Sample_42_FD_206716 | JGI IMG/M metagenome (GOLD analysis project Ga0335083, IMG submission 206716) | Soil microbial communities from Loxahatchee National Wildlife Refuge, Florida, United States - Lox_Sample_4.2 | ecosystem: Environmental > Terrestrial > Soil > Wetlands | place: USA...
CTGGGGAACGGCGGCGCTCGCATGCCGGCGTCTCGGGCCCCAGGCGCAGGTGCTCGTCGACACGGGCCACCATCCGCAGGGCACGAACATCGAGCAGATTGTCGCGGTGCTGCTCGCCGAGGAGCTGCTCGGCGGCTTCCACTTCAACAACCGCAAGTACGCCGACGACGATCTGATCGTCGGCTCGATCGACCCGTTCGAGCTCTTCCGGATCATGCGCGAGATCGCGCGCGCCGAGCGGCGGGACCGAATCGCCTTCATGATCGACCAGTCGCACAACGTCGAGGGGAAGATCGACGCGATGATCCAGTCGGTCGTCAACATCCAGACCGCGTACGCGAAGGCACTGCTCGTCGACGAGGATCACCTCGCCGAGGCACAGCGTGCGGGTGACGTGCTCGGCGCGCATCGCGTCCTGCTGGATGCCTTCGAGACCGACGTCAGGCCGCTGCTTCGCGAGCTGCGCGAGGAGCTCGGCATCGACCCGGACCCGGTCGAGGCGTTTCGCCGCGGCGGCTTCGCCGATCGGCTCGCGCAGGAGCGCGGAGTCGCATCGGTCGAGAGCGCCTACGAGCGAACCTGACCCGCGTGCAGATCGCGCTCTTCGTCACCTGCGTCGGCGACACGCTGTTCCCCGAAGCAGGCCGGGCGACGGTCGACGTGCTGGAAGGGCTCGGCCACGAGGTCGTGTTCCCGGAGAAGCAGACGTGCTGCGGCCAGATGCACCTGAACAGCGGCTACCGGCGCGATGCGGAGCGGCTCGGCCGGCGCTTTCGCTCCCTCTTCGAGGGATACGAGACCGTCGTCGCGCCGTCGTCGTCCTGCGTCGGCCACGTGCGCGAGTTTCTCGGGATGACGAACGTGCTCGAGCTGTCCGAGCTGCTCGTGGCGAGGCTCGGCGTCGACGACGTCGGCGCGACGTTCACCGCGCGGGTGGCGTACCACCCGACGTGCCACTCGCTCCGCGTGACACGCGTCGGGGACGCCCCGCGGCGGCTGCTCGGAAACGTGCGCGGCCTCGAGCTGGTCGAGGTCGCCGACGCCGAGGAGTGCTGCGGCTTCGGGGGGACCTTCGCGGTGAAGAACGCAGAGACGTCGAGCGCGATGCTCGCGGACAAGTGCGCGGCGGTCGAGGCATCGGGCGCGGAGGTCTGCACCGCCGTGGACGGGTCGTGCCTGCTGCAGATCGGCGGCGGCCTCTCGCGCCGGGGCTCGCAGGTGCGCGCGCTGCACCTGGCGGAGATCCTCGCCTCCCGGTGACGAGCTTCCCCGAAGCCGCGCGGGTCGAGCTCGCAAACCACCAGCTGCGCACGAACCTGAGGCACGCGACCCGGACGATCCGCACGAAGCGTGCGCGTGTCGTCTCGGAGCTGCCCGACTGGGAGGAGCTGCGCGAGGCGGGCCGGCGCATCAAGCAGGACGTGCTCGCGAACCTCGATCGATACCTGGTCGAGTTCGAGGAGGCGGTGCAGGCGGCAGGGGGCCGGGTGCACTGGGCCCGGGACGCCGACGAGGCGAACCAGGTGGTCGCGACGGTCGCCCGCGCGCATGGTGCGGACGAGGTGGTCAAGGTCAAGTCGCTGACCACCGACGAGATCCGGCTCAACGAGGCGCTCGGCGAGGCCGGGATCCATGCGATCGAGACCGACTTCGCCGAGCTGATCCTCCAGCTCGACGACGACTGGTCGTCGCACATCCTCGTGCCGGCGATCCATCGCAACCGCAGCGAGATTCGCGAGATCTTCGCGCGCACGATTGCGCCCGGCATCGAGTCGGACGATCCCGCCGATCTCGCCGAAGCAGCGCGCCTCTACCTGCGCGAGCGCTTTCTGGCGGCGAAGGTCGGCGTCAGCGGCGCCAACTTCGGCATCGCCGAGACCGGAACGCTCGTCGTCGTCGAGTCGGAGGGCAACGGCCGCATGTGCACGACGCTGCCCCCGGTGCTCGTGTCGATCCTCGGCATCGAGAAGCTCCTGCCTCGCTTCGCCGATCTCGAGGTCTTCCTGCAGCTCCTGCCGCGCTCGGCGACCGGCGAGCGGATGAACCCGTACACGTCTCTCTGGACCGGCATGACCCCACGCGACGGGCCGCAGGAACTGCACGTCGTGCTCCTCGACAACGGCCGGACGAACGCGCTCGCCGACGAGGTCGGCCGCGACGCGCTGCACTGCATCCGCTGCAGTGCCTGCCTCAACGTGTGCCCCGTCTACACGCGGACGGGCGGCCACGCGTACGGATCCGTCTATCCCGGGCCGATCGGCGCGATCCTCACGCCGCAGCTCGAGGGGATCGAGAACGCGCCTTCGCTTCCGTTTGCGTCGAGCCTGTGCGGCGCCTGTTACGAGGTGTGCCCGGTCAAGATCGACATCCCGCGGATCCTCCTGCACCTGCGCGAGCAGGCCGTCGCGGCGAAGTCCGCGCGCGGCGAGCGAACGGCGATGAAGCTCGCCGCCTGGACGTTCCGGGGCGCGGGCCGCTTCTCGCTCGCCGAGCGCGTCGCCGGCGCGCTCGGAGGCGGCCGGCCGATCCACAGGCTCCCGGGCCCGCTCTCGGGCTGGACGGACTCGCGCGACCTGAAGGCGCCTGCGCGCCAGAGCTTCCGGTCCTGGTGGCGAAAGCGATGAGCAGCGCACGCGACGAGGTGCTGGCGCGGGTAGGCGCCGCGATCGCCGGTTCCGAGTCGCCGCCGGCGGCACGCGACTACCGGAGGGCCACTGCAACCGGCCTGGAGCAGCGAGTGGAGCTCTTCTGCGCCCGGGTCGCCGACTACCGGGCGGAGGTGCTGCAGATCGGCGTCGACGCGATCCCGGCGGCCGCCGAGGCGATCTGCCGCGAGCTCGGCGTGCGTCGCATCGGCGTACCGCCGACGCTCCCGGCGGCGTGGCGGCCGCGCTCGCTCTCGCTCGTCGAGGACCACGGGCTCACACCGCGCTATCTCGACCGGCTCGACGGCGCGCTCACCGGCTGCACCGCCGCGGTCGCCGAGACCGGCACGATCGTCCTCACGTCGCACGGTCACGACGGTCGGCGGGCGCTCACGCTCGTGCCCGACCTTCACATCTGCGTCGTTCGCGAGGCGCAGATCTCGATGCTGCTTCCGGAGGCACTCGACAGGCTCGCGGAGCAAGGGCTTGCGGCGAGCCCGATCACGTTCGTCTCGGGCCCGTCCGCCACCTCCGACATCGAGCTCGACCGCGTCGAAGGCGTCCACGGCCCGCGAAGGCTCCACGTTCTCGTCGTCAAGGAGGCCACATGACTCAACGCTCGGCATTCGTCCTGCACGTGAAGCCCGATCGGATCGACGAGTACGTCGAGGCCCACCGCAACGTCTGGCCGGAGATGCTCCAGGCGCTCCGGGACGCGGGCATCCGCAACTACACGATCTACCGCTCGGGCACCGATATGTTCGGCTACTTCGAGTCGGACGATCTCGAGCGCGCCGGCGCCCACATGGCAGCCCAGGAGGTGAACACGCGGTGGCAGGACGCGATGGCTGAGCTGCTCGACGAGCGGGTGCCGGACGGCGGCCCTCCGCCGCTCGAAGAGATCTTCCGACTCGCGTAAGCTCGGCCACGCGTTGGAGACGCAGCAGCAGAAGCAGCTCGTCCTGATCCTGGCGCGCGCATTCGCCTCGAGCCTGTCGACGCCGACCCTGCTGGCGGACGCCCGCGGCTATCTCGTCTTCTACAACGAGGCGGCCGAGGCGGTCGTCGGCAGGCGCTTCGCGGAGACCGGCGAGATGCCGCTCGACGACTGGGTCGCGGCCTTCGAGCCCAGGACGACCGACTCGGTCGAGATTCCGCCCGAGCGCCGGCCCGCACGGATCGCGTTCGACGAGCGCCGGCCGTCGCACGCCGACTATGTCGTGACGAGCACGGACGGGATGTCGCGTGCGATCGAGGTCTCGGCGTTCCCGCTGTTCGCGCACACGGACGAGTTCGTCGGGATCATCGTCATCTTCTGGCGGGCGTAACGATGCGCCTGAAGATCTGGGGCTGCCGCGGCTCGGTCGCGACACCGGGGGCCGAGACGACGAAGTACGGCGGCAACACGTCGTGCGTGGAGGTGATGCTCGACGGCGACGACACGGCGGTCGTGCTCGACGCGGGCACGGGGATTCGCGCGCTCGGGCTCGACCTGATCGGGCGCGGCACGCGGCAGATCAGGCTGTTCCTGACGCACCTGCATCTCGACCACCTCGAAGGGCTCCGCTTCTTCGCACCGATCTGGGACGAGAACGTGTCGCTCGAGATCTGGGGCCCGCGGTCGCCGGTGGTCAGCCTGCGCGACCGCATCCTGCGCTCGTTCTCGCCGCCGCTCTTCCCGCTCGACTTCCGCGATGTGCCGGCGCGGATCACGTTTCACGACCTGCCCGGCGAGCCCTGGCTCGGGGAGGGCGTCTCGCTGCACAGCGACCTCGTGCTCCATCCCGGGCCGACCGTCGGCTTCCGCCTCGAGTCGGGCAGCTCGAGCATCGCCTACCTCCCCGACCACGAGCCTGCACTGGCCGGGATCGACGCAGCGTCGCCGGACTGGCTCTCCGCCGGGGCACTCGCCCGGGGCGCCGACTTCGTCCTGCACGACGCCCAGTACTCCGAGGCCGAGTACCCCGCCAAGATCGGCTGGGGGCACTCGAGCGTCGCGCATGCGGTCGAGTTCTCACGCGCCGTCGGCGCGCACCGCCTCGTGCTCTTCCATCACGAGCCGGTGCATTCGGATCGCGAGCTCGAGGAGCTCGAGGAACGCGCGCGCGAGCTGACCGAGCACGGCGTGCCGCCTCCGCTGCTCGCGCGTGAAGGGATGGTGCTCGAAGTGATCTGACGGCCGGACGGCTCGACTGGCGTTACGGTTGCAGCGTGAGCCAGGCCGCCACGATGCCGCGCCGCAAGCGCATCGCGCTGATTGCCCACGACAACCGCAAGCCCGACCTCGTCGAATGGGCGCGCTTCAACCGCGGCACGCTCAGCCGGCACGAGCTCTATGCGACGGGCACGACCGGCGGGCTCGTCTCGGCCGAGCTCGATCTCCCCGTCCACCTCTTCCTGAGCGGCCCGCTCGGGGGAGACCAGCAGGTGGGCGCGGCGATCGCGGAGGGACGCATCGACTTCGTCGTCTTCTTCTGGGACCCGCTCGAGCCGCAGCCGCACGACGTCGACGTGAAGGCGCTGCTCCGGATCACCGTCGTCTGCAACGTCCCCATCGCGTGCAACCGCTCGACCGCCGACTTCCTGCTCTCGAGCCCGCTGATGAACGAGGAGTACCGCCCGGCAGCGGCCGGCGTCTGACGGCTACGAGCGCACGAGCGTCGCCCGCGCACCGGCCGCCTTGACCGCCTCGGAGAGCGTGCGGATGTCGTACGCGCCGTAGTGGCGGCGGCCGTTGACGAAGAAGGTCGGCGTGCCCGTGACGCCGCTCAGGTCGGCGCTGTCCACGTCCTCGGCGACGCGCGTCGCGCTCCGATGCGTGCGGACGGTGTCGGAGAAGCGGTCGACGTCGAGGCCGAGCCTTCCGGCGTAGTCGAAGAGGTCCTTCGGCGTGAGCGCCGACTGGTGCTCGAGCAGCAGGTCGTGCATCTCCCAGAAGGCGCCCTGGTCGGCTGCCGCCTCCGACGCCTCGGCGGCCACCTGCGCCCGCGTGTGGACGTCGCTGAGCGGGAGGTGGCGCCAGACGTACCGAACGTCGCCGAAGTCGCCGAGCAGCTCCCGAACGACCGGTTCCGCCTGACCGCAGTACGGGCACTCGAAGTCGCCGTACTCGACGAGCGTGACCGGCGCCTCCTCGGGCCCGCGGATGTGATCGCGCTCGGGGTCGACGTCGACGTAGAGATCGGTCAGCTGCTCTGCCGTCCCGAGCAGCGCACGGATGCGGAGGCCCCGCGGCAGCAGGGCCGCGCCACGGAACAGGAGCCAGGTAACGACCGACGCGCACAGAGCCGCGCTCAGGATCCCGACCTTCGCGTCCTCGAGCTGCGTGCCGTCGAAGGCGATCGTCGCAACGAGCAGCGAGACGGTGAAGCCGATCCCCGCGATCGTGCCCGCTCCCGCGACGGACGCCCAGCCGACGGGCGGCTGCATCCTGCCGCGGCTCACGCGCGTGACGAGCCACGAGCCGCCGACGATTCCGATCGGCTTGCCGACGACGTATCCGATCAGGATCCCGAGCGTGATGCGCGACGCGAACGCGTCCCGCAACGTGCCGCCGCCGAGCTCGATGCCCGCGTTCGCAAGCGCGAACAGCGGGACGATCGCGTAGCTCGTCCACGGATGGTAGAGGCGCTGGAGCCGCTCGTTCGCAGGCGTCGCAGCCCTGAGCTCCGCTTCCGCCGAGCGCGCGAGCTCGGCGGTCGGCTGCTCGCGGAACTCACGGAAGCGCTGCGTCGCGAGCTCGAGGGTCGAGCGCGGCGCGGGATAGGCGTACGGGAGGATCCCGATCGCGAGCCCGATCACCACCGGATCGACGCCGGCCTCGAACAGCCCGACCCATGCGACGGCGCCGAGGACGAAGTAGACGAGCCCGATCCGCAGCCGCAGGACGTGCAGAAAGATGACGACCGCGTAGGCGGCAATTGCTACCAGCAGCGCGCCGGTATGGATGGTCGTCGAATAGACGGTCGCGATGACGACGAGCGCGATGATGTCGTCGACGACGACGACCGTGAGCATGAACGCCCGCAGGCGGTCGGGGAACCGGGGCCCGACGAGCGCGAGCATCCCGAGGGCAAACGCCGTGTCGGTCGACATCGCGATGCCCCAGCCGTGGGCCGACGGCCGGCCGGCATTGATCACGAGGTACAGCGCGACCGCGGCCGCGATCCCGCACACCCCGGCGAGCAGCGGCAGCGCGAAGCGGCGCCGCTCCCGCAGCTCGCCCAGGTCGAACTCACGCCGCGCCTCGAGCCCGACCACGAAGAAGAAGAACGTCATCAGGCCGCTGTTGACCCACCCGCGCAGATCGAGCACGAGGCTGTGGTCGCCGAGGTGGATCGAGAGCTCGGTCGACCAGAGCGAGTGGTACGAGGAGGCGTCGACGTTCACCCAGACGAGCGCGGCGAGTGTCCCGGCGAGCAGCACGGCCGCGCCGCCGGTCTCGGTGCGAAGGAACTCGCGGAGCGGCGTCTGGACGCTGCGCGCCCACGCCGTCCGCCCGGTGAAGCGCGGCCGTTCGAGGCCGCTCGTGGCGCTGCTCACGCCGTGAACGTAGACGTTGCGGCGCGGGTCAGCGCGTGACGGTCAGAAGCGCGGTGATTCCGAGGTTGCCGCCGCCGCAGCGCGCGGTCACGGTGTACCTACCGGGCGCACGCAGGAGCGGGATCCGCACGACGGCCGAGAACCGCCCTGCCGAGCCGACCTGCCCGAAAACAGCCGGAACGCTCGCGAACGAATGCGTCGCCGGGAACGCGCGCGACAGGATCGTCACGGTATCGCCCGATGTACATCCTCCCGCGACGCCGCGGACGAGCACGGTGCGGCCCCGCCGGACGGTCTTCGGAGTCACCGTCAGCGCCTTGTCGACGGCACTCGTTCGCGCGCTCACGTCGAGGCCGCTCGCGACCACGACCGCGAGCCCGACGTCGCCCAGGTTGCCGGTCGACGATGCGCTGAGGACGAGCGACCGCCCGCGCTTGTCGGTGACGCACCGCCAGGCCGTACCGCCGTTGCCGTTCGCCGACCAGTAGACCTTGTTGCCGTCGACCTGCAGCGTCTTGTCCTTCGTCATCCAACCGGAGCACGCCGTGGAGGCGGGCAGCCGCTGCACGTTCCAGGTGAAGTTGGCCTTCGTCCACTTCCAGAGCCCCTGCCTGATCCGCACCCGGTTCGTGAACGTCACGGCGAGCTTGCCGTTCGTGACGTTCGCACCGGAGCGGTAGCGATAGAAGAGCGGCGTGCGCGCCGGCAGGTACAGGCTGCCGCCGCTCTGGCCGGCGAGCTTGGCGCGGAGCTGGGCCGGGACGTAGCTCCACGCCGGGGTGAACCCGGCGCGCGCGACACCGCCCGCAGCGGCTGCGACGACGCAGAACGCCACGAGCGTCGCCCCCGCCGACGCGGCTTTGCTCATCGACGGGAACGTACGCCGCACCTGTACGGGCCGTGTGAGCGAGGAGTACGGATTCGTCCCGCGGTCACCGGCGAGTGCCGGTGACCCGTCGTCGCTGCTCGGTGACGAACCAGGCTGCCAGGCCGAGGATCGCGGCCGCCGCCGCGAGCGCACCCGAGCGGAAGCGCTCGGGCTGCGGGAGCAGTGCGAGCCCGATGCACCAGACGACGAGCGCCACGCCGGCCGGGACGACGTCGGTCTTCGAGACCGGCAGGACCGATGCGACCACCGCACCGAGCGCGACGAGCGCCGCGACGGTCAGCGGCAACGCGGCCGTCCAGTTGTGGGAAGTCGGGGCGAAGATCATCGAGGAGTACCCCGCACCGCGGATCCACTGCCACCAGTCCCCCGTGTTGTACGGCGGCGAGATGAGCGGCTGCGTGAGGTGCGCGATGAGCAGCACGACCGCCGACGACACGAACAGGACCAGGAACGAGAGGGGGATCCGCCGCACGACCGGCGCCAGCGCGAGCGCGGCGAACCCGAGGACGCAGACGAGGAACCGCGGGCCGGGCGTGGCGCCGCCGAGCGGGCTGTAGTAGCCCGAGTTGTAGACGAGGAACAGCAGGCACACTGCGCCGATGAAGGCGGCCTCGCGCCGAAGCCCGCGCCGCCATAGCAGCACGATCCCGAGCGGGGCGAGCGCCAGCACCGGCCCGAGCGAGAGCAGGCCGCGCACGCCGACCGTGATCTGCAGCGCGCCGCTGAGGCTCGGCCACGCGACGCCGAAGAAGCCGACCGAGTTCGCGCCCAGCACGTCGTGGCCCGTCACGCCGGGGATGAGCACCGCCCCGACGTACGACAGATGGAGCGGGGACCCGAAGGCCCAGAGGTCGAAGAGCAGGAGCGGTGCGACGCCGAGGGCCGCGCCCGCCCCGAACGCGAGCGCGTTCCGTCCGTGTGGCCTGCGCGTGGCCACGTAGACGGCCAGGGCGAGCGCGAACAGCGCCAGCGGGTACTCGACGACCACGCCGAAACCGGCGAGGACGCCGGCGGCGAACACCCGGCCCGGGCCGGCGCGTGCACCGTCCCAGACGAGCGTGAAGGCGGCGAACGCGAGGAACGCCGCAAGCGCGTGCGAGAAGAAAAGGCTCGAGAACGGCAGCAGGATCGAGCCGAACCCGAGCGTCGCCGCTACGGCCGTCCCCGACCCCGGCTCGATCTTCTCGGCCGCCTGCCGGACGAGCACCAGGAGGCCGAGCGCCGGGAGCACCGCGCCCCACAGGGTCATCAACCACAGGTCGCGCCGCGGGATCGCGCGCATTGCGGCCGGGTAGGACAGGCCGGCGGAGCGGTCTGCGTGGATGAGCCCGAGCCCGCGCGCCAGCACGTACCACGGCACCGTGACGAGAGCGAGCCCCGGCGCCTTGTTGGCGAAGTAGTGGCCGTCCGACCAGGAGATGTCACACGACTCGCCGTGGATCCGGTCGATCCTCGCGGTCCCCGATGCGAGCGACTGCACGAGCGCGTAGTGCGAGCTCGTGTTGCAGTTCGGCTGGCGAAACGGCGACGCGAAGGCGACCGCGGCCGCCGCGAGCACGAGCGCGAAGAGAAGCCCGGAGCGTGTGACCGTCACCGCGGCGAGCCTCGCAGCCGGTAGATCGGGACGCGTTCGATCGTCGCCACCCGGCGATACCGACGGTCGAGCACGGCCCGGGTCCGCCCCGACGGATCGGCGGCTGCCGCCGGCTGCTCGACGACGACGAGCGCCGCCCGGCCCGCGGCGAGCTGGTTCCGGATACCGGCGACTGCTCCCTTGATGGACTGGACGTTACGCAACCAGAGATAGCCGGACATCGGCCTCCGGTCGGCGAGGTAGTAGATGTCGGCGGCGGCCCAGAGCACGTAGATCCGCTGTGAGGGTGTCGTGTGCTGCGACACGTAGCGCGCGACGGCCCCGTCCGACTCCAGGTGACGGTCGGCCGGCCAGATCGCACGCGCCTGCGCCGAGTCGGTGTCGCCCCACAGGGGGATCGCAACGGCGACCGCGGCGACCGCGGCAACCCCGACGAGCGCGGCCCGCAGCCGCACGCTCACGGCCAGGCATGCAGCGACGACCGACAGCGGCACCACGAGCTGGAGGTAGTAGTGCTGGTGGAAGTTGCCGCCGCTGAGCACACCGAGCAGTGCGAGGACGAGCCAGAGCCGGTTGAGCCGCGGTGCGTGACGCCAGCCGAGCACAGCGAGGATCGCCGCCGGCAGCAGCGCCTTCGCCGCAGGTGCGAGCGAGCTGTCGAAGTTCGTGAGCCGCTGGCCGAGTACCTCGCCGCCCGAGGCGTGGAGGCCGTAGCCGATCACGTCCCGGTACCAGGCCGCCGGATCGCCCGACCCGAGCACGCCGGCGAGGATGGGCGCGGCGACCGCGAGCGCGAGCACGCCGGCGCGCCGCCACGAGCCCCAGAGGCAGATCGCGATTGCGAGCGCGGCGTCGAAGAACGACTGCTTGACCATCCACGCGCCACCGGCCGCGACCCCCGCGACGATCAGCCAGTCGAGCCGATCGGTCTTCTCGTGCCAGGCGAACGCCAGCACGGCCGCGGAGGCGAGCACGCTCGCGATCAACTCGCCCGAGAGCGTGAATCCCTCGATGAACGGCGAAGCTCCCGCGGTTGCGGCGAGCACGCCCGCTACGAGGGCCGATAGTCTCCCGCCTGCGAGACCGCCGATCGAGAAGGCGAGCACGACGAGCACGGCGGCCGAGAGCGCCGCGCACAGACGGAGCCCGACGCTGGTCGTGATACCGGCGGACAGCAAGATGCGAAAGACGACCAGCAACCCTTGAGGCCGATCAACCCAGTTCGCGCCGTAAAGGCCGTGGCCGCGGGCCCAGAGGCGGGCGATCTCGGCGTACCCGCCTTCGTCGGCCGTGAGCGGCGCGTCGAGGAATGGAACGCGCAGGACGACCGCGAGCAGCGCGAGGCCGAGCGCCGCTGGGGCCCACCGTGCCCAGATCTGACGCCGCGCCGAGCCGTGCTTGCCGGCGCCCTCCTCGTCGTCGCCTTGGCCGCCGCCGTGTGGAAGTTCAGCCTGGGCCTGACTCCCGACCGCTACCTGATCGTGCTCCTCGTCCCTGCGCTCGTCCTGCGGCAACCGAAGAAGTATCTCGTCGACTTCGTCCCGTTCGCCCTGCTGCTGATCCTGTACTCGGCCTGCCGCGGATTCGCCCATGAGCTCAATCCGTCGCCCTTCGCGCGGCCGCAGCTCGACGTCGAGAAGTTCCTCTTTGCGGGTCATCTGCCCACCGTGGAGCTCCAGCATCTCCTGGGGACGGCCCGCGATTCGGTTACGGGCCGGAGTGCCGTGATCATGACGCGGCTCCATTTCATCGTGCCGCCGCTGCTCGGCTTTGCGCTGTGGGTCAAGCGGCGCTCTCTGTTCTACCGGTTCGGGGCGACCATGCTCGTGCTTTCCTTCGCCGCCTGCCTCGTTTTCCTCGTCTATCCGGCCGCTCCGCCGTGGGCCGCCGCCGACCGGCACCTAACGCCTCCGCTCGTCCACCTGACGAGCCCGGCGGCGACCACGTCGGCCGGCGCGAGCGGCGTCGCCAATGCGACGGTGACGCGCCTGATCCCGAAGAACCCCTACGCGGCGATCCCGTCGCTGCACGCGGGCTATGCGTTCGTGGTGCTGTTCTTCGTCGCGGCCCTCGTCGCGGGGACACGCTGGCGGCGGCCGGCAATCGCACTGGCAGTCGTCTACGCCCTCTTACAGTCGACGGCCGTCGTCTATACGGGCGACCACTATGTGGTCGACGTCCTGCTCGGCTGCACGGCCGCAACCCTCGCGTACCTGGGCGTCCACCGCCTCTGGCGCGCGTGGGACCTTCCCGACTAGGAAAGGCCACGGCGGCCGCAGCTGGGAGTACCCTCGCTGCATGGCGCGGCTGATCGCTGCGGGCACCGACTCGCTCGGCGAGTCGCCGATCTGGCCGACCGCAGCGATCGTCGCCTCGGCGATCCTCTACGCCGACCTGCCGGTGCGCTTCATCGCGGGGACCTCGGCCGGCGCGTTCAGCGTCGTGCGCTGGGTCGTGCCGGCCCTCACCGCGCTGGTCCTCCTTGCACTCCTCGTGACGATCCCCGGCGGACGGCTGGTGGGCGCGTTCGGCTGGCACGGCCACCAGCTGCACGTGACGCGCCGCTGGCTCACCCTCTCGCTGATCGCGATCGTCAGCGCGGCCAACGCCGCATCGATCATCCTGCTCGTCCACCTGCTCGTGAACGGCGCGCACGCGAATGCCCCGACGCTGCTCCGAGCGGCCGTTCACATGTGGGTCGTGAACGTCCTCCTGTTCGGCCTCTGGTACTGGGAGCTCGACGGCGGCGGGCCGGTGGCCAGACCGGGGTGCGCGCCGGGAGCCTGGGACTTCCTCTTCCCGCAGCAGACCGAGCCGAAGCTGGCCGGAACCGGCTGGCGGCCGCTGTTCCTCGACTACCTCTACGTCTCGTTCACCAATGCCGCCGCCTTCAGCCCTACGGACACGATGCCCCTGAGCCGCTGGGCGAAGATGCTGATGCTCGCGCAGTCGGCGATCAGCCTCAGCCTCGCGGTGATGGTGGTCGCCCGCGCGGTCAACATCCTCAGGTAGCGGCCCCGGTCAGGGGAACCGCGGACGGTACGAGTCCCGGTCGACCATGCCGCCGTGCTGCGAGATCAGGTAGACGAGCACGCCGACGACCGGGAACAGCACCGTCAGGAGGAGCCAGCTCACCTTCGCCCACCCCGACAGGTCGTCGCGGCGGAAGACGTCGGCCCACACCGTGAACAGCAGGTACAGCAGGATCACGAGCCCGAACAGGGCGAGCAGCGTCCACAGGACGTCGCCGAACGGATAGGACACCGCGATCATCTCGCGTCATTAAACCGCGCCCGGCGCGTCGAAGCCCGGCGGACGCTCGGTTAGAGTCGCCGCCGGTGGCACACGAGCCCGTACGGACCGACCCGGCGGACATCACTGAAAAGGCGGTGTCCAGCTTCGACCGTGCTGCCGATGCCCGGTTGCGCGAGCTGATGCAGGCGTTCGTCCGCCACCTCCACGGCTTCGCGGCCGAGGTCGGCCTGACGCAGGAGGAGTGGCGGTCGGCGATCGACGTTCTGACGGCGACCGGCCGGATCACCGGCGAGCACCGCCAGGAGTTCATCCTCTGGTCGGACACGCTCGGCCTGTCGATGTTCGTCGATGCGCTCGAGAACCCGCTTCAGGACGGCGCAACCGAGTCGACCGTGCTCGGGCCGTTCTACGTCCCCGGCTCGCCGCTCCGCGCGTACGGCGCAGACATCTCCGAGCAGGCGGCCGGGACCCCGGCATGGGTGCACGGGCGCGTGATCGATGCGACGACGGGGGCGCCGGTCGGCGGCGCCGAGCTCGACGTCTGGCAGAACGGGGACAACCGGCTGTACGCGGTGCAGGATCCCGGTGTGCCGGAGCATCACCTGCGAGGGCGCTTCGTGGCTCGCAAGGACGGGACGTACGCGTTCAGGGCGGTGCGGCCGGTCCCGTATCCGATTCCGGACGACGGACCGGTGGGACGGATGCTGTCCGCGACCGGGCGCCATCCGTGGCGACCGGCGCACATCCACATGATCGTGCGTGCGCCCGGCTACCAGACGCTGGTCACGCACATCTTCGACCGCGAGAGCCGCTACCTCGACTCGGACACCGTGTTCGCGGTCAAGCCGTCGCTCGTGCGCACGTTCGCCGAGCGCGATGCGGACGATCCCGAGACACCGGCCGGCATCGACGGCGCATGGTGCTCGCTCGAGTGCACGCTCGTCCTCGCGCCCGGGGCGGCGCGGGAGGTCGCGGATCCGGGGCGCACGGCATGACGGACGCCGTCGACTCGGCCGAGCTCACGATCCGGGCGCTGATCGAGAACTGGGTGATCTGGCGCGACGCCGGCCGGTGGGACCGTTTTCGAACCGTCTGGCACGACGACGGGATCATGATGGCGACCTGGTTCCAGGGGCCTGCCGACGACTTCATCCGCGTCAACGTCGAGGGCTGGCAGCGCGGGGTCCGGATCCTCCACTTCCTCGGCGGCACCTCCATCGAGGTCGACGGTCCGCGAGCGGTCGCGCAGACGAAGATGACGATCTCCCAGCGTGCGACCTTGCACGACGTCGAGTGCGACGTCGTGTGCACGGGCCGCTTCTACGACTTCCTGGCCGAGCGCGCCGGGCGCTGGGGCATCGTTCTCCGGCAGCCGATCTACGAGAGGGACCGACTCGACCCGGTCGACCCTGCGGCAACCGTCTCGCTCGATCCCGAGCGACTCGCGCGGTTCCCGGCGGGCTACCGGCATCTCGCCTACCTCCAGACGCTGATCGGCTACGAGGTCAAGCGCGACATGCCGGGCCTCGACGGCCCCGAGGTCGAAGCGCTCTACTCGGACGGCGCGGACTGGCTCGCCGGCGGCGCCGTCGAGCACCGCTTCGCACCGTACCGGGGCTAGACGATCGTGGGATCAGGTCCCCACGAACCTCAGGTCACTCGAACGGGTGATGACCCCAGAGTTCGACCGTGAACCGCGATCAGCCCTCTCGTTCGGCCGACCTCGACCAGGTGCGGAAGATGCTCTTCCCGGAGCTCCCGCCCGAAGAGGGTTGGGCGCGCATCGACGCGGCGATGGCCCGGGCGTCGGCCGAGCCCGCGATCGACGAGGACCTGCTCGACACGATCCGCAGGCTGCGTGACAAGGAAGACGACGAGGGGTAGCCGACCCGCCACTAGGATGGGCCGGGTGGGCAGAGCGACCACCGGCAACGGCCACGCCGTGACGGCGGCCGGCCGCCGCGCCGATCGTCTGCCTCCCTATCTCTTCGCCGAGGTCGACGAGCTGAAGCGGGAGCTTCGGAGGTCGGGCCGCGACGTCATCGACCTCGGGTTCGGGAACCCGGACATTCCATCGCCGGAGGTTGCGGTCGAGAAGCTCCGCGAGGCGGCGCTCCGCCCCGTCAACCATCGCTACTCCTCGAGTCGCGGGATCACCCAGCTGCGGCGGGCGATCACGGAGCGCTACCAGGCGGTGTTCGGCGTGACGCTCGACGCAGACCGCCACGTCGTCGCGACGATCGGCGCGAAGGAGGGCCTGTCGCATCTCCTCTGGGCGATCGTCTCGGAGGGCGACGAGGTGGTCGTTCCGACGCCGACCTACCCGATCCACCGCGTCGCACCGCAGCTCGCCGGCGCGACCGTCGTCACCGCACCCGCGGCCGGAGGCGTCGACGCGCTCGCCGAGGCGGTCGAGCGGAGCCGCCCGACCGTCGTGATCGCGTCGTTCCCGCACAATCCGACGACGACTACAGCGACGGCGGCCGACATGCAGCGGCTGGTCGATCTCGCACTCGAGCGCGACTTCCTGATCGTCCACGACTTCGCGTATGCGGACATCACATTCGACGGCCACCGGGCGCCGTCGATCCTCGCCGCGGACGGCGCTCTGGAGTGCGCCGTCGAGCTGTACAGCCTCACGAAGTCGTTCTCGATGGCGGGCTGGCGTGTCGGCTTCGCCCTCGGCCGGGGCGACGTCGTGCAGGCGCTCACGCGGCTGAAGTCGTACCTCGACTACGGGACGTTCCAGCCGATCCAGATCGCATCGATCGTCGCGCTCCGCGAGGCGGCCGATTACCCGAACGAGGTCTGCGAGATCTACCGGCACCGGCGCGACGTGCTGTGCTCGGGCCTCGCGCTCGCGGGCTGGGACGTCGCACCGCCGGCGGGGACGATGTTCGTCTGGGCGCCGGTCCCTCCGCAGGTCGCCGGGCTCGACTCCCTGCAGCTCGCGCTCCGCCTCGCCCGCGAAGCAGGCGTGGCGGTCAGCCCGGGCGCGGGCTTCGGCCCGGGCGGCGAGGGCCACGTCAGGTTCGCGCTCGTCGAGAACGAGCAGCGCATCCGGCAGGCGACGCGCGCGATCCGCCAGTTCTTGCGCTGACCCGCCATCACTTTACTTTTTGAAGCTTCGTTGCTAGGGTCAGCCACGTGAGCGCCTCGGCGCAGATCATGTGTCGCTGTTGCCTGCGCCGGCCGATCGCCGGCTAGCAGGCGCTTCCCTCCTTTTCCTGCGCCCGCGTTCCCTTGGCCGACAGAGCGACTGTCACCCCAACCCTCGAGTCCGTTCTCAAGCGGAACTCGGTCGAGCGCCTCAAGCGCGAGAAGAGCCCACTGCGCATGCTCGACGAGCTGCCGGCGCTGATCGCGGCCGGCTACGAGGACGTCGCGGAGGAGGACATCGTCCGGCTCAAGTGGTGGGGGCTCTACCACGACAAGCCGAAGATCGGGACGTTCATGCTGCGCGTGAAGATCCCCGGCGGAATCGTCGCGCCGGCGCAGCTGCGCGCGATCGGAGAGATCTCGAACGCACACGGGCGCGGCGAGGGCGAGCTGACGACGCGCCAGAACGTCCAGCTGCACTACCTGCAGCTCGCCGCGCTGCCCGACGTCTTCGACCGCATGCATGCCACCGGGCTGACTTCGGCCGGGGCTTGTGGCGACACGGTGCGCAACATCACCGGCTGCCCGGTCGCCGGCCTGACCGAGCACGAGCTGTTCGACGCCACGCCGGTGCTCGAGCAGGCGGCCGCCTTCTTCTACGGCAACCCCGACTACTCCGATCTTCCACGCAAGCACAAGATCTCGATCACCGCGTGCTCCGACAGTTGTGCGGCGCCGGAGATCAACTGCATCGGGCTGCAGGGCGCCGTCCGCGACGGCGAAGAGGGGTTCGGCGTGCTCGTCGGGGGCGGCCTGTCGTCGGTGCCGCGGATCGCGCGCGAGCTCGGGATCTGGGTACCGAGAGACGACACCGTCGAGGTGCTCGCGGCGATCCTCGACGAGTGGCGCGAGGACCTCCGCTATCGCGTCTCGCGGGTGAAGGCTCGGCTCAAGTTCATGGTCGACGACATCGGCCCCGACGGGATCCGCGAGCGCATCGAACAGCGCCTCGGCCGCAGCTTCGACGACTTCCGGCTTCCGCCGCAGCCGCCGCCCGGCAACCACCTCGGCGTTCGCGAGCAGCGCGACGGGCGACTCGTCGTCGGCGTGCCGGTGCATCTGGGCCTCGTCTCGGGCGACCAGCTGCTCGCGCTCGCCGACCTGGCGGAGACGTTCGGCGGCGACGTCCGCGTCACGCGCCAGCAGAACCTCGTGCTGACCGGTGTCTCCGACCTCGGCGCCGCCGAGCGGGCGCTCGCCGATGCGGGCCTGCCGCTGGACGCCGGGACGCTGCGCGGCGATGCGATCGCGTGCACTGGCGAGCCGCACTGCAACTTCTCGGTCACCGAGACGAAGACGCGGATGGACGCGCTCGTGCAGATGCTCGAGTCGCGGTTCGGGCGCACCGTCGACGGGCTTCGGCTGCACCTCGACGGCTGCCCGCACGCGTGCGCGCAGCACTGGGTCGGCGACTTCGGGTTCCAGGGGACGACCGTCCGCGATGCCGACGGAAAGCCACACCAGGCCTACGACGTCTACCTCCGCGGTGGGCTCGACCGGCCGGCCGCGATCGCGCGCCCGGTCTTCCGGCGCGTCCCGACGGACGACCTCGACGCCGTGGTCGCGGGGCTGGTCGACGGCTGGCTTGGCGCGCGACAGCCGGACGAGACCTTCCGCTCGTTCTGCGAGCGATCGGGCGACGACGAGCTGGCCGGCTTCGCGGGACGCGATGCGGCGCCCGCCAGGCGAAAGGAGGCCGCATGACTGAGCGTAGGCTCGACGGAGCTCAGCAAAGAGCGAAGGCGGCGGCTTCGTCGCCGCCGCGAGCGGGTGCTGAGCGTAGGCTCGACGGAGCTCAGCAAAGAGCGAAGGCGGCGGGTGCAGCCGAGCTGATCGACGATCTCGAGGCGGGCGAGCTGAGCATCGAGTTCGAGTCGGAACCGCCGGAGGCGCTGCTCGCCTGGGCGATCGAGCGCTTCTCGCCGAGGCTCTCGATCTCGACCGCGTTCCAGACCGACGGCGCAGTGCTGCTGCACATGGCCTACGAGATCGACCCGGCGATCCGCCTGTTCAGCGTCGACACGGGCCGGCTCCCGCAGGAGACCTTCGACCTGATCGACCGGATGCGCGACCGTTACCCGAACCTCCGGCTCGACCTGCTGTCGCCGGACGCGCAGACCGTGAGCGCAATGGTCGGACGGCACGGCCCGAACCTCTTCTACCGGAGCGTCGAGAACCGCCTGCTCTGCTGCCAGATCCGCAAGGTGCAGCCGCTGCAGCGGCACCTCGTGGGGCTCGATGCCTGGATCACCGGGCTGCGCCGGGACCAGTGGGCCACGCGCAGCGACATCCGCAAGGTCGAGATCGACCACGATCACGGGGCGATCGTCAAGCTCAACCCGCTCGCCGACTGGACCGAGGACGAGATCTGGGAGTACGTCCGCGAGCACGACCTCCCGTGCAACGCGCTCTACGACAAGGGCTACACGTCGATCGGCTGCGCGCCGTGCACGCGGCCGACGAAGTCGGACGAGGACCTCCGCGCGGGCCGCTGGTGGTGGGAGACGAATGCGCCGAAGGAGTGCGGCATCCACTGCGCGATCGAGACAGGCGGCCTGGAGCACGAGCTGCACGCGCTGCTCGGGAAGCACGCCGATGGCTGACACCGTCACGCTCACCGGGGAGGCGCGCGAGGTCGCGCTCGCGGAGACGCAGAGCGTGCAGGCGATGATGGGCGAGGGCGACAAGCGCGCCCGGATGAACGACCTCGTTGCGGCGCTCGACGAGGGCGAGGTCGACGGCGAGGAGGCACGCCTGCTCGAATCGGTGCTCGAGCTCGGGCTCCAGGCGGGGCGGATCCGCGCCTACTACGGCCCCGGCGGGGAGCAGGCCGCCCTCGCGACACTGCGCCGGCTCCCGCGCGGCCGGCTCCGCTCGGAGAGCGCACGCGAGGTCAGCGAGGCGCTGCAGACCTTCTCCGGGCGGACGCTCGACTCGATCCGGATCGCGGCCGTCGCGCCCGGTGCGTTCACGCTCTCCGTCCAGTCCGGTGGCGTCGAGGCCTCGATCCGCCTCGACACGACCGGGGCCCGACTCGTGAGCCTCGGGACGTGACCCACGGCCGTTACTACATGGCGTGCCTCGACGTCCGCGGGCGCGACTGCCTCGTCGTCGGCGGCGGACGGGTCGCGGCCGAGAAGGCGCGCGGGCTGCTCGACTGCGGAGCGGCGGTCACGGTCGTCGCGCCGGAGATCGACGCCGAGCTGGAGTCGCTCGATGTTCGCACGGTGCGCCGGTGCTTCCTGCGCAGCGACGTGGTCGGCCGCTTCCTCGTGATCGCGGCGACGAACGAGCGCTCCGTCAACGCGAGCGTCTCGGAAGCCGCTGCCGGCCTCGCGACGCTTTGCAACGTCGCCGATGACCCCGAGCTCTGCAGCTTCATCCTGCCCGCCGTCGCCCGGCGCGACCCGATCGTCGTCGCGGTCTCGAGCGGAGGCGCGTCGCCGGCCCTCGCGAAGCGGATCCGGGACGACGTCGCCGGGCTGATCGGGCCCGAGCACGCGGCCCTCGCGCGCGAGCTCGAATCGCTCCGCCCGTGGGCGAAGCGCACCCTCCCGACGTACGAGGCTCGCCGCGACTACTTCGAGCGGCTGGTTGCCGAGGCGCTCGCGTGAGCGTTGCGGTCGTGGGCGCGGGCCCCGGCGACCCGGGGCTGATCACGGTTCGGGGCCTCGAGCTCGTGCGCGCGGCCGAGATCCTCGTCTACGACCGGCTCGTCGCCCACGAGCTTGTGCTCGAGGCTCGCGGTGCCGCGCTGATCGAGCGCGACGGCCTGACCCAGGACGAGGTCAACGAGCTCCTCGTCAGGCACGGGCGACGGGGTCGCTCCGTCGTGCGGCTCAAGGGCGGCGACCCGTTCGTCTTCGGGCGCGGCGCCGAGGAGGTGGCGGCGCTCGAGGACGCCGGCGTCCCGGTCGAGCTCGTGCCGGGACTGTCGACCCTGACCGCGCTCCCCGCTCTGGCCGGCATCCCGCTCACCGCGAGAGGCATCGCGGCCGAGGTGACGGCGATCACCGGCACCACCGCCGACGGCGCCGACCTCGACTACGACCGCCTCGCGCAGCTTCCGGGGACGATCGTCATCTTCATGGGCCTCGGCCGGCTCGAGCACATCGCCGACAACCTGATCCTCGCGGGCCGGCCGGTGGACGAGCCCGCGGCGGTGATCTCCAGGCTCTCCCACCCCGATTGCGAGGTCCACAGGGGCACGCTCGCCACGATCGCCTCGGCGGCGCGGACGGCCGCCACACCTGCGCTCGTCGTGATCGGGGACGTCGTCAGCCGCGGGGCCCGGCTGCCCGAGCCGATGCTGTAGCCGGGCCCGTCCGGAGCCGATAAGGGGGCTGTGACTTCCCGGCTCGCCCCGGCCTCCCTGGCCGCCACCCTGGCGGTGTTCGCCGCGGTCGCGGTGCAGCTCGAGGCGCACCTCGGCGGCCCCTCCGTCGACCGGCTGTTCGACAACTGGCTGTACGACGTCGTGGGCATCGCGGCCGGCGTGACGTGCGTGCTCCGCGGGCTCACGGCCCGCGAGCGCCGGGCCTGGATCTGGATCGGCGCCGGCGTCCTCTCGTGGACGGCGGGGGACATCTACTGGACGGTCGCGCTCGAGACGGTGAAGAGCCCGCCGTACCCGTCGTTCGCCGACCTCGGCTATCTCGGCTTCTATCCGCCGGTCTTCGTCGGCATCGGCCTGCTCGTCCGCGAGCGCGTGATCCGCTTCAGCGCGAGCATCTGGCTGGACGGGTTCATCGCGGCGTGTGCCGTCAGCGCGGTCGCGAGTGGGGTCGTGCTCGCGGACGTCTGGCGCAGCTCGACCGGCGGCATCGCGGCGGTCGCGACGAACATGGCGTACCCGGCAGGCGACGCGCTCCTGCTCTGCCTCGTCCTCGCCGCGTTCGCGCTGTCGGGCTGGAGCTTCGACCGCGCCTGGCTGCTGCTGGCGATCGGGCTCGTCCTCTTCGGGATCGCCGACAGCATCTACCTCGTCCAGGTGGCCAACGGCACCTACGAGCTGGGGACGATCCTCGACCTCGGCTGGCCGGCGGGCTTCGTGCTGATCGCGATCGCATCGTGCACGCCGGCTCGCGGGGTGGCGCGAATGCGCCTCGAGGGCCGACGGGTCCTCGCCGCGCCGCTCGTCCTGGCGGCGGTCTGCCTCGCAGTCGAGATTCAGGACCACTTCGTGCGCGTCGGCGCACTCGCACTCGCGCTCGCGTCGCTCGGGCTGATCGCCGTGATCGCACGGATGACGCTGACGTTCGACGAGCACCTCGCCCTGCTGCGGGTGTCCCGCACGGAGTCGTTGACCGACGCGCTCACCGGGCTGGGCAACCGCCGTGCGCTGCTCGAACGGCTGGGAGAGGCCTTCCGGGGGCCGGACGGGCCGAGCCGGCTGCTCCTCCTCTTCGACCTCGACGGTTTCAAGTCGTACAACGACACCTTCGGGCACGAGGCCGGCGACATCCTGCTCAGCCGCCTCGGCACGAGGCTCAGCCGGACGGTGGCGTCGCGCGGCGAGGTGTTCCGGCTCGGCGGCGACGAGTTCTGCATCCTGCTCGACGGAGAACTGATCGACCTTGCGTGGGTGCGGGCCGCTGCGACCGCAAGCCTGCGCGAGAGCGGCGAGGGCTTCGCGATCACCTGCTCGAGCGGCTACACGCTGATCCCCGACGAGGCAGCGAGCGCGAGCGAGGCGCTGCGAGTCGCCGACCGGCGGATGTACGCGGAGAAGGGAAGCCGGCTGCTCGCCGACGACTCGAGCGGCGTCCTGGTGCAAGCGCTGATCGAGCGCGACCACTATCTGGGCGAGCACTCGCGCGGAGTCGTCGCCTACGCGACGGCCCTGGCGCGGCACGCCGGGCTCGAGGGCAAGGACGCCGAGCTCGTGCGCACGGCGGCCGAGCTCCATGACGTCGGCAAGCTCGCTCTCCCCGAGGCGATCCTCTCCAAGCCGGAGCCGCTCGAGCCCGACGAATGGGCGCTCGTCCGTCAGCACACGCTGGTCGGCGAGCGCATCGTCGGCGTCGCGCACGGGCTGGGCGACGTCGCGCGAACGATCAGATCGACGCACGAGCGTTGGGACGGGAACGGCTACCCGGACCGGCTCGCAGGCGAGCAGATCCCGTACGCCTCCCGTCTGATCGCGATCTGCGACGCCTACGACGCGATGACGACGACGCGCCCGTACACGGAGGCACTCCCTCCGCAGGAGGCGGTCGAGGAGCTCGTCCGGAACGCGGGGACGCAGTTCGACCCGCAGCTGGTCGAGGTCTTCGTCGGCGGCGTCCTGCGCGAAGGGGTCGCGCGCCCGGGCCCGCGCGCCGCGCACGCCAGGCGCGCATCCGAGCGGTAGCTCGTTCCGGGCCGTGGTTCAATCGGCCCGTGGGACGCGTCAGCGGCAAGGTCGTGGTCGTCACCGGTGCAGCCGGCGGCCAGGGAGCGGCCGAGGCCGCCGCGCTGGCGGCCGAGGGCGCAACCGTCGTCGCGACCGACCTCCACGACACGGCCGGGACCGCGGACGGAGTCCTCTACCGGAAGCTCGACGTCTCGCGGCCGGACGACTGGCGGGACCTCGCGGACTGGCTCGAGACCGAGCACGGCCGCCTCGACGGGCTCGTGAACAACGCCGGCATCCCGCTTCGCGCCCGGGTCGACGAGGTCTCGCTCGACGACTGGAACCGCGTGCTCGCGATCAACCTCACAGGCACGCTCCTGGGCGTCCAGACGGCCGCGCGGCTCATGCACGACGGCGGTTCGATCGTCAACGTCAGCTCGATCGCGGGGTTGACGGGTCACTTCGCCGCCGCGTACACGGTCAGCAAGTGGGGCGTCCGCGGTCTCTCACGCGTCGCGAGCATGGAGCTCGGGCCGCGCGGGATCCGCGTGAACACGATCTTCCCGGGGTACATCGAGACGCCGATGACCGCCTCCGCCTCGCCGGCGTTCCTTGTCGCCAACGTCGAGGCGACGCCGCTCGGACGGACGGGGCGGCCCGAAGAGGTCGCGCCGCTCGTCGTCTATCTCATCTCCGATGAGTCGTCGTACGTGAACGGCGCCGAGGTCGTCATCGACGGGGGCCAGATCGCCCACGGCGGCGCGAAGGCCTTCTCGGACGCGGTGCGCTAACTCAGCTGCCGCCGGATCTTCTTGAGCGTGGCGAGTTTGTCGGACAGCTCGTCAGCGAAATCGTCGAGCCTGCGGCGGCGTGCGCGGACGAGCTCGAGCTGCCGCTCGACCAGCGGGATCGCCGACTCGACGATCGCGGCGCGCTGGCGGTCCGTGTCGCTGTCCGCCCACTGATCGCGGAGCGCGGCGCGCGCCTGCTCCGTCTCGACGAGCGAGGTCAGCTCTTCGAGCGAGAGCCCGAGCAGGTCGCGGAGGCGAAGCAGCTCCCGCAGGCGGGCGACGTCCTCGTCGGTGTACAGGCGGTGGGCGCCCTTCACGCGGGCGGCGCCGGCTCCGAGCAGCCCGAGCTCCTCGTAGTAGCGGATCGTCCGCGTCGTCACGCCGACGAGCTCGGCGACCTCGCCGATGCGGTACTCGGGCTCGGCAACCTTGACGCTCACGCAACCTCCTCGATCGCGTCGAGCGCGACGACCTCGACCGGCGGCGAGGCCGACTGCTCTGCATGGTGGTACTTGCCGCCGCGGAGCAGCGACGCGACGGCGGCGATGACGCAGGCGACGATCGCGAACGCGAACGCGTAGACGAGCGCGGTGTGGAACGGGCTCGAGATCAGATGCGGGAAGAAGCTCCGGCCCGTCACGGCCTGCGCCTGTCGATGCGACATGGCGGTGACCGCGTGCGGGCCGAGCAGCGTTGCGATCGGGTTGTAGCCGAGGAACGACGCGAACAGCGTCGCGACCGGCGGCAGCTGCGAGACCCGGGTCGCGTCCACAGCAGGGACGCCGTGCGCCACGAGCCCGCTCTGCACGGCGTGCGGCAGCGAGGCGGCGAGGCCGACGATCATCAGCGTGAAGAAGACGCCGATCGAGAGCACGCTCGACGCGGTCGTCGCCGTCGTCAGGACGCCGGCGCCCGCGCCGCGCTGCGATGCGGGCAGCGAGTTCATCACCGCGGCGTTGTTCGGCGCCGAGAACAGCCCCATCCCGATGCCGATCAGCGCGAGGATCAGCGAGAAGGCGACGTAGGAGAAGTCGACCGGCAGCGCGATCAGGAGCGCGAAGCCGAGCGCCGCGAGCAGCATCCCGCCCGTCGCGAACGGGCGCGCGCCGAAGCGGTCGGAGAGGTAGCCCGACGCCGGGCCGGCGACGAGGATCCCGAACGTCAACGGGAGCATGTAGATGCCCGCCCAGAGCGGCGTCTGGGAGAACGCGTAGCCGTGCTGCGGGAGCCAGATCCCCTGCAGCCAGATGATGAGGATGAACTGCAGGCCGCCGCGCCCCATGGCGGCGAGGAACGCGGCGAGGTTGCCGGCGGCGAAGGCACGCACCTTGAACAGCTCGAGGTGGAGCATCGGCTCGGGCACCTTCGTCTCGATGAAGCAGAACGCGGCGAGCAGCACCACGCCCCCGGCGAGGCTCGAGAGGACGAACGGCGAGGTCCACCCCATCGTGTGGCCTCCGTACGGCTGGATCCCGTATGTGATCCCGACCATCAGGAGGATCAGCCCGACCGCGAACGTGGCGTTCCCCCACCAGTCGATGCGCGCGGCCTTCCGCACCCCCAGGTCGCGCAGCGAACGGTACGACCAGAACGTCGCCGCCACGCCGATCGGCACCGAGATCACGAAGACCAGCCGCCACTGCAGCGGCGCCAGCACGCCGCCGAGCACGAGCCCGATGAACGAGCCGGCGACCGCGGCGACGCTGTTGACGCCGAGCGCCAGGCCGCGCTGGTCCTGCGGAAAGGCGTCGGTGAGGATCGCGCTCGAGTTCGCGAACAGCAGGGCGCCGCCGACACCCTGGCCGACGCGCATGACGATCAGCCAGATCGCCGCGTCGCTCCCGTGCATCCAGGTGACGGACAGGAGGATCGAGAATGCCGTGAAGACGGCGAACCCGAGGTTGAACATCCGCACCCGGCCGAACATGTCGCCGAGCCGGCCGAGGCTGACGAGCAGCACCGACATCGCGACGAGGAAGCCGAGGATCAGCCAGAGCAGGTAGCTGCTGTTTCCGGGAGCGAGCGGGTCGATCCTGATCCCGCGGAAGATGTCGGGCAGCGCGATCAGCAGGATCGAGGCGTTGATCATCGCGAGCAACACCCCGAGCGTGGTGTTCGACAACGCGACCCACTTGTAGTCCAGCCGCCTCACGTTCGAGGGTCTCCTCTTCTCGATCCTTACGTAAACGTCAAATTTAGCAGCCCGACGCCGCCTCGCGGGACGTGGCCTGGACAGCCGGAGAGGCCCCCGAGTATTCTTGGCAGCGCTCGAGCCCGGGCACCTGCGGGCGGGCGCGGCACCCGTTTCACCCCAGGTGCACGAAAGGGGCGCAGTGACTCGCGGGCCGATCTCATGCTGACGGCGTCCTCCACCGCGTGGCAGCTCGGCCTGCTCCTCGGCATCGTCGTGATCGCCGTCGCGGCGGCGATCGTGATCACGATCGTGCTGCTCGCGCGGAGGATCGCCGCCCAGGCGAGGACGGCCGAG
>Ga0335083_10002243_pt1 | contig 25690 bp, 24 predicted proteins | sample Lox_Sample_42_FD_206716 | JGI IMG/M metagenome (GOLD analysis project Ga0335083, IMG submission 206716) | Soil microbial communities from Loxahatchee National Wildlife Refuge, Florida, United States - Lox_Sample_4.2 | ecosystem: Environmental > Terrestrial > Soil > Wetlands | place: USA...
TTGATGGAATCAGCGGGAACGATCTTGATGCTGACAACGCCGACGCGTGAAAGAGGCTTGCTGTTCTCACCACCATTGCTCGGGCCGACAGGCGTATTGGCAATTTTATCGAGCACATCGCCGCCTTTAATCAAATGGCCAAACGCGGTGTATTGATGATCGAGGAAGGAAGCGTTGCCGTCGCAGATGAAAAATTGCGAACCGGCGGAATTGGGGTCGCTGCTGCGGGCCATGGAAATGACACCGTACTGGTGCGAATGGTCGTTAAATTCGGCATTGATGCTGTAGCCGGGACCACCGGTGCCCCAGGCGTCCGCCTGGCTGGCGTCCTTGGTCAACGGGTCGCCGCCCTGGACCATGAAGCCTTTGATAATACGGTGAAAGGCAGTGCCGTCATAAAATCCCTGGCGGGCGAGTTTCTCAAAATTAGCGACGGTCTTGGGCGCTTCCTTGGGCCAAAAAGCGATGACCATGGTGCCTTCCGTCGTGGTGATAACGGCGACATCATCCGAGCCGGATTTAGCGGATGGTGTGGCTGGCGTGGAGTTGGTTCCATCGGCAAAAGCCGTGGTGATTCCGACGATGAGGCTTAAAGCGCAGGCCAAATAGATTGATTTCATTGGCCGCAAATGTTCCACGCGCGACGCCAAAAGTCACGACTGAATTTTTATCTTTTTTTCAAAGACTCAGTAATCAGGCTGGTAGCCTGACGGCGGGAGCGGCCCAGAATTACCCAAAGCGGAACGCCCGCGACAATGAGGATTCCCCCGGCGATAACAAACAAAGCGGCCTTGCTGGTTTCCGCCGGCATAGTAATGGATATCGGAGGAGCCGCTGGCGTCACTGCCGGGGTTGGTACTGGAGTTGGCGCTGGAGGTTCCGGCGGCGAAACGACGGCGGATGAAACGACCGTATTGGTAGCCGGAGCTGACACCACTACCGGTGGAGCTGAGTTGGTTTCCGGGAGCTTCGATTCTGGAAGTGAATTGGCCTGGGGAACCGCGTTAGTTTGCACGGAACCAGCAGGAGGTGCAGGGGCAGGCGTGGTTACGGGCGGAGTGCCTTTGATAATAATGTCCTGTGTCGGGGGCGGTGGTGGCGCATTGGTGGCCGGATGCCCAATGATGATCAATGGTTGCGGAGCGGGGGCGGGCGGCGGCGCTTGCGATACCGGAGCACCTTCCGTGGGAAATTGAGGCGAAGGCCCGCGGGGAGAAAAATGAGGGATGTTCATTTCCTCAGCGCTGCTGATGGTCGAGCCGTTGTATTGGCCGTTTTCGCCTTGCAGGGCGATGACAAATGGTTCGCGGGCTTTGCGCATGTCATTTTGGTGCTCTTTGAAAGCAGCATTGACGGACATATCAAACGGCGTGCCCTTGAACTGGCCGTCGCCATCACAAAAAATGATCACGAGTATGCGCGGAGAAGTGCTGATGACGTGGCTGATGAGGGGAGTCAATTTATCGAAGCTCGTAGTTTTGCCGTAATGTTCCGACTGGACAAAACTGATCACGCTCGACGCAATCGGGGTGATATTTTGAACCTGCCAATATTGCAAAGGATATTCTCCCGTGTGAACGTCCGAATCAAACGTCCAGATGCCGATAGTATCACCGTTTTGGAGCCGCTCGGCGAGGGCGAGGGCAAACAACTGTTTGATGGCTTTTACCTCGTTGGGCAGCCGCTTTTTCATGGCGGACGAGGTGTCAAAAATGATCAGGACCCGCGTTTCCCCCGGGGCCACGGGCGCTTGCGCGCGCAAAACGGGCATAAAAATTAAAGCGGCCAATAACGCCAAAAACCAACGTGTCAATACGTTCATGTATCGTGTTCGAATTTTCATTTTTTACTGCGGCCGCTTGAAGCGATTTCGCTCCGTGCGATTGTAATTTCGCAACTCATCCTGCAATTCCGTAAGCGCATTTTCAATCGTGCGAATGAAATTGGCGCAACTGCTTACAGCAGCACCCATGCCGCCGACGGTATCGCGCTCAGCGATATCATCAGTGACCACAAGCACTTCCCCATAGCTTTGGAAGCGATGGGCCACGCGCTCTATCATGTCATCGGCTGTTTGGCCCGCCCGGGAAAACAAAATTTCAACATTCCGGCTGGATTCGTGCTTGGGCACGGATGCCGGGGCGCCCGAACCATCGAAAAAAACCGTCAGCGGTTCGCCAGTGGCATCGTGATATTTGGTCAAAATATGAATGAGTTCGTTACGCGCGCGCTCAGAATGGCGCGGCTGGCCGGGAGCCAGTTCCGGCCAGTTATGCAACAGGCTGTAACCGTCTATTAAGATCCGGGCCAAAGCCATGCGGCCAAAATAGAGGAATATGACAAAAAGGCAAACCATCGCGTCAAACGCGGCAATTGGTTCAGCCGCCCACAGAGCATAATGGCCATGCCACGAACAATTCTTGACTCCGGGCACGAGAGTATAGACTTTTAAACTAAATGAACGCGTTCCAAAAATCGAACCTGCGCATCGCCGTGCTGGCGCTGGTGGTTTTTTGCCTGGACCAGCTCAGCAAACTGGTGGTGCTGCATTCGCTGGCACAGGGAGACGAAATCGTCGTCATCCCGGGCTTTTTCCGGTTTGTGCATTGGGACAACACCGGCGCGGCGTGGAGTTTGTTTAGCAATAACAACGGCGCGCTGGCATTGGTGGCGTTGCTTGCGCTGGTGGCGCTGTTCCTCACACGGCATCATTTTGATTCGCACACGCTGATTGGCCAGGTGGCGTTTGGCCTGATTTTTGGCGGCATCGCGGGAAATCTCTTTGACCGGCTGGTGCATCACGAAGTGGTGGATTTTCTGCGCTTTTACCTGACGCAACGCAACGGCGCGGAAATTGGGTTCCCCGCATTTAACCTGGCCGACAGCGCCATTTGCACGGGGGTGGGTCTGATCTTTTTGATTACGTGGAAGAATGAGAGCGTCAATGTCCCTGCCGGGAAGTGAATTAAAGGTGGAGAATTCCAAAACAAACCCGGAAAGTTTGGTAGTGGAAAAATCGCTGCCGGACAAGCGGTTGGACCAGTTTTTGCGGGAACAATTTCCGGCGGCGTCGCGGGCGATTTTCAAACGGCTGATCGAGGAGGGACATATCCGGGTGGACGGCAAAACGGTCAAGGCCACGCACACACCGCGCGCGGGCGAACGCATTGAAATCCAGTGGCCGCAACCAAAACCAGCGGAGGCGCAGCCGGAAGAAATGCCGCTGGACATTTTATTCGAAGACAAGTCGCTGCTGGTGCTGAACAAACCCGCGGGACTGGTGGTGCACCCGGCTGCCGGGCATGAGGAGCATACGCTGGTGAATGCGCTGCTGCATCATTGCGGCGGCTCGCTGAGCGGCATCGGCGGGGTGGCGCGACCGGGAATCGTGCACCGGCTGGACAAGGAAACCAGCGGCTGCCTGGTGGTGGCCAAAAATGACGAAACGCACCTGGCGCTTTCCAAACAATTTTCTGACCGGAGCGTGGAAAAAATTTACAACGCGATCGTGTGCGGGGAAATGGCGCGGGAAAGCGGGGACATCCAGGCGGCGATTGCGCGGCATCCGTCACATCGCAAACGCATGGCGGTACGCGATGACGATTCAGGCCGCGCAGCACATACGAAATGGCAGGTACTGGAAAAACTAACGGGAGCAACCCTGGTAGAGGCGAAGATATTGACCGGGCGCACGCACCAAATCCGCGTCCACTTTCAATTTATTGGTTATCCGGTTGCCGGGGACAAAACCTATGGCGCGCGGCAAAATACGCGATTGGAGGAAATGACCGGTTATCAGGCACCGCGAGTGCTGCTGCATTCGAGGCAACTGGCGTTTATGCATCCGCGCACAGAAAAGCGGGTGAAATTTGAAGCGCCCTTGCCCGAAGATTTTGAGGAGGCGCTGGAAAGTCTCCGGTTGCGGTGAAATGATATATTCGCGGGAAAGGCTTAACATCCTTAACATTGTTGATCCCCAAGGACTTAAGGCTTAACACCATCCTGAACATTTTGGGGAGTATCCTTAACATTGTTGATAGCCAACAACTTAAGGCTTAACACTAACGTTAAAGGAGGATTGAAATATTAAGGCGTGGCCATGGAAGGCTCTTCCACGCCGCCGCGATTATCAATGACTTCGATGAACAAGGGCTGGTGAGAATTCCAAAATTCGTTATAAGTTTTGGCGAGGTCGTTGGCGGTATAATTGGTAAAGACGTTGACGGTCCACCACCAACCCGGTTTGTAAACTGTCTGGCCCTGGCCCCACACTTCCACGCGGCGATAGCCCAGAATGGATTTATTGGTATGGAGCACCGAGCCGAATTGCTGGACGACGTCTTCGTTCGAAATGGCTTCCCATGCCTCGGTGGGGACCACCTGGCCGTTTTCCGTGTGCAGATAATCCCTGGTTTTAGCCGAGGGTGTCCAAAACTCAAGCTGACGTGATTCCGGCAAAACCATGGTGTAGCCATTGGTATCAATGAGCACTGGCGTCCAAAGCCGGCGCGGCGGCATGGGATGCTGCGTCGAGGAATAGACGATGAAGGCAACGGTGGCGCAAACACAGAGGCAGCACAGCGTGCCGATCAACGTTTTCGTCGAGGCGCTGGCGCTTTGGTCGTTTCGGGAAGGCTCATTCATGATGCTGATGCTCGCCACCATACATAACGGGATTGATTTGTCCAGCTAATTAACACTTTCCCTTCTTGAATTTCGGCGTTTTGGGGGTAAATTGGCCGCCGTTTAACTATGAATTATAAAATATCCAAAGGCGCAGCTTCGCTGTCGCCATCACTGACGCTGGCCATTGACGCGAAAGCGAAGGCGATGAAGGCCGCCGGGGAAGACGTCGTCGGCTTTGGCGCAGGGGAACCGGATTTCGACACGCCGCAGCATATTAAAGATGCCGCAGCTAAGGCACTGGCGGCAGGTTTTACCAAGTACACTCCGAGCAGCGGGATCCCGGAATTGCGCGAAGCCATTGCGGAAAAATTCAAGCGCGAGAACGGCCTGGCTTATAAGCCGTCCCAAGTGATCGTCTCGAACGGCGGAAAGCATTCGTGCTATAACGTCATCCTGGCGACCTGCGAAGCGGGCGATGAGATCATCATTCCCGCGCCGTATTGGCTGAGCTATCCGGAAATGGCCAAGCTGGCGGGCGCCAAACCGGTGATCCTCGAAACCACCGACAAAACGGAGTTCAAGGTCACACCGGAACAATTGCGCAAGGCGGTTACGCCGAACACCCGGCTGTTTATTTTGAATACGCCGAGCAACCCCACGGGCTCGGTTTATACGCCGGAAGAAATCAAGGCGCTCGGAGATATTTGCGTGGAGAAAAACGTGCTCATCATGAGCGACGAAATCTACGAGCATTTGCTTTACGATGGAGCGAAGCATAAGAGCGTGGCGAGTTTCTCCCCGGCGCATTTCGAACATACGATCATCGTTCATGGTTTTGCGAAGGCATGGAGCATGACGGGCTGGCGGCTGGGATTCCTCGCCGCGCCCGAGCCGATTGCCAAGGCGATTGACGCTGTGCAATCGCACAGCACGAGCAACCCGTGTTCGTTCGCCCAAAAGGGTGGCGTGGAGGCGCTCACCGGCCCGCAGGATCATTTGCCGAAGTGGCTGGCGGAATTTGACAAGCGCCGACGTTTTGCGCACCAGAAATTAAGTTCCATCCCGGGTATTTCCTGCGTGAATGCGAAGGGCGCATTTTATCTGTTCCCGAACATTTCCAAGACGGGCCTGAAGTCGGCTGATTTCTGTGCCAAACTGCTGGAAGCGGAAAAGGTGGCGGCGGTACCGGGCATTGCGTTCGGCGCGGACGATTATATCCGCCTGAGCTACGCCACCAGCATGGCGAACATTGAAAAAGGGCTGGAGCGAATTGAGAAATTCTGCAAGGCGCTGGTGAAGTAAATTAAAAGGCAAAATTAAAGATGCAAAGGGGAGGCTCCTGATGGGGGCCTCCCTTTTTCACATATCGGCAGAGGATTTTATTTAGCAGTTCTCCCTCACCCTGCCCTCTCCCGCTGGGAGAGGGAGGCGGCCGCGCAGGAGCGCAGCCCTACCATGATTCACTTGTTTGGCGGCCGCGACGCAGCGCGGCCCTACCGCATTGATTCTACATCGGACGGCGTCAGCACAATTCCGTCATTTATGACTGGCTGGCTGCTTTCTTGCGGTCGCGGCGGTCCCAGTACCAGGCGATCCAGACAGTGATTTCGTAGAGCAATTGCAGCGGGATAAACATGGTGATCTGCGTGATGACTTCAGGCGTGGTCAAAACCGCGCCAAGAATCAAGTTGATGACAATCATGTAGCGGCGGGCTTTAGCGAGGGTCGAGTAACTCAGGACGCCGATTTTGACGAGGGTCAAAATCACGACGGGCAGTTCAAAGCCGATGCCCATGCCCAGCATGAAGCGGCACACGAAGCTGATATAATCCTCGGCGCGCCATTGATAGGCGCCGAAGCCGAGCCAGTTGGAATACATTTGCGAAGCCGACAGCGCCAGCGGCATCAAAATGAAATAGCAAAACGCAACCCCTATCAGAAAAAGCATGACGCCGAAAATCAATGCCGGGTAAATATGCCGGCGTTCGTTGACCTTGAGCGCCGGGAAAATAAACGAGGCGGCAAAATATAAAATAAACGGCGCGGCCAAAACCATCCCCCCGTAAAAGGCGACCTGGAAGGCGACAAAAAATGCGCCGGCCGGGCTCAGGTTAATTAAATCCACATTCAACCGTTGCGATTCGGCGATGGCAGCGGGATCTGAATTCACGTGCCAGCTAAGAACCTGGTTAGTGCCGATCATGACCGGATCGATTTGCACCGAGACGAAACGGTTGGTGCCGAGGTTTAGGAGTTTTTGCTGGTCGGGCGAAAGTTCGAAATCATCCAAATGCTTCCCACCGAAACTGACGACAGCCACCTGGGTGGTGGATGAATGGCGAAGGGGCGCATGGGCCAGGGGCCATTTGAGGATAGTGACGACGTAGTTGGCCCCCATGAGGCAAATGAGCATGGCTACGCCGAGTGCAGCGAGACTTTTGATTAAGACCCAGCGGAAATCCTCGAGATGTTCGAGAAAACTTTTGACCGGGCCGCCTTCGGCTTCTGCGGAGGATTCCGTTTCGTAGTCGCCGGCCATGAGAGACGCCGTGCTTTAGGCCTTGGGCGGATTGGACGATTGCGAAACGGTTTGGGCCGGCTGCGATGAGGTGGTGGTGATGGCCTTGTTCTGCGGCTGGGGCTTGTCGTCAGCGGCATTTTGGATTTCATCGGTGACTTCGCGAGTCGCTTTTTTGAATTCCTTAATGCCCGAGCCAAGGCCCTTGGCCAATTCCGGCAATTTCTTTGCACCGAACAAAATCAGGACGACGGCGAGAATCAAAATGATTTCCCACCCGCCTAACCACGCTGCAAACATGCTATTCATATTAATTTTTATTCGAGCCAATACCAGCGTACGCCCGCTTGGGACGGTTGTAAAGGGCTAAAACAGGCCGGATTTCATTGAAAACTGCCAATTTCTGGCGGCCCTACCATAACTCACAGCATTCACGGCTGCGCAAGAGCGCAACCCTACCACGACTTACAACTTCGGCGACCCTGCCATAATTAACCCTATACGATGTCCAAATTATTTGACGTCCGCCGGGGCCCGGCGGTTACGCCCCCATTTTGGGCGTCAGGACGACAAAATCATCGCGACGGTTTTTAGCCCAGGCGGCTTCGTCGTGGCCGGGATCCGCCGGCTTATCTTTGCCGTAACTGATTTCATGGACGCGCGAAGGATCTACACCCAATTTTGCCAGCGCTTCACGGGCGGCCAGCGCGCGGCGTTCGCCGAGGGAACGATTATATTCTTCCGTGCCACGTTCATCGCAATTGCCTTCGACCAGCAATGCTTCTCTTGGATTGGCTTGAAGTTCCTGGGCGACTGCTTGCAGGTTCGCCTGGTCGCTGTCACGGATGACGGCGCTGTCGTAGGCAAAATGAATGGTGTTGGCAGCCAGCTTTTCAGGATTCTGGTCGTAATTGGCAAGATCACTATTAGCCACCGGCGGTATAGGCTGGCCATTAGGATTTTGCGGCGGAGCATTATAGGGGATGGTACTGGGGAGGCTGGTAGTATCGGTAACGCCGGTTGGTGATGAGGTGGGAATCGGCGTAACGGCGACGGGTTTATGATGGCAGCCCGCCGTGGCCACGATGACGGCCAGCGCGCAAGCAGCGGAACGAAGCATTTTCATATTCATATTATATATCGGTTAAATTTGGTTACATTAGGGTGACAAATCAAGGCTCATTTCTCCCACGCCGGTTCCGAATCATCGCCAGAAACTCTAGCGGTATTTTTGTGTTGTTTGGTGAAAACGTCAAGCACCGACAACACCTGCCGATAGTTAATGGATTGATTGTAAACTAACGTACGAGAATTGGGCGACCACGAAGGATGCTGCCCCTGGACAAGTGTGACGGGCCGGCTGCTGCCGTCCGCAGGGGTGACACAAATATCGAACTCGCCACCCTGTGAGGTGAAGGCAATCCATTTGCCGTCCGGGGACCAGTCAGGCTCGGTAGGATTGGGAAAACCGGAAGTCGGGACGGTTTGCGGCTCCCCGCCGGTAGCGGGAATTTTGGCGAGCTGGCGGTGCGAGTGGATCTTGGTGGCGTAACAAATCCATTGGCCATCCGGCGACCAGCAGGGGGAAGAATCATCCGCGTGAGTGAAGGTGAGTTGTTTCAGGTTGGAACCATCGGCATCGCAAACCCAGACGTTGGGGTTGCCGCCGCGGCTGAGAATCATAGCCACTTTGCCATCGCGGGAAACGGCGGCGCTGGTATTAAGACCGGGGTAACCGGCAAAGTTTCGGCGCTGGCCCGAACTCAGGTCCTGATAAAAAATATCGGGGTTGCCCAATTTATAGGAGGTGTAATAGAGGGCGAGTCGGCCGGGAACCCACGCGGGTGCGGCCACGATGGCGCCGTCGGTCGTGATGGCCTGGGGATTATGCCCGTCGAAATCGGACACATAAATTTCGCCGCTGCCGCCGGGCTGTTCCACCTTGAAAGCGATTTTGGTCTGGCCGATTTTGGGCCGGCCGGTGACAGCGGAAACAAAGTCGTCGGCAAAAGCATGCGCTTCGCGCCGGATATCAGCACCGGTGTAGCTGCGGGAAAGAATTTCTTTGCGGGCGTATTTATCAGTGACATGTCCAACGACGTCACCTGTGCTGCTGCCAGAGATTTGATATTGGGCCTGGTCAGCGGAAACGACTTTGAAACCCTGGACGTATAAATCAAATTCCAGGACTTCCAATGCCGTGCCAGTAAAGCCGGAGATGGAAACGGGGATAGGGGGAGTGAAGCCCATTTGCAGGCGACCAGGAACAATGATTTCGGAGCTATCTTGTGCCTGCGCAATCGCGGCCCCGAAAAGGAAACCCGCAAAAAGAATGCGAGATAAATATATCTGTATTTTTTTCATTGGAATGATTTTTCAACCTCCGGATTAAAGCTGAGGGTGTAGTGCCGTTCTTTATCCGTCGAGCCCTCCGGAAAGGGCTCGATGGTAGTAACCTGGTCCAACGTGCGCTGAACAGCGCCATCCCAGGCTGAATCGCCAGAGGGCGAAATAATATGCGCGGAGATCACTGTGCCATCGCTCGCAACGGTAATACTCACCTTGGTATTTTCACTATTGCTCGCAACCTGATCCGGCAAATTGGGCCGCAATGCCCGCTCATAAACTGTCTCGACGACGCTGGCGTAACTGGCATAAGAGGCACTGGCCGTTCCCGGCATGTCAACTTTCGTGGACGAGGACAAGCTCTGGCTCAAACTGCGGGCCGCATTATTGTAGGCCTGAGAATTGTCGTGCTGCGGGGTGTTTTTTTGCTTGGTCCGCTTAACCATCTGCGTGTTCACATTGATGTTATTCTGCTGGGGCTTGGCCTGCTGCCTCTGAACGGGTGTCGTATCCGGCGTGACCGTGGGTTCGGGTTTGGAGGGCGTAAATATTTTTTCCACCCGGTCCAGAAGCGATGGGGTGGGGGTCGGCGTGGGTGTGGGTGGCGGAGTCGGCTGCGGCGGGGTGACGATTTTGGGCGGCAACGGTATCGGCTGCAACGGTTCTGGTGGTTTCGGAACAGCAACGGGAGTGGGCGCGGGCGGTTGCGCATTTTGGACGCCGCTGTTGACGGCAGCGTCAACCAGGTTGGCCGGAATCATGTCCAGAATCTGCGTATTGTCCACCTTGGGTTCCTGGTTAAAGAACGCCGGGCCGACAATTAAAATGAGCAGGAGCAGCAGGTGAATGCCTACTGTGCCGATGACGCATTTTTTTTGCAGCCGGTTCATCTGGTCGGGTCGGTTCGCAATGAATAGCGCGTGATGCCGTGGGCCTGGCAGCCACCGATGAGCTGGGCCACGAGATCGTAACGGCTGTCTTTATCCGCGCGGATATAGACAATCATCTCCGGATTGGACTGAAAATCGGAAGCGAGGCGGCCGAGGATTTCCTCCAGGTTCATGCGATGGCGGTCGAGCGCATAGACGCCGGTGTTGCTGATTTCCACGGTGCGAACGTTGTGCGGGTCAATATGCTGGTCGGGCCGGCCGACGCCTTTGGGCAATTTCAGGCTGATGCTTTGCTCGAGCAATGGCGTGGTGATAACGAAAATAATGAGCAGCACGAACGCGAGGTCGAGGAGTGGCGTGATGTTAATCTCCGCCACGGTGACCAAATGACTGCGTTGTGAGAAACGTCTCATGCAAAACTAATCATCCGCCAAATATTCCGATTCCATTTTAGAAATCAGTTCCTGCGCAAAATTGTCGAGACCGACGGTAAAAGCGCGCAATTTGTGTACCAATAAATTGTAGCCGAACATGGAGGGAATGGCCACGAGCAGGCCGGCCACCGTGGTAATCAAGGCAGCAGCGACGCCCGGGGCCATGGCAGCCAGGGTAGCGGAACCGGCCTGGGCAATGCCGGCGAACGCGCTCATGACGCCCCACACCGTGCCGAGCAACCCGATGAACGGCGCGCCGCTGGCGGCGACGGAAAGCCAGATCAGGCCGGCTTCCAGCTTCAAGGATTCCTGCGCCACGACATTTTCCACGGCGCGCTTGGTGTGCTCCATATTTTTGAGCGAGACGCTTTGCTTGCCTCGTTCGCCGCCGGGACCTTTTAAGCGCGCATCCAATTGGACACAGCCAGCCTCGTAAACTTCATAGAGCGGGCAGCCGACGACCTGGAGCTTGCGGTCGAAAATATCCATGACCGCTTTTTGCGAATGAAATTCCTCGTTGAAGTAGTAATTCAATTTCTCGGCGCGGCGCATTTGGAGCCACTTGTAGGTGAGGACAGACCAGACCACGCCGGAAAAGCAAATGAGGAAGACGATGATCGCTTTGGCTTCGATCGTCGCCTGTTTCCAAATGTAGGGGAGATCCGACTGACCAGAAATAGCCCCCACGACAGCACTAAAATGTACGTGCATCATGTTTCTAAACTAACTTGGTCGTGAGGAACCGACGAGGCGGCCAAGTGGGAAAATTTTTACCTGCTTGGCAGGGAAATTGCAATGATTTTTTCGATTTTTTAGAAAATAAATTGAGGGCGCGTCCTCCACCTATTCTGGTTTCCATCCAAAGCCTTCTATAGTTAAAATTCACGAATTGAAACCCTGGCATAAAATCGGAATTGGAATACTGATTGCCTTTGTCAGCTTAATCATCCTGGGACTTTGGGCTCGCGCCGGCCTGAAACATGTGATGTATCCCCCGGCCCCGCCGATGCCGGCGGCGGTCAGCGAGGCCATGCCGCAAATCCTTGCCCGGCTGGAAAACATTCTCAAAACTAACGCGCCCCAAGTGCTCGCTGCGTTGCAACCCGGCCTTTCCGCCGGGGACATCTCTAAATTGGAACAGCAATATCATGTGCAATTGCCGGATGACGTTCAGGCAATTTATGAATGGCATGATGGTGCGTGCCGCACTAATTATGTCGACGGTACTTTTATGCCGTTGTATCGGTTCGTCCCGCTTGAGGAAACGCTGGAAGAGAATGCGGCCATAGGAAAAGGAGCAACGGCAGGACAACGCGTCTTCTATGAGGTTCTTGTGGGATACCATAATTCATGGATCTGCATATTCTCTGACGACGCGGGGAACGGCTATTTTTATGACCCAAAGCGCAAGGAACCAGAGGGCGCGGTATTTTATAATTTCATGGAAGAGAGCGACTATACGTTTTTCCCATCGGCAAAAAACCTGATGGCCGGCATTGCAAAATGTTACGAACTGGGAATCTTCCGGGTTAAGACGGGCTCGTCGCCGCCACAATTGGATGAAGATTTTGACCGCTCAACCAAAGTCTGGGAAGAGTTTGGCGCGAGCAACCAACATTAAAGTCCGCCTTCGCCCCGCAAAGCAGGACTACGGCGTGACAGATTTTGCTCCAGGCAAAAAGTGGTGGAGGCGGCGGGAGTTGAACCCGCGTCCCAGACAAACAAACCAGCCGCGACTACATGTTTAGTCCGAAATAATTTTCTGCTGTGCGATGACGTCCGGACGCGAGTCGCACTGCCTAGTCCGCATGAAATATGTCGGCGCGCCGCGCGCGGTCTCCGCGTCACGCCCCGCCTGCAATGGCGTTCGTCCAACCTAGCAGGCGTCAGCCGGCGAACGTCGCGGCAATTAGGCCGCGAGAGCTAATTCTTCGTTAGCAGTTTAGTTTTGACCGATTTTTAACGAGGCCAACGATCATCCTCGACATGCCGCCTCTGGCGCATTTATCAGGTCGAAACCAGTGCGCCCCCAACAGCAGACAGTCCGCAAGAAACAGACCGTGCATCCCTATCATCGGTCAATTTAACACGGGGGTCAAGCCGACAAGGAGTTCGCCATTGACATGGCCGCGTACATGGCTCAGTCCTGATTCAGATAAAAGACCATGGAACTGGACAAGCCCATTTTATTTGCCGCCACCACTAACCCGAAACGGTCGCGGGAATTTTATGAGAAAACGCTGGGGGTTGAAGTTTGTGGCGGATGAACCGTATGCGCTGGTGTTCCGAATCGGGGACATCCCGTTGCGAATCCAAAAGGTGGATAAGAAACCCCGGATTAACTATACGGTGCTCGGTTGGAGGGTGACGGACATCCAGAAAACCGTGCGGGAATTAACGAAAGCTGGCGTCAAGTTCATGCGTTTTGAGGGCATGAACCAGGATGCCGATGGCATCTGGCCATCGCCCGGCGGCGCGAAAGTGGCCTGGTTTCAAGATCCGGACGAGAACACGCTATCGCTGACTCAATTTCCGTAAGGCTCACCACAGATACCATTTGCCGGACCAAACGATGTAGACACCAAGGAGAAAATTCGTGATGGCATGGGCCGTCATGGCGTCGCCGAGACGGTTTTTGCGGATAACAAGCCATTGGAAAGCCGCGCCGCAGATGATGGCGGGCAGCCATTCGTTGTGGGCGATGGCGAAAAAACCAACGGTCGCAAAGAACGGTAAAGGCAGAAAACGGTTCAGCGGAACGGCGAGAAAATTAGGACTGGCGATGTAGCGATAGAGCAGCGAGCGGTAAAAGACTTCTTCCAGCGGCGGCACGATTAGGGTCATTCCCAGGATGTGAACGATATTGAAAAACATGGGGAGGGAGGAATGCGGACTGAAAGCGTCGGCGGGATTTCCGGTCGAGGGATGTTTCCATTGCGGATAATGGCCGTCGAGCCCTATCCAAATCCCAAAAATCAAAATGCCGACCACGACTGCTTCCCACGAAATGGCCCAGCGCATCTCAGAAACGTGCGGGCGCATTTCATAAATGAGCCAGACACCCACGAGGGTCTTGGCCAGATAGAACCAATAAGCGGAAGCGGCGCCCAGCTTCCCCTGGCAAAACGTGAGCACACAAAAAATCACGAACGGCACGACCCGGGCTTGCAACGGATTGTTGAAAATCTTGGTCAGGAAACGCATGGGAAACAGGAAGTTTTATTTGCCAAGGGCGAGCATTTTTTGGGTTCCATCGGGCGCGAGAAATAACACCTGGTATTGGGAAATCATTTGGACGCGAAAGCCGTTGACGGTATCGCCAACGTATACGGTCTGGCCGTTGATGATGGCCTGCGGCTTGCCGGAGCCCGTCAAAATGCCCTGAAGCCTGAGCACAGGCGGAACGGGTTTGGGCGGCGCGACAACAACGTTGGTTTGCGTCGGCGGGACAGGAGCCGGTTTTGGAGCGACGGGAATGACTACCGCTTGCGGCGCAGCCAGAGGCGGCGCCGGTTTTGGCGCGACCGGGGCCGGGGCCACGGCTACGGGAGCAACAGGTGGAGGCGTCGCCGGTTTGTGAGTGGCAATAGCCAGTCCAATGAAAATACCACCGATGGCGACAAGCAGGACGACCAGCAGGATCCAGCCTAAACTGCCGCCGGGCTCCGTTTCTATCGGAGGCAGGGGCGCAGCGCCCAGAGGCAGATTGGGCGGCTGCGCTTTCTGGGACTTTTTGGCGCGTTTGAGCGCGTCATTGATCTGGCTCATAGGCGGCTACGCGTGAAGGTCCCCTTCCAGTTCACGGATGGCGCGGCCGACCATGCTGAAATTGATGCGCTTGGCCTGCCGGACATAACCGGCCAGGAGCGCTTTGTCACAAAGGGCATTAATAAGCCTGGGCACACCCTGGCTGTAGCGAAAAACGCGCCAAAGTGCAGCCACCGTAAAATAGGGCGTACCATTGGCCCCAGCCATTTCAAGGCGATGTTTAATATACTGCGCTGTCTCAAAACGGTTCAGTGCCCGGAGATGGTAGCGCACGGTTATGCGCTGGCGGAGCTGCCTCAGCCGCGGATGGTTCAGGCGCTGGCGCAACTCGGGCTGGCCGATAAGAATGATTTGCAGGAGCTTGCGGTCGTCGGTTTCGATGTTCGAAAGCTGGCGGACCTGCTCGAGCAAATCGTCACTGAAATTCTGGGCCTCATCAATGATCAGGACGGTGTCCTTGCCCTGCTCGATTTGACGAATAAGAAAGTCATTGATGGTGGCGAGAGTCTCAAGACGGTCGAGGCCCTTGACGTCCAGGTTGAATTCGGCGGCGATGGCTTTCACCAGTTCGTTGCCGTCGAGGACGGGAGTCAACAGGAGCGCGGTGGAAAAATGGGCATCCAGTTGTTCGAGCAGCGCACGGCAGAGCGTGGTCTTGCCCGCGCCGATTTCGCCCGTGAGCTGGACGAAACCTTTGCGTTCGCGAATGCCGTAGAGCAAATGGTTGATGGCCTCGCGATGCTTGCCGCTGTTAAACAGAAACCGCGGATTCGGCGTCAAGTCGAATGGCGGCACTGTCAGCGCATAGAACTTGAGATACACGGGTCAATATATGAAACCCGGCAGGCAGCGAAAAGCGAAAATGGCCAGAACAGAATTTTAAAAGAGCCCCGGTGTTTTACTTTTCGTGAGTATGAAGGATTTTTCCAACTGCGCGCAGGAAAGTTTCCATTTCAGCGCGGGTGCCGATAGTAATGCGCAGATACTTTTTTATCTCGGGCGAACTGAACCAGCGGACGAAGATTTTTCGATCACGCAGTTTTTGGAGCCAGTCCTGCGAGGTGAAGCGCGGCGGGATGATGAGAATGAAATTCGTCTGGCTGGGGAGAACGCGAAAGCCGAGCAATGTCAGTTCGCGTGAGAGCCATTCGCGCGTGGCGACGATGTCTTTGAAATTAGCGCGGTAATATTTCAGGTCGTCCAGCGTGGCTTCAGCGGCGATTTGGCCCAGACCGTTGACGTTGTAGCTATCGCGAATTTTATGGATTGCGGCGATAAGGCCGGCATGGCCGACGAAATAGCCGACGCGTTGGAAGCAGAGCGAATAGGCCTTGGAAAATGTGCGCGCGATGAGGACATGTGGATATTTCAAGGCCAATTTCATGGCATTTTCTTTGGCAAAATCCACGTAGGCTTCGTCTAAAATGACGACGCCACGCTGGGCACGGCAGAGTTTTTCAAGTTCAGAAGTCTTGTAACCGCAACCACTTGGAGCGTTTGGGGTGGTGACGAACGTGAGTGCAGCATTGAAATTCCAGATTTTGCCGCGCTTTAATTCTGCGAGGTCGGGCAAAGAATAGTTTGGCTTGAGCGGTACGGGATTTTTGGCTGCGCCGTGGATATCCACCAGAACAGGATAGAGCGAATAGCTCGGTGTGAAATACTGGACGAGCGATTTTGCGCTTTTATTTTTTTGCGCAGGCTCGACGAAGCAGCGGATGGCCAATGCCAGCAATTCGTCTGAGCCGTTGCCAACGACAATGTTGTCGGGTTCGCAGCGATGAAGCTTCGCCAATTTCTCACGCAAGACCTGGGCAGTGGCGTCCGGATATAAACGGAGGCGTCCGTCCACGGCGGCTTTGACGGCGCGAAGGACTTTAGGCGAGGGCGGAAACGGATTTTCATTCGTGTTAAGTTTGATCAGCCCTTTGATTTTTGGCTGCTCGCCATAAACGTAAGGGTGCAACTTGTGCACGAGCGGGCGGATGAGATTTTTAATTTTATGGTTTTCCAAAATAACCTCCTTTTCCATCTTTCCAGATTTCATAACCATCGAGCTCTTCTTGCCGAACTTCTTCTAATCCCAAAACGATCGGCTTCCAAGCAGCAAAAGCGCGCTTCGTAAGTGGTAAGTGCCCCATTCCAAATCCATCTTTGTCATACACGCTGCCTAATGAAAGTGTGCTCATATCAACTGCCTGAGGACGCTCTGTCCATCTGTTTTTGTAAAGCCTCGCATGGACGCCGCCATCATCGATGACTAGCACTTTTGCAACGCGATAAAACCCTTCACCATCGTCAACTGTACAGATTGTACCCGGTATTATTTGGGCCTGTTGGGGACGCCTAAAAAGAAAATTAAAAATGTTTGGCATCCCTGAATCTTTCTTATTTCACACGCACTTCAGCACTCTTTCCATGCGCATCCAGGCCTTCGAGTTCCGCGAATTTCTTCACCGCAGGCAGAGCCTTTTTGAGCGAGGCACGATCGTATTCAACAATGCTGGTGCGGCGCTGGAATTGATCCACGGTCAGGCCGGGGAACGAGGCGCCCGCGCCGCCGGTGGGCAGCGTGTGACTGGGACCGGCAACATAATCGCCCAGCACCGTGGGTGATTGCGGGCCGAGGAAGATCGCGCCGGCGGTCAGAATTTTTTCGGAAACCTTGCGCAGGTTGCGCGTCATGATTTCGCAGTGCTCAGGCGAGAGTTGATTGGTGATTTCCACGGCGTCCTCGAGCGTTTTGGCCTGAATCAGCCAGCCGTTGGCGTCGAGAGCGCGCTGGATAAATTCGCGACGGGCCAGTTTGGGCAATTGCTTTGCGATTTCGCTTTCCACAGCGCGGAGGATTTTGGGCGATGTCGTCACGAGCCAGACGTGCTCATGCCCGGAGCCGTGCTCTGCCTGGGCGAGAAGGTCGGCAGCAACAAATTTCGGGTTGGCCGTTTCATCGGCCAGGACGAGGACTTCGCTGGGGCCGGGCAGCGAATCAATAGCCACGCGGCCAAAGAGCAATCGCTTGGCGGTGACGACATAGGCGTTGCCCGGGCCGAAGATTTTTTGCACGCGACGGATGGTCTTCGTGCCGTACGCCATGGCGGCAATGGCTTGCGCGCCGCCCACACGATAAATCTCCGTGGCGCCCGCCGCGCGCACGGCAAAGAGCAGCGCGGGATTAATAGAACCATTTTTGCCGCAAGGGGTACAAACGACGATTTCCTTGCAACCCGCCACGCGGGCCAGCGTAACCGTCATCAGCGCGGTCGAGACGAGGGGCGCAGTACCGCCGGGGATATAAACGCCCACGCGCTGGAAAGGATCGAATTTCTCGCCGACCCTGGCCCCATGGGAATTTTTGAACTGCCAGTTGCGGCGCAAGGATTTTTTGGCGAAATCAGCGATGTTCTTCTCCGCCTCGGCCACGGCGTTGCGCAGCGGTCCATCCGCCTTGAGCGAGGCAGTGAGCAGTTCGGCCTGGGTCACGGCGAGTTGGTCGGCGGAAAGTTTTGCGCCGTCAAATCGTTCAGTAAATTCCAAAAGGGCGTCATCGCTGCGGATAAAAACCTGGTGGAGAATTTCGCGCGTGCGGCTTTCGAGTTCCGGGTCAAATAAATTGGACGCGGCGGAAGCGTCGCGGAGGCGTTCCGCGAAGTTTTTGTCGCTGTGACGGATGATATTCATCGGGTGGACAGGCTAAAGAATGCGGGAAACAAAGTCAAAACGGCGGCAATGGCCGAAAGCCCCCCTCCCCCCCGGGGGTAGTTGACATAGGTTGACATGGCCTGACTTGGGTTGACACAGGTTGGAAAAAATTGAGCCACAGATAGGCACAGATGAAACACAGATTTTTTGACAGAATGAACAGAATGCTCGGAATGACGCGGCAAGAAAGATAGTTTTTAAAAAGTGCTTTACTCAGCTTGATTGGGCTTGACCCTCCTACGCTAAAGCTCCGGAGGGCAGACCCGTCTTCGTTCCGCAGAACGGGACTACGACGCGGCAGGCCCATTCCACGCCGACCGAAAAGAAAAAAAGGATTCTTTATTTTACCCTTCTGAAGGCTTCTAAAGGTTACTAAAGGTTTCTGAAGGCTGGAGACGCCGTGGGAACCGGATGCCAGGAGTAAAGCGGCGTCACAGCCGCCGCAGTCCAAGACGCAAGCGGCATGGCTCGAATATGTCACTTCGACCAACATCTGGCCATTTTACCAGAGGAAGTGGAAAACTCATAGTTAGTGACTACAGCAATCAAAAGTTGAGAGTTGGGAGTTGTTGGCTGATGGAAAATATGGACCAACAGGGACTTACAAGAATGGGCCGGGCCAACATGGACTTGGTTGAACACGATTAATTCGAAATTTCATATCTCAAATTTCAGAGCAGGCAGCAAGGGGACTTGTCGAAGGGCTTCATTTAAGCGTAGAGTAGTTTTATGCGGAACCCAATTATAGTGGCACTCGACGTGGCCACGCCCGAAGCGGCGCTGGACCTGGCCACGCAACTGGCGCCGGTCTGCGGCGGATTTAAAATCGGCAGCGAGCTGTTCACGGCAGCGGGCCCGGACATCGTAAAGAAGCTTCGCGAACGCGGGTCGCTGGTATTCCTGGATCTAAAATTTCATGATATTCCCAACACGGTGGCCAAGTCCGTGGCCGTGGCGGTGCGCCTGGATGTGCAGATGCTGACGGTGCATGTGGGTGGCGGCACAGAAATGCTCAAGGCCGCCGAAAGCGCGGCGGAAGAAACGGCGTGGAAACTGGGCCGCACCCCGCCATTAGTGCTGGGGGTAACAGTGCTGACAAGCCTCGACGGCGCGGCGTTGCGCGAAGTGGGCCTGGATGTAAATGCCGAATACCAGGTGCGCCGGCTCGCAAATGTGGCCGTGAAAGCGGGATTGCGGGGACTGGTTTGTTCGCCGCTGGAAATCAGCGCATTGCGGAAAGGTTTGCCGGCGCAGGTGCAACTGGTGGTTCCAGGCATCCGCACGGGCGCGGAGAAAGCGGACGACCAGAAGCGCACGATGACGCCACACGACGCGATTGCCGCCGGGGCGAATTGGCTGGTGATCGGACGGCCGATTTGCGCAGCGGAAAATCCGAAGGCGGCCGCGGAGAAGATTTTGGAGACGTTGGGTTAACTACGAAATACCCAAAAATTTTAACGCAAAGGCGCGGAGGATTTTAACCACGGATGGACACGGACTGTTTAATTGACTCAGACAAAGGGATATTAGCAAATAACTTATAAAATTAAAGAACTATTCGGGTTAACCCGCCACAATTTTCAGCTAATGGCGGCAGCCTTTACTGACAGTTTCACTGACAGCGACATGAGGCGGCTTGAACAATTGTTTGTTATGGATGGAGAATGGCAAGGGCGAGTACTTCGTTGGGCGCAGTCCGGCCGTATGGGGATCGGGGCAGCCAGTCTTGCGGCCTAGTCAAGACAGGATGTAAAAAAAGCCAAGTTACTAAAAGAACAAGTCTATCTGCGGCTAAGTTTATGCCCTAAAACTTTACAAGTGCATTATTTTAATACAGTTGTGAATAACTTTTTTAAGAATAACCTCGACGTTCAGATACTGTTACTGTAATCATAACTACAATTCAGCAGAGAACTTTCTAAAGGCAGGGTGGGAAAAACACGACAGGCAGGCGCACTAACCAGACATGAGCGCGGTCTTAACATTGAAGTCGTTTCCAAGGGGGGTATTTTCCCTCAAGACAGGTTTTTACCTTCAGGAATCCATAACGCCGGCTGTTAATTCTAAATCCTTCTACCTATGAAAAATTTTTCCTATTTAGGCACGACTGCTATTCTTTTAAGCATCTTTCCTTTGTGTGAAGCGCAACAGGTAGCTCAACAACAAGCGGCAGTCCCATCAGCAACACAGCCCGCAATTATCTCTCGCGACGCCAACTCGCGTATTTGGCAAAGCACATCGTATGAACTGTCGCCATCAGGCCAGACTGTACCTCGATTGCATCAGTATACAGAGTTGGCCTCCGGCCTTTGTTACCAGCAAAATGATCAATGGAGGGATTCACAGGAAATGATAAGCATTTTGCCTGATGGTTCCGCCGAAGCTATCCAGGGCCAGCATCAAGTTTATTTCCCTGTGGATATTTACAATGGCGTCATCAAATTAATTACGCCTGACGGACTGGCACTGCAAAGCCAGCCACTGGGCTTGTGTTATGATGATGGTACAAATACGGTTCTAATTGCTGCAATAACTAATTCTGTTGGACAATTAATCAGCCCGAATCAAATCATTTACCCCAATGCGTTTGCAGGAATTGATGCGGATTTGCTTTACACGTATACCAAGGCTGGGCTTGAGCAGGATGTAATTTTGGAAGCCCAGCCCCCCGACCCTGGCTATTACGGCTTAAATACACAAGTTGCTCGTTTGCAAATTATTACTGAATTTCTTAATCCGCCATCACCCGCGATTACCACGACCGTCGAGCCCTCGCAAGCCGGAATTTCCTTGCTGGATGATACAATTAATTTTGGAACAATGGCCATGATTCCAGGCCGAGCCTTTTTGTTGGGGCAGAATGGCGACGATGCACAAGCGTTGATCGCGAAGCAATGGCTCTCATCGCAAGGCAGGCAATTCTTAATTGAGGAAGTGCCTGTTAGAGCCATTGCCGATCAACTATCTCAATTGCCGCAACCATCCCAAATTCCGGTCATCCAGACATCCGTTCCAAACGGAACCTCTCCTTTGAACGTTGTCTCGACAAAGCGTCTGTTTCCGCCACAGCGATTAGCAAAAACAAAAAGTCCATTTCCGATACGTATGAGCAAGCGGCAATTTCCGAAAAAAGGATTGTTGCTGGACTATCAACTTGTTAACGGCAGCCAGGCTAATTTTACATTCCAGGGAGATATGACGTACTACATAAGCGGTCCATTGACTTTATCGTTGCAAAGCACCTTTGAAGGAGGCGCGGTTATAAAATATACCAATGGTGCCTCAATCACGGTTAGTGGCTCATATATTGAAAACGCAAGCTCTTATCGGCCTGTAATTTTTACCGCACAAGATGATGATACATTGGGAGAACCCATCAGCGGTTCGACCGGAAATCCAACAGGTCACCTCTATGCCAACCCTGCCTTGGTCTTTTTAAATAGTAGCCCATCGATTTCAAATTTCAGGATAGCATATGCGCAACAGGCCATCGAACTGATAAATGGTGGCGGGGCCGCATTTTATGATGGCCAAATCATTAATTGTCAAAATGGATTTAACATCATAAATGGCTCGCTGCGTTTCAGGAATTTGTTGTTCGGTAACGTACTAACCAATTTTTGTAATATTTATAATACTACGCTCGACATTCAAAATTCAACGTTCAGCGGCAGTACAAATGTAAGTACAATCGCAAATGCTTCGTCTCAAACCGTACACCTTTATTTCACAAATTGCATTTTTGCAAATATTGTGTACCTCACCAACAGCTTCACGAGCGGGGGCATTACATATGGAACTATGGGCGCTGATAACGGATTTTTTAATGCCCCTACTTTTGGTGCCGACATATTGCAGACAAATTCTTCTCCATTTCAGGCCATTGGCGGAGGCAGTTATTATTTGACATCAGATTGCATTTTTCATGATTCGGGGACGGCGAACATTGATCCCGCACTTTTGCTTGATCTGACGGGGAAGACCACCTATCCGCCGATGGTCTTTTCCAATACGATAATTTCAACCAATTTGACATTAAGCCCTCAGGCTTCGCGAGATACATATGCTGCCATTGATTTTGGCTATCATTACGATCCGTTAGATTACGTCTTCGGAGGTTGTGATTTATCCAGCAATTTGACAATAACCGCGGGGACGGCAATAGGTTGGTTTGAGGGCAACGGAGCGCAATATGGAACGATCGGAAATTATTACGGGATGGCTCTTAATAACTGGGCCAATCTGTCCTTTAACGGCAACGCAACTCAACCTTGTTATCTTGGGTCGTTTAGAATGGTGCAGGAAGCCGGAAATGGCAATTGGCCAAACATTGGCTGGAGCCTAGGCCTTGTTTATAACAGTAGTAGCACCAGCCAGGAAGCTAGTATTTCCGCCAATTTCATGAAATCGACGGCCGTCTATGGCGTAAACACCCTCCAGGACCGTTGGCATGATGGTTTAGGAACATTTAACAATTGCGAGTTTTATACTGGCACTCTTACTAGTTTTAGTGAACAGTCGCTCGACTTCACAAATTGCCTCTTTTTCCGCGTTCCGATCGCATTTTGGGATTCGAGTTACGACCTGAGTTTTACATTCGAAAACTGCACATTTTTCAACGGCGGTTTGTTGATGGATCGTGGCAGCTCATATTTTTCATTTTGGCAAATCCAGAACTGCTCCTTTGACGATACCGCCATGTATTGGAGCGACGGACGTGGTGGCGCATCTGGCTATACGCTTTTTGACTACAACGCATATAACACCAACAATGCCGCGTGGCGAAATTATTATCCGTTGGGCACTCCCAGGAGCAATACTTTGGAGAACGTCGGATCATCAGACATAATGGTAACCAACTACAACTGGGAATCCACACAGTTCGGGAGCTTTTATTTGCCGACGAATTCATTTTTAACAAATTCCGGTAGCGTGACGGCGAATCTCCTTGGGCTTTATCATTTTACAACGCAGACCAACCAAATCCCTGAAACCAATTCCATTGTCGATATCGGTTATCACTATGTAGCAAGAGGCCCAAACGGAAATCCGCTCGACAATAATGGCGATGGAATTCCTGATTATATCGAGGATGCCAACGGTAATGGCTTGGTCGATTCTGGCGAAATCGGCTGGAACATTGTCGGTGATCCGGGCCTTTCGGTCATTATTACCAAACCTCGCAATGGAAGTACGATTCCTTAACCCCCCCATTATTTATGCAATCCTTTTTCATTTTTCTAAAAAACAAAGGCGCACAGGTGAATCTTTGTTTCAAACACTGCCTTATTATATGTATGCTGGTTGCGGTTAAGTCAGCGGCCGAGACAGATAGTGATTTGGCTAATCAAGTCACCTATCATCCTGTATTTGGACAGCCTCTGGCATGGGTGGGATCTCAGCCGCCTCCGGGTACAGAATCCACGGCTTTATCGGCCGATATGAATATCTTTAAAACTGAAGGAGTGCCTTCAGGAATTTCGGCGCTTGAGAATTTTGTAAACAAATACCCTGATTCAGCGTGGAAACCTGCAGTAAATGTGAACCTGGCTGAATATTATCGGGCCCAAGGCCGTTATAGCCTCGCGTTGACAAATTGGGAAGCTGCCTGGAATGCTATTAAAGCTGGTAATGATCCAGTTTCTCAATATCTGGCTGTGCGAACAATTGCCGGCTGGACTCGCTTATTGGCGACGCTCGGAGAAAAAGAAAAACTCAACAAACTGTTCAAAGAGTTCGATCAACTTCAACTTCCTCGTGGAATATACGGGACAGAGATACAGGAAACAGAGCAAGCGTTGGGAGTGATGAACGGAAGACCGGGTATCTCTTATCGGTGCGGCTCATTTGCTTTGGGCCATTTAGCCAATGCCATGCATTTAAATTCGGGAATCTGTCGACGTTTGGACGAGATCGATTCGCCTGATGGAGGGTTCCACATGGATCAGTTGCTCAGATTGGCAGAGACCAACGGCATGCAAGTAGAGGCCGTTCGTCGCCCGGCAGGGGCGCCTCTTATCGTACCATCGATCGTACATTGGAAACTGAATCATTATGCAGCCATCATGCAGGAAAAAAATGGACGCTATTTCGTGGAGGATCCAACATTCGGTGGAGGGCTTTGGATGGACGGTCAAGTGATCAGCGATGAGGCTAGTGGAGAATTCATTTTGCCGAAGGATAAAGTACCTTCTAATTGGAAGCAGCTCTCTGCTGCCGAATGCTCAGCTATTTACGGGAAGGGAGTAGGCAATACAGTTAATAATTCGTCAGATAATGGTCCGCCGGCCTGTCCTCAAGGTGGCGATGGAAACCAGGATAGCGATGATTCGAATTGCTATCCTCCTTCACCAAACGACGGAGCCGCAAACAGTACAAATAACCCCCCAAGTCCGCCGCCATGTGACTGTTTTGATGATCCGCAACCTATAGGAACATACGGTATGCCGCATTGGTATGTCTCAGAACCTTATGAGACGCTTTGGATAGAAGATGTGCCATTACTGTATCGGCAATCAAACGGCAAATGGATGCAATTAAGGCTCACATACAAAAGCACAGGTCTGCCGCAGCCAACGCTGTTAACCGGATTCGGTGTTGATTGGTCTTGCAATTGGATCGGTTACATGCAGCCAAGCTCATCCGGGTTGGTTTCTAATTATCTGGCCGGTGGAGGAGTCGAGGGATTTGACCCCAGCGGGACACCAGATTACAAAACGGCCCGGGTGCTGTCATCAAACGGCAGTGGCGGCTATAATCTTGGCGCGCCCTCTGGCGCACAGAATGCATATAACTACTCTTCTACACCAACTGGTTCCAGCACACCAAACTATCTTTTGACGCAACGGCTGGATAGATATGGGCGAATACTTCAGCAGATGGATTATGCCACTGGTTCCGGCTTGGACGGTTCTCTCAATGATGTGGTTGATGAGGATGGGAAAACCAATATAGTTGAACTCGGTGGAAATGGATTAGGTGCATGGTGCGTCATCACCGTCACCAATCCTTATAACTCCGTGGCACAATTTAACTATGACGGAAGAGGAATCCGTGGAATTAATGAAGTTTTATTTCTAACTAATATCATTGATGTGCAGGGATTTTCCACATCTTTTAAGTATGATAACGATTATCGCATCACTAATATGGTAACACCGTACGGAACTAATTCATTTCAATATTATTCCGGAGTGGATGCTAATAACTATATTGAAATGGCTTTACTTATCACCGAACCAACTGGCGACCATCAGCTTTACGTATATCGCGACGATTCTCCGGATAGCATCCCATATCCTGGCGACGACTACCCAAGTTATCGGATGAGTTTTCATTGGAACCGGGCACAATATGAAGCTCTTGCCGGTGATTGGCAGACCTATGGCTTTAACATGCCTCAATCT
>Ga0335083_10002245_pt1 | contig 25676 bp, 18 predicted proteins | sample Lox_Sample_42_FD_206716 | JGI IMG/M metagenome (GOLD analysis project Ga0335083, IMG submission 206716) | Soil microbial communities from Loxahatchee National Wildlife Refuge, Florida, United States - Lox_Sample_4.2 | ecosystem: Environmental > Terrestrial > Soil > Wetlands | place: USA...
CTTCACTTCCTTCACCTCCGTCACCCGCGAATAGCAAGGAATGACCGGCGAATCCCACCCCTGGATCGCGCGCGAGGGATGGCCGCATGTCGCGATCGCGTTCCTGCTGGCGTTGGCGGCGAGCGAGACCTTGGGCGGATGGTCGATCCTGTTCTGGGGGCTGTTCGTGTTCGTGGTGCAGTTCTTCCGCGATCCATGGCGGGAAATCCCCTCGGAGGCAGGCACGGCGGTGAGCCCGGCCGACGGCCGCGTGCTGTTGGTGCAGAAGGCCCGCGACCCTTATCTCGAGCGGGATGCTCTGAAGATCAGCATCTTCATGAACGTCGTGAACGTCCACTCCAACCGCATCCCGGTGAGCGGCGTGGTGAAGCAGCGCTGGTACCAAGGCGGCAAGTACCTGAATGCAGCGTTGGAGAAGTCCTCGGAGGAGAACGAGCGCCTGGCGCTGTGGATCCGCACGGCGGACGGCCTCGACGTCACCTGTGTGCAGATCGCCGGCCTGATCGCACGCCGCATACTCTGCTATGTCGATGCGGGAGCGCCTGTGCAGTTCGGTCAGCGCTATGGCTTCATCCGGTTCGGCTCGCGCGTGGACCTCTACCTGCCGCCGGAGAGCACAGCTCGAGTGAGCGTGGGTGACAAGACGGTTGCCGGCGAGACCATCGTCGCCCTACTGCCTCATCCCACCTAGGCGCGGAGCCAAAGGCGCGGATGAATGGCCACTGCGCCAGCGAGGAGTGGACAACGCCCGAATGGGGCGTCTGCTTATGCTCTGTCTTCGTCTGGGCGACCCGCGCTGGGAGTTAGAATGGATCGCATGAACTACCCCGAGCGACCTCCGGTCAAGCCCAAGTGGCTGGTCGGCGGGCGCATCCGACGCCAGGGGATCTACTGGCTGCCGAATGCCGTCACGACGCTGGCGCTGTTCGCCGGCTTCTACTCCATCGTGCAAGCGATGAACAGCCAATTCGGTCTAGCGGCGGTGGCGATCTTCGTCGCGATGGTCTTCGACTTCCTCGACGGGCGCGTGGCCCGTCTTACCCGCACGCAGAGCGCGTTCGGGGCGGAATACGACTCTCTGTCCGACATGGTTTCTTTCGGCGCCGCGCCAGGCCTGGTGATCTACGAATGGGCGCTCAAGGGCATGGGGCAGCTCGGGTGGGTTGCGGCATTCGTGTACTGCGCCTGCGCCGCGCTGCGATTGGCACGGTTCAACACCAATATCGGGGTCGTGGACCGACGCTACTTCCAGGGCCTCCCGAGCCCGGCGGCGGCCGGGTTGATTGCCGGGTTCGTGTGGACGATGGCGGCTTTCGATGTCGGCCCCGAGAGCGTGAGCGTGCGCTGGGGCGCCTGGCTCCTGGCCATGTTCGCCGGGTTGACGATGGTGACCAACATCAAGTTCTACAGCGGCAAGGACATCAACCTGCGCAAGAGCGTGCCGTTCGGGGTCGTTGTCGCCATCGTGGGTGTGGTGGTCGTGTTGTTCCAGGTGGTGGACAACCTGCCGCTACCGCTGTTCGCCGTGTTCGTCGTCTACGCGGCGTCGGGGTACGTGATGTGGCTGGTCGGCTTGTCGCGGCGCAAGCCTCCCGCTCCGCCACCGGTGTCGATCCCTCCGGACGGCCTCTGAGAGGCGGCGGGAGCGGCCCGCATGCATCCCTTTCCCGGCGCCCGGATCCGTCATAAGCTGTAGCATTGCAGTGCCCCGGCAGACAAGGGGCAGGAGGCAGAACGATGAAGCAGCGCTTGATCATCTTCGACACCACCCTGCGCGACGGCGAACAGAGCCCCGGCGCCTCCATGACTCGCGACGAAAAGGTGCGCATCGCGCGCCAGCTCGAGCGGCTGCGGGTCGATGTGATCGAGGCCGGGTTCCCGGCCGCCAGCAACGGCGATTTCGAAGCGGTCAGGACGATCGCGGGCGTGATCAAAGACAGCATCGTGTGCGGGCTCGCGCGCGCCAACGATCACGACATCGGCCGCGCGGGCGAGGCGCTCCGCGAAGCGAACGCAGGCCGTATCCACACCTTCATCGCCACCTCTCCCATCCACATGGAGCGCAAACTGCGCATGAACCCCGACCAGGTGGTCGAGCAGGCGGTCAAGGCGGTTCGGCTGGCCCGCAGTTATCGCGATGACGTCGAGTTTTCGCCCGAGGACGCCGGCCGCTCCGAGGTGGATTTTCTCTGCCGCATCCTGGAGCAGGTGATCAAGGCCGGGGCCACCACCATCAACATTCCGGACACCGTGGGCTACACGATGCCGGAACAGTTCGGCAGCCTGATCGGCACGCTGCGCAGCCGCATCCCGAACGCGGACAAGGTCGTGTGGTCGGTGCATTGCCACAACGATCTGGGCCTTGCCGTGGCCAACTCGGTATCGGCGATCATGCACGGCGCACGTCAGGTGGAGTGCACGATCAACGGGCTAGGCGAACGTGCCGGGAACGCTTCGCTCGAGGAGATCGTCATGGCGGTGCGCACCCGGCAGGACTACTTCCCCTGCGACACGCGCATCGACACCACCCAGATCGTTCCTACCAGCAAGCTGGTCGCCGGCATCACGGGCTTCCCGGTTCAACCCAACAAAGCGATCGTGGGCGCGAACGCCTTCGCCCACGAGTCCGGGATCCATCAGGACGGCGTGATCAAAAGCCGCGAGACTTACGAGATCATGCGTGCCGAGGATGTCGGCTGGGGCGCCAACAAACTCGTGCTCGGTAAGCTCTCCGGACGCAATGCGTTCAAGCAGCGGTTGAAGGAGCTCGGCATCGAGCTGCAATCGGAGGAGGCGTTGAACTCCGCTTTCGCGCGGTTCAAGGACCTGGCGGACAAGAAGTCGGAGATCTTCGACGAGGACCTGCAAACGCTGGTGAGCGACGAGGCCGAAGCGCACGAGCACGAGCATTTCAAGCTGCTCTCCATGATGGCCCACTCCGAGACGGGCGAGACACCGGTGGCGAGAGTGGTGCTATCCGAGGAAGGGCAGGAGTGCCGCGCCGAGGCTCAGGGCAGCGGCCCGGTGGATGCGACGTTCAAGGCCATCGAGGCGATCGCCGCCAGCGGCGCGGAGCTCACCCTGTATTCGGTCAACAACATCACCACGGGCACGGACTCCCAGGGCGAAGTGACCGTGCGGTTGCGCAAGAATGCGCGCATCGTGAACGGTGCCGGCGCTGATACCGACATCGTCGTCGCCTCCGCCAAGGCCTACGTCAACGCGCTCAACAAGCTGCACTCCAAGATGGAGCGGCTGAATCCGCAGGTGTAGGAAATGCGGTGAATGGTGAATAGTGAATGGTGAATGGCAACACCGGTGAATGGTGAATGGTGAAGACGGTGAGTGGTGATTGGTGAATAGTGAATGGGAACCGACCGGTGAACAGTGAACGGTGAGCCCGCTCACACTGACCCTCTCCCCTGGTGACCGGAGGAGAGGGGCGTTCTATCTCTTCACCTCTTTCGCCTCTTTCGCCATTCACCATTCACCAATGACTATTCACCAATCACTATTCACCAATCACCATTCACGGGCCGACAGGCCCCGTTCCCGCCAACCGCCGATTTGCAAGTGCGAGCCTGTCGACCACCGCGCGCAACAGCGCGCGGTTGAGGTGGAGCTGGCACGGGAGGGTCAGTCCGGCTAGCGCCGCTGGCGCGAGCTCGGCCACGAGCGCGTCCGCTGTCGCTTCCACCGTTGCCTGGCGAGCTGCGCCTTCGCCTTGCGCGTAGGCCATCTCTCCTAAGCAATCGCCGGCGTGCAATACGTTCAACAGCCGTCCCCTCACCGTGACTTTGGCTTCGCCCTGCGCCAGGATGAACAGGCTATCTCCTGCGTCGCCCTCGCGCACCAGCACGGTCTGCGGAGGCACCCTTCGCCACTGCCCGACGCGCGTGAGCTCCCAGATCTCGGCATCGGTCAGGTCGGCGAGCAGCGCTGCTGCGCGCAAGGCCACGAACTTCTCGCTGTCGCGGATCGCCTGGTCGAATCTGCTGAGCTTGCCGGCACGGGCCAAGTCGAGCGCGAGCTCGGCCCAGCCGGGGTAGCGGTCGGCTGGATATTTCTGCATCATGCGCAGGACAATGTCATCGATCTCCGCGGGCAGATCCGGACGCAGCGCAGTTGGCGGCACGGGATCCTGGCGCAGCACTCGATCCAGGATTTGCGCCGCGGTATCGCCGACGAAAGGACGCGTGCCGACCAGCAGCTCGTAGAGCACCACGCCAAGCGAGAACATGTCGCTTTGATGGGTCAGCGGGTCTTCGCGGATCTGTTCGGGAGCGATGTAAGCGGGGGAGCCCACGCGCATGCGCTGCGTCGTCTCGGCGTCGCGCAGGAACGCGGCGCCGAAGTCCGCCACCTTCACGTCGGTGCCTTCCGCGCAGAGGATGTTCGCCGGCTTGATGTCCCGGTGGACCACCCCCTTCTTGTATGCGTAGTCCAGCGCGCCGCAGCACTTGTAGGCGACCTCGATCACGTCTGAGATCGGCAGCAGGCGGCTGGGGGTGGTATAGCGCACGAGGCTTCCCCCGCGCACATATTCCATTGCGATGTACGTGTGTTGCTCGTCTACGACCGCGTCTAGGATGGTGACGATGTGCGGGTGGACGAGCTTGCCGGCCAGTGCGGCCTCGCTCAGGAACTGGCTTCTAAAAGCCTTGTGACCCGAGTCTCCGCCCTCGACGTAGTAGACCTTGACTGCGACGTCCGACCCATAGAATTCGTCGTAGGCCAGATAGACGATGCTCGCGGTACCCCTTCCCAGTTCGCGTCTGATCGCATATTTACCGACCCGCTCCAGCATCATCGCATTGTAGCTTGGCGGCGAAGTGCGCGGAGCCGGAAGCGGGAACCCCGGTTCCGCAGCGCCGCTCGACGGTCTGGCGGACCCCTCGGTGCGGGTTTCCACGCGGCTGGGAATTCCTCTATGCTTCGGGCCTGTTCACGCCTTCCGAGCGGATATGACAACACCGATGGCAACGGCTGGACCTCATCGCATCGTGATCGTGGGCGGCGGCGCGGGCGGCCTCGAGCTCGCCACGCGTTTGGGCCATCAGCTGGGAAAGCGGCGCAAGGCGCTCGTGACCCTGGTGGACAAGGCGCATACGCATCTGTGGAAGCCACTGCTGCATCAGGTCGCTGCAGGCAGCATGGATCTCAACGACCACGAGCTGGACTACCTGTACCAGGCACGCTGGCACCACTTCCAGTTCCGCTTAGGACGGATGATCGGGCTCGACCGCACCGCGCGTGTGATCGACTTGGCGCCCACGCTGGACGATCAGGGGCGAGAAGTGATTCCGGCGCGCAGCATCCCCTACGACACGCTGGTCCTCGCCGTGGGCAGCACGACCAACGACTTCGGCACCCCCGGCGCCGCCGAGCACGCGATCTCGCTGGACACCCCTGGCCAGGCGGCGCTGTTCCACTCCCGCCTCTTGAACGCGTGCCTGCGGGCGAACGCACAAGTCGAACCGTTGCGGCCCGAGCAGTTGCATATCGCCATCATCGGAGCGGGGGCCACCGGCGTGGAGCTCGCCGCTGAGCTGCACAACACGGTGCGCGAGTTCGTGTCTTTTGGGTTGGAGCGCATCAATCCGGAGCGCGATATCCGGATCAGCATCGTCGAAGCCGCGCCGAAGATCCTTCCCGCCTTGCCCGACCGCCTCTCGGGGGCGGTGCTCAAGCTGTTGGAAGACCTGCACGTCGAGGTCGTGACGGGCGAGCGTGTGACGCAGGTCTCGCCATCGGGCGTGACCACCGCTAGCGGCCGCGAGATCCCCGCCGAGCTGGTGGTGTGGGCCGCCGGCATCAAGGCGCCGGATTTTCTCAAGGAGCTCGACGGACTGGAAGTGAACCGCATCAACCAGCTCGTCGTGACGCAACAGCTTCTCACCACGCGCGACGCCAACATCTTCGCCTTTGGCGATTGCGCAGCCTGTCCCTGGCCGGAGAAAGGCGGCTGGGTGCCTCCGCGCGCGCAGTCGGCGCACCAGCAGGCCTCGCATCTCGCCCGGATGCTGCCGCGCCACCTCAGGGGCGAGCCGCTGGCGCCGTTTACCTACCGCGACTTTGGCTCGCTCATCTCCCTGGGCAGGTTTAGCACGGTGGGAAGTCTCATGGGGGCGATCACGCGCGGCAGCGTGATGATCGAGGGCTATTTCGCCCTGCTCATGTACCGCTCTCTATACAAGATGCATGAGTACGCCTTGCACGGCTTCACCAAGGTGTTTCTCGATACGCTTGCACGTATCCTCACCCGGCGCACCGAGCCGCACGTGAAGCTGCACTGACGGCGGCGGCGCTCGCACCCTAGACCGCGTGTACAGCGCGGCTGCGCCCGCGATGCAGGGCGCGCCAGAGCTAGAGTCGCCTTCCAGCGTCCGCAGGGATTAGGACTGCAGCACGCCTGGGGGCCAGACCGGCTGCGCGCTCCCCAGCCAACCGGGGACCGGCAGATCCTTGGCGCGCAGGAACTCAGGGTTGAACAGGCGCGAGGCGTATCTCGTGCCGGAGTCGCACAGCACCGTGACCACCGTGTGCCCAGGCCCCATTTCCTTCGCCATCCTCACGGCGCCCGCGACGTTGATCCCGCTCGAACTGCCGAGCACCAGGCCTTCGTGTTCCACCAGGTCGAAGACCGTCTGCACGGTTTCCCGGTCGGAGATCCGGAACGCGAAGTCCGCGCGAAAGCCCTCGAGGTTTTTCGTGATGCGGCCCTGGCCGATGCCCTCGGTGATGGAGGAGCCTTCGGCTTTCAGCTCTCCGCTGGTGTAATAGCTATACAGCGCAGCACCGGGCGGGTCGGCCAGTCCGATCTTGATCTTGGGGTCGCGCTCTCGCAATGCGGCCGCCACTCCGGCCAGCGTACCGCCGGTGCCCACCGCGCAGATGAACGCATCCACCCTGCCGCCGGTCTGGTGCCAGATCTCAGGGCCGGTGGTGCGGTAGTGCCCGTCACGGTTGGCGACGTTGTCGAACTGTTGTGCCCAGATCGCACCGTGAGGGTGGGTGCGTGCGAGTTGCTGCGCGAGCCGGCCGGCCACGTGCACATAGTTGTTCGGGTTGCTGTATGGAACGGCCGGCACCTGGTACAGCATTGCCCCGCACAGCCGCAGCATGTCCTTTTTCTCTTGCGACTGAGTGTCGGGGATGACGATCGCAGTCCGGTAGCCGCGGGCGTTGGCGACCAGCGCAAGCCCGATGCCGGTGTTGCCCGCCGTCCCCTCGACGATCACACCCCCGGGTTGCAGTTGCCCTTTGTGCTCGGCGTCCAGCACGATCGCGAGCGCGGCCCGGTCCTTGACCGATCCGCCGGGATTGAGAAACTCGGCTTTGCCCAGGATCTCGCAGCCAGTGGCCTCGGAGGCCCGGCGCAGCCGGATGAGCGGCGTGTTGCCGATGGTTTCGATAAACCCGTCCCTGATCTCCATGAGCCACCGTTCAGCCGGCCGAAGGTCTCAGCCGCATTCTATCCCGCGACTCGCCTGGCGCGGTTGCAGGCCTCTACAACCAATGCCGTAGTGACGCGGGAGTCCGGCCCGCCCATCATCGTGACCCAACGACGGGTGGGGGAGGGGAGAACATGGGTGGCATCGGTCCGAAGTCTAGCCCCGTGACGAATGGGGCGCGGGCAACAAGAGCACCGCGCCCGCCAGCGCCGGGCGCGAACGCGGCGTCGCTCGATCGGTGGCTCGAGCTGTTGAGGCTGCTTCATTCCGCCTCGGCGCTCCTGCAGCATGGGCAGGTGTCGAATGCCGGCGAGGTGCTGGCACAAGCCTGCGCCTGCGCCCAAGGTGTCGGGCGACGCTGGGGAATGCGCTGGGCGCTACGCGGCACCGCGCCGCGCGGAACACGGAGCCTGTCCCTGGTCCCGGCGGGTCGAGACATGCCGGAGCGATCGCGCGATCGCGCCGATGTGCTGGATCCCGCCCCGGAGGCGGTCTCCGCCCCCATCTCCATCCGAGCGCTCGGCGAGTTCGAGTTGACCATCGACGGCATCCGCTTCGCCGGGGGCATCAAGCCGCAGCGAAAACCGTTGGAGCTGCTCAAGCTACTGCTGCTGTCCGACGCGGGGCCGCTGGGCGCCGCTCAGTTGGCGGACGAGCTCTGGCCCGATTCGGAGGGCGACACGGCGCGCAACTGCTTGCAGGTGGCCGTCCACCGGCTGCGTCGGCTGCTCGGGTACGAAGCCGCCCTCATCGTGCATGACCGCAAACTGCGTCTGGATCCCCGGCTATGCTGGGTGGATGTGTGGTCGCTGGAGCACGAGGCCAAGCGCTTGGCGCAGCTGCCCATCGGCGATGCGAATCTCAGCGCGCATGCTACGCGCGTCCTGCGCCTATACCGCGGCCACCTGTTCGCGCATGAGCCGGAGCAGCCGTGGATGTTGGCTCCCCGCGAGCGCCTGCGCCGCTGTTGGCTCGACTTGGTGCGGCGGCTAGGGCAGTACCACGAACTGCGCGGCGACTGGCAACGGGCGTGCGACCTGTATCAACGAACGGTCGAACTCGACCCGCTCGCGGAGGACATCTATCGGCGCGTGATGCAATGCCAGCACAAGACCGGGGAGCGGGCGGAAGCGCTGCACACTTACCTCCGGTGCCGCGAGCAGCTCGGCGCTACGCTGGGCGTTTCGCCATCCCGCGAGACCGAGCAGGTCTACCAGTCGCTGCGCGCGGCGCCGTGATGCTTCCGGACCGAAGCGAGCCGCAACGGAGGAACCTCGCCCGTATCCCCTGACCGGCGGCGGCGCCGATCCGGTTCGGCACGCTCGCGCGTCGCATTTGCTCGGCCTTGCACCAGCGCGATACACTCCGGGCACTATGCCCGCGCGCGCCGGAATCCGTCGTTCCATCGTGACCAGTTGGTCTTGTGCGGCGTTGCTGCTCGTGAATGGCTGCGCCCTGCAGAGCTACACACCAAAGCCGATCGACGCGGCCGCTTCGGAGCACGCGTTCGAGATGCGCGGCGTCGATGCGCCGGGGCTCAAGGAGTACATGCTGCACCACGGTCTGGCGGAGTCGGACTGGCCGGTGCGGCGCTGGGGGCTCACCGAGCTGACGCTGCTCGCCTTTTACTACCAGCCCGATCTGCAGGTTGCACGCGCCGGTGCTGCGGTAGCGCGCGCGGACGCGTCCGTCGCGGGGCAGCCGGCTCCAATCACCGTCACACCGGAAGTCCTGCACCACAGCTTGCAGGTGCCGGACACCACGGGCCTGTGGGGCATCGGGGTCGGTGTGGAGATTCCCATCGCGACGGGCACCAAGCGCGAGGCGCTGAGCGAACGCTACCGACTTCTCGCTGACTCGGCCGCGCTGTCGGTGGGCGGTGTGGCATGGCAGGTCCGGGCCGGCGTGCGCGAACGCCTGCTCGATGTGTATGCGGCGCAAGCGGGCGAGCAACGGCTTCGGGAGGAGGCGCAGGCGCGCCAGGAAGTAGTGCGGCTACTGGAGCGGCGATTGGAGCAGGGCGCGATCTCCGCCGCCGAGGTGGGCGAGGCGAGGCTGCGGTTGGTGGAGCTCGACACCCAGCTGCAGGCGGCGCAAGCGCGCCGCGAGCAGAGCCGAGCGGAGTTGGCGCAGGCGCTCGGCGTCCCGCTCGAGACGGTGCGTCCGCTCACACTGGATTTCTCCGCTTTCGAACGCGCACCGGCCGCGCCGAACGATGCGCAGACGCAACGCTCGGCGCTGCATAACCGATTCGACGTGCGCGCTAAGCTGCTCGAGTATGCCGCGGAGGACGCAGCGGTGCGCCTGGAGATCGCCAAGCAGTACCCGAGCCTGACCCTCAAGCCCGCTTACCTGTGGGACCAAGGCGACAACATCTGGGCGCTCGGGCTGCAGCTGATCCTGCCCCCAGCGCTAGGGAACAAGCCCGGTATCCAAGCGGCAGAGGCGCGTCGCGACCTGGCTGCGCAGCAGTTCGTGAACCTCCAGAGCAAGGTGATTGCGGAGGTGCAGACCGCGCGAGTGCGCTATGTCAACGCGGTCCAGGGAACCGAGCGTGCGGATGCTCTGGTCAGTCTGAGCCAGCAGCGCAGCGAGCGCGTGCGCAAACGCTTCGACACCGGCTATGCCGATCGCGTCGAGCTCGCCACCGCCGAGATGGAAACCGCTGCCGCCCGCCGCATCGCGCTCGGCCTGCGCATCGAAGCGCAGCGCACCTTGGGCCAGCTGGAGGATGCGCTGCAGGTCCCGCTGCTCGGCGCGCCTCGGCTCGACGTCCCGGAGGGAGCAAGCCTCCCCGATCCTCGCGCTCGCGACCTGGCACACCGATGAAGCCGAATCTGCAGACCGTCGTCATCGCGGTGATGGCGGTGGTGATGGCTGTGCTGTTCTGGGCCGTCATCTACTTCGGGCGCGACGAGCTGCGCTTGACCACGGCCGCGCCGCAGGATGAGCTGCCCGTGCGCTCGGCGGTCACCAGCGAGGAAGGGCACGCCGCAGTGCGGGTCTCGATGGAAAGCCAGCGGGCGAGCGGCATCGTGACGCGCGCGCTGCAGCCGGCCATCGGACAGGCTTCCAGCGAAGTCTACGGCGTGGTGGTGAACCTGCAACCGCTGATGGACCTGCGCGGCCGCTACAACGCGGCCGTAGCCGATGCGCGTGCGTTGCGCGCCGCCGCGACCGGAAGCGGGGCCGAGTATCGGCGCGTGAAGGCTCTGTATGACGATGAGCGCAATGTCTCGGAGCGTGCCCTGCAGGCCGCAGAGGCGCAGTGGAAAGCGGACCAGGCGCGCCTCGCCGCCGCCGAGCAGTCGGCGGCGGCCACACGTGACAGCATCGCCAGCGCCTGGGGAGAGACGCTCGCGAAGTGGGTCACCGACGCAGACTCGGCCGGTTTCGATGCGCTGGCGCAGCAGCGCGAGGCGCTGATCCAACTGACCTTCCCGTTCGACTTGCAGGCACAGGCCGGCAACGCACCCATGACGGTCGCTCCCGTGTCCGCATCGTCCGAGGCCCGCCCCGCACGCTTTCTCTCCACGGCGCCGCAGAGCGACGCCACCCTGCCCGGCGTGACGTACTTCTACGCAGCGAGCGCACAGGGACTGCGCGTCGGCATGCGCGTCGCCGGGCAGCTCAAGCTCGGCGGAACGCCGCGCAAAGGGGTGATCGTTCCTGCCGCCGCGGTGGTTTGGCACGGCGGCAAGCCCTGGGTCTACGTGAAGGAGAAGGACGACCTGTTCGTGCGCAAAGAGGTGTCCACGGCGCTGGAGCTGCGCGGCGGCTGGTTCAACGCCGGCGGCTTCGACGCCGATGACGAAGTCGTCGTGAGCGGCGCGCAGCTGCTCCTGTCCGAGGAGCTGAAGTTCCAGATCCGAAACGAGAACGAAGATTGAAACTCCGCCGCACCGGCTTGCACGTGAACCGGTTCCGGCAGGCCCTCCACGATCGCTAGCCTGCCTCCGCTTCGCTGCGGTCGATCCGCCTCGAGATGATCGCATTCATCGTCCGACAGTCCATCCGCTATTCCGGCGTCATTGTCGCTCTGGCGCTGACGGTCATCGTCTATGGGCTCTATGTGCTCACGCGCGCCAACCTGGACGTGTTCCCGGAGTTCTCGCCCAGCCAGGTCGTGATCCAGACCGAGGCCCCCGGACTGTCCGCCGAGCTGGTGGAGCGGCAGGTGACGCAGCCGTTAGAGAACGCGCTCGCCGGCGCATCTGGCGTCGAGAACGTGCGCTCGCAGTCCATCCCCGGCCTCTCGGTGGTGAGCGTGCTGTTTCGCGAGGGCTCCAGCCCGTATCGCAACCGGCAGGTCGTGAGCGAACGTCTGACCTCGCTTGCGAATCAGCTTCCGCGCGGTGTGGCGCAGCCCGCGATGACGCCGCTTACTTCCTCGGCCAGCACCGTGCTCGGCGTGGGCCTCACCTCCGAGACGCGCTCGCTCATGGACATTCGCACGCTGGTCGACTGGATCGTGCGGCCGCACCTGCTGGCGGTGGAAGGCGTCGCCGAGGTCAACGTCTTCGGCGGCGAGGTGCGTCAATGGCAGGTGCAGGTCGATCCCGAGAAGCTCATGCGCTACGGCCTGTCGATCAAGGAGGTGGTGGAGGCGGCGCGCCGCACCGCCGGACTGATGCCCGCCGGCTTCGTGCGCACGGAAAACCAGCACCTGTTTATCGACGTGGAGGCCCAACCGCGCACCGCCGAAGAGCTAGGCCGCGCGGTCCTGTTGCAGAGAGCCGGCCAGGTCCTGCGCCTGTCCGACATCGGGCGGGTAGTGGAAGCGCCGGCGCCTTCGATCAGCGCCGCCGCCATCGACGGCAAGCCGGGCGTGTTTCTGATGGTGCAGGGCCAGCTCGGCGCCAACACCCGCGCGGTGACGCTCGACTTGGAGCGTGCGCTCACGGAGCTGCAACCCCTGTTCGCGCAGGAGAAGGTGAACGCAAACCCGCGCCTGTTCCGGCCCGCGAACTTCATCGAGACGGCCGTGGGCAACGTGCAGCGCGACCTGTTGATCGGCTCGGTGCTGGTGGTGGTCGTCTTGTTCTTGTTTCTGTTCAACACGCGCACGGCGCTGATCTGCGCCACCGCGATCCCCACCTCGCTGCTGGGCGCCGTGATCGTGCTCGACCATTTCGGTGTGGGGCTGAACATCATGGTGCTCGGCGGATTGGCGATCGCGCTGGGGGAGGTCGTCGACGACGCGATCATCGACACCGAGAATATCTTCCGCCGGCTGCGGCTCAATCGACTGCTGGCCGCGCCGCGTCCGGTCGAGCAAGTGGTGCTGGACGCATCGGTGGAGGTGCGCAGCTCGGTGGTATACGCGACCTTCATCGTGGCGCTCGTGTTCGTGCCGCTGCTCACCTTGTCGGGTGTAGCCGGCAAGCTGTTTGCGCCGCTCGGCCTCGCCTACATCTTCGCGATCCTGGCTTCGCTCGTGGCGGCGCTCACTCTGACCCCAGCCCTGTGCATGCTTCTGCTGGGACACGCCGATCTCAAGAGCGAGGATCCTCCGGCGGTCGCCTGGATCAAACCGCGCTACACGGCCGTGCTCAGACGCATCGAGCGCTACCCGGGCCGAGTCGTGAGTGCGGTGTTCGCGGTGATCGCACTGGGCATCGGGCTGCTGCCGCTGTTCTCCGGAGAGTTCATCCCGGCCCTGCGTGAAGGCCACTACGTGCTGCACATGACCGCTGTGCCGGGCACGGCGGAGTCCGAGACGTTGCGTATCGGCAATCGGGTCACCGCAGCGATCGCCTCCATCCAGGGCGTCAAGTCGGTCGCGCAGTGGGTGGGGCGGGCACCCAACGGCGCCGACACCTTCGGCACGCACTACAGCGAGTTCGAGGTGGAGATCGGCGCTCTCAACGGCAAGCAGCAGGCGCGTGTGTTGCGAGAGATCCGCGAGACGCTCTCCGGCGAGCGCGGCGGCGCATTCCCCGGTGTCACGTTCGCGGTCAACACCTTCCTCACCGAGCGCATCGAGGAGACCATCGCCGGTTTTGCCGCCCCGATGGTCATCAACCTCTATGGCGCGAACCTGGATCTGCTCGATCGCGACGCCCAGGCGGTGGCCTCCGCGCTCGCACGGGTGCGCGGAGCGAAGGATGTGCAGGTGCAAGCGCCGCCGGGAACGCCGCAGATCGTGGTGCGGCTGCGCCAGGAGCGCGCCGCGGCGCTGGGCATCTCGCCGATGGATGCGGTGGAGGCGGTGAGCGCGGCCTACGAGGGCGCTCAGGTGGCGCAGGTCTATCAGGGCAGCCGAGTGGTCGGCCTGGTCGTGGTGCTCGCTCCGGAAGCGCGCAACCGTGTCGGCCCGATCGGCAGCCTTCAACTGCGTGCCTCCGACGGCAGACTGGTGCGCCTCGGCGACGTGGCGGACGTCGAATTGGCCGGCGGCCGCTACAAGATCCTCCATTCCGGAGGCAGGCGCATTCAGACGGTGACCGCCAACGTGGTGGGCCGGGACATCGAGGACTTCGAGCGCGACGTGCGCGAGCAGCTTGCCAAGGAGGTCCGGCTGGCGCCCGACACCTACGCGGTATTCAGCGGGACCGCGCGAGCGCAAAAGCAAGCGCGAGAGGATCTCGTCGTGCACTCGGTAGTGGCTTGCATCGGCATCTTCCTCCTGCTCTACATCGCGTTCAACAACCTGCGCAACCTCGCCATCACCTTCCTCAACCTGCCGTTTGCCCTGATCGGTGGAGTCTGTGCGGTGCTCGCCACAGGAGGCTGGCTGTCGCTCGGGTCCCTGGTGGGGTTTGTGACGCTGTTCGGCATCACGCTGCGCAATTCGATCATGCTCGTGTCCCACTACCAGTATCTGGTGCGGGTGGAAAGCCTGCCTTGGAACACGGAGACGATGCTGAGGGGCGCAGGGGAGCGACTGCCGTCGATCCTGATGACCGCGCTCGTCACCGCGCTCGGGCTGTTGCCGCTTGCGCTGGGCTCGGGCGAACCGGGCCGAGAGATCGAAGGCCCGATGGCCACCATCATCGTCGGCGGGCTGGTCACCTCCACGCTCCTCAACCTGCTGATCCTGCCGACGATCCTGCTGCATTTCGGGCGCTTCGCGGCGCAGCGCCGCGGCGCGGAGGCCTGAATTCCTCGGGCATAGGACTGCTGTCCCGCGGGGCTCCGAGCGCTCGTCGGAGGCAGGACGAACACCGTGACCTCCGCGGTCCCGGTCAGGAGTTTGGCACCGGTGGCGGGATGCTTCGGCTACAGGCCGTGCGGACGGCCAACACCGGATCTGCCGGACGGCGCGGTCGCCAGCATTCGCCACCGCGGGCCCGGCATCACGCGTCCTCGACCAGGAACAGCAAGGCGTTGTCGGACAAGGCGCGCGCTTTGTGCTTTCCGGACTCGCCGGCCGGGATGTACAGTCCATCGCCGGGCGCATAGCGCAGGACGCGGCCGCCGAAGTCGATCTCCAACTCGCCGGACAGCAGCACGCCGATGTGACCCTTGCGGCACCAGTCGGCTTCGACGAACTCGCGGGTGAACTCGAGCAGCCGTATGCGCTTGTCGTCGCGCTCGACGGCTTTGAAGCGGGCTCCCGGCGCCGCCGAGATCCAGTTCAGCGCCGCGAACGAAAGCTTGAAATCTTCGCTGTTCACGGGTTGGAGGGCCCGACCATCTGTTCGGGCTTCACCCAAGCGTCGAACTGCTCGGCGCTCACATGACCGAGAGCCAGCGCCGCTTCTCGCAAGGTCGTGCCTTCGTGATGCGCACGCTTGGCGATCTGCGCCGCCTTGTCATAGCCGATGTGCGGCGCAAGCGCAGTGACCAGCATCAGCGAGTTGCGCACCAGCGCGTCGATGCGCGCCGGATCGGCCTGGATCCCATCGGCGCAGTGGCGCGTGAAGCTCGCTGCGCCGTCGGCGAGCAGCCGCACGCTTTGCAGGAAGTCGTATGCGATGAGCGGCTTGTAGACGTTGAGCTCGAAGTTGCCCGACGCGCCCCCGAAGTTGATTGCCACATCGTTGCCCATGACCTGGCAGCACACCATGGTGAGCGCTTCGGACTGGGTCGGATTGACTTTGCCCGGCATGATCGAGCTTCCCGGCTCGTTCTCGGGCAGCCGCAGCTCTCCCAGTCCGGAGCGCGGGCCCGAGGCCAGCCAGCGCACGTCGTTGGCGATCTTCATCAGAGCGGCGGCGAGGCTCTTGAGCGCGCCATGTGCGAACACGATCGCATCGTGCGCCGCCAGCGCCGCGAACTTGTTGGGCGCCGATACGAACGGCAATCCCAGCCGGCGCGTCAGCTCCTCGGCGACGCGCCGGCCGAACTCGGGATGAGAGTTGAGGCCGGTGCCGACCGCCGTGCCGCCGATCGCCAGCTCGTACAAGCCCGGCAGACAGGCCTGCAACTGGGAGATGCCGCGGTCGAGCTGAGAGACATACCCCGAGAACTCCTGGCCTAGCGTGAGAGGGGTCGCATCTTGCAGATGCGTGCGCCCGATCTTGACGATGCCGGCGAAGGCGTGCGACTTGGCGGCGAGCGTGCCGCGCAACGCCTCCAGGCTGGGCACGAGGTCCCGGACCAGGGCGTTCGCCGCGGCCACGTGCATGACCGTGGGGATCACGTCGTTGCTCGACTGGCCGCGGTTCACCTCGTCGTTGGGATGAATCAGGCGCGCAATGCCGCGCGGGCCGCCGAGCAGCTCGCTTGCTCGGTTGGCGAGCACCTCGTTCATGTTCATGTTGGTCTGCGTGCCCGAGCCCGTCTGCCACACGACGAGCGGGAACTCGTCGCCATGCCGGCCTGCGATCACCTCGTCCGCCGCAGCGACAATGGCCTGCGTTTTCTGCGGATCGAGCCAGCCCAAGCCGGCGTTCACGACGGCTGCGGCGCGCTTGACTTCGGCGAGCGCGCGAATGAAATTTTCCGGGAATCGCTCGCCGGAGATGCGGAACAGCTCCAGCGAGCGCTGTGTCTGAGCGCCCCACAACCGGTCGGCCGGGACCGCGATCTCGCCGAAGGAATCGCGTTCGGTGCGTGTATCCGCCATGTCAGGCCTCGCAGGTTATCTCTGGCTTCAGGCCGGCCGCCGTTTCGCCAGGCGGGCGCGAGTCCCCACTATAGGCCAATAGGTGGCGGTCCGGGCCAGGCCGGTCTCGGCGTCACACGGCCTCGCAGCGCTGCAGGGCTGCGAAGCCGCATGAGCCCTGACCGAGAAAGGTCGGTTGCAGCTTCGCCTGAGGCGGACGGCGATCGTGCCGGCCTCGACCGAGGTGCTGCTCTGGGCTTCCTTGAGCCGAATAAGCTGCAGACCAAGGCGGCGCGACCGACTGTTAGACTGGCGAGTCTGACCGATTGCAGGACGACTCAACAGCGCGAAAGGACGACCGCATGCCGACTGTAACCCTGACCCGGGAAAACTTCGAGGACACGGTGAATGGCCATCCGATGGCCGTGGTGGACTTCTGGGCGCCTTGGTGCGCTCCGTGCCGATTCTTTGCTCCGGTATTCGAAGCCGCTGCCGACAAGTATCCGGACGTCCTCTTCGGCAAGGTCAATACGGAGGAGCAGCCGGAGCTGGCCGGCACCTTCGGGATCCGCTCCATTCCCACGCTGATGATCGTGCGGGAAAAGGTCATCCTGTACTCTCAGGCAGGCGCGCTTCCCGCCGCCCAGCTGGAGGCGATCTTGGACAAAGCCATCGCGCTCGACATGCAGGCCGTGCATCGCGAGCTGGCGGAGCAGGAGAACGGCGAGCCGGGCAGCACGCAATGAGTGAGAGGTACGCAAGCTTCCGGGAGTTCTATCCGTTCTACCTCTCGGAGCACAGCGACCGGACCTGCCGGCGCCTGCACTTCGCGGGCAGCTTGCTGGGCCTGTTTTTCCTGGCAGCAACCGTCGCTACGGGTAACCTTTGGTTTCTCCCGGCCGGACTCGCCGTGGGCTACGCGATGGCGTGGATCGGTCACTACTTCTTCGAGAAGAACCGGCCGGCGACATTCCGCTACCCGCTCTACAGCTTCATGGGCGACTGGGAGATGTTCCGCGAGATCGTTCTCGGTCGGATCCCGCTCTAGCGACTCGGCTAAGCCGCAACCGCACGGTGGCGCGCTGACGACGGGTGGAACTGCAGTCCGATGCACAAGCGCCCGCTGGAACCGCCAGCGTGACCCAGACGTGCTGGCGCGACCCATCTTTCCAGTCCACGCTTCGCCTCAGGCTTCCGGCATCCATACCGTCATCGACCCGGCATTGCGATTGGCCCAGAGGTGGTAGGGAATGGCGGTGAGCGCCGCCGTTGTTTCGCGTGGGGCGTCGCTGCGATACAGCTCGCCGCCCCAGTCGGAAGTGTCGAGCGCGGCGCAGTCCGCGACGATCGTCGCGATGCCGTCGAACAAATCGGGGCGGGGGACCAGCCTCAAGTCCGCGGTGCGCGGCAGCCGGAGCTGTTGCATGCGGCGGCCGAGATTGTCGCTCTCCTCCAGACAGTAGACGAGCGGCCCGCGCCTGAGCGCGACTTTGCCCACATCGCTGCGCACGAGCGGATGTGCATACACTCGCTCTGGAGACATGGGAAGATCGAGCATCACCGTATCGCCCTTGCGCCAGAGGCGGCGGATGTCGAGGTAGCCCTTGCGAATCGCGGCGAGATTCACCGGCAGCCCGTTCACCGCAGCGCTCGCCTGCTTGGTCCAGCCGGGGATGCGCAGCTTGAGGCTGAATTCCGCGTCACGCTCGGGATCGAGCGAGATTCTGATCCGACCCGACCACGGGTAGTCGCTGTCTTCCCGGATCGCAACCTTGCGCCCACCGACCTCGACGGTCGTTGCCGTCCCGCCGTACAGGTGCAGCGCGACCGCGTCCTCGCTCTGCGACCAGAAGTAGCCGCCGACCGAGGCGATCAGCCGCGCGATGTTCATGGGACAGCACGGGCATTTGTGCCATTCCCAGCGGACATGGTGCCCGGCGCTCTCGAGCGGGTTCTCGTAGAAGTAGCGTTCGCCGTCGCGCGAGAGGCCGGCGAGCGCGCCGTTGAATAGTGCCAGCTCGAGCACGTCGGCATACCTGGTATCGAGGTCGAGCTGCAGCATGCGCTGCGCCCAGAAGATCAACCCGATCGACGCACAGGTTTCCGCATAGGCGCTGTCGTTGGGCAGGTCGTAGTCCCGGGTGAAGCCCTCATTCGCGGCGGCCGGACCAAGCCCGGCGGTGACGTACATGCGCCTCCCCGTGAGGTCCCGCCACAGGCCTTCGCACGCGCGCTTGAGCGATGTGTCATCGAGCTCGGTGGCGAGCTCCGCCATGGCGGCGTACAAGTACATGGCCCGCACCGCATGTCCGACGACTTTGTCTTGCTCGCGGACCGGCTTGTGGGACAGGTTGTACTCGTAGGTTTTGGCCCAGAACTTCTTCGGGTCATCGCCCCGCGCGGCGGCCTCGGCGTCGAAATAGTGGGGGCTCCTGCCGCGCTCGTCTACGAAATAGGCTGCGAGCTCGAGGTGGTGCCGGTTCCCCGTGACGTGGTAGAGCTTGAGCAGAGCGAGCTCGATCTCGGGATGCCCGCAATAGCCGCGCTTCTGGCTTGGGCCCGTCCCGAATGTCGCATCGATGTGATCGACATAGCGCAGCATCAGGTCGAGCAGACGCCGCCGTCCGGTTGCCTGAAAGTAAGCGATCGCACCTTCGAGCAGATGGCCGGCGCAGTACAGCTCGTGGTTATCGCGCAGATTCGTCCACCGCTTCTCGGGCTCCCGGCCGGCATACCAGCAGTTGAGATACCCATCGGGCATCTGCGCTGTCGAGAGCAGCTCGGTGACCCCGTCGATCTGGGATTCGATGCTCGCGTCGCGCCGGTGCGTGAGGGCGTAGCTCGCGGCCTCGATCCATTTGCCGACGTCCGAATCCCAGAACACCTGCATCGTGAGATTGCGCTGGTCGCGCGGGATGGAAAGCGGCGGCACGGGTTGCGGCAAGGTCAGCGAGTGCAAGATGCCGTGCCGTTCGAGCTGGCGGTACTGGCTCGGGACGGTCCGCGCGAGAACCGTCTCGAGGCGCTCGCGCCAAAAGGGACCGGTGATTGCGACGTGCGAGAACCCGACAGGCGAGTAGGTGCGCACTCTACTTGTCCCTCTCACCGCTCCCGTTCGAGATTGCGCAGCCTGCTCCAGCGGCCGGCTAAGCAAGCAGGGCCCGCCGGACCTCCGGCTCTTCCAGTTTTGCCAGCCACCACTTGAGGCCCTTGCCGACGTCGCGGGCGCGCCACGCGAGGCTCATCCGCGTAACCTTGTCGGTCTCGTCCTCCACGCTCTTGCGGACCAGCCGGCCGGCGGCGAGTGCGGACGCGGCCAGGTTGAGTGGCAGATACCCCACGCCGAGCCCCGCCAGCTGGGCGTCGAGCTTGGACTGCATCGTGGGGACGGTCAGCGTGTCTTGCCCGATGCTCAGCCCGACCGTGCGGGCCGGCAGGCTGCGCGAACTGTCGGCGGCCACCACGATGCGATGCGCCAGGATCTCGGAGGTGCGGATCGGCTCGGGCGCTTGCGCCAGCGGATGCTCGGGTGTGACGGCGAAGACGAACTGCATCTCCCCGAACGGGCGGACTATGGCACCGGCCTCCGGCGGTGCGTCGCTCGGGGCGCCGATCACCAGGTCCGCCCGCCCCGAGAACAGTGCATCCCAGCATCCGCCCAGGATCTCGGCCGAGATCCGCAGCCGCGTCCCGGCGCCTTCCTGGTAAAACGCCCCCACCAGCGGCAGGAGGCGATCGCCGGAGATCAGGTCGTTGTAAGCGATCCGCAGCTCCGTCTCCCAACCCTTGGCCACGCGCTGCACGCGGCATTCCAGATCCGTCGCGGCGCGCAACAGCGCACGTCCTTCGCGCAACAACTCCTCGCCGGCGCGTGTGAGGCGGGCGCGATGGCCGCTGCGGTCGAAGAGCTGGACATCGAGGTCCTGCTCGAGCTTCTGCACGGTATAGGTGATGGCCGACGGGACCCGGTGCAGCTCTTCGGCGGCGGCCGCGAAGCTGCCCTTGCGAGCGATTGCATCCATCACCGTCAGCGCATCCAGAGAAAGCTTGGTGACAGGCACGGCGGAAGTCCTTTTCGGAACGCGGCGTCTAGTTTTGCCGGCCTAGAGGCCGAAAAACTGCGTTACAATGAATGTTTTCACTCTATACGTCCGCCAGAGCCTGCCCGACGCGGCCACGGCGAGCGGGCGGACGGACCGGCCAACCTGGACGAGGGGTTCCATCGGTGAGTTCGAGTTTGCGTACTGTAGCGCTCCTGGCTGGCGCGGTCATCGCGGCGGTCGCGGCCGGTTGTGCCAAGAAGGAGGACGCCGCGCCGGCCAAAGCAACCGAGGCGGCGAAGCCCGTCACCAGCGCCGCCCCCGCAGCGGGACCGGCTCCTGCTGCCGCCAAGCCGATGGGGCTTCCGGTGAAGGCGGTCCCGGTGTCCATCCAGAAGGTAGATTCCGAGGTATCCGCCGTAGGTTCACTCATCGCGGCCGAGTCGGTGGTGATCCGCCCCGAGATCGCGGGTCGGGTGGTCGACCTGCACTTCCAGGAAGGCCAGGTGGTGCAGAAGGGTGCCAAGCTCGTCTCGCTGGATCCGTCTGAATATCAGGCCCAGTTGGCGGCGACGGCGGCGGATGCCAAGACCGAGACCCAGCGCTACGAACGGGCGAAGGAGTTGCTGGACCAGAAGTTCATCAGCCAGGAGGCACTCGACGTGGCCAAGGGCAACATGGACCGGGCGCTCGCCAAGAGGCAGCAAGACGAGGTCCTGTTGTCCAAGACGACGATCGTCGCACCGTTCGCCGGGATGCTGGGGCTGCGCCAGGTCAGCCCCGGGGCCTACGTGAAGGCCGGCGACGACGTGGTCCGGCTCGAGAACATCTCCTATCTCAAGCTCGATTTCCGGGTGCCGGAGATGTATCTGTCCCGGCTCAAGCCCGGGCAGGAGGTGTCGATCGCCGTGGATGCGTTTCCCAAGGAGACGTTCAAGGGGCGGATCTACGCGCTGGAGCCCTCGGTCGACGAGAAGACGCGCACCATCGTGGCGCGCGCCCAGATCCCCAACGCCCAGAGCAAGTTGCGCCCCGGGATGTTCGCCCGCGTGAACGTGCTGCTCGAAACCCGTCCCAACGCGATCGTGATTCCCGAGCAGGCGATCTGGCCGCAGGGGCGCGAGTCCTTCGTCTTTCGTGTCGTGGATGGCAAGGCATCGCTTACCAAGATCGAGCTGGGCGTGCGCCGGCCCGGCGACGTCGAAGTGATCCATGGCCTGGCGTCCAACGACGTCGTGGTCACTGACGGGCAGATCAAGCTCAAGGACGGGGCGCCCGTCATGGTCCTCCCCAATGCACCGCCCGCCGCGGCCGCGGCTCCGCCGGCGACGAAGGCCGGCGGTTGACGCGCTCGCCCGCTACGGCGTGAGGTTCGTACGCCAGAGGTCTCTCCAATAGCATCCACGATGCCAGCGGCGATGAGAAGGGGTCGTTTCCGACTCCCGCAGCTTGCAGCAAACGCGCCGCGCGCCCGGCTTGAGGCGAGCGCGATCAGCGCCTAGACCCACGAGGACATCGTCATGGTTCTATCCGACATCTCCATTCGGCGTCCCGTACTGGCCACGGTGATGAGCCTGCTCATCGTGCTGGTGGGGGCCATCTGCATCACGCGCATGGCGGTGCGGGAATATCCGAACATCGACCCTCCGGTGGTCTCGGTGCGCACCGTCTACAAGGGCGCCACCGCGCAGGTGATGGAGAGCGCCATCACGCAGCCGCTGGAAGACTCCCTCTCCGGCATCGAAGGCATCAAGACCATCAAGTCGCAAAGCCGCGAAGAGGTGAGCCAGATCACCATCACCTTCTTCACCGAGCGCGACGTCGATGCGGCCGCCGCCGACGTTCGCGACCGGGTCGCGCGCATCCGCAAGCAGCTGCCCCAAGCTTCCGACGAGCCGGTGGTGTCGAAGATCGAGGCCGATGCGCAACCGATCCTATGGATCGCCGTCTCCAGCGACCGCAACACGCCGATGGAGCTCACCGACTACGCGGACCGCTATCTGACCGATCCGCTCAAGGCGCTCCCAGGGGTTTCCGCCGTGATCATCGGCGGCGAGCGCAAGTATTCCATGCGGGTGTGGCTGGATCGCGAGCGCCTCGCGGCGCAGGGTCTCACCACGCAAGACGTCGAGGACGCGCTCAACAGCCAGAACCTCGACTCGCCCGGCGGGCGCATCGAGAGCACGCAGCGCGAGTTCACAGTCCAGGCTCGCACCGATCTTCGCTCTCCCGAGGAATTCGACAACATGGTCATCCGCGAGGTCAACGGGTATCCCGTGCGCCTCAAGGATGTGGGCTACGCAGCGCCCGGTCCCTACGAGAATCGCAAGATCGTGCGCGTCGGCGGCAACGAGGCGCTCGGCTTGGGCGTAGTCAAGCAGTCCACGGCCAATACGCTCGAGGTGGCGCGCAGCGTCAAGGCGCTGCTTCCGAGATTGCAGGCTACATTGCCGCCGGGAATGAAGATGTGGGTGGCGGTGGACACTTCGCTCTTCATCGAAGCCTCCATCCGCGCCGTCCGCAACACGATCCTCGAGGCGATCCTACTGGTGGTGCTGGTCAACTTCTTCTTCCTCCGGGAGTGGCGTGCAACGCTGGTGCCGGCGGTCGCGATCCCGGTGTCGATCATCGGGCACTTCACGTTCCTCAAGCTCATGGGCTTCTCGATCAACACGCTGACGCTGCTCGGCGTGGTGCTCTCGATCGGCCTGGTGGTCGATGATGCCATCGTGATGCTGGAGAACATCCATCGCCACATCGAAGAGGGAATCCCGCCGATGAAGGCGGCGTTGATGGGCAGCCGCGAGATCGGCTTCGCGGTGATCGCGATGACCGTGACGGTTGCGGCGGTGTTCACGCCGCTGTCGTTCATGACGGGCAACACGGGCAAGCTGTTCACCGAGTTCGCGCTCACGGTGGCCACTTCGGTGATCGTGTCGGGCTGGGTGGCGCTCACGCTCACCCCGATGATGAGCTCCAAGATCCTCAAGGCCGAGCACGGGTGGGTGTACCGCAAGACCGAGTGGTTCTTTCAGGGCTTGACCAATGGGTATCGGCGCGCGCTACGTGCAACTCTGCAGGTGCGCTGGGTCGTCGGCATCGTGTTCGTGTTGTCCCTGGGCGCGATGGCATGGCTGTACATGCAGTTGAAGGACGAGCTGTCTCCGGTCGAGGACCGCAGCATCTTCCTCGCCTTCGTGATTACGCCCGAGGGCTCCACCATGCAGTACACCGACAGCTATATGCACGCGGTGGAAGGCCTAGCCAAGAACATCCCGGAGATCGACACGATGTTCGCCGTGGTGGCGCCGGGCCTGGATCGGCCGAACCCCGTGAACCTGGGCATCGCCTTCGCGGTGCTCAAGCCGTGGGACGAGCGCAAGCGCACCCAGCAGCAGATCACCAAGGAGCTCACGCCGAAGCTGTTCGGCGCGCTGCCCGGAGCGATCTCGTTTGCGCTGAATCCTCCGTCGCTCGGACAAGGGTTCCTGGACAAGCAGGTCCAGTACGTGATCTACGGGAATACCTATGAGGAGCTGCAAGGCAACGTCAACAAGGTGCTGGCCAAGCTCAGCCAGTACAAAGGCATCACCGGGCTGGACACGGACCTCAAGCTCAACAAGCCGCAGCTCGCCGTGCATATCGACCGCGACAAGGCGGCCGCTCTCGGCGTGTCGATGGAAGCCATCGGCCACACTCTGGAAACCTTGCTCGGGGGCCGCGACACCACGCGCTACAAGCACGAGGGCAAGCAGTACGACGTCGTCGTCGAGATGGAAGACGACAAGCGCCGCCAGCCGAGCGATCTCACTTCGATCTACGTGCGCAGCGCGAGCGGCGACCTGGTGCAGCTCTCGAACCTAGTGGCGCTCGAGGAGACCGTCGCGCCCAAGGAGCTGAACCACTTCAACAAGCTGCGCGCCGCCATCATCAACGGCAACCCGGCGCCGGGAACCAGCTTAGGCCAGGTGGTCGACTACATGGACGAGCTGGTCAAGAGCGAGCTCCCGTCTACGACCCGCACGGATCTGGACGGGCCATCGCGGGAGTTCCGCGAAGCGGGCGGCCAGCTGTGGTTCACCTTGCTGCTGGCGCTGGTGTTCATCTATCTAGTGCTTTCAGCCCTGTACGAGAGCTTCGTCGGCCCCTTCGTGATCATGTTCACCGTGCCGCTGGCGTTCACGGGCGCATTGCTCACGATGTGGATCAACTACAAGATGGACCACGGCGGCACACTCAATGTGTACAGCAAAATCGGGCTGGTGATGCTGGTCGGGCTGATCACCAAGCACGGCATCCTGATCGTCGAGTTCGCGAACCAGCTCCGAACCAAAGGGATGGAGAAGATGGAAGCCGTGGTCGAGGCGGCAACCCTGCGCTTGCGCCCGATCCTGATGACTACCGCCGCCATGGTCCTGGGCGCGATCCCGCTGGCGTTCGCGACCGGGGCCGGCTCGGAGTCGCGGCAGGCGATCGGTTGGGTCGTGGTGGGTGGCCTGCTGCTGGGGACCCTGCTTACGCTGTTCGTGATCCCGACCGTCTACTCGGTGATCGTGCGCAGGGTGCACCTGCCGCATCTCGAGGACGAAGAGGCCATCATGCTGCCGCCCGGCCGCGGCGCCGGTGTGACATCCGGCCCGCATCAGAGGCACGAACACTAGGACGGCAGGTGAAGGAGTGAAGGGTGAGTAGTGAAGGGTGATCCCCCTCACCCCATCCCTCTCCCCCGACCGGGGAGAGGGAGCGTACCGTTAGGGGTCTGCTCCTTCACTCACTTACCTTTCCGCTTCTTCACCTGGTCACCCTTTCACTCTTCACCCTTCACCCTTCACTCCAGCACCGCCTCCCCGCGGCGCCCAGCCGATGACCGCGTCCGCCACTTGGCGTACACCTACCGTAGTGCTCGTCTGCGGCGCGGTGATCCTCACGCTTGCTCTGGGGACGCGGCAGACGCTGGGACTGTTTCTGCAGCCGATGAGCGCGGATCTCGGCTGGGGCCGCAGCAACTATGCGCTGGCGCTGGCGCTGTCGAATCTGATCTGGGGACTGGTGCAACCGCTCTTTGGTGCCTGGGCCGACAAGCGGGGTGCGGCGCGCGTTGTGGCGCTTTCCGCGCTCGTGTATGCGGCTGGCCTGGCGCTGATGCCGTTGGCGACCACGCCGCTGATGCTGGATTTCAGCGCAGGACTG
>Ga0335083_10002246_pt1 | contig 25670 bp, 20 predicted proteins | sample Lox_Sample_42_FD_206716 | JGI IMG/M metagenome (GOLD analysis project Ga0335083, IMG submission 206716) | Soil microbial communities from Loxahatchee National Wildlife Refuge, Florida, United States - Lox_Sample_4.2 | ecosystem: Environmental > Terrestrial > Soil > Wetlands | place: USA...
TCTTCGGGACCAATGCCGCGCACGCCGTGTACCACAAGGCCCAGCTCCACGCCGGAGGTACGTGGGCAGCGTGGGCTCCCGTCGAGGGCCGCTTCACCGACGTCGCGGCCGCGGCGAACGCCGACGGCCGCCTCGAGCTGTTCGCGACCGCCGCGGACGGGGCGATCTCCGACAAATGGCAGAGCACGCCCGCGGGTACGTGGTCACGCTGGCTGCCGATCGAAGGCCGGCTCGACACGGTGACCGTCGCCCGGAACTACGACGGGCGCCTCCAAACGTTCGGAACGAGCTCGGCCCGCGCCGTGTACGACAAGGCCCAGACGATCGCGGGCGCGGCGTGGAGCGGCTGGACGCGCCTCGACGGCGCGCTCACAAGCGTCGCGGCGGAGGCGAACGCCGACGGCCGGCTCGAACTGTTCGGGGTCACGCCCGACGGCCTCGTCGTACACCGGTGGCAGTTCACGCCGGGCGGCGTATGGTCGGGATGGAGCTCCCTGCCCGGAACGTTGCGCCCCTGAGGTCGCTCACGTTCGCGCCGAATACGCTCGACCCCGACATGGACACAACCGAGCTCGAAACGATCGCGCAGTGGCTGCGCGACGCGCGTTCGGTCACGGCTCTGACGGGAGCAGGGATCTCGACCGATTCCGGGATCCCTGACTTCCGCGGGCCGAATGGCGTGTGGACGAAGAATCCGCAAGCCGAGAAGACAGCGACGCTGCAGTACTACATGTCCGACCCGGACGTCCGGCGTCAGGCCTGGGAGAACCGGATCAGCAGCGGGATGTGGACCGCCGAGCCGAACGCCGCGCACCATGCGCTCGTCGACCTCGAGCGCAAGGGCGCGCTCCACGCTCTGGTGACGCAGAACGTCGACGGCCTGCACCACGCGGCCGGGCAGACCCCGGGGATCGTCGTCGAGATCCACGGCAACGTGCGCGAGGTCAAGTGCATGTCGTGCGCGTGGCACGGGCCGATGCACGAGACGCTCGAACGCGTGCGTGCGGGCGAGGACGATCCCCGCTGCGCCGGCTGCGGTGGCATCCTCAAATCAGCGACGATCAGCTTCGGCGAGAACCTCGTCGTCGAGGATCTGCAACGGGCGCAACTCGCGGCCGGGCGGGCCGATGTCTTCCTCGCGATCGGCACGTCGCTGGCGGTGTACCCGGCCGCCGGACTCCCGGAGATCGCCCTCCGGAACGGCGCCCGGCTCGTGATCATGAACGCCGAGGAGACGCCCTTCGACCCGCTCGCCGACGTCGTGATGCGCGACCCGCTCGGTGAGACCCTTCCCGCCCTCGCCGCCCTCGTCGAGCCCGTTGGGAATATCCGACCGCCGCGGTAGGATTTCAGCGTAGACACGCGCCCGGAGGCGCGCATCGGTGATCTCGCAACGATCACCCGAAAACGATCAACGAGCGCCGATCACCTGGCAACGATCTCCGTGGAGTGGTGATGCCGAGCTTTCGCGAGCTGCTGAAACAGACGAAATCCCAGATCCGCGAGGTCTCGCCGGCCGACGCCGAGGCACAGACGGGCGCGGCCACCTTCCTCGACGTGCGGGAGCTCGACGAATTCGAGCAGGGAATGATCCCCGGCGCCGTGTTCATCCCGCGCGGGCACCTCGAGAGCCAGATCGAGAACAAGATTCCCGACCACGACACACCGGTCGTCGTGTACTGCGCGGGGGGCGTGCGCTCGGTGTTCGCCGCCAAGACGTTGCAGGAGCTCGGCTACTCCAACGTCGTCTCGATGGCCGGGGGCTTCGGTCGCTGGAAGAACGAGGGCCGCAACTGGGTCACCCCGAACACGCTCACGCCCGAGCAACGCGATCGCTACGGTCGCCACCTGCTCCTGCCCGAGGTCGGCGACGAGGGTCAGCAGAAATTGCTCGGTGCCAAGGTGTTGCTGCTGGGTGCGGGCGGCCTCGGCTCACCGGCCGCGCTGTATCTCGCCGCCGCCGGCGTCGGAACGCTCGGCATCGTCGACATGGATGTCGTCGACGCGTCGAACCTCCAACGCCAGATCCTGCACAACCTCGAGCGCGTCGGCGACCGCAAGGTCGACTCCGCGAAGAAGACACTCACCGCGCTCAACCCCGACGTCGACGTCGTGACCTACGACGTGCGCTTCGGCGCCGACAACATCCTCGACATCATCGACGGCTACGACGTCATTGTCGACGGCACCGACAACTTCCCCACCCGCTACCTGCTGAACGACGCGTCGCTCCTCAAGCGCATCCCGGTAGTGCACGGATCGATCTTCCGGTTCGAGGGCCAGGTGACGGTGTTCGATCCCTACAACGGACCGTGCTACCGCTGCCTGCTGCCCGAACCTCCGCCTGCCGAACTGGCGCCGTCGTGCGCGGAGGCCGGAGTCCTCGGCGTGCTTCCCGGCATCATCGGGTCGATCCAGGCCCTCGAGGCGATCAAGCTGATCCTCGACCTGGGCGAGCCGCTGCGCGGCCGTCTCCTCGCGTACGACGCGCTCGAGGAGACGTTCCGCAACTTCAAGGTCCGCCGCGATCCGCAGTGCCCTGCGTGCGGCGAGAACGCACAGATCGTCATCGCCGAATACGACGACCTCTGCCTTCCGCACGCCGTCCTGGCGGACGGGACCGAGACGGGCCACTGACCCCCGGGCCGTAGGGCGCGAAGGTCGAGCCTACTTCGCCACCACTTGCACCTTGCCGGTCATGAGCGTGTGGATCGTGCACGTGTAGAAGTACGTCCCGGGCGTCCGGAACGTGAACGAGTACGTCTCCCCCGGGCCGAACACGCTTGCGTCGGCGCCGAACTCGGCGCCGAAGTCGACCGCGTCCGCAGACTTCTCGACGTTGTGCGCGACCGTGTCGGTGTTGCGCCACGTCACCTTGGTCCCGGCATCGACGATGACCGCCGCGGGCGTGAACTGATTGTCCTTGGCGTCGATCTCGACCTGCTTGCGGCCGCGGAGGTCGGCGGGCGGTGGGATCGGGACCGCCTTGGGCTTCGACGAGCCGCATGCCGCCACCCCGGCGACCGCGAACGCGAGGAGCACGATCGCGCCAAGGGCGCGCGTCATCGCGCCGGGCTCCGGAAATGCGAAGCGAGCTCGACCAGCGTCCGCACGCCGTAGCCGGTTCCACCCTTGGACGTGTCGGCGTCGTCCGACGACGAGCGGGCGGTGCCCGCGATGTCGAGGTGTGCCCACGGGGTGTCGCCGGCGAACTCCTTCAGGAACAAGCCGGCGGTCAACGTTCCCGCGCCCCCGCCCGACGAGATGTTGCGCAGGTCGGCGACCTCGGAATCGAGATTGCGCCGGTACTCGTCGGGCAGCGGGAGGTGCCACACCTTCTCGCCGGCGCGCTCGGCCGCGCTCCGGACCTGGTCGACCCAGCCGTCGTCGCTGCCCATGAGACCGGCGATCTTGTCGCCCAGAGCCATCGTCACCGCGCCGGTCAACGTGGCGAGGTCGATGATCGCGTCGGCGCCCTCCTCGCCCGCCAGCGACAACGCGTCCGCGAGGATCAGCCGGCCTTCGGCATCGGTGTTCAGCACTTCGACGGTCTTGCCGTTGCGCATCGTCAGCACGTCGCCCGGCCGCATCGCCGAACCGCTCGGCATGTTCTCGACCAGGGGCACGTAACCGATCACGCGGGCCTTCACCCCGAGGTCGCGCAGTGTCGACATCGCCGCGATCACCGCGGCCGCGCCCGACATGTCGGTCTTCATCGTCTCCATGCCGCCCGCCGTCTTCAGCGACAGGCCGCCCGAGTCGAACACCACACCTTTGCCGACCAGCGCCAGCGTGCCACGCGGTCTCGGCGGCGCGTACTCGAGGCGCAAGAAGCGCGGCGGTCGTTCGGAGCCGTTCCCGACACCGAGCACGCCGCCCATGCGCGCCCGCACGAGCTGCTCACCGGCGAACACCCTCGCCTTCAGGCCCGATGTGCGCGCGAGCCCCTTGGCGAGCTCGGCGACGTCCTCGGGCGACTTCGCCGCGGCGGGCTCGTTTATGAGGTCGCGCGCCCACCCGACCGCGTCCGCGACGCGGGCGCCGCGCGCGAGCCCCGCGCGCGTCGGCGCGTCGCTCGGCCCGACGACGAAGACGCGCGCGAGCCGCGAGGTTTTCGCATCGGACTTGTAGCGCACGAACTGGTAACGCCCGAGGCCCACGCCTTCCGCGAACGCCTGCGCAGCCAGTCCGCGATCGACATCGGGGGCAACGGCGTCGAGCAGCGCCGTCGAGACCGACGCGACGCGAGAAGCGCGCCGTGCCATGATCGCGGCCGCCCGGCGCAGCGCGGGCGCGTCGAACGTCTCCTGCTCCCCGACTCCGAGGAGAAGCGCCGCTCCGGCCGCGAGGCGTCCGCCCGTGGGCACGGCGAGCACGTCGCCCCGCTTGCCCTCGAAGTCCGTCTCGCGCATGAAGGGGGCGAGCCCGCCATCGATCGCGTCGTCGACGAGCTCTGCACCCGAGCCGAGCCGCGCGCCGGCGAACACCGGCACGACGAAGAGATCGGCTTTGGGCGCGCGGGCAACGAGCTTGAACGTGGGGGCCATTCGGGTTCCTTACGGTTTGCGAGACGGACGGAACTCGCCCTCCTGCCAGCGCGACAAGGTGTAGACGAGGTCGGCGACGCGATTCAGGTACGGCACGACCTGGCTCTGCGCGCCGAGCCAACCGGCTCGCGTCGCGGCAACACTCGCCCGCTCCGCCCGGCGGATCACGGTGCGGGCGAAATCGAGTGCGGCAGCAACCGCGTTCTGGCCGGGGAGCACGAACTCCTTGGGCGGATCGAAACTCCCGGTCACGTCGTCGATGATCGGTTCGAGTCGAGTCACCATGGCCGCGGTGACGAGCGAGACCTCGGGCTGGAGCTTGGCGCGATTCGCGGGTGCCGTCGCGAGCTCCGCACCCACCACGAAGAGCTCTCGTTGCAACTCGACGAGCAGCTCGTGCAGCTCGGAGCCGGGATCGATCAGCGCCCGGGCCAGGCCGAGCGCGCTGACGGCCTCGTCGACTGCACCGTACGCTTCGGGCCCGGCGTCGTCCTTGGCGACGCGCCCGCCGTACAACAGACCCGTCGTTCCGTCGTCGCCGGTGCGCGTGTAGACCTTCATCCCGGAGCGTGAGCCTACGGCGCCGCTCACGCCGAATCGTGTAGAGGGTCTTCCGGGGCGGGACGTAACCTGGTTCGATGTCCGATCCGAGGGGAACCGTCCAACCGGTCGCGAGCGGCGCGGTACACCCGTTCCTCGACGTAATCCGCGAGCGGGTGCTCGTGCTCGACGGCGCCTTCGGTACCTGGATGCAGGGCCACGACCTCGGCCCCGACGACTTCGGCGGCGAGGGACTCGAAGGCTGCAACGAGCAGCTCGTCGCGACCCGACCCGACCTCGTCGCGCAAATGCACGACGAGTTCTTCGGAGTCGGCGTCGACGGTGTCGAGACGGCGACCTTCGGCGCGTTCCCGCTGGTGCTCAACGAGTACGGCCTCGCCGACCACACCTTCGAGCTCAACCGGCGGGCCGCCGAGATCGCCCGCGAGGTCGCCTCCGGCCACGCGGCCGACGGCCGTCCCCGCTTCGTGATCGGCTCGATCGGGCCGGGCACGCGCCTCCCCTCACTCGGCCAGATCCGCTACGACACGCTGCGCGACGACTACGCCCTCCAGGTCGACGGACTGATCGCGGGCGGTGTCGACGTGCTGTTGGTCGAGACCGTATACGACCTGCTGCAAGCCAAGGCCGCGATCAACGGGGCGCGCGCGGCAATGCGGCGCGCCGGCCTCTCGAACCCGATCCCGATCATGGTTCAGGTCACCGTCGAGACCACCGGACGAATGCTGGTCGGCACCGAGATCGGGGCCGCGCTGACCGCGCTGGAGGCGATGCGACCCGACGTGATCGGCATGAACTGCGCGACCGGCCCGGTCGAGATGACCGAGCACCTCCGGTATCTCGCGCAGCACGCCCGCACGTTCCTTTCGGCCTTGCCGAACGCGGGCCTCCCTTCCGTCGTCGACGGCCGCACACACTACGACCTGACACCGCCCGCACTCGCCGAGGCGCACGACCGGTTCGTCGACGAGTTCGGCCTCAACATCGTCGGCGGCTGTTGCGGAACCACACCGGAGCACCTGCGCGCCGTCGTCGAACGGCTCGATCACCGCGCGCCGGTTGTGCGCGCGCCGGAGTTCGAGCCCGGCTGCTCGTCGATCTACTCGCACGTTCCGTTCGAGCAGGAGCTCGCCTACCTCGCGATCGGCGAGCGCACGAACGCCAACGGCTCGAAGAAGTTCCGCGACGCGATGCTGGACGCCGACTGGGACACGTGCGTCCAGATGGCACGGGAACAGGTGAAAGAAGGTGCACACGTCCTCGACGTGTGCGTCGACTATGTCGGTCGCGACGGCACGCTCGACATGGACGAGATCGCGGGCCGGTTCGCGACGCAGGCCTCGCTGCCCCTGGTGTTCGACTCGACCGAGCCGCAGGTGCTGGAAGCGGGGCTCAAGCATCACGGCGGCAAGGCGTTGCTCAACTCCGCCAACCTCGAAGAGGGCGACGCCGAGGGCAAGCGCATGGACCGCGTGTTCCGCCTGGCGCGCGAGTACGGCGCGGCGGTCATCTGCCTGACCATCGACGAGGAGGGGCAGGCGCGCACGGCCGATTGGAAGCTGCGGGTCGCCAAGCGCATCTACGACATCGCGATCGAGCGGTACGGCCTCGCGCCCTCCGATCTGATCTTCGACGCCCTCACATTCCCGCTCTCCACCGGCGACGACGATCTCCGGCGCGACGCGATGGAGACGATCGAGGCGATCCGGCGCATCAAGGCCGAGCTACCCGGCGCCCACACGGTGCTCGGGCTCTCGAACGTCTCCTTCGGATTGAAGCCGGCCGCGCGGCACGTCCTCAACAGCGTCTTCCTGCACGAGTGTCGCGAAGCCGGTCTCGACGCGGCGATCGTGCACGCGGCGCGGATCATCCCGCTGCACCGGATCGACGAGCGGCAGAAGGAGGTCGCGCTCGATCTCATCTACGACCGCCGGACCGGCTCGTTCGACCCGCTGACCGAGTTCATGGCGCTGTTCGAGAACATCGAAGCGGGGGCGATCGAGAAGGAGGACCGCTCCGGCTGGCCGGTCGCGGAACGGTTGAAGCACCGCATCATCGACGGCGACCGCGACGGCCTCGAAGCCGACCTCGAGGAGCAACTGACCACCCTGTCGCCCCTCGAAGTCGTGAACGACGTTCTGCTCGACGGCATGAAGGTGGTCGGCGAGCTGTTCGGGAGCGGTCAGATGCAGCTGCCCTTCGTCTTGCAGTCGGCCGAGACGATGAAGGCGGCCGTGGCCTACCTCGAGCCGCTGATGGAGAAGTCCGACGCCGGCGGCAAGGGCACCGTCGTGCTCGCAACCGTGAAGGGTGACGTCCACGACATCGGCAAGAACCTCGTCGACATCATCCTGACCAACAACGGTTACATCGTCTACAACCTCGGCATCAAGATCGCGATCAACGAGATGATCGAGAAGGCGCTCGAAGTGAACGCCGACGCGATCGGCATGAGCGGTCTGCTCGTGAAATCGACGTTGATCATGCGCGAGAACCTCGAGGAGCTGAACTCGCGCGGCCTCTCCGACCGGGTCCCCGTGCTCCTCGGCGGCGCGGCGCTGACCCGTACCTACGTGGAACGCGACCTGCGCGAGGTGTACGACGGTCGCGTCTTCTACGGCAAGGACGCCTTCGAGGGCCTCCGCACGATGGATACCCTGATCCAGGGCCGCAAGGACGGATCCCTCGACGAGAAGTTCGGCCGCGAACCGGGTGGCCGCGATCTCCCGCCGCGCAAGTCGCAGGCGCCCGTCGACGAGACCATCGAGATCCCGGTGCGTTCCGACGTCGCCGCCGACGCACGGATCTTCGCACCGCCGTTCGTCGGATCGCGCGTGGCCAAAGGCGTCTCCATCGACGAGATCGCGGGCTACGTCAACGAGACCGCGCTCTTCCGCAACCAATGGCAGTTCCGCCCCGAGTCGGGCGAGTCCGATGCCGATTTCAAGTCTCGTATTCGCCCGACGCTCCGCGCGCAGCTCGACATCGCCAAACAGGAGGGGCTCCTCGTGCCCGCGACGGCGTGGGGGTACTTCCCGGTCAACAGCGAAGGCGAACACCTGATTGTGTGGAAGGACGAGACGCGTACGCAGGAGTGGTTGCGGTTCCAGTTCCCGCGCCAGCGCAAGGCGCCGTGGCTCTCGATCGCCGACTTCTTCCGGTCGGTCGATTCCGGTGACACCGACTTCGCGGCATTCCATGTGGTGACAATGGGTGCGACGGCAAGCGCGCGTGAGAAGGAGCTTTTCGCGGCGGACCGGTACCAGGACTACCTGCTGTTGCACGGTCTCTCGGTGGAGATGACCGAAGCACTGGCCGAGCTGTGGCACCGACGCATCCGCGAAGAGTGGGGCTTCGCCGGCGAGGACGGCCCGACGCTCACGGGTCTGTTCAAGCAGCAGTACCGCGGGTCGCGCTACTCCTGGGGTTATCCCGCGTGCCCCGACCTCGACGATCAGACGAAGGTGGCCGAGCTGCTGGAGATCGACCGCATCGGGGTGTCGCTCACCGAGGAATTCCATCTCGAGCCCGAGCAGTCGACGAGCGCGATCATCGTCCCGCACCCCGAGGCGAAGTACTTCGTCGTGTAGCGGTTGCTCGCGTAGCGCGCGAGAACCGGCTGTGAGGCCCGTCAGGCCTGGCATGCAAGCACGCCGCTTCCGCGCCGTACGGCACGTCCGACTCACAGACGTTGTGATCGATGCGCGTGGCTCGTTAACGTTTACGTCGGTGCTGCAGTTTCGGCGCGGGGGTCGCGCAGCTTTCTCGACGATCACCGCGTGCGGCCTTGTCGCCGCCGCGGCGATCGGCTTCTCCGGACCCGCCGCTGCAAGCGTCACCTCCGACCGAACCGAGATCGCCCGCCTGGAACAACGGATCGTGTCCGACGGCGCGAAGGTGCAGGCGCTCGTCGCGCGCTATGACGCGGCCCAAGCCGACCTGAACACGATCAACGCGCGGATGGCCGAAGATCAGGCTCGCCTCGAGGCCGACCAGCGCGCCGAGGACGCGACGATGCGAATCGTGCGGCGCGTCGCCGTCCTCGCGTACATGACCGGTGAGAACGCCAACTTCCCTTCGCTCGACCTGTTCACCACCGCGTCGAGCATCACATCGAGTCTCGAGCAGGGTCGGTACCTCGACGCGACGAACGACAAGCTGAGCGTCCAGCTCGCGCAGCTGCGCGTCGACCAGGATCAGACCGAGGCGGCCCAGCAGACACTGAAGTCGGATCATGCCGACGAGCAGGCGGTGAGCAGCCGGATCGCGAGCGCGCGCCAGGCCGCTCAGAACGCGGTCGCCTCCGACAACGCGATGCTCGAGCACGTACGGGGCAACCTGCGCGCGCTGGTCGCCGCGGCGGAGAGGCGGCGCGCGCTGGCAGACGCGGCGCAGGAACGAGCACTTGCCATCGCGCGCATACGTTCGGTCGCGCCCGAGCCCGCGCCTGCGCCGGGACCTCCGGCGCCCGACGCCGCGCCTGCGGTACTCCCGTCGCCCTCCGACCCGGCGCCGGAACCGGCACCGGCGCCGGCGCCGGTCAGCTCGCCGAGCGGCTACGGCAATCCGCTGCGAGCGATGAGCGCGCTCACTCCCGAGCGGATCGACCAAGGCGTCGACTACAGCGGGTTCGGACCGATCTATGCGATCGGCGACGGCGTGATCCTCACGACGTCCGTGCCCGGCTGGCCGGGCGGGACGTTCATCGCATATCAGCTGACCGACGGGCCGGCCAAGGGTCTCGTCGTGTACGCCGCCGAGGACATCGTGCCCAGCGTGCAGTCGGGGACGGTCACCGCGGGAACCGTGCTCGGGCAGGCCTATCTCGGTCCGGACGGGATCGAGACCGGCTGGGCCGACCCCAACGCCCTGGGCGACACCATGGCCCGCAGCGCCGGCCAGTTCGACGGGTCGAACTCGACCGCGTTCGGATACAACTTCTCCCGGCTCCTGCAGCGGCTGGGTGCGCCCGGCGGCATCCTCCAGACGGACCCGCCGACCGGCACCCTGCCGTCGACGTGGCCGACGTGGTGAGTCGGCGCAACCCGCGCCCTGCCGGCGGGGGCGCGGTGCTCAGGACTGCTTGACCCCGAACAACCAGACGCCGTGGCATCCGCCGTGGTCGGTGTGCTGCGTCAGCACCGGATCGACGGCGGCTCGGTGCAGCACCCGCAGGACCCGATTGAGGTCGTAGTCGTACATCGACATCGTTCCTGCCTCCGATGCCGGTGAGCTGAGCAGCTCGATCGTCTTCCCGTCGTAGCGGTAGTCGCCGAGATCGCGCGCGATCTCGTGTGTGTGCCGCTCGTCGCGATAGATGGTCAGCTGCAGGCTGACGAAACCGCCCGGCGCGAGCAGGCCGACGATGCCTTCGAGCAACCGGTAGCCACGCTCGGGCGGGATGTGCTGGAACACGATGACCGAGTTGACCCAGTCGACGGTCGCCGACGGCAGGTCGGCACGGAACTCGACGTTCGCGATTCCCCGCTCGCTCGCCTCACGCTTCGCGACCTCCAGCATCCCCTGCGCGACGTCGACGCCGACGACACTCGAGGCGTACTTCGCCATCGCGAACGCGAGTCGTCCGACACCACAACCAAAATCGAGGGCACGGCTCGGAGTGAATGCCGCGTGACCCATCCTCGAGAAGGAGGTCACGATGTGCTCGATGTCGGACTGCCCGGACGCGTAGAAGGAATCCTTGACCTCCGGCGTCAGGTTCTGCATGAGGAACTGCTCGTTCGCGAGCACACCGAAGAACGGTTGCTGCGCGGCGATGAGATTCCAATCCCGGTCGGTGTCGCGCGTCACGCGCGCAGAGTACAACGATCCTGTGCTTACGGGCGCAGCACCGCGCGCGCGACGAGATCGGTGCCGAACGCGGTGAGGATCGCCAGGTACAAAAGACCGGTCGCCGCCATCACGGCGGAGTAGTAACGCTCGCGCAGCGCGGCCCACGTGAGCGCGACGAGCCCGATCGTCATGATCGCCGAGCCCGCCCAGATCCAGCCGAGCACGCCGTGGTAGCCGTCGTCGACGACTCCGTCCAATACCTGGATCATCCCGATCGGCCACAGGAAGACGGCGATCTCGAACGGCCACATCACCGCGGTCCAGCCCACGAGCTCCTTAACCGGATCGCGGGGCAAGCCCGGCTGGACGAGATACCAGTGACCCAGGAGCATGGCGTCGCTCACGCTGCCGAGAAAGGCGGCGCCCACGAGGAGCCGGGCAAGCGCGAGCAGATAGGGACCGCCCGCGAATTGCGCGCACGCGAGGAGCCCGATGCCGCCGAGTACGGGCGCGATCAGGTCGAGCGCGGGCGGAAACTCGGGACCGCCTTCTGCGGCCGGCTCGTCCTCGCGCCCGATCATCGCCGACACTCGCGCGCGGCGCGCGGCACGTACCTCCTCGCGACCGCGGACGCCCGCGCCCCGGCGCTGCACCGATACCGCGAGCGCAACGCCCGCGGCCAGCACACACGCGATGGCGGAAGCCGCCGCGACGACCCGAGCCGCGCTCCCGTCTCCCCCGAGGAACACGAGCACGGCGCCCACGGCCATGGTTCCGAACACGATCCGGATCAACCAGCCGTATCCGAGGCTGACGACGCGGCGGCGAGTTGTCACCCAACCGAAGAGCAGACCGCCGACGGCCCACTGCAGGAGAAAGGTTCCCGCGTCGAGCTTCACTCTGCCATCGCCTTCACGCGACGATGGCGATGTCGCGCGGCGCGAGGTTCAGTCGCGTCGGACCGGCTTCGGTCGCGACCACGATGTCCTCGAGCCGCATGCCGAACCGTCCCGGAAAGTAGATCCCGGGCTCCACGCTGAACGCGTGGCCGGGCACGAGCGCGAGCGTGTTGCCGGCGACCATGTAGGGATCCTCGTGGGCCTCCGTACCGATGCCGTGACCGACTCGGTGCACGAAATACGCGCCGAAGCCCGCGTCGGCGATCACGCGGCGCGAGGCGGCGTCGACCTCCTCGCACCGAGTACCCGCCGTCGCGGCGCGCACGCCCGCCTCCTGCGCGGCAACCAGCACCGAGTACACATCGGCGATTTCCTTCGCCGGCTCGCCGACGTGGAACATGCGCGTGATGTCGGAGCAATATCCGTCCATCGTCCCGCCGAAGTCGCACAGGACGATCTCCCCGCCGGTGATCGTACGCGTCGGGCTCGGCTCGTGATGCGGGCTCGCGGCGTTGGGACCGGCCGCGACGATCGCGAAGTTCGAACGCTCGTGCCCCGCACCGATCATGCGGTCGACGAGCTCGCGATGGACGTCGAGCTCGGTGCGACCGGAAAAGCGCACGCCGCGCATCTCGACCGCGATCGCGTCGACCGCTCGCGCAGCACGTTTCAGCGCGTCGATCTCCTCGGCGTCCTTGACCATCCGGACCGGCCCCACGACTGCGCTCGCGCGCGAGAACGTGCACTGCGGAAGCCGCGCTTGGAGATCGAGCACGAACCGGGCCCAGGTGTGGTCGCCGATTCCGACGCGCCGCGCGGAATCCGACAGGAACCTCGCCACGATGGCGACGGGATCGTCGGTCTCCTCCCACGTGACGACCTCGAACAAGTCGGGCTTCGGATCGACACGCGGCGCCTCCAGGCGGGGAACGACCAGGCGCGTGTCTCCGTCGCGGGGCAGTACGAGCATCGTCAACCGCTCGAGCGGCATCGCTTCGTAGCCGGTGAGATACGGGAGGTCGGGCCCCACCGAGAGCAACAAGGCGTCGACGTCGAGATCGGACATCCGCGAGCGGACGCGTTGCATGCGGTCGGCGTAGGTCATGCGTCGATCCCGGGGAGTCCGTCGATGCTCGTCGCGTTCTTCGAGCCCCAATACGCGGTGATGCCGTCGTCACCCTTGCCACGGGCCCACTCGAGCAGGCGGTCGCGGTCGTCGACGAGGTCCATGAGCGGAACCGCGTAGCCGCACGAGGTGCTCACGCCGTCGACCGCGATCTCGATGATCGCGCGCCGTCCCGGAAGCTCGGGAAACTCCGGTGCGAGCGCGTCGAACTCGGGGGTTCCGAGCAGATGCACTGCTCCCCGACCGTAGATGCGCGAGATCCGAGGATTACCGCTGAACGCGCACGCCATGAGCGTGATGCGGCCGTTGTCGCGCAGGTGCGCGATCGTTTCGACACCGCTCCCGGTGAGGTCGAGGTACGCGACGCGGTCGGGCCCCAGCACCCGCAGGGTGTCGTAGCCCTTCGGCGAGAGGTTCACATGACCGCCCGGTCCGCTCGGCGCGGTGGCAACGAAGAACACCGGCTGCTCGCACCACCATTGCGCCAGATCGGGACGCAGGGAAGACGCACGATCGGCCATGGACCCAGTATCTCAGTGCGGTACCGCGAGCAGCCGATCCGCGCCCTCCCGAGCGTGGTAGCTCGACCGCACAAGTGGTCCGGACTCCACGTGCGCGAACCCGAGCACCTCGCCGTACGCACGCAACGCCGCGAACTCGTCAGGATGCCACCACTTGGCGACGGGAAGATGGTCGGCGGACGGGCGGAGGTACTGGCCGATGGTGAGGATCTCGACGCCCACCGAACGCAGGTCGGCCATCGCCGCCCGCACTTCGGACTCGGTCTCCCCCATGCCGAGGATGAGACCCGACTTGGTGACGAGCCCGGCTGCTCGCGCCCGGCCGAGCACCGCCAGCGAGCGGGCATAGCCGGCCGAGGGACGCACCGCGCGCTGCAGCCGCGCGACCGTTTCCAGGTTGTGGTTGAGCACGTCGGGTCGCGCCTCGAAGATCGTGGCGAGTGACGCGGGATCACCCTTGCAATCGGCGATGAGGAGCTCGACCGCCGTTTCGGGACAGGTTGCCCGGATCGCCCCGACCGTCGCCGCGAACGCCGACGCGCCGCCGTCGGCGAGGTCGTCGCGCGCCACGCACGTGATCACCGCGTGCGCGAGGCCCAACTCGGCAACCGCGTCGGCCACCCGCTGCGGCTCGTCGGGGTCGAGTGCGAGCGGCTTGCGCGTGTCGATCTGGCAGAAGCCGCACGCACGGGTACAGCGGCTGCCGTTGATCATGAACGTTGCGGTCCGATCGGCCCAACATTCGTAGATGTTCGGGCAGCCCGCTTCTTCGCACACCGTGTGCAGGTCGAGACCGCGCGCGAGCTGCTTCAGCTCCAGGTAGCCCGCGTCGAAGTGGGCTCGCACCCGCATCCATTCCGGCCGCTTGCGGGTGAGCGCGACCGCCACGCCTTCGTCGCGCGCGGGCCGGTGCCAGGCGACGTCCTGGCGGTCAGCGGGGTCACCACCACCGAACACCTCACCGAACCGGACGACGACGCGGTCGACCACCGACTCCATCGCGACGGGTCGGCCGAGGAGCCGCGCCATCGAGGTGACGCCGCGGTCGCGTATCCCGCAGGGAACGATGTGCTCGAACATCGAGAGGTCGGGATCGACGTTCAGCGCGAACCCGTGGCGCGTCCGGCCCCGCGAGACACGGACTCCGATGGCCGCGACCTTCTCGTCGCCGACCCAGACGCCCGTGTACCCCCGCGACCGCTGCGCGCTGATGCCGAAATCGCGGCACACCGCGATCAAGACCTCCTCGAGCCGGCGGATGTACGCGATGACGTCGCGCTGACCGGCCCGCCACTCGGCGAGAGACACGATCGGGTAGCCGACGAGCTGACCGGGACCGTGGTACGTCACGTCGCCGCCGCGGTCGGCAACGACCAGCTCCGCGCCGACGGACGCCGGATCGCAGAGCACGTGCTCGGAACGCGCGCTCGACCCGAGCGTGTAGACGTGGGGGTGCTCCTGCAACAGCAGGTAGTCGGTGTCGGCGTGTTCGTGGACGGCACGCTGCAACGCCTCCGCCTCGGCGTAGGGCACGAGCCCGAGCCAACGCGATCGGACGGTCACGCGAGCTCGGCTTCCCAGTCGCGCGTCTCGAGCACGACCCGCAGCGCGTTCAGGAAGGACGCCGCGTACGCGCCGTCGAAGGCGCGGTGATCCCAGGCCAGCGAGAGGAAGCCGACGTGGTGCACGGCGATCGCGTCGTCGCCGTCGGGCCCCTCTACGACCACCGCTTCCTTGCGGATGCCGTCGGTCGCCATGATCGCGACCTGGGGCTGGTTGATGATCGGGAAGGTCTGCGCGGTACCGAACGGACCCATGTTCGTGATCGTGAAGGTGCCGCCGACGACCTCGTCCGGGCCGAGCTGCTTCGACTGCGCGCGGCCGGCAAGATCGCGAATCTCCCGGGCGAGCAGCCGCAGACGCTTGCCGTCGGCATTTCGGACCACGGGCGCGATCAACCCCTTGAACCGGAGGTCGACCGCGATTCCGAGGTTCACGTCGCGGTGTACGACAAGGGTCTCGCCCTCGACGCTCGCGTTGACGTGCGGGTAATCGTGGATCACGTCGGAGACGGCACGCGTGATGAACGGCAGGTAGGTGAGGGTGAAGCCTTCCTCGGCCTTCCACGCGGCCTGGTGCGCGCGCCGGACCCGCTCGATGCGCTCGAAGTCGACGCGCACGGACGTGTAGACGTGCGCGCTCGTTGCGAGCGAGCGGACCATGTGCTCCGCCGTCCGGCGCCGGATGTTGTCGAAGGGCACGATCTCGTCGCCTGCCCCGGACGTGGCCGAGGGCGCCGTGGCCAAGGGCGCAGGCGGGGGCGCCGGCGCCGTACCGCGCGTACGCGCCGCGTCGAGGACGTCGTTGCGAGTGATGCGGCCGCCGTCGCCCGAACCCCGGATGGTCGAGGCGTCGAGACCCTGCTCCTCGATCAGCCGCCTGACCAGTGGCGAGGTCACGGTGCCTCCGCCGTTTGCCGCCGGTTGCATCGGCGGCGCCGGGGCCGGGGCGGGCGCGGGCGGCGGGGCCGGGGTGGGCGGGGCCGGCACCGCGGCGGGCGCGGTGACGGGCGGCGCGAGCGGCGCCTGGGGCGCGGGAGGCGGCGTGGGGGCGACCGGCGCCGCGGAAGGCGGGGCCGGGGACACCGGTTCGCTCGCCGCGGGTGCCACGACGGACGCCGGCGCAGGCGCAGGCGCCGCACCGGCTTGCTCCGAGATGACCGCAAGCCGGGCGCCGACCGGCACCGTCTCGCCCTCGGGCACGACGATCTCGGTGACGAATCCGGATTGCGGCGCGGGCACCTCGGAGTCGACCTTGTCCGTCGAGACCTCGAACAGCGGCTCGTCGGCATCGATCCTGTCGCCGACCTGCTTGAACCACTTTGTGATCGTGCCCTCGGTCACCGTCTCACCGAGTTGCGGCATCGTGACGTCCATGAGCTCCTCGCCTTGTCTCTAACCGTGCAGCGAACGGCCGGTGAGCGCGAGCACCGATTCCCCGAACAGCTCGGAGAGTGACGGATGCGCGTGGATCAACAGGCCGACGTCAGCCGGCGTCGCTTCCCAGTTGACGCTGAGATACGCCTCGGCGATCAGCTCGGTCGCCCACGGACCGGCAATGTGCACGCCGAGGATGGCGCCGCCGCGCTCGGCGACGACCTTCACCATGCCGTCGGTCTCGCCGATGATGAGGGCGCGCCCGTTCCCCATCCAGCGATGCACCGAGGTCTCGACGTCGTAGCCGCGCTCGCGCGCCTGGGCCTCGGTCAGGCCGCAGAACGCGACCTCGGGATGGCAGTAGATACCCCACGGGACCTTCTCGTAGTCGAGTGGGGCGGGCGACTCGCCGAGCATCGTCTTGATCGCGACGATCGCCTCCGAGAATGCAACGTGTGCGAGTTGCGGGGTGGCGACGACGTCGCCCGCCGCGTAGACGCCGTCGACGCTCGTGCGCATGTTGCCATCGACGACGACGAAGCCGCGCTCGTCGACCTTGATCCCGGCCGCGTCGAGACCGGCGTTCTCCGATCGCGGCCTGCGACCGACCGATACGACGACCTTGTCGACTGCGAGCTCCTGTGGGCCGGTGCCGCCCTCGAATCGCACGGACGTGCCGTCGAAGCCGAGCACCTTCACGCCGGTCTGCGTCTTGATCCCCCGCTTCTGGAACGCGCGCACCACGGTCTGGGCAACTTGTTGGTCGACGCCCGCGAGGATCTGCGGGAGCGCTTCGAGGATCGTGACCTGCGCACCCGCGTCCACGAGGAAGCTTGCGAACTCACAACCGATTGCGCCGCCACCGATCACGGCAACCCGGCCCGGCACGTCCTGCAGCTGCAGGACCTCGTCGGACGACAGCACCCGTTCGCCGTCGAACGCCAAGCCGTCGACAGCCAGGTCGCGCGGCACGGAGCCGGTCGCGATCAGGACATTGCGCCCCCGGATCATGCTGCCATCGGAGATGCTGATCGACCGCCCGTCGGGCTCGAGCGCACCCGTTCCTCCGACGATGGTGACCTTGCGCCCTTTCAAGAGCGACTCCAACCCCGAGGTGAGCCGGTCGACGACGGCCTGCTTGCGCGTCTGCGAGGTCGCGAGCTGGAGCGCGGGATCGGTGGTGAGCACCCCGAACTCGGCAGCAGCGCGCACCGTTCGCAGCACTTCGGCCGTCTGGAGCAGTTCCTTCGCCGGGATGCAGCCGCGGTGCAGGCACGTACCGCCGACCCGTTTCTCCTCGACGAGCGCGATGTTCATGCCCGCGCTCGCGCCGTAGAGGGCGGCGGCATAGCCGCCCGGGCCGCCGCCGAGGACCACGAGATCGAAGTCGTCAGGCATCTCCGCTCCTCCTCTGCGCGTCGTGCGACCTCATCGGTTGACGAGGATCAACTGAAGGGCGAACGCGACCAGGATCACGACACCCGTGAGGGCCGCGAGGACGATGTACGTGCGGGTGCTCACAGCTTCGGCGGCGCATCTGATCCGGCCCGCCGCGGCGTATCTGGTGCGAGTCGCCGGCACGCTGATTGCACCCGTCGAGGCTATCGCCCGGCCCGCGCCAATCTGTTCCTTCCAACCGTCACGAAAACGGCCGCGGGCGGTGACGGAGTCCGCTCCATGGGTCGACACCTGCGACGACTATCCTCTCCCCTTCGTGGTCGAGCGTGTACAGCGGCTGGCGGGTGCCGCCAAGAAGCTCCCCGTGCCGGAAGGCACCTGGGCGATCGGCGCGGGCCTCATCATCGTCGGTCTCAGCGCGTACGGCTTCCAGATCCTCGCCGCCAAGCGCCTGAGCAACGACGACTACAACTCGCTCAACGTGCTCTGGGCGCTGGTGTTCGTGTTCTCTCCCGGCCTCTTCCAACCGCTGGAACAAGAGGTCGGGCGGGCGGTCTCGGCCCGGCGGGCGCGCGGCCAGGGTGGCGCACCGCTCGTGAAGCGCGCCGCGTTCCTCGGCGCCGTGCTCTCGCTGATCGTCATCGTCGCCGCGATCGTCTTCCACACCCGCATCATCGACCAGATGTTCAACGGGCGCGGCGTGCTCCTACTCGCGCTGTTCGTCGCGATCATCTGTTACTACGCCGCGTACATCACCCGCGGAACGCTCTCGGGCAACGGCCGGTTCGGCGCCTACGGACTGATGCACGGCTCGGAGGGAACGGTCCGCATCGCCGCCTGCGGGGTGCTGTTCGTCGCCGGCGTCTCGACGGTGGGCTTTTGGGGCTTCGCGCTCGCGGCGCCGCCGATGTTCGCGGTCCTGATCTCCCTGCGCGGACAGCACGACCTGCTCCGTCCCGGGCCGGAGGCGCCGTACTCCGAGCTGTCGGGTGCGCTCGCCTGGCTGCTCCTCGGATCCGTGCTCGCCCAGCTGCTGTCGTACGCGAGCGTGTTCGGAGTGAACTATTTCAAGACCGACAGCCAGGCCGACATCGCGGCGCACTTCATCACAGGGCTGTTCATCGCACGCGTCCCGCTGCTGATGTTCCAGGCCGTCCAGGCCGCCTTGCTCCCGAAGCTCGCCGGCCTCGCGAGCGAGGGCAAGCACGACGACTTCCGCAGCGGTATGAAGCGGTTGATCGCCGTGGTGATCGTGCTCTGCGTCGGCGGGACGATCGCGGCCACGTTCGTCGGCCCGTGGCTCGGTCAGAAGCTGTTCACCACCAAATGGGACCTCGGCAGCCGCGACATGTTCCTGCTCACCCTCGCGGCGACTGCGTTCATCCTCGCCCTGACCATGGCCCAGGGGCTGATCGCGTTGAAGGCGTACCGTGAGAATGCGTTCGTATGGATCGCCGCGATCGTCGGGTTCGTCGTGGCCGTATCGCTCGGACACGATCTGATCCTGCGCAACGAGCTCGCCTTCCTCGCCGGCGGCACGGTCGCGGCCCTCGGTATGGCACTGCTCCTCTTCCCGCGGATGCGTCGCGGCGGGGCGACCCTCGAGGACCTGGTCCAGGTCGTCGAGCACGAAACACTCGAGATCTGATCGGGCCGGGGCGATGAGCGCGCTGCGCGCGGAGCTGCCCGCCGAAGTGCCCCGGCACCGCCTCCCCGCGCTGGTGAGGCTGGCGCGGCCGAAGCAGTGGATCAAGAACATCCTCGTCATTGCCGCGCCCGGCGCCGCAGGCGTCCTGGGCGACCCCACCGCGCTCTTCCGTACGTTCATCGCATTCGTCTGTTTCTGCCTCGCCGCGAGCGGTACGTACTTCATCAATGACGCGGTCGACGCCGAAGCCGACCGGCGGCACCCCTCCAAGCTCCAGCGACCGGTCGCGTCCGGTGAGGTCTCGGTGCGCACCGCCGTCGTCGGCGGCGTCGTGCTCGTAGTGGCGTCGATCGCACTCTCGTTCGCCGCTCGCTGGCAGCTCTCCCTCGTCGTGGGTGGGTACCTGCTGCAGACGATCATCTACACGGTGTGGCTGAAGCACGAAGCCGTACTCGATCTCGCATGCGTCGCATCCGGGTTCGTGCTGCGAACCATCGCCGGCGGCGTCGCAGTCGGTGTCGCGATATCACCGTGGTTCCTCATCGTTGCCGGATCCGCCTCGCTGTTCATGGTGACCGGAAAGCGCCACGCCGAGATGCTCGAGCTCGGCGACCGGGCCGGCACGCACCGCGTAACGCTCACCGCCTACTCGCGAGAGTTCTTGAGCTACGTGCGCGCCGTCGCGTCGAGTGTGACGGTGCTCGCGTATTGCCTCTGGGCGTTCGAGAAGTCGTCCGACGTCGGCAACCCGACGTGGTTCGAGCTGTCGATCGTTCCGTTCGTCCTCGGGGTCCTGCGCTACGCGCTCCTCCTCGACCAGGGCCAGGGCGGTGCGCCCGAGGATCTCGTCCTGGCCGACCGGGTTCTGCTCGCGATGGGGGCGCTGTGGGCGATCTTCTTCGCCGTCGCGGTCCACGGGTCGTGACGTGACAGCCCCGTTCGCCGACGGCGCGGGCGGCGCCGAGGAGCTGCTCTCCGGCTGGGGCCGCACATCGCCGACGCGCGCGACGGTGCTCCGCCCGACCGGCCTCGAGCAGCTCGTCGCGCGTGTGACCGAACCGGGGGAACGGGGCGTGATCGCGCGCGGGCTCGGCCGCTCGTACGGGGACGCGGCCCAAAACGCCGGGGGCACGGTGCTGTCGAGTAGCAACCTCGGCGCCGTGCTCGACATCGACGTCGACAAGGGCACCGTCACCGTCGAGAGCGGGGTCAGCCTCGACACGCTGTTGCGCGTCCTGTTGCCCATCGGCTGGATCCCGATGGTCATTCCCGGCACGAGCTACGTCACCGTCGGCGGTGCGATCGCATCCGACATCCACGGGAAGTTCCGTCACGGCTCGTTCGCCGACTACGTCGAGTGCATGCATCTCGTCACGCCCGATCGAGGACTCATCACCTTGGAACCCGGCGCCGACGCGAATCTCTTCTGGGCGACGAGCGGCGGTATGGGGCTGACCGGTGTCATCGCCGACGCGACACTGAAGCTGCATCCTGTCGAGACGTCACACATCGTGTGCGACACCGAGCGCACCGACGACGTCGACGATTGCATGGCGCGCATGCTCGACGGCGACCGCGAGTATCGCTACTCGGTCGCCTGGATCGACTGCCTCGCGTCAGGCGGTCACCTCGGTCGCGGTGTGCTGACGCGCGGCAACCATGCGACCCTCGACGACCTCTCGGCCTCGCGCCGCGCGACCGCGCGCACATACGCGCCGCGCGCGATTCTGGGTGCGCCGCGATGGCTCCCGAACGGTCTGTTGAACTCGCTCACCGTACGTGCCTTCAACGAGTTCTGGTTCCGCAAGGCCCCGAGCGCCGTGCACCGGCACGTGTCGGGGATCAAGCCGTTCTTCTTCCCGCTCGACAGCGTGCAGGACTGGAACCGCATCTACGGTTCCCGCGGGTTCGTCCAGTACCAGTTCGTCGTCCCGTTCGGCGCGGAGCACGTCGTGCGGACCGCGCTGGAGCGATTCAGCGCGGCGCGCACGCCGACCTTCCTCGCGGTGCTGAAGCGGTTCGAGCACGACAGCCGTTCACTGATCGGATTCCCGATGTCCGGCTGGACGCTGGCCCTCGACATCCCCACCTCGCCCGCGCTGGCGCCGCTGCTCGACGGACTCGACGAGCTCGTCGTCGAGGCAGGTGGCCGGGTGTACCTGACGAAGGACGCGCGGCTCCGACCGGAACTGCTCTCGGCGATGTACCCGCGGCTCGACGATTGGCGGGAGAGCCGGGCAGGCCTCGATCGCGGCAACCTCCTGCGCAGTGATATGGATCGTCGCCTCGACCTGAGCGGCGCCGGAAAGAAGCGGCTGTGAAGGACGCGCTGGGCGAGGTGCAGTCGGTGCTGGTGCTCGGCGGCACGTCCGACATCGCGCTCGCAACCGCGCGCAAGGTCGCGGCCCGGCGGGGTGCCCGCGTGGTGCTCGCGGCCCGCAAGCCGGAAATGTGCGACGCCGCGGCCGCGTCACTGCGCGCGGCGGGCGCCTCCGACGTGCAGGTCGTTGCGTTCGACGCGACCGATTTTGGATCGCACGAACAGTTCGTGCGATCCACGTTCGATCGCTTCGGCGACTTCGACCTCGTACTCGTCGCGTTCGGAGTGTTGGGCGACCAGGCCGCGGCCGAACAGGACCCGGCCGCGGCACTCGAGATCGTCCAGACGAACTTCAGCGGTGCGGTCTCGGTCAGCGTGCCGCTCGCCATCCGGCTGCGCGAGCAGGGTCACGGAACGCTCGTATTGCTGTCGTCGGTCGCGGGCGAGCGCGTCCGCCGGTCGAACTTCGTCTACGGATCGTCGAAGGCCGGGATCGACGGATACTTCCAGGGACTCGCGGCCGCGCTCGCGTCGAGCGGCGTTCAGGTGATGATCGTCCGGCCCGGCTTCGTGTCCACAAAGATGACCGCGGGCATGAAGGCCGCCCCGCTCTCGGTCGGACCCGACGACGTCGCCGACGCCATCGTGCGCGGGATCGCCCGCGGCCGCGAGGTCGTGTGGGTTCCTCCGACGATGCGATACGTCATGGCCGTCCTGCGGCACATGCCCGCAGCCGTCTTCCGGCGCCTGCCGATCTCGTGAGCAGCCGGACGCTCGCGGCCTTCGACTTCGACGGCACCATGACACGGCGCGACACACTCGTGCCGTTTCTCGTGTCCGTCGCCGGCCGGCGTTCGGTATCCGTGGCGCTCGCGTCGGAATCGGCCCCGCTCGCGCGGGCGGCGATTGGACGCGGCGACCGCGACAGTGCCAAGGAGCGCGTCCTTCAGCGCGTGCTGGGCGGGTGTTCATATTCCGAGATCACCGCAGCCGGTCGCGCGTTCGGCGCGGCGGTCGCGCGGTCGGGCGTCACGAGCGCGGCGCGCGATCGGATCTCGTGGCACCGTCGCGAAGGGCACGAAGTCGTCATCGTCTCGGCATCGCTCGACGTGTATCTCGACGAGGTGGCGCGGGCACTCGGAGTCGAGCACGTCCTGAGCAGCCGGCTCGAAGTCGACCCGGAACTGATTTGTACCGGGCGGCTGGTCGGTGGGAATTGCCGGGGCGCCGAGAAGGCCAAGCGCCTGCAAGCGCTCTGCGGCGACGACGACGTCCACCTCTGGGCGTACGGCAACAGCCGCGGTGACGACAAGATGCTCGCGCTCGCCGATCACCCCGTGAGAGTTCGGCGCGGCCGGATGGTCCCGTTCTCGGGCGCGCCGCGGAACGACCGTTAGCATTCGCCCGTGGATCTGGACGAGCTCCAACGGCACTGGAACGAATGGGGCCGTCGCGACCCTTACTGGGCGATTATCTCGCGACCCGACCGGCGCGGGAACCAGTGGGATCTCGACGAGTTCTTCAGGACAGGAGTCGACGAGATCGCGGGAGTGCGCCAATGGCTGCAGGATCTCGATGTCGAGGTCCGGCCCGGCCGCGCGCTCGACTTCGGCTGCGGCGTCGGGCGCCTCACCCAGGCGCTGGCGCCCTGGTTCGCACAATGCGACGGCGTCGACATCGCGCCGTCGATTATCGAACGGGCGCGCGAGCTCAACCGATTCGGCGAGCGGTGCACATATCACGTCAACGAGCGCGACGACCTGACGCTCTTCGCCGACGGGTCATTCGACCTGATCTACTCCGACATCGTCCTCCAACACATCGCGCCCGAATACAGCGCGAATTATGTGCGGGAATTCACCCGGCTGCTCGCGCCTGGGGGCGTCGCCGTTTTCCAGCTCCCGAGCCACCCGCTCGCACCGGACGATCCCCAATCGCGACCGCCGTCGATGCCCGACGACGCGTTCCGTGCCGAGATATCGCTCGCGGAAGCCCCACTCGACATGGAATCCGGCGCCATCCTCCCGATTATGGTCGGAGTGCGGAACTCGAGCGCGAGCCCGTGGCCCGCGGAACGGTTCGTGAGTCTCGGGAATCATTGGCGCGGCGCGGACGGCACGATGCTGCAGCTCGACGATGGCCGCGCGCTCGTGGGCGAGACGTTGCGCCCGGGTGATGCCATCGACCTCACGCTCGAGATGCAGGCGCCGTCGCGCCCCGGCTCGTACCTGCTCGAGCTCGATCTGGTGCTCGAAGGCGTCGCGTGGTTCGGCGACCGGGGTTCACCCACGGCCACGATCGCCGTGGAAGTGACTCCACGCCGGACCGACCAGGATGCGGGCGAGCCGGAGATCCTTCCGGTGATGGAGATCCACGGCATCGCGCGTCAGGAGGTCGAGACGCTGCTGCGCAACGGCGGCACCGACATCGTGACCGTGCGCGATACCGACAAGGCCGCCGGTTGGCAGGACTATTGGTACGTGGCGCGCAAGCGCGCCACTCCGACCCGCCCGCCCTCGCGCCTGCACAAGCTCCTCCGGCGCGCCTGATTCCGGCGCGCGCGGGTCAGCTGAACGGCTTGAGCTTGCCGGCAATGCCGATCGCGCGCCCGAACACCTCGCCGCCCGCGTCGCCGAGATCCGGTGCGTCACCGAACGGCGACAGCCGGCCGTCCGCGCGCAGGATGAGATAGCCGAGACCCGTCGTCGTCGGAAGCATGGCGACACAGGCCGCGGTCGCGCGCGCCGAGGCGGCCGAACCCTTGAACGGTGCCTTTCCGAACGAGAACACGCCTCCGTCGCGGGCAACCATCCAGTAGCCGTCGCCGGTCGGGCGCGCGGCCATCGCGACGATCGGCTGGTTGAGGCGGATGCCGCCCGTCGAGCCGTGGAACACGGCGTCACCGAACGTGAAGATGCCACCATCGCTCGCGTAGAGCCAGTACCCGCGGCCCGAGTGGGTCGGTGTCATTCCGAGCACCGGCGCGTTCAGGCGCATCGCGCCGGTCGAGCCGAAGAAGCGGGCGTCGCCGAAACTGAATATGCCGCCGTCGCGCCCGACGAGCCAATAGCCGTTGCCGGACGGAGTTGGCGCCATGCCGACGATCGGCGCGGACAGCCGCGAGGCGCGCATCGATCCGTGGTACGCGGCCCGCCCGAACGAGTAGACGCTGCCGTCGGACGCGAAGAGCCAATATCCCAGACCGCTCGGGTGACCGGCGATGCCCGAGACCGGCGTGCCGACGTGGAATCCCGCCGCGCTGGTCAACGGTGAGCCCCCGAACGCAAGCACCTGGCCGACGCTCGTCGCGATCCAGTACCCGGCTCCGCTGAGCCGGCCCGCCACCTTGACGCGGATGTCGGGCAACATCGGCTCGACGCGCTGACCGGGACAGTCGGTCGCCGAGGTGTCGCGGTGGCCGCAGATGTTGAAGATGTTCTCGACGACCCCGTTGGTCGCAAGGAACGAACCGCGGCCGAGCGGATCGATGCCCCAACGCGCGCACTTCCACGTGAGCAGCGTGACGAGCGCGTCGACCATTGCAGGAGGTGGATTGATCGTGTCGTAGGTTCCCATCAGCGCGACGCCGATCGTGTGCGCGTTGTTGTAGATCGCGTGCGCACCGCGAACGTTGGCGCCGAGGCTCTCGCCGGTGTGCGCGGCGCCGGCGGGATAGTTGCGCGCCCAACGGCCTTCGTAGATGCTCCCGTTGGGGTCGATCAACCAGTTGTACGCGATGTCGATGTACTCGCCTGACGTCTCGTTGGCGAGAATGCTGCGGCACAGGCCGGCGTAGTTGGTCACGTCGTTGGGCGTGCCCGTGTGGTGCACGATCAGCTTGGCGACCGTCGCGTCGTACACCTGTCCCGGCTTGCGCAGCGCCTCGTTCGCGCCCCACTGGGCCCGGGTGAAGATCGGCGG
>Ga0335083_10002247_pt1 | contig 25669 bp, 23 predicted proteins | sample Lox_Sample_42_FD_206716 | JGI IMG/M metagenome (GOLD analysis project Ga0335083, IMG submission 206716) | Soil microbial communities from Loxahatchee National Wildlife Refuge, Florida, United States - Lox_Sample_4.2 | ecosystem: Environmental > Terrestrial > Soil > Wetlands | place: USA...
CGGGGCGAGCAGCGACAGGCCGTTCTGCCCGACCCGGGCGGGAGCGCCGGCCGCGTAGTACTCCTCCTCGAACACCAGCCATTCGCTCAGCGTGGCCTCCCGGCCGCCGTAGCGGGCCGGCCAGGATACGACCGCGAGCCCGGCCGCCGCCAGCTCGCGCTCCCAGGCCCGGTGCCGCTCGAACCCCTCGGCGGTATCCAGCGACGGCAGCGGCGGATCAGGCACGTGCGCGCCCAGCCACTCCCGGACTTCCGCGCGGAAAGCCGAAGTCATCCAGATGCCTTCATCCCGCGCGCGTCGAGCCCGCCCAGCGAGTGCCCGGACACCTCGGCGTTGTGTGCGTGCGCCATGTGGTGCAGGCCGAACACCGAGTCCATCCCCGACCGCATCCCCATCAGGTCCTCGCACTGGTTGATCGCCCGCTTGGTCAGCGCCAGCCCGAACCGCGGCATCTCCGCGACCTTCTCCGCCAGCGCGAACGTGGTCTCCGCCAGCTCCGAACGCGGCACCACCTGGCTCACCATGCCCACCTGGTAGGCCCGCTCGGCGGTGAAGCGGCCGCCGGTGAACAGGACCTCCTTGGCGAACCGCGGCCCGAGCACCCACGGGTGGGCGAAGTACTCCACGCCGGGGATGCCCATCTTCACCACCGGGTCGGCGAAGAACGCGTCATCGGACGCCACGATCAGGTCGCACACCCAGGCCAGCATCAGCCCGCCGGCGATGCACGCGCCCTGCACCATCGCGATGGCCGGCTTGGGGATCTCCCGCCAGCGCCGGCACATGCCCAGGTAGACCTCCATCTCCCGGGCGTAGCGGGAGTCGGCGCCCTCCTTGCCCACGTGGTCCCACCACAGCACGGCCTGCCGGTCGAAGGACTGGTCCGCGTCCCGTCCCTGGGTGCCGATGTCGTGCCCGCCGCAGAAGTGCTTGCCCGACCCGGCCAGCACGAGCACCGCGACCTCGTCGTCGTTCACCGCCCGGGCGAAGGCCGCGTCCAGCGCGTAGGTCATCGCGGAGTTCTGCGCGTTGGCGTACTCCGGCCGGTTCAGCGTGATCAGCGCGGTCCGGCCGCGCACCTCGTAACGGACCTCGTCCGCCATCAGGGCTCCTCCTTCAATACGCGTTTGAGCACCTTGCCCGAGGGGTTGCGCGGCAGCTCGCCGCGGAACTCCACCCGCCTGGGCACCTTGTAGTTAGCCAGTCGTTCCCGGCAGAAGGCCAGCACGTCCTCCGCGGCCAGCGCGACCCCGGGCCGCGGCACCACGAACGCCCGGCCCACCTCGCCGAGCCGCTGATCGGGCATGCCGACCACCGCCGCGTCCGCCACCCCGTCCAGCCGGGCCAGCACCTGCTCCACCTCGGCCGGGTAGACGTTGAACCCGCCGCAGATGTACATGTCCTTGAGCCGCCCGGTGATGGTCAGGTTGCCCGCGCCGTCCAGCCGCCCCGCGTCCCCGGTGTGCAGCCAGCCCTGGGCGTCGATGGCCGCCGCGGTCGCCGCCGGGTCGTCCAGGTAGCCGAGCATCATGTTGGGGCCGCGCAGCAGGATCTCCTCGGACGGCCCGATGCGCACCTCGAACCCGGCCGCCGCCCGCCCCGACGTGCCGGAGATCACCGCGGGCGCGTCGCCCGGGCGGCACATCGTGGCCACCACCGCCTCGGTCAGGCCGTAGGCGGTGAGCACGGTCTCGAAGCTCAGCTCGCGCCGCATCCGCTCGATCAGCGCCACCGGCACGTCCGCCGCCCCGGTCACCGCGAGCCGCAGGCTGGACAGGTCGAGCGCGCCGCGTTCGGGGTGATCCAGGATCATCTGGTAGATCGTCGGCGCTCCCGGCAGGACGGTGATCCGCTCGGCCGCCACCAGCCGCATCGCCCCGCCCGCGTCGAAGACCGGCTGGGGGACCAGGGCCGCTCCGCTGACCAGGCAGGCGAGAATCCCGGCCTTATAACCAAAAGTATGAAAGAACGGGTTGGCCACTAGATACCGGTCCCGCCGCGTCACCTCGCCGCACGCGGCCCAGGCCCTGGCCACCGCCAGCGACCGCTCGTGCGACGTCATCGCGCCCTTGCTGCGCCCGGTGGTGCCGGAGGTGAACATGATGTCGCTGAGATCCCCTGGCCTGACCGCCCCGGCTCGCTCCCGCACAGCCTCCACCGCGACCCCCGCCCCGCGCGCAGTGAAGTCGGCCCAGTCCTCCGGCACCCGCACCACGAGAGCGAGCCGGTTCAGCGCGCGACCCGAAGAAGCCCCGATGTCCGCGCCCGTGTCCCCAGTCGCCGCGTCCGGAGGCGTCGCGTCCCCGGCCGCCGCCGCGTCCCCAGCTGCCGCATCCCCAGCCGCTGCATCCTCGGCCGCTGTGTCCCGAGCTGCTGCATCCTCGGCCGCTGCATCCTCGGCCGCTGTGTCCCGAGCTGCTGCGTCCTCGGCCGCTGCTGCGTGCTCGGCTGCCGCCGCGTCCCGCAGCGCGCCCAGCCGGTCCACGCCCAGGAAGTTCCCGGCCACGAACAGCGCCCGCGCCCCGCTGCGGACGATCACGTCCAGCGCCTCGGGCCCGGTGAACCGCGTGCTGACCGGCACCAGCACCGCCCCCGCGCTCAGCGCCCCCAGCGCGGCCAGCATCCACTCGCCGCCGTTGGGCGCCCACAGCGCCACCCGGTCCCCGGCCTCGATCCCGGCTGCGATCAGCGCCGCCGACACTCCCTCGACCTGCCCGGCCAGCTCCCGGTAGCTGAGCCGCCAGCCGCCCTGGCCGCCCTCACCGGCGGGTACCGCCAGCGCCTCGGCCTCCCCGAACTCCCGGGCCGCCCGCGCCACGGCCGCCGGGATCGTCAGCGCTTCGATCTCCACGGGGTCCACGGCTCCTCCTGGTTCAGCACCATCGTCCCCCGGTCTCCTCCGGCCTATCCTGTCCTCCCCGCCCCCCGGCCTAGCCCATCGTCCCCCGGTCTCCGGCCTATCCTGTCCTCCCCGCCCCCCGCGCTAGCAAGCAAGTGCTTGGTAGGTTTAGCCTACGCACCAGGGGCGAGCAGGAGGAGGCCTAGGGTGCGCTTCACCGCGCAGGACGAGAACTTCCGTTCCGAAGTGCGCGAATGGCTGGAAGCCAACCTGACCGGCGAGTTCGCCGGCCTGCGGGGCGCCGGCGGTCCTGGCCGCGAGCACGAGGCGCCGGAGGGGCGGCTGGCCTGGAACCGGCACCTGGCCGCCGCGGGCTGGACCGGCCTGAGCTGGCCCGCCGAGCACGGCGGCCGCGGGGCCACGCTGGAGCAGCAGGTCATCTTCTACGAGGAATACGCGAAGGCCAATGCCCCGGCCCGGATCTCGATCGTGGGCGAGGAACTGCTCGGCCCCACGCTGATCGCCCACGGCACCCCCGGACAGCAACAGCGCTTCCTGCCCCCCATCAAAGCGGTCACCGAGCTGTGGTGCCAGGGCTACTCCGAACCCGGGGCCGGCTCGGACCTGGCCGCCGTGTCCACCCGGGCCGCCCTGGACGGGCGCGAGTGGGTGATCACCGGGCACAAGATCTGGACCTCGCTGGCTCACCTGTCCGACTGGTGCTTCGTGCTGGCCAGGACCGAAGCCGGCTCGCGCCGCGCCACCGGCCTGTCCTACCTGCTGGTCCCGATGGACCAGCCCGGCGTCACCATCAGCCCGATCAAGCAGCTGACGGGCACGGCCGAGTTCAACGAGGTCTTCTTCGACGAGGCCAGGACCGACGCCGCCAACGTGGTCGGCGCGCCCGGCGACGGCTGGCGGATCGCCAAGGCCACCCTGGCCATCGAGCGCGGCGCGGCCATGCTCGGCCAGCAGGTCGGCTTCCGCCGCGAGCTCACCGACCTGGCCGAGCTCGCGCGGAAGACCGGGGCCGCCCGCAATCCGCTGATCAGGGACCGGCTCGCCCGGGCCTGGATCGGCCTGCACGTCATCCGGGTGTACGCGCTCGACACCCTGGGCGGCACCGAGGAGTACCGTGCTTCGGTGCTGAAGGTGCTGTGGTCCCGCTGGCACCGGGACCTGGGCGAGCTGGCCATGGATGTGGCCGGCGTCAACGGCGTGGTCCCCGGGACGGCCGAGTCCGACCGCTGGCAGCGGCTCTTCCTGTTCAGCCGGGCCGACACGATCTACGGCGGCTCGGACGAGATCCAGCACGACATCATCGCCACCCGCGGCCTCGGACTACCTCGATGAACGGCCACCACCTGCTTGCAGGAAAAGTAGTCGTCATCACCGCCGCGGCCGGCACCGGCATCGGCTCCGCCGCCGCCCGCCGCTGCCTGGAAGAAGGCGCCCGGGTGATGATCAGCGACCAGCACGAGCGGCGGCTGGCCGCCACCCGCGACGAGCTGGCCCAGGCCCACGGCGACGCCGCCGTCGCCGCCCGGCCCTGCGACGTGACCGACGAAGCGCAGGTCCAGGCGCTGATCGACGGGGCCGTCGAGCACTACGGCCGGATCGACGTGATGATCAACAACGCCGGGCTCGGCGGCACCAGCCCGATCCTGGAGATGACCGACGAGCAGTGGCTCAAGGTCCTCGACGTCACCCTCAACGGCACCTTCCGCTGCACCCGGGCCGCGCTGCGCCAATTGGTGGCCCAGGGCGGCGGGGGAGCGGTGGTCAACAACGCCTCGGTGCTGGGCTGGCGGGCCCAGCCCGGCCAGGCGCACTACGCGGCGGCCAAGGCCGGCGTGATGGCGCTGACCCGGTGCGCCGCCCTGGACGTGGCCGGCCACGGCATCCGGGTCAACGCGGTCGCGCCCAGCCTGGCCATCCACCCCTTCCTGGCCAAGGTGACCAGCGAGGACCTGCTGGCCGAGCTGGCCGCCCGCGAGCCCTTCGGCCGCGCCGCCGAGCCCTGGGAGGTCGCCAACGTCATGGTCTTCCTGGCCAGCGACTACGCCAGCTACCTGACCGGCGAGGTCATCTCGGTCAGCAGCCAGCACCCCTAAGCACCACACGTACCCACCCCGTTCGTCCCCGCCCCCGCACCCCGTCCCGGACCCCCGCACCCCGTCCGCACCCGAGCGGCCCGTCGCACCCCCCGCGTGGCAAACGACATGAATGTGGCAGCCATGTCGTAATAGCGACATGAATGTGACATCCATGTCGTTAACGGGCGAAGCCAGGCTGGATCAGGAGTAACACGAGCACCAAACGCCCCGCCGTCACCCCTTACAGGCGCTCGATGATGGTGGCGGTGGACATGGCGCCGCCGGCGCACATGGTGATCAGGGCGGTGCTGGCGTCGCGGCGCTCGAGCTCGTGCAGCGCCGTGGTGAGCAGCCGGGCGCCGGTACTGCCGACTGGGTGGCCGAGCGCGATAGCGCCGCCGTTGACGTTGACCCGTTCCTCAGCTGGCTCGTGCACGCGCATCCAGGACAGCACGATCGAGGCGAACGCCTCGTTGACCTCGAACAGGTCGATGTCGGCGATGGTCATCCCGGTGCGCGCCAGCACCCGCGTCGTCGCCTGGACCGGGCCGTCCAGGTGGTAGTAGGTCTCAGCGCCGATCAGGGCTTGCGCCAGGATCCTGGCCCGGGGCCGCAGGCCGAGCTCCCGGGCCCGGTCCGCGTCGGCCAGCAGCAGCGCGGCCGCGCCGTCGGAGATCTGCGACGAGGTGCCCGCCGTATGCAGGCCGCCCTCGACCACCGGCTTGAGCCGGGCCAGCGCGTCCAGGCTCGTCGCCCGCAGCCCCTCGTCCCGGTCCACGACGCGAGTACCGTCCTCGTTCGGTATGGGCGCTTTTACTGGTATGACCTCCCGGTCGAATCGCCCCTCGGCCCACGCCTGCTGGGCTAGGGTCTGAGAGCGGAGGCCGAACGCGTCGGTGTCGGCGCGGGTCAGCCCGCGTCGCTGGGCGATGCGTTCGGCGCCGACGTACTGGTTCGGCAGGTCGATGGACCAGGAGGGAGGCTTGGGCATGCCCTTCTCGCCGCCGAGCACCGCGGCCCCGAGCGGCGTCCGGCTCATCGCCTCCACCCCGCACGCCATCCCGACGCCGATCGCGTCCGCCGCGATCAGCCCGGCGATCACGTGCGCGGCCTGCTGCGCCGAGCCGCACTGGGCGTCGAGCGTCAGGCAGCCCGTCGCCTCCGGCAGCCCGGCGTGCAGCCAGGCCGTCCGGGTGACGTTGCCGGTCTGCTCGCCCGCCTGGGTCACGCAGCCGCCCGCGACCTGCTCCACCGCCGACGGGTCGATGCCCGCCCGCCCGAGCAGGGCCGTCTGCGCGCAGCCCAGGATCTCGGCCGGGTGCATGCCCGACAGCATGCCGTTCCGCCTGCCGACCGGGGTCCGCGCCGCCTCGACGATCACCGCTGTGCCCATGGTCCACCTCCGCGATCCGTGATTCAATCAAAACTAGAACACGTTTCATTATCAGCCAAGGAGGCTGCCGTGCCGGTTCCGGACATCCCGCCTGGCTTCGACTTCACCGACCCCGAGATCTACGCCACCAGAGTGCCCAGCGAGGAGCTGGCCGAACTGCGCCGGGCCGCCCCGGTCTGGTGGGTCAGCCAGCGCCGCGGCTCGGCCGGGTTCGACGACGAGGGCTACTGGGCGGTCACCAGGCACGCCGACATCCTGGCGGTGTCCAAGACCCCTGACGTCTACTCCTCCACGAGGAACACCGCGCTGATCAGGTTCAAGGAGGGCACCCCGCGCGAGTCCATCGACATGCAGGGGATCATCCTGCTCAACATGGACCCGCCGCAGCACACCCGGATGCGCGGCATCGTCTCCCGCGGGTTCACCCCCCGTGCCATCGGCAACCTGCGCCAGGTCCTCACCGAACGGGCCGAGCGCATCGTGGCCGGCGCGGTCGAGTCCGGCACCGGCGACTTCGTCATCGACCTGGCGAGCGAACTGCCGCTCCAGGCGATCAGCGACCTGATCGGCGTCCCCCAGGCGGACCGGAGCAAGATCTTCGCCTGGTCCAACCGGCTGATCGGCTACGACGACGAGACACCGGGGCAGGAGAACAGCGGCGAGATGGCCGCCATCGAGATCCTCGGCTACAGCATGGCCATGGCCGAGGAGCGCCGCAAGTGCCCCGCCGACGACATCGTCACCAAGCTGATCAGTGCCGAGATCGACGGCCACGCGCTGGGTGACGACGAGTTCGGGTACTTCGTGATGATGCTGGCGGTGGCGGGCAACGAGACCACCCGCAACGCCATCACCCACGGCATGAAGGCCTTCTTCGATTACCCGGAGCAGTGGGAGCTGTTCAAACAGACGCGCCCGGAGACGGCCGCCGACGAGATCGTCCGCTGGGCTACCCCGATCACCGCCTTCCAGCGCACCGCTACCCGGGACACCGAACTCGGCGGCCAGCAGATCAAGGAGGGCGACCGGGTGGGCCTGTTCTACCGGTCGGCCAACTTCGACGAGGAGGTCTTCGACGACCCCGGGCGGTTCGACATCCTGCGCGACCCGAACCCGCACCTGGGCTACGGCGGCCTCGGCACGCACTACTGCCTGGGCGCCAGCCTGGCCAAGCTGGAGATCCAGCTCATCTTCAACGCCATCGCCGACACCATGCCGGACATCGCCCCGGCCGGCGACCCGGTGCGGCTGCGCTCCGGCTGGATCAACGGCATCAAGAGCCTGCCGGTCACCTACCGCCCCTGAATAAGCGGCCGCCCCTCAGATACCGGTTCCGCCGCCGGCCTCGTTCCCGCTACTCCGACCGCGCCCATGAGCAGGCCGATGATCGGGAAAGTGACGCACATAAAGGCGTACATCTGCGTTCCCATGCTGCTGTAGAGCTCATGGTGGTACAGGTCGAGCGCGTTCAGGTGCAGGCTGCCGTAGAGCCAGTCCCGCAGGCCGGCCGACCTGAGCATCAGCGCGGTCGTGCCGGTGCCGAACGCGGTGACGAACAGCGCGCCGGTCAGGTTGGCCAGCACCCCGGCGGCGATACCCTGCCTGATCGCGGTGCTGGCGAACGGGACCGCGCCGTCGATGCCGCGGCTGTACCGCGCGGCCAGCACGGCGGCCGCCACCGGCCCGGCCAGCAGCAGCAGCCAGGCCAGCGCGATCAGCGGGTCGACGTCCGAACCCGGCAGCCACGGGTTGGTGGCGTACAGGCCGAGGCCGAGCGGGGCCATCGCGTACATGACCAGGCCGAGCAGCAGCCCGGTCCCGGTGCCGATGGCCAGCGTGCTCCGGCTGAGCTGGGCCCGCTGCGAGGTCAGCCAGAGCACGATCGCCACGTACCCGGCGATGATCAGCAGGATCATGACCTCGCCCGCCCAGGGCGGACCTCCCTGCGACGTGCCCGGCACCCCGGTGCCGTTGAAGAGGTTGTAGACGCGCAGGTAGTCGTCCTGCCGCGGAGTCAACTCGGCGAACACCTCGACGATGGCCCGGGCCGGGACCAGGGCCAGGATCGCGGCGCAGCAGAACACCCGCAGAGCCCGCCCGGCCCGGCTGGGGCTGGCTGGCCCGAAGAGCCGGCGGGCCAGCAGCGGCAGGAGGGCGAGCAGCAGCACCGTGGCGACCACGCCGACCTGCCCCACCAGCGCGTGCCCCACCCCCGGCCGGGGCCAGGCCACCCAGACGGCGGCCGCCGCAGCCACCGCGAACAGCACCGCCTTGATGAACCGGCGCGGCAGCAGGACCTCCCGGGCGACCATCCAGATCCCGCCCGCCCGCCAGGCCAGCCGCGGGAGCCCGGCCGGCACCTCGTACGCCTCGGCCCAGACCGCCTCGATCCAGTCCCGTCGCCCGGCCGGGACCAGCCAGGCCAGCCAGCGCCTCAGCCCGCTCATGGCATCGCACCTCCCAGAGAACGGCGGCCGCCTGGCAGCGGCCGCGTGCCCGCGCGCACCTTCCGGGTGCCCGCCTGCGCGGCCAGTTCGGCCGCGCTGGCCAGCGCCCCCGTAGCACTGGCCAGCCCGGCGGCCGTCAGCCGGTACAAGTGTCTTCGCGGCCGTCCCGGCTGCGGCTCGTCCTGCCAGCACGCCTCGACCAGGCCCTGGTCCGCCAGCCGGATCAGGATCGGGTACAGCGTGCCCGACTTGAGCCCGGTCTGCTTGGCCAGCGCGTAGCCGTGCTGCCAGTCCGACGGCTGCTGGCTCAGCGCCGCCAGCACGGACAAGGTCTGCGAGGAGAACTCCGAACGTGACACCACCCCACCAACTCTAGATAGGTAGAGTCCGCCCGTCTACATAGGTAGACCATGAAGGCCGCAGGAACCAAGAGCCTGCCGTCACCTATAGCTCCTGAACCGCTGCCGGACTGGGTTCAGGCGGCGCGGAGTCGGCGAACACCGACGCTACCGTGGCGCCCGCGATCAGCCCGATGACCGGGAAGGACATCCAGATCAGGAGGTAGCCGAACACGTTCGTACCCGCGTAGATCTCGGTGCGGTAGGTGGCGATCGCGGTCAGCGGCTGGCCAGGGCTCAGCCAGTGCCGCAGCCCGGCCGACTCCAGCAGCAGCGCGACCGTGCTGGTGCCGAGGGCGGTGACGAACAGCGCGCCGGTCACGGTGGCCAGCAGCCCGGCCGCGATGCCCTGGTCGATACGGAAACCGGCCCGCGGCCGGCCGCCGCCCGCTCGGCCGCCGCCCGCTCGGCCGCCGCCCGCTCGGCCGCCGCCCGCTCGGCGGTCACCGTCGGCCCGGCGGTCGCCACCCGCTCGGCGATGGCGCCGGTTGGCCAGCCAGGCAGCCCCGGCCGGGCCGCCGGCCAGCAGGATCCAGGCCAGTGCCACCAGCGGGTCGGCCGCGGAGCCCGGCAGCCACGGGTTGGTGGCGTCGTTGCCGAGCCCGAGCGGGGCCACCGCGTACATGACCAGGCCGAGCAGCAATCCGGTGCCGGTGCCGATGGCCAGCGTGCTCCGGCTGATACCGGAGCGCCGCGAGGTCAGGTAGAGAACGACGCCCAGGTACCCGATGGTCAGCAGCAGGAGCACGATCTCGCCCGCCCAGGGCGGACCGCCAGTCGACCGGCCGGGGACCCCGGCGCAGCCCTGGATACCGCAGAAGACGCGCCGGTAGTCGGGCCGGGCCGGCGTCAGGTTGGCGAACGCCTCGACGACGGCCAGGGCCGGCAGGAAGGCGAGCAGCGCGGCGAAGCAGAACACGCGCAGGGCTCGCCCGGCCCGGCTGGGACCGGCCGGGCCGACCCACCGCCGGGCCAGCAGCGGCAGGCCGGCCAGCAGCAGCACGGTGGCGATCACGCCGAACTGGCTGACCGCCGCGTGGCCGGCCTCCGGCGCCGGCCAGGCGGCCCAGGCGGCGACGGCGGCGGCCGCCGCGAACAGCGTGGCCTTGGCGACCCGGCGCGGGCGCAGGCCTTCCCGGGCGAGCATCCAGATGCCGCCCGCCCGCCAGGCCAGCCGGGGCAGTCCCGCTGGCACCTCGTGCGCCTCGGCCCACACCGCCGCGACCCAGTCCCGCCGCCCCGGCGGCAGCAGCCACGCTCTGCTAGCCCCGCTCGCCTCCGGCGCCCCTGAGTCGGCTCCTTCCCTCGTCGTTCGTCGCAAGCTCCTCACTCCTCAGTCCAGTCGCCGACGGCGCCTTCGGCTCGCGGGAGGAGCCCGGTCTCCGTCGGCGCGGGGTTGGCGATGCCGGCCGCCAGGGTGCTCATGACCAGCCCGATGACCGGGAAGAACATCAGCATGAGCAGGTAGCCGCCCGCGTTGCCGCCGGTGTTGAGCTGATAGCGATAGGTGGCGATAGCGGTCAAGTGCCGACCGGGGGTGACCCAGTGCACCAGCCCGGGAGACCTGCTTATCAGCAGGGCCGCGCCGGCCCCGAGCATGCTGGTCACCATGGCGGCGAGCCCGTTCGCCAGCAGCCCGGCGGCGACGCCCTGGCCGAACCTGACCATGTGCGCAGGCCGGGTCCCGCCGGGTCCGCGGCACCGCCACCCGGCCAGCACGGCGGCCGCGGTCGGCGCGCCGAACAGCAGGATCCAGGCCAGCGCCACGAGCGGGTCGGCCGCCGAGCCCGGCAGCCACGGGTTGGTCGCCTGGTTGGTGACCCCGAGCGGGTCCACCGCGAACATGACCGCCCCGAACAGCAGGCCGGCGCCGGCGCCGATGATCAGCGTGCTCCGAGTGAGGCCAGCCCGCCGCGAGGTCAGGAACAGGGTCGCGCCCACGTAGCCGATGATCAGCAGCATGATCACGATCTCGGCCTGCCAGGTCGGACCTCCGCGCCCCTGCCCGGGCACCGCGCCCGGGCAGTTCGGGCCGCAGAAGACGCGCAGGTAGGCAGGCTGCCTCGGCGCCCGCTGGTCGTATGCGTCCAGGACGGTGAAAGCCGACACCAGGGCCAGGACCGTCGCGCCGCACAGGACGCGCATCGACCGGGCGACCCGGCTGGGACCGGCCGGCCCGAAGAGCCGCCGGGACAGCAGCGGCAGCACGGCCACCACCAGCAGGGCCAGGGCGATCGAGTTGAACCGGCTTTCCGCGATGTGGCCGGCCCATGGCGGCGGCCACGTGGCCCATGCCGCCGCCGCGGCGGCCGCCACGAGCAGCAGCGTGCGGCCGAGCCGACGCGGCATCAGGGCCTCTCGCGCGAGCATCCACACCCCGCCGGTCCGCCAGGCCAGCCGGGGCAGTCCCGCTGGCACCGCGTGCGCCTCGGCCCACACCGCCGCGACCCAGTCCCGCCGCCCCGGCGGCAGCAGCCACGCCGCCCCGCGCCCGGCCGCCGCCAGCGCCCGGCTCAGCTTGCTCACGACGCCATCCCGGTCTCGGCCGGGGTCTCCTCCGGCCGAGACGTCGCGAAGCCCGCCGCCAGCAGGCTCATGACCAGCCCGACGAGCGGGAAGGCGACGCACATGACGACGTACACCTCAGTGCTCACGCTCGCGAGCTGCTCGCGGTGGTAAAGGGCGAGCGCGCTCAGCCGGTTGCCGTGGTACAGCCACTGCCGCAGCGAGGCCGACGTGAGGGTCAGCGCGGTCGTGCCGGTGCCCAGCGCCGTGACGAACAGCGCGCCGGTCAGGTTGGCCAGCACCCCGGCGGCGACCCCCTGCCTGACCCGGGTGGCGGTGGCCGGAACCGGGCCCGCGGCGTCCCGGCAGGCCCGGACGGCCAGGACGGCGGCCGCCACCGGGCCGCCGACCAGCAGCAGCCAGGCCAGCGCTACCAGCGGGTCGACGTCGGAGCCCGGCAGCCACGGGTTGGTGGCGCTCAAGCCGAGCCCGAGCGGCGCCACCGCGTACATGACCACGCCGAGCAGCAGGCCAGTGCCGGCCCCGATGGCCAGCGTGGCCCGGCTCAACCGGGCCCGCCGCGAGGTCAGCCAGAGGAAGGCCGCCACGTAGCCCGCGATGATCAGCAGGATCGCCGCCTCACCCGGCCACGGCGCCCCGCCCGACGAGGTGCCGTGCACCGCCGCGGAGTTGAAGGCGTTGTTGATGCGCAGGTAACCCGTCGGCCGCGGCCCGAAGTCGGCAAACACCTCGACCAGGATCCGGGCCGGGATCAGGGCCAGGATGGCGGCGTAGCAGAACACGCGCAGCGCCCGCCCGGCCCGGCTCGGACCGGCCGGGCCGAGGAACCACCGGGCCAGCAGCGGCAGCCCGGCCAGCAGCAGTACGGTGGCGACCACGCCGAACTGGCTGACCGCCGCGTGGCCGACCTCCGGCGCCGGCCAGGCGGCCCAGGCCGCCGCGGCCGCGGCGGCCGCGAATACCGTGGCCTTGGCGACCCGGCGCGGCCGCAGGATCACCCGGGCGAGCATCCAGATCCCGCCCGCGCGCCAGGCCAGCCGGGGGAGCCCCGGTGGCACCGCGTGCGCCTCGGCCCACACCGCCGCGATCCAGTCCCGCCACCCGGGCTTCGGCCCGTTCATGGCGTCGAGCCCGCGACCGCGCCGCCCGGAGCCGGCCTGCTTCCCGCGCGTACCCTCCTGGCGGCCGCCTTCGCCGCCGCCAGTTCCGCCGCCCGTTCGGCCGCGCTGGCCAGTGCCTCGGTCGCACCAGCCAGCCCGGCCGACGTCAGCCGGTACAGGTGCCGCCGTGGCCGGCCCGGCTGCGGCTCGTCCTGCCAGCGCGCCTCGACCAGCCCCCGGTCGGACAGCCGGATCAGGATCGGGTACAGCGTGCCCGACTTCAGCCCGGTCTGCTTGGCCAGCGCGTACCCGTGCTGCCAGGCCGACGGCTGATCGCACAGCGCGGCCAGCACCGACAGGGTCTGCGCGGAAAACTCCGGACGCGACGTCACGCGGTTCACTCTCCGTAGGTCGTGGACAGGCCTGGCCCGGACGACCGGATCTCAGGCAGCCGGGGCACCGGGCTGGCGATGACCGCGGCTAGGTAGCTCATCATCAGCCCGATCACCGGGAAGAACATGAGCATGAGCAGGTAACCGCCCGCGTGCTGGCCCGTATTGAGCGTGTAGCGGTACGTGGCGAGCGCCGTCATGGGCCGTCCGTGGGTGACCACGTTCAGCGCCCACGGTGACCTGACCGTCAGCAGGGTCAGGCCGGTGCCGAGAGTCGTGGTGAACATGGCGGCGGTCCCGTTCGCCAGCACCCCGGCGGCGACGCCCTGGCGGATCCGGTGATTGTGCGGTAGCCAGGCGCCGTCGGGTCCGCGGACCCGACGCCCGGCCAGCACGGCGGCCGCGGCCGGCCCGCCGAACAGCAGGAGCCAGGCCAGCACTACCAGCGGATCGACGTCCGAGCCCGGCAGCCACGGATTGGTGGCCGACTGGTCGAACCCGAGCGGGTCGACCGCCAGCATGACCACGCCGAACAGCCAGCCGGTGCCGACGCCGATGGCCAGCGTGCTCCGGGTGATCCGGGCCCGCCGTGAGGTCAGGAACAGGGTGAGGCCCACGTATCCGGTGATCAGCACCATGATCAGGATCTCGGCCTCCCACGTCGGACCCCCGCTCGACCGGCCGGGCACCCCGCCGCACCCCTGGGTGTCGCTCCAGCCCTGGGAGATGCACCAGACGAGATAGTAAGCGGGCCGGGTCGGCACCAGCCGGTTGGATTGCAGCAGGATGACGAAGGCCGGCACCAGGGCCAGGATGGCCGCGCCGCACAGCACGCGCAGCGACCGGGCGAACCGGCTCGGGCTGGTCGGCCCGAAGAACCGCCAGGAAAGCAGCGGCAGCAGGGCCACCACCAGGAGCACCGTGGCGACCGCGTTGAACCTGCCTTCCGCGACGTGATCGGCTGTCGGCTGCGGCCAGGCTGCCCACGCTGCCGCCGCCGCGGCCGCCGCGAACAGCGCGGCGCGGCCGAGCCGGCCCGGCCGCAGCGCCTCCCGGGCGAGTACCCACATCCCGCCCGCGCGCCAGGCCAGCCGGGTCAGCCCCGGCGGCACCGCGTGCGCCTCGGCCCAGGCCGCCTCGGCCCAGCCCCGGCGCTCCGCGGGCAGCAGCCACGCCAGGGCACGGGCAACCGCGGCCACCACCCAGGTCAGCTTGCTCATGCGACCACCCCCACCCCACTGCCCCCGGCCGCTGCCGGGATGCGGTGCACGCAGGCAACTCTACATAGGTAGGACCTTGCCGTCTACCTATGTAGAGTTATCTGCCGGTACCCGCTCAGCTCGGGGTGCTGGCGACCACCCACATGGAGAAGAACTGGGAGCCGCCGCCGTAGGCGTGCCCCAGGGCCACGCGGGCGCCGTCCACCTGGTGGTCGCCCGCCTTGCCCATCACCTGGAGCGCCGACTCGGCGAAGCGCAGCAGCCCGGACGCCCCGATCGGGTTGGAGCTGAGCACGCCGCCGGACGGGTTGACCGGGATCCGGCCCCCGATAGCGGTCTCGCCCGCCTCGGTCAGCCGCCAGCCTTCCCCGGCGGCGGCGAAGCCGAGGTTCTCCAGCCACATCGGCTCGTACCAGGAGAACGGGACATAGATCTCGGCCACGTCGATCTCGTTGATCGGGTCGGTGATCCCGGCCTGCCGCCACAGGGCCGCGACGCACTCCCGGCCCGCGGCCGGGTTGACGTGGTCCTTGCCGGCGAACATGGTCGGCTCGCTGCGCATCGAGGTGGCCCGGATCCACGCCACCGGACCCGCGGCCGCCGCCGCGGCGTCCGCGTCGCCGATGACCACCGCGCACGCCCCGTCCGAGGACGGGCAGGTCTCGTCGTACCGCACCGGATCCCACAGCATGGGGGAGGCCTGCACCTTCTCCAGCGTGATGTCGCCCTGCTGGAGGTGGGCGTACGGGTTGAGGGCGCCGTTGCGCCGGTCCTTGACCGCGACCAGCGCGCCGATGTGCGCGGGCGCCCCGCTGCGCCGGATGTAGGCGCGGATGTGCGGCGCGAAGTACCCGCCCGCGCCGGCCACCACCGGAATGCTGAACGGCGGTGCGATCGACAGCGCCCACATGGCGTTGGACTCGGACTGCTTCTCGAACGCCAGCGCCAGCACCCGCCGGTGCACGCCCGCCTGCACCAGGCTGGCCGCCACGTTCCCGGTCGCGCCGCCCACCGAGCCGGCCGTGTGCACCCGCAGCAGCGGCTTGCCGACCGCGCCGAGCGCGTCGGCCAGGTACAGCTCGGGCATCATCACGCCCTCGAACAGGTCGGGAGCCTTGCCCACCACCACCGCGTCGATGTCGGCCAGGGAGAGCCCGGCGTCCGCGACCGCGCGGTCGGCCGCCTCCCGGCACAGCCCGGCCATGGACACGTCGGCGCGCTTGGAACGGTGCCGCGTCTGCCCGACCCCCAGGACCGCCGCTTGCTGCTTCACGAGTCCTCCCCGGACATGACGCACACCAGGTTCTGCTGCAAGGCCGGCCCGCTGGTCGCGTGCCCGAGGGCCCGCCCGGCCCGGCCGGACATCACCGCCCGCGCCGCCTCGCCGATCCGGGCCAGCCCGGCGGCGAACATCGGGTTGCCGCACAGCGCGCCGCCGGACGGGCTGACCGTCACGTCGTCGCCGAGTTCCATCGCCTCGCGCAGCAGGATCTCCTGATGGGTGAACGGCGCGTGCAGTTCGGCGACGTCGACGGGAGCACCGGAACCGCCGCCCGCCGCCGACCACGCACCCGCCGCCGACGGCGCCGCCAGCAGGTCCCGCGCGCCCAGCGAGCCCGAGTCGATCCGGTGCGCGAACCCGGTGATCCAGGCGGGCCGCTCGCACAGGTCCCGCGCCCGCGCCGCGGACGCCATGATCACGACCGCGGCGCCGTCGCCGACCGGGGCGCAGTCGTGCGCCCGCAGCGGCTCGGCCACGTACGGCCGGGCCAGCAGGTCGGCGGCCGAGACGGAACCCGACACCTGCGCGGCCGGGTTGGACGCGGCCGCCGCCCGGCTGCGCGCGGCCACCTCCGCCATGTCCTTCTCGGTCCACCGCCCGGCCTCCAGGCCGAGCCGTGCCTGGAGGGCCGCGACCGACACGGAGTCGGGCCACAGCGGGGCGACCAGGTACGGGTCGAGCTGCAGGGCCATCACCCGGCGCAGCTCCGCGCCCGAGGACTTGCCGAACCCGTAGGCCAGCGCGATGTCAGCGTCGCCGGTGAGGACCTTGACCCAGGCCTCGTACAGGGCCCAGGCGCCGTCCATCTCGACGTGCGACTCCATCGTCGGCGGCACCGCCCCGATCGCGTCGACCGCCGACACGAAGGAGAACGCCCGCCCGGCCAGGTAGTCCGAGGACCCCGAGCACCAGAACCCGATGTCGGACTTGGTGATGCCGCAGGCGCCGAACGCCTCGGCGATCGTCGGCACCAGCATCTCCACGCCGCTGGTGGTGGCGTCATCCCGCACCGCCACCGGCGACTGCGCGAACCCGACAACCGCTACATCAGCAGTCACATGAACCTCTCATACGACTCGTACGGCGCGTCCGGCTCGCCGTTCGGCTCAAAATGGCTGACGCCTTCGTCGGCCCATACCGCCTTGACCCGCATCCCCATCCGCACCTCGCTGGCGTCGCAGCCCAGCACCAGGTGACCGAACGCGATGTCCGCCCCGTCCAGGAGGATCTGCGCGGCCACGTAGGGCGGGGTGACCTTCTGACCGGGGTATCCCACGTTCACGATGCAGAACGTGGTGACGGTCCCGCTCTCCGACAGCTCCACCTCCTCGCGGGTGGGCACGCCGTCGGCCGGGCAGGTGCCCCGCGGCGGCACGTACACCTGACCGCAGACATCACAGCGCTGCCCTAGCAGCCGCCGCTCGGCCAGCCCGCGCAGGTAGAAGCTCTCTCCGGGGGAGGCGGTGTGCATGTAGTGCAGCCGCACCGGCGTGATCGTCATCCCTGGATTCACCTCGGCCGACCCCGTATCCGTGTCATCGTCAGCCACGCCGTCGGACGGCTCGAAGCAGGCGATGTCCCTGATGCTGCCGGTCCTGGCCGCCGCCCACCGGGGCCGCACCCGCAGCCCGGTCCGCATCGCGGCGGCCGAACCCGCGTCCACCGCGTGCAGCAGCGCCGTGTCCGCCCCGTCGAGCCGGATCAGCGCCCAGGCGAACGGCACCGCCAGCGGCTGGTCCGCCAGCGGCTCCGGCATCCAGGACCAGCTCAGCACGGTGCCCTCGGGCCCCACCGGCAGCAGGTCCCCGGGCGGCTCGGCGGTCACCGGGTCGTACTCGAACGGCGGCGCGTGCACCCGCCCGTCCGCGCCCCGGGCGCCGAGGATGCGCCGCTCCGCCAGTGCCGCCATGAACTGGCTCAGCACCGGCCCGAGCGAGCGCGTGTAGTCGAACTCGATGTCCAGCGGCGCCCGCAGCGGCGCCGTAGCAGGCTGCGTCACCCGACAACTATAGAACGTGTTCTAGTTAAGGGGCAGGCGCGGGATCCGTGACTTCAGTCCGCACCATCGAGCTTGTCCATTAATAGAACGTGTTCTAGATTGTCCAGGGTGACCGACATCGGCTTGTGGAACATCGCCGCGGGTACCCCCGACAGCCTGGCCGTGGTCGAGCCGGACGGCGGCACCGTCAGCTACGCCGAGCTGGCCGCGCGCGCCGACCAGTACGGGCGGGGCCTCCAGGCCCTCGGCTTGCGCCCGGGTGACTGCGTGGCCGGGATGCTGCCGAACAGCACCGAAGCGCTGGCGCTGTTCTTCGCGGCCGTCCAGACCGGGCTGTACGTGGTCCCGGTGAACTGGCACCTGGCCGCGGCCGAGGTGGCCTACATCCTGAGCGACAGCGGCGCCGCGGCGTTCGTGGCCCACGAGCGGTTCGCCGCCGTGGCCGCCGAGGCGGCCGAACTGGCCGGAATCAAGGAGAACGCCAGGTTCGCCGTGGGGGAGATCGCCGGCTTCGCCCCGCTGGCCGCGCTCGGCGCGGACAGCACGGGCCGCCCCGACCCGCGCACCGCGGGTGCCCCCATGGTCTACACCTCGGGCACGTCCGGCCGCCCCAAGGGTGTCCGCCGCGCGCTGACCGGCGAGGACCCGGACCAGCCGCCGCTGGCGGCGGGCTGGTTCTTCGGCATCTTCGGACTCAAGCCGCTGGACGGCAACGTGCACCTGTGCTGCTCGCCGCTCTACCACACCGCGGTGCTGAACTTCGCGACGATCTCCCTCCAGGTCGGCCACCCCGTGATCCTCATGGACCGCTTCGATGGCGAAGAACTGCTCAGGCTGGTGGAAAAGCACCGGGTCACCCACAGCCACATGGTGCCCACGCAGTTCCGCCGCCTCCTCGCCCTACCGGAGGAGACCAGGAGCCGCTACGACGTGTCGTCGTGGCGGAGCGCGATCCACAGCGCCGCCCCGTGCCCGCCCGACGTCAAGCGGCAGATGCTCGACTGGTGGGGCCCGGTGGTGACCGAGTACTACGCGGCCAGCGAGGGCGGCGGCACCGTGATCACCGGCGCGCAGTGGCTGGCCCGGCCCGGCTCGGTCGGCCTGCCCTGGCCGGGTTCCCAGATCCTGATCCTCGACGAGGAGGGCGGCGACGTCCCGGCCGGCCAGACCGGCCTGGTCTACATGAAGATGGGCGCCTCGACGTTCGACTACTACAAGGACGAGGCGAAGACCCTGGCCTCCCGGGCCCGCGGCATGTTCACCGTGGGCGACATCGGCTACCTGGACGCGGACGGCTACCTGTTCATCTGCGACCGCAAGAGCGACATGATCATCTCCGGTGGCGTCAACATCTACCCGGCCGAGATCGAGTCCGCGCTGGCCGCCCACCCGGCGGTCGGCGACGTGGCCGTGTTCGGCATCCCGCACGAGGACTGGGGCGAGGAGATCAAGGCCGTGGTCCAGCCCGCCCCGGGGGCCGAGCCCGGCCCCGCGCTCACCGCCGAGCTGCTCGCCTTCCTGGATGGCAAGCTGGCCAGGTTCAAGCTGCCCCGGACCATCGACTACGTGCCCGAGCTGCCCCGCGACCCGAACGGGAAGCTCTACAAGCGACGCCTGCGCGACCCCTACTGGGCGGGCCGCGAACGCTCCATCTGACGGCCGTCCCTGGCTTCTGGTGTCGTGAGATGCCCTAGGGAGTAGTCCCTAGTTTTCTTGATGTGCGATTCACATCCTGGGATATTGAAGCCGTGACCTATGACGGTGACTGGCGGGACACGTTCCGGCCCGACATCCCGACTCCGGCCCGGATCTACGACTACCTGCTCGGCGGCAAGGACAACTACCCGGCCGACCGGGCCGTGGCCGAGGCGATGATCGTCCAGTTGCCGAACGTGCGGCAGGCGGTGCAGCTGAACCGGGCGTTCCTGCGCCGGGTGGTCCGCTACCTGATCGGCGAGGCCGGCATCAGGCAGATCATCGACATCGGGGCCGGGCTGCCCACGGCCGGGAACACGCACGAGGTCGCGCTGGACGTGTGCCCGCGGACGCGGGTGGCGTACGTCGACAACGACCCGGTGGTGCTGGCCCACGCCCGGGACATGCTGCACGGCGTCACCAGTGCCGCGGTGATCAACCAGGACATGCTCCAGCCGGAGAAGATCCTGGCCGATCCGGCGGTCCGCGAGCTGATCGACTTCGGCGAGCCGGTCGCGCTGCTGTTCCTGTCCATCCTGCACTTCATCGCCGACGAGGACGACCCGGCCGGCGTCATCGCCCAGTTGCTGGCCTCGTTCCCGCCGGGCAGCTACGTGGCCATCTCGCATGCCGCCTACGACACGGCCCCCGAGGTCAAGGAGGTCGAGGAGGTCTTCGACGAGGCGTCGAGCCAGGGGCACGTCCGCACCCGGGCCGAGATCGCGCGTCTGGTCGCCGGGATGAAGATCCTCGAGCCCGGCCTGGTCTACCCCCAGGAGTGGCACCCTGACCCCGGCGACACAATCCCAGAAAACGCCCGCGAGACCTACTACTGCGTCGTCGTCGCCCGCAACTGACCCACGGGTACGCCGGGCCTCAGCGGTCCTTGAACTCAGCGGTCCTTGAACTGGGGGCGACGTTTCTCGGCGAACGCGCGGGGTCCCTCCTTGGCGTCCTCGCTGGCGAACACGGCCATGCCGGCCTTGGCCTCGAGCGCGAACGCCTCGTTCTCCGGCATCCCCTCGGTGTCGCGGATGACCTGGAGGATCGCCCGCACCGCGATGGGCCCGTTGGCCGCGATCGCCGCGGCGATCTCCAGCGCCCGGTCCAGCGCCTGGCCGTCAGGGACGACGTAGCCGATCAGCCCGATGGACAGCGCCTCCGCCGCGGTGATGTGCCGCCCGGTGAGGAGCAGGTCCGCAGCCACCGTGTACGGGATCTGCCGGACCAGGCGGACCGCCGAGCCGCCCAGCGGGAACAGTCCCCAGCGCGCCTCGGAGACGCCGAACCGAGCGCTCTCACCCGCCACCCTGATGTCGCACGCCTGGAGGATCTCGGTGCCACCCGCGATCGCCGGACCCTCCACCGCGGCGATCAGCGGCTTGGTCAGCCGGCGCCCCTTGAGCAGCGACTCGATCACCGACAGGTCCATGCCCCCGCCGCGGAACTGGTCGCCGGGGTGCGACCTGGTCATCGCCTTGAGGTCGGCGCCGGCGCAGAACGCGCCGCCCGCCCCGGTCAGCACGCAGGCCCGGATGTCAGGATCGGCGTCCACCGTGTCCCAGGCCTGGCGCATCAGCTCGAGCATCGGCCCGCTCAGCGCGTTGCGGGCGGCCGGGCGGTTCATCGTGACGATCAGCACGTGGTCCCGGCGCTCGATGAGCGCGTGCGGCTCCTCCGCGGAGGATTCCCCATCTGGGTGGCCAGCAAGCTCCGTCATGGCGGCGATTTTCCCTCATTTCAGCCGGGCCGAAAGCCTTGCCCAAAACAGTAACACGTTCTAGTTTCGACCCATGGCACTGAACATGGCCGACCTGTTCGAGCATGCCGTCGACGCTTTCCCGGAGCGAACCGCGCTGATCTGCGGTGATCGACAGCTCACCTACTCCGAGCTCGAGGACGAGGCCAATCGCCTGGCCCACCACCTGGCCGCTCAGGGAGTCGGTCCCGGCGACCATGTCGGCCTCTACGCCCGCAACTCCATCGCGGCCGTGGAAACGCTGCTCGCCGTCATCAAGCTGCGCGCCGTCACCATCAACATCAACTACCGCTACCTGGCCGGCGAACTGGCCTACCACCTGCAAGACGGCGACCTGGCCGCCCTCGTCCACGACCAGGACCTAGCGGAAATCGTGGACGCCGTGGCACCGCCGGGCCAGCGAGAACCAGCACTGCCGCGCGTGACGATCGGCGGCAACTACGACGAGGCCATCGCGGCCGCCTCGGGCGCCCGTGACTTCGGCCCGCGCAGCGCGGACGACGTCTACATCATCTACACCGGCGGCACCACCGGGTACCCGAAGGGCGTCATGTGGCGTCACGAGGACATCTGGCGCACGCTGGCGGGCGGCATCGACTTCCTCACCGGTGAGCCGCTGGCCGACGAGTGGGCGCAATCCCGCAAGGGCGCCGAGGGGACCCCCCTGGTCCGGATGGCGCCCGCGCCGCTCATCCACGGCGCCGCCATGGTGGCCACCCTCGGCTGCCTGTTCGCCGGGGACACGGCCGTGATCATGCCGAAGTTCGACCCGGACGCGCTGTGGGAAACGGTGCAGCGGCACCGGGTCAACACGCTGTCGGTCATCGGCGACGCGATGGCCAGGCCGCTGATGGAGGCGCTGGCGGCGGGCAACTATGACACGTCCTCGCTGATCAACCTCAACACCACCGCCGCGCTGTTCTCGCCCGCGGTCAAGGACGCGGTGGCCAAGGCGCTGCCCCATGTGTTCCTCACCGAGGCGATCGGCTCGACCGAGACCGGCTTCACCGGCATGGCGCTGCACAGCGCGGGCGGTGAGCACCGGGGCGGTCCCACGGTCACGGCCGGTCCCGACGTCATCGTCATCGACGAAGCCGGCGGCGTCTGCGGACCGGGACAGACCGGCAAGCTGGCGCGGGGTGGACACATTCCCCTCGGCTACTACAAGGACCCGGTCAAGACCGCCGAAATGTTCACCGAGGTGAACGGCAGGCGTTACGCGGTGCCCGGCGACTGGGCGCGGGTCGAGGAGGACGGCACGATCACCCTCCTCGGCCGCGGCAACACGTGCGTGAACACCGGGGGCGAGAAGGTCTTCCCCGAGGAGGTCGAAGGCGCGCTGAAGTCGCACCCTGACGTGTTCGACTCGCTGGTCCTCGGCGTGCCCGACGACCGCCTGGGCCAGCGGGTGGCAGCATTGGTCCAGCTCCGCCCCGGTGCCACCGCCGATGCCGCCGCGCTCCAGGCGCACGTGCACGGCCAGCTGGCCGGCTACAAGGCGCCGCGCTCCGTCTGGTTCGTGGATTCCGTCGGGCGGACCGTGTCCGGCAAGGCCGACTACGGCTGGGCGCGCGCGTACGTCGCCGACCACCCCCCGGCCACCGCGGCCCAGGCAGATGCAGCGACAGATACGGCTCCGGCAGAGAGGGCCCCGTAAACGCCATGACCCTGCGCACCCCGCTCTGCGACCTGCTCGGCATCGAGCACCCCATCGTCGGCTTCACCCCGTCCGAGCACGTCGCGGCGGCGGTCAGCCGGGCCGGCGGCCTCGGCGTCCTCGGCTGCGTCCGCTTCAACGACCCGGCCGAGCTCGACGCCGTCCTGACCTGGATGGACGAGAACACCGGCGGCCGCCCTTACGGCATCGACGTGGTCATGCCCGCCACCGTCCCGACCGAGGGCGCGGCCACCGACCTCAGCCAGCTCATCCCGGACGCGCACAAGGACTTCGTCGAGCAGACCCTGCTCAAGCTGGGCGTGCCGCCGCTGCCGGACGACACCCAGGCCGGCGACGGGGTCCTCGGCTGGCTGCACTCGGTGGCCCGCAAGCACGTCGAGGTGGCGCTGGCCCACCCGGCCCGGCTGATCGCCAACGCGCTCGGCTCGCCGCCGCCCGACGTCATCGCCAGCGCGCACGAGCGCGGCATGCTGGTCGCGGCGCTGGCCGGCAAGGCCGAGCACGCCCGCCGGCAGGTGGCCAACGGGGTGGACATCGTGGTCGCCCAGGGCCACGAGGCGGGCGGCCACACCGGCGAGATCGGCACCATGGTGCTGGTCCCCGAGGTGGTGGACGCCGTGGACGCCCCGGTGCTCGCCGCGGGCGGGATCGGCTGCGGCCGCCAGGTCGCGGCGGCCCTCGCGCTCGGCGCCGTCGGCGCCTGGATGGGCTCGGCCTGGCTGGTCACCGCCGAGTACCAGCAGCTGTCCGCGACCCCCGCCGTCCAGCAAGCGCTGCTGAAAGCCAGCTCCTCGGACACCGTCCGCTCCCGCATCTACAGCGGCAAGCCGGCCCGCCTGCTGAAGAACCGCTGGACCGCCGCCTGGGAGGAACCCGACGCACCGAAGCCCCTGCCCATGCCGCTGCAGAACCTCCTGGTCAGCGACGCCCACCAGCGCCTGATGCGGTCCGGCCAGCCGGACGTGGTGCCGATGCCGGCCGGGCAGATCATCGGCCGGATGAACGAGGTCCGCCCGGTCGCCGACGTCGTAGCCGACCTGGTCGCCGAGACCAATCAGGCCCTCGACCGCCTCCGTAACCTGGGATGATGAGGTCATGAGGACCTCCGTCGCGGCTGGCTACTGGTCAGCAGGACCGCCCCCCGGAGCGGCCGACCTGTTCGAGACCGCCGAACGGATCGGCATCGACCAGATCTGGACCGCGGAAGCCTACGGCAGCGACGCCTGGACCCCGCTGGCCTGGTGGGGTTCGCGCACCTCGCGGGTCAAGCTCGGCACGGCCGTCTCCCAGCTGTCTGCCCGCCCGCCGGTCACCCTGGCCATGACCGCGATGACCATGGACCACCTGTCCCAGGGGCGGGTCCTGCTCGGCGTCGGCACCAGCAACCCCCAGGTGGTGGAGGGCTGGTACGGCCAGCCGTATCCCCGGCCGCTCCAGCGCACCCGGGAGTACATCGAGATCCTCCGCCAGGTCATCGCCCGCGGCGAGCCGGTCCGCTACGACGGCCTGCACTACCAGCTTCCGCTGCCCGCCGAGCACGGGGCCACCGGCCTGGGCAAGCCGCTGCGCTCGATCCTGCACCCCTACCGCACCGAGATCCCCATCTACCTCGGCGCCGAGGGCCCCAAGAACGTGGCCCTGTCCGCCGAGATCGCCGATGGCTGGAACGTCATCTTCTTCTCGCCCGCCATGAACGACTTCTACGCCAATGCCCTGGACGAAGGCTTCGCCCGCCCAGGCGCCCGCCACACCCGCGACACGTTCGACGTCGTAGGCGGCCCGCTGGCGATCATCGTCGACGACGATACCGAACGGGCTGCCGATTTCGTCCGTCCTACCCTTGCTCTCTACATCGGCGGAATGGGCGCCCGCGGCGTCAACTTCCACTACGAGGTATTCGCCCGCATGGGCTACGAGTCCCAGGCCAAGCAGATCCAGGACTACTACCTAGCCGGCGACAAGAAGAGCGCCATAGCCGCCGTCCCCACCAAACTCGTCGAAGACGTAGCCCTAGTAGGCCCCTGGTCCAAAATCACCGACGAGCTCCAAAGGTGGAAAGAAACCGTCCTCACCACCTTCTCCCTCAACTGCGACCCCCGCCACCTAGAAAAACTCGCCGAACTAGTCAGCTGAGCTGTCATCCTTCTTAGCGGCTTTCTGAGCGGCGACAAGTCGTTCCACGGTGGCTAGCGGATCCGGGTCTAGTCCAGGCGGGACCAGCCGGGCGTGCAGCGTCTTGGCCTTACGGCCCAGCCGTGGTCGGTGCCCTCGGCCCGGTCAAGGGCGACGTGGGCGCGCAAGGCATCCAGTTCGTGCCAGGCCAACTGGTGCCGCGTGGCCAGCCGAAGTGCGGCGTCGGCAGCGTCACGCCCCTGGTTCAGCAAGTCGGGGTTCGTGGCGTTGGCCTGATCAGCGCGGATACAAGCTCGGACGGTCAGCGCGGCAGCCTGGGCAGGCACCAGCCCCCGGGGAGCAGCGATGGCGATCGCCTCGGCCACGTGCCGGTCGGCCGCGTCCAAGTCTCCCGCAGCCCGGACGCACCTGGCCAGTTCGGACAGGGTGACGGCGAGCTCAGTGAGGTAGTCGCCGTCCCGGAACGTCGCGGCCGCCGTGGCCAGATGCTCACCGGCTGCGGCGATGTCGCCGGCCGTGAGGGCCATGCGGCCCAGCATCCGGTCACATCGAGCCAGATCTTCGTTCCAGCATGTCCTCAGCCTCACGGTCATGACGAACACTCAGGGACATGTATTCGTGTGCCGCGACCAAGTCACCCGTGTTCCGGCCGCCGGGTACCGGTCACTGGCGAGGCCAGCCAGCAGCCGGCCCAGCGCCGAGTGATCCCAGC
>Ga0335083_10002250_pt1 | contig 25650 bp, 19 predicted proteins | sample Lox_Sample_42_FD_206716 | JGI IMG/M metagenome (GOLD analysis project Ga0335083, IMG submission 206716) | Soil microbial communities from Loxahatchee National Wildlife Refuge, Florida, United States - Lox_Sample_4.2 | ecosystem: Environmental > Terrestrial > Soil > Wetlands | place: USA...
ATTCGTGGCGAAGATCGAGACTCTCTACAGCGCCTAGACCAAATCGATGCCGCAAGCGCAGCGCGAAATCGGCACTTCACTCTCCGAAATCAACATGGTGCCGTTCATCGACGTCGTGCTGGTGCTGCTGATCATCTTCATGATCACCGCGCCGATTCTGCAGTCCGGAATCGACGTGGACGTGCCGAAAACAAAGACGGTAAAGGAATTGACCGAGGCGCGCATGGTGGTCACCATCGACCGCGCCCAGCGCGTCTACTTGAATGACAAGCCGGTGAATATTCACGAGCTTGGGCAGCAGATTCTTTCGCAGGCGCGCGACGGCAAACGGCAGGCGGTTTACCTCCGGTGCGACGAAACAGTCCCGTTTGGAAGCTGGGCAACGGTGGTTGACGAGTTGCGACAATCCGGCATCCAAAACATCAGCGTGGTCACCCAGCCACTGAGCGAACGGCCACGGACTCCCTGACATGACAGCGGCGGCGATAATCCGGCCGGACGAGACCCTCAGGCGATTTGTCTACGCCTCGCTCATTCTTCATTCGCTGCTTGCCGGAGTAGTCGCGATTTCGACCTACTTTTCGCACGGCGGCGAGAGCTGGGGCGGACCCGGCGGCTCCGTGACCGTCGGACTGGTCGGCAATCTACCGGCCATTCCACTGCCGCAGCCGGACGTCGTCTCGCCCAATCGCGTGGTCGATGAATCGAAGGGCCTGTACAAGTCCGAACCGCAGCCCAAGCCCAAGGTCGAACCGGACGCGACGCCGATTCCGAAATTCGAGCGGAACAAACCGCCGAAGTACATCACGCGGCCGTCGAAGGTGCTCGAAAATCCGACTCCGCCGCCGACCAACGCGGTTCCCTACGGCGGAGGCGGCACGCCCTCGATTCCCGTCACGTCGTTTGCGATGGGCTCAACGGGGGACACGGCCGCCGGACTCGCCGTGACCGGCGCAGGCGGCGGCGACTTCGCATCGCGCTTCGGCGCGTACGTCATGGCCGTGCAACAACGCATCAGCCGCGAATGGTTGCAATCCACGGTCGATCCGAGCTTGCCCTGGGCGCCGCGCGTCACCGTCACGTTCGACATCCTGCGCGACGGCACCGTCACCAACATCCAGCTCACGCAATCGAGCAATAACCGGTCGCTCGACACGTCCGCGGTTCGCGCCGTGCAGTCGGCGAGTCCTCTGCTCGCGCTGCCCGCGGCATATTCCGGCTCGCGCGTGAGCGTCGAATTCTTTTTCGATTACAAAAGGTAGCTGAGAGCCACATGGCACGAAAAAACGCAATCCTGTTCGCAGCGCTAATCTCAGTTGCAATGTGGTTTCTTTTCGCCGCAACTCCCGTGAGCGCGCAGGACTGGTTCAAGACGGGGACAGGCCTCGGCATCACCAAGGCGCGCGTTGCCGTTCCGGAGACGGCCGCCCGATCGAGCTTCACGCAGCCGTTGCCCAAGACGTTTCACGACGTTCTGTGGGCCGACCTCGACTATTCCGGGATTCTCGATCTGGTGAGCCCGAGCTTCTATCCGCTGCAGACTCCGGGCCAGCCGAGCGAGTTGAATGCGCAGGAATGGGCGGCCGCCCCGACGAACGCCTACATGGTCGCCTACAGCAACATGACGATCGACAACATCGGCGTGGCGTTTGCCGGGTATCTTTCGGACGTGCACAACCCATCGGCGCCGCCCGCGATCCAAAAGATCTATCGCGGCCAGGCCACCGACGCCGACGCGCGCCGCCTGGCGCATCAGTTTGCCGACGATATCATCGCGTTTCTCAGCGGCGGGCAGCCCGGCATCGCGCAAACGAAAATCGCTTACGTGAGCGCGCGCGGCGGCAACAAGGACATCTGGGTAATGGACTACGATGGCGCGAATCAGCAGGCGGTGACGCACCTGAAGTCGATTGCGTTGACGCCGCGCTGGTCGCCGGACGCAACCCGCATCGCGTTCACCTGCTTCGTTCCCGGCCCGCGCAATGTCGTCTCCGCTCAGATCTGCATGTATTCGGCGGTCTCCAACCGGCTGATTGCCTTTCCGCGCTTTCGGGGAACCACCGAGGCGCCGGGCTGGTCGCCCGACGGATCGCAGATTGCGTTCATGTCCAGCCAGAGCGGCGACCCGCAAATCTACATATCGGACGCCGATGGCTCCCGGGCGCGGCGGATCACGTTCACGGCCGGTGTCAGCACGTCGCCGGCCTGGAATCCGAAGACGGGCAAGCAGATGGTGTTCGTCAGCGACCGCGGCGGATCGCCGGTGCTTTATCTTTCGAATTCCGACGGATCGAATGTCGAGAAGCTGGACCTGCCGGATATGGGATACGTCGTCGATCCCGCGTGGTCGCCCAACGGACAGCTGCTCGCCTTCAGTTGGCGCCGGCCCAGCGGAAACTACGATATTTACGTGATGGATATCGTCAGCCGGCAGCTCGCCGAGCTGACCAAGGATGCCGGCCGCAACGAGCGGCCCAGCTGGGCTCCCGACGGACGCCACATCGTTTTCGAATCCACACGCACCGGTCCTCGCCAGATCTGGTCCATGCTGGCGGACGGCAGCCACCCGCGTCAGCTCACTTTCGAAGGTGACAACGAGTCGCCCAACTGGTCCCCCAAGTGATGCCGCGGAGCAGCGGTCCTTCTTCCGCTCATGGCCGAGCGGTGATCTTGCTGGAGGTTCTCGTACGAACGGTATAAATTCATTCGCGGCGATTCCGCAAAGCCCTCGCGGTGGCGCCGAAGGAGGCACCTGATGCAGCGCAGCACGGTTCGGACGTTGGCACTCACGATCGGCCTGGTGACCCTGGGTGCTTTTGCAGGAGGCTGTAAGAAACAGGTTGCCGCCACACCGCCGACGCAGACTCCCGCACCGCCGCCGGCGCAGCCTACCGTCACGTTGAATGCGTCCCCGACGTCGGTGAATCCGGGGCAATCCGTGACGCTTTCGTGGTCCTCCACGAACGCGACCGATCTGGATATCGAACCCGGCGTCGGCAAAGTGGCGCTGCAGGGGCAGACGCCGGTGAATCCGACGACGTCGACCACCTACACGATTACGGCCACCGGCGCGGGCGGCAGCGCCACGGCCACCGCTCGCGTCGATGTGAACGCTCCGGCGCCCACCCCCGCGCCCGCTCCGGCGCAGCCGAACCTGAGCCAGCTTTTCTCGCAAAACGTTGCCGATGCCTTTTTCGACCTCGACAAATCCGATCTGCGGGAGGACGCGCGCAGCGCGCTGACGAAAGACGCGGAATTCCTGCGCTCCTATCCGCAGCTGCATGTCTCGCTGGAGGGCCACTGCGACGAGCGCGGTTCGACGGAATACAATCTCGGCCTTGGACAACGCAGGGCGGAGGCCGCCAAGAATTTCCTGATCTCGCTCGGGATTTCCGCCGACCGAATCGAAACAACCAGCTGGGGCAAGGAGCGCCCGTTCTGCGGCGAGCACACCGAGGAATGCTGGCAGCAGAATCGCCGCGCCCATTTCGTGATGGCCCAGTGAAGTTCCGTTCGCGCCGGTGACGGAGGTCGCGCGGGACCGCCGTCGCGGGCCGTTCAGTTTCCAAGGAGGCACGACCTTGCGCACACGATGGCTTGCGCTCGCACTCGCGGCAGTTTGCTTCGGCGCTCTCGGCGGCGCCTTGCTGGCCCCGCAGCCGGCGGGCGCCGTCTCGAAAGAAATGATCGAACTACAACAGCAGGTCAGCCAGTTGCTGCAAGGCCAGCAGGACCTGCGCAGCACGGTCGACAGCAACAACGCCGCCCTGAAGACGCTGGTGCAGCAGTCGCTCGATTCCGTCAACAAGTTGAACGGCGAAATGGTGTCGCTGCAGAAGTCGGTGCAGGAGGTGCAGGCGAATACCGGCGCGCGGATCGACACGATGACGCAGCAGACGCAGGGCCTTTCGGACAACCTGCAAGATGTTCAAGCCCGCGTCGGAAAGCTTTCGCAGCAGCTGACCGACGTCCAGAACCTGCTGCAGAGCATCGACGCGAAAGTTTCCGGCGGCGGCACTCCCGCTGGAGGAGTGACGCCCGGCGGTCCGACGGGAGCGACCATGGCACCACCAGCGATGCCGCCGATTTCCGCCGACACTCTCTATCAGAACGCGCTGCGCGATTTTACCGGCGGCAAATACGATCTCGCGCGGCAGGAGTTTTCGGACTACATCAAGACTTTCCCTTCCAATGATCTGGCCTCGAATGCGCAGTTCTATCTGGGCGAGGTGTCCTACGCGCAGGGAGATTTCAAGAACGCGGTTGCGGCGTACGACACGGTGCTGGTGAATTATCCGAACAGCTTCAAACTGGCCGCGTCGCTGTTGAAGAAAGGACTCGCCGAACTGGAGCTCGGCATGAAGACCAGCGGCACGCGCGACCTGCGCGAGGTGGTCCGCCGCTATGCCGGGTCCGATGAAGCCAAGCGCGCGCAGGCCAAGCTGCACGAGATCGGCGCCGCAACCACTCGCCCGTCGCGATAGCGTTCAGTCGCCACTTACGCGCGCAACAGATCGGGCTGCCAATCGCGGATCAGACGCTTGATCGCCTTGCGGTCCGTCACCTTTTCGTCCAGCACCTTCCGCGCCAGCGCCGGCAATTCCGCGTCGCTCGCAAACCGCAGCGAAACCAGCTGCCCGACCGTGAACTCCGGAATGCGCGCGCGCAGATCCTGAGGCAGCAACTGCTGCAAGCGGAGCCGCATCTCCAGCCGAATGACGCGATCCTGCACGGTCAAGGCGAACAGGCGGCCGTACAGCGCCACAAGCAGCAGCGCCGCGGCGACGAAGACGGCGACCACAGAATCGATCGAGCGGAGTTGCGTCAAGCGATAGACGGACCAGCCGAAGTTCCCCATCAGGATCGGCAGCGCCACCATGTGGAACATGGGAACGGTCCGCGTGTGATTTGAAAAATTCTGTGCCTGAGCCATCGAAGGCCTCCAGTCGTAATACGGAAGATCGCCGCGGATTCTAACAGATCGAGACCTTCGCCCGCCGAACGCCGGCCTTCCCGCGCACCGGCCGGCGATTTGTTCTTGCCCGGGTTTCGGCTATACTCCTGCGCATGTCCGTCAACAAAGTAATTCTAGTGGGCCGTCTGGGCCGCGATCCGGAGACGCGCTACACCTCCGGCGGCCAGGCCGTAGCAAACTTCACGCTCGCGACCGACGAATCGTTCAAGGACAGGTCCGGCGAACGCCAGAAGCGCACCGAATGGCACCGCATCGTGCTGTGGGGCAAACTTGCGGAGATCGCGCAGCAGTACCTGAAGAAAGGAATGCTGGTCTACGTGGAGGGCCGCCTGCAGACGCGCCAATGGGAAGACAAGCGCGACGGCCAGAAGCGGCAGACCACGGAAATCGTGGGCAACGTCATGCGCATGCTGACTTCGCGCGCCGAGGGCGCGGCCGCCGCTCCGAGCGGCGGAGGCGGCGGTTACGGACGTTCCGCGGATGCCGACTTCGACGTGGCCAGCTCCGGCCCCGAAGAGGGCGGCGGCAGCCCGGGGATTTCCGACGAGGACATTCCCTTCTAGGAAGTTCCGCTCCGCGGTCTGCTCAGGAGCAATGCAAGTCTAGCCGGGCTGCGCGCCATGGCCCGGTTTCGCCGGAGCCCCGTTGGCAAGCGGGTCGAAGTCGTCGGCATCGGGCGACGGCAGGGTCGGCAGGACTTCCGAAGCAACCATCCGGTTGTGCACCGCCACGTCTCGCCGCAGCTTTCCGTCCCGGAACTCGAGAGCACGCTTCGCATACTGCGCGATATCCGGCTCGTGCGTAACGATCACGACGGTCAGTCCTTGCTTGTCGTTCAGATTCTGCAGGATTTCCATGATCTCGACGCTGGTTCGGCTGTCGAGGTTCCCTGTCGGCTCGTCGGCGAGCAACAGCGAGGGATTGTTGACCAGCGCCCGGGCGATCGCCACCCGTTGTTGTTGTCCGCCCGAAAGCTGCGAGGGAAAGTGACCCTTGCGCTCCGCCAATCCGACCTGCGTCAGGGCCTCTTCGGCGCGCTTGGCACGCTCCTCAACCGGAACGCCGGCATAGATCGTCGGCAACTCCACGTTTTCGAGCGCCGAAGTCCGCGGCAGCAGGTTGAACTGCTGAAAAACGAATCCGATCTTGTGGCTTCGGATCGCCGCAAGCTGGTCTTTCGTAAGCTGGGAGACGTCCTTGCCGTCGAGAAGATAGCTCCCGCGCGTGGGGCGGTCGAGACATCCGAGAATGTTCATGAGCGTCGATTTGCCCGAACCCGAAGCGCCCATCACCGCCACAAACTCGCCCGGATAGATCTCCAGCGAAACGCCGCGGAGCGCCGTGACCTGGATTTCCCCCAGGTCGTACACCTTGTACACGTTCTCCAAGTGGATCGTCGCCTGCTTTTGTGCCGGGGCCGGACCTTGCGGGGATGGCGAGACCTGAGATGTGCTCATGCGGAACCCATAGAGGACTGCACGCGCGTGTTCCTGGCGGGAAGTCGGCGGCTGCCGGAACGCATCAGTGCGCCGTTTGCTTCTCGGCTTCCTTCTTTCGCTGCTCGTCCAGGCGCTTCAGGAAATCGTCGAACTTCGTCTGCTGGTCCGGAGTCAGTATCGCCCGCATCCTGGCGCGGCCTTCCTGGCGAATCTCCTCGCGGGGAGCGTCCAGCGGCGCGTAGAGAACCTGCCAGCGGGCGCGCGTTTCATCCACGATTGCGCCGATCTGCTTCTCCTGATCGGGAGTCAGCTGGAGGCGCTGCCTCATGTCCTCCATCACCTGCGCGCGAGTCGGCTTTGTGTTCACAGTCGCCGCCTCACCGGAGACTCGCTGGTTCCAAACGTGTACGCCCACCGCGCCGAAAACCACACCCAGCACGAATACCACCAGGAAAAGCGCGGCCGCCTCGATTCGAGCCCTAGTATTTTCCATTGCTGCCATCCGCGACCATGATCAGAACTTCGTCTCCTGTTGTCGGAGCCTTGACCGGCTCCGGTGCGAACAAATCGGTTACAGTTATTGGACGTGCCGCAAGGCCTCCGGGTTGCGATTGCTTTCCCCAGCCGGCGTTGTAAGTCACCAAGGCCACCAGAGCGAGCGCTGCCGTCGCCGCGAATCTCCAACCGAGCGTGACGAATGGCTGCCAGAAATTCGGGCGGGCAGCGACACGTTCGGCCTCCGCCGCGCGAATCCGCGCCATCACCACACGCGCGAACCCTGCCCCGGGATCCGCCGACGGCTCCGCAGCGCGCAGCAGGCGCACACTCGCCGCGACATGCTGCAGAGCCGCGCGGCAACCGGCGCAGGTCTGCCAGTGCTCAGCCGCGCGCCGAGCATCCACGTCGCTCAGATCTCCGCTCAAATAATCTTCGAGCAGCGCTTCGTACTGCTCGCACGCCCCATTCCCGAATTTGGTTTCCGCTGACATCCTCTTACTCCTTCCTTTGAGCCGCCGGTGTGGCGCCGGCCTTACCGACCGGGTTCAACCTGCGCCGATAGATATCCATGATTCGGCCGCGCGCACGGAACAGTCGCACTTTTACCGTGTTGACGTTGAGGTCGAGTATTTCCGCCAGTTCCTGCACCGAGAATCCCTCGATTTCCTTGAGCACCAGCAGCTGCCGGTCCTGCTCCGGAAGCGACGCAAGCATGCGATCCAGAATCTCGCGCGTTTCGGCCCGCGTGCTGGGACCTTCCGGAGGCCGCTCCGCCGAAACGATTCCGTCCAGCCGCGACACCTGCTCTTCCGAGAGGTCCGCCTCGTAAACCAGCGGCCTCACCTTCTTCTTTCTTAGATAATCCCAACACTCATTGACCGCAATCTTGTAAAGCCAAGTGGAAAAAGCGGCTCGCTGATCGAAGCGCTTGATCCCGACGTACGCCTTCAAGAAGACCTGTTGCGCCACGTCTTCCACGTCGTCCGGCCGGTGCAAGATCCCTGCAACGAGCCCGAACACGCGCTGTTGGTGTCGACGCACCAGCTCTTCAAAAGCAGCCTGTGTTCCATTTTGCGACAGCCGCACCAATTCGCGATCGTCTGCCTTCTTCTCTCCCGGCTGAAAGGAGAGCGTAAGAGCCGGAGCGCTCGCCGCCATACCTTTTGGGACGTGCCTCATTTGCGTTCGGTTACGCCAAAAAAATCGTTTGCCGCACCATGTTTCTTCTTGCGACCGCCACTAGTCCATGTAACAATACCTGCCATGATAATCGGCGAACGTATCCGGTTGCTACGCGAACAGAAGAAACTCTCCCAGGGCGATATCGAAAAGCGCACTGGCCTGCTTCGATGCTATATCTCGCGCGTCGAAAACGGCCACACGGTGCCGGCCATCGAGACTCTCGAAAAGCTGGCTCGCGCCATGGAAGTGCCGCTTTACCAGCTATTCTACGATGGCGAAGAGCCTCCCGTGCTTCCGAATCTTCCGAAGCGCCGGAGCGCCGACGACATCGCGTGGGGCAGCACTGGGAAGGACGCGCGGTATCTCGGCCGCTTCCGACGGCTCCTCGGACGCATCGAAGAGGGCGACCGCCGGCTTCTGCTTTACGTAGCACAGAAGATGGCCAACCGCTAGCGGAATTCCAAGGTTCGCGTTCTCCGCTAGCTCGTCCAAACAGTAGAAGCGTCTCCACCGCACAGCCCGAGTGTCTCCGCAATCCGCTAGAGCCGGCGCCTTCCCGCTCCCTACTCCCATTCAATCGTGCTGGGCGGCTTCGAACTGATGTCGTAAACGACGCGGTTGACACCCGGTACCTCGTTCACCACGCGCACGGAAATCCGCTCCAGCACGTCCATCGGCAATCGCGCCCAGTCGGCCGTCATCGCGTCAAGCGACTCCACCACGCGCACGGCGATCGTATTGCCGTACGTGCGGCCATCGCCCATGACGCCGACGCTTTGGACCGGCAGCAGGACCGCAAACGCCTGCCATGTTTTCTCGTAGAGCCCGGCGCGCCGAATCTCATCGACTACAATGGCGTCCGCGCCTCGCAGCGTCGCGAGCCGCTCCGGAGTGACCTCGCCGAGCAGCCGCACTGCCAGACCGGGCCCCGGAAACGGCTGTTTGGTCAGAATCTCGTCGGGCAGGCCAAGCTCTCGTCCGATCTGGCGCACTTCGTCCTTGAAGAGATCGCGCAGCGGCTCGATCAGCGAGAACGGCATGTCTTCGGGCAGTCCTCCCACGTTGTGATGCGACTTGATCACCGCGGAAGGCCCTTTGACTGACACGGACTCGATCACGTCCGGATAAAGCGTTCCCTGCACGAGAAACTTGACCGGCAGCCCTTTTGCCGCCGCGACCAGCTTGCGCTCCTCCTCCGCGAACACGGCGATGAACTCATTGCCGATGATCTTGCGCTTTTTTTCGGGGTCGGTTACTCCCTTCAATTTCGAAAGAAAGCGCTCGGACGCATCCACGCCGATCACGTTCAGGTGCAGCCGTTCGCGGAGCATCTCGAGCGTGTCGTGAAACTCGTTCCGCCGCAGCAAGCCCGTGTCGACGAAAATGTTCGTCAGCCGTTCGCCGATTGCTCGATCCACGAGAACGGCGGCGACCGTCGAATCGACTCCGCCGCTCAGCGCGCAGATGGCCCGCGCCCCTTCGGCCTGGCGGCGAATGTTTTCGACCGTCTCCGCGACAAATCCCGCGCGATTCCAGTTCCGCTTCGCGCCACAGACTTCGAACACAAAATTGCGCAGGATTTCCACGCCGCGCTCCGTGTGGTTCACCTCCGGATGAAACTCGACGCCGAAAAATCGACCGGCCGCATCCTCGATGGCCGCCACGGCGTTGTCGGTATGGCCGGTGACATAAAAGCCCGGAGGCAGCCCCACGACGTGATCTCCGTGGCTCTCCCAGACTTTCAGGCTTTTCGGCATCCCGGCAAAGAGCTTTGACTCGCGGCCGACCTGCAGCTGGGCCGGGCCGTATTCGCGACGCTCTGCCCGCTCGACCTTGCCTCCGAGCGTCCGTGTGAGCCACTGCATTCCGTAGCAGATTCCGAGCACGGGAACACCCAGCTCAAGCGCCTTCGGATCGCAAATGGGCGCGTCTTTGTCGTACACGGAGCTGGGTCCGCCGGAAAGAACGATCCCCACAGGCTCCTGCGCGCGAATTTCCGCGAGCGACGCCGTGCAAGGCAGAATTGCGGAGAACACCTGCTGTTCCCGCACGCGCCGCGCAATCAACTGCGTGTACTGTCCGCCGAAATCCAGCACCACGATTCCGCGCTTCGTGCTCACCGTGCCTCCACGTTCTTGCTGCGTTGCCGTTCCGCCGTGTGCCATGTCCCCGCCTATTTCAGTACGATGTTCACCAGCTTCTTCGGCACCACGACCACCCGGGCGACTTCCTTCCCAGCGACCAACGGAGCGATGCGCGCGTCCGCCATCGCCCGCTCCTTCAGGTCGTCATCATTGAGATCGGCCTCGACGACGACTTTCGCTCGCACGCGGCCATTGACCTGCACCGGAATCTCGATCTGCTCCTCACGCGCCAGGTCTTCGCGATAGGCGGGCCATTTCTGATCTCCAATGGTGCCCGAGTTGCCGAGCATCTCCCACATTTCTTCAGCCACGTGCGGCGTCATCGGAAAAAGCATCAGGACGAGGATCGAGAGCACCCTCTTCAGAACCGCCGGTGCTACGTCCTGATCCAGCGGCTCCTGCGCCGTCAGCTCGTTGACGAACTCCATGATCAGCGCAACCGACGTATTGAAATGCCAGCGCGCCTCGAAGTCGTTCGTCACGCGCTTCAGAGTCTGATGCGCCTTGCGCACCAGGACTTTTTCTTTCGCGGTGGCCGTCGCGAAGTCCGTTCGCGCGCTCCAGTCCAGGGTGACTGCCCTCAGCCTTTCGGCGTGCTTGTCGACCAACCGGAAGACGCGATTCAGGAAACGCGCGGAGCCTTCGATTCCCTGCTCGCTCCACTCCAGGTCTTTTTCGGGCGGAGCGGCAAACAACGTGTACATGCGCCCCGTATCGCAGCCGTACTTGTCCGCCATGTCGATCGCGCCGACCACGTTCCCTTTCGACTTCGACATCTTCGCGCCGTCCTTCAGCACCATTCCTTGCGAGAAAAGCCGCTTCACCGGCTCGCGATGATTCACCAGTCCCAACTCGTTCATCACCTTGCAGAAGAAGCGCGAATAGATCAGGTGCAGGATCGCGTGCTCGACTCCGCCGATGTACTGGTCGATCTGAAACCAGTAGGCGGCTTTCGCCTTGTCGAACGGCGCGCGGTCGTCGTGCGGATCCGTATACCGGTAGAAATACCAGGACGAATCGATGAACGTGTCCATCGTGTCCGTCTCGCGCTCGGCCGGGCCGCCGCATTTCGGACAGGTCGTGTTCAGAAACTCCGGAACGAGAGCCAGCGGCGACTTGCCCTGCCCGGTCAACGTGACGTTCTCCGGCAACCGCACCGGCAGCTGATCGTCCGGCACGCCAACGACGCCGTCGTTCTTGCAGTAGACCACGGGGATCGGAGTGCCCCAGTATCGCTGACGAGAGATGCCCCAGTCTTTCAACCGGTACGTCGTCTCGGCCGCGCCGAATCCCTTCGCCGCCGCGTCCGCAGCCATCTTTTCAATCGCCTGCTCCGAAGCGAGTCCGGTGTAGGGTCCCGAGTCGGCCAAGCGGCCGTATTCGACATAGGCTTCGGCCATCCGATCGGCGCTCAGCGGCGCTCCGCTTGCTGGTTGCACCACTACCTTCACGGGCAAGTGATACTTTTCCGCGAATTCGTAGTCGCGCTGGTCGTGCGCCGGAACGGCCATCACTGCTCCCGTCCCGTATTCCGCGAGCACGAAATTCGCCACCCAGATGGGCACGCGCTGCCCTGAAAACGGATTCACCGCGAAACGGCCGGTGAAGAATCCGATTTTCTCGGCCTGGGCGATTTCTTCCGTCTTCACGCTGCGCTGCTGCATCGCCTTCAATTGCTGCCCGATCGCCCCGCTGCCCGGCACGCCCGCCAGCAGCTCCGGCAGATTCTTGTGCGCCGGCGACAGGAGAACAGCCGAGACGCCGTAGATCGTGTCCACGCGCGTGGTGAAGATTTCCAGCGGATCCGTCTTCATTTCGGCCACGGCAAATCGCACGCGAGTGCCGCGCGACTTGCCGATCCAGTTCTGCTGCATGATCAGGACGCGTTCGGGCCAGCCGCCCGCCAGATCCTTCACGCCGTCGAGCAGCGCGTCCGAGTATTTTGTGATCCGCAGGAACCACTGGTCGATCTCCTTGGCTTCCACGGCCGTCGTGTCGTGCTGCCAGCAAAATCCGTCGATCACCTGCTCGTTGGCCAGCACCGTCTGGCATTGCGGGCACCAGTTGACGCGGCTGCGCTTGCGGTACGCCAGCCCGCGCTCCAGCATCCGGAGAAAAAACCACTGGTTCCACCGGTAGTATTCGGGCTCGCACGTGGAGATTTCGCGCTGCCAGTCGTAGCTGAAGCCGAACCGTTTGCACACCGCCTTCATCTGCGCGATGTTCGAGTTCGTCCACTCCCGCGGCGGGATTCCGCGCTTGATCGCCGCGTTCTCGGCAGGCAATCCGAACGCGTCCCAGCCGATCGGGTGCAGCACGTTGTAGCCGCACATGCGCTTGTAGCGGGCCACCGCGTCGCCAATCGTGTAGTTCCGCATGTGGCCCATGTGCAGCGTGCCCGAAGGATACGGCAGCATTTCGAGCAGGTAGTACTTCGGGCGCGATGCGTCGTTGTCGACGGCGCGAAACGCGTCCCGCCCCGCCCACACTTTCTGCCATTTCGCTTCGATTCGCTGCGGATCGTACTCGGCCACGTTCACTTCCCCCGTGATCTCTGCCGCCGCCGCGCGCCGGCTTTTCGCGCGCTCAGCATTCTTTTCTTCGGCCGCGGCTTCATGCCTTCGCCTGTTGCACGCACCACGCGGCCCGTCAACCGCCACAAGGCGGCCACATTTCGTTTGTCGTCGCCCGGCTTGTCGATCGGCGTCTCCAGAATGAACGCGCACGACGAAAGCAGCGGGTGATTCAGGATCCGGCGGAACGCGCCCAGGCCAATCTTGCCTTTCCCGATGTGCTCGTGCCGGTCCACGCGTGATCCCAGCGGCGTCTTTGAGTCGTTCACGTGAACCACGGCGACGCGATCGATTCCGATGATCCGGTCGATGTCGCCAAGCGCCCTCCCCAGGCCTTCCGGCGTCCGAATGTCCCATCCGGCCGCGAAAGTGTGCGCCGTATCGACGCAAACGCCCAGCGGCAACTCCGGACACGCGCTCAGGATCGCCTTCAGTTCTTCGAATCGCGAGCCCACCGAACTGCCCTGCCCGGCGGTATTCTCGAGCAGAATGCGCAACTCGCCGAGCTTCAATCCGCGCGCCGCCTGCTTCAGCCCTTGGGCGATCGCGGAGATCGCGGAATGAGTGTCGCTGCCCACGGAGCTTCCTGGATGCAGCACCAGATAGTCCGCGCCCAGCGCCATCGCCCGCACGATTTCCTGATGGAACGCTTGCACGGATCGCGCCCGCAACACCGGATTGGGCGAAGCCAGGTTGATCAGGTAATTGCAATGAATTACCAGCGGCCCGAGCGCCAGTTCTTTGCGCCGCGCGCGGAAGCGCTGCGCATCCACATCCGCGATCCGGACGCTTCCCCGATCCCACATGCGCGGGCTCGACGAAAATATCTGCAGCGCGTTGGCGCCCAGACCCGCCGCGATGTCCAGGGCGCTGGTGATCTCGCCAGCGATCGAGGTGTGAATACCGATCCGGATGTTGCCGTCTTTCCAGGCGGGAATTTCAGGTGCGGGAGTCGGTTCCGGACGGTACTCGTCGGCGGCGTCGAAGGTTAACTCGGCTCGATACTTTTCTTCCGCCATTCCCTCAGGTTGTCCGGGAGATCAGAACGACATTCTAGCGGAATCGCCGTGGACGCGCAAACCGGGTCCATCGGCGCGGCAAACGACGTTTGGCGGCGCGAAACGGTGTCAAAGGGCGCCGTGTGGCGACGGGCGGGCGGCGGTGCTATCATCGACGGGACCGGCGCGGTAGCCAAGTGGTAAGGCAAAGGTCTGCAAAACCTTCATCGGCGGTTCGATCCCGCCCCGCGCCTCCAAATCATCGCCCCCGTTTTCCGCAGACCGATCGCCGCTTGCCGCGCCTTTTGCTTCGGCGCGTCCTCCTGCGCTAAACTTTCCGTTTCGCCATCGCTCGAGGAGCCCTTCCGATGCTCGTCGTCATGCAGTCCCACGCGACCGAAGAACAGGTCCGCGCCGTGTGCGAGCGGATCGAAGCCCTGGGCCTGCGCGCACATCCGATTCCGGGAGCGGCCCGCACGGCCATAGGGATCACGGGCAACAAAGGCGAGGTGGACACCGGCGCGCTCGAATCGATGCCCGGAGTGATCGAATGCATCCCGGTCAGCAAGCCCTACAAGCTCGTCAGCCGCGACGCAAAAGAGGAAAACACGGTCGTGCGCGTGCCGACGGCTTCCGGCGAAGTCACGTTTGGCGGCAAGGCCGTCGCCGTCGTTGCCGGCCCCTGCGCGGTCGAAACGCGGGAACAGTGCTTCGCGATTGCCGCCCGGGTGAAGGCGGCAGGCGCGCGCCTGTTTCGCGGAGGGGCGTACAAGCCGCGCACCTCACCATACAGTTTTCAAGGTCTCTGTGAGGACGGGCTGCAGATTCTCGCGGAAGTCCGCGACCGGTTCGGCCTCGGGATCGTCACGGAAGCGATCGACAACGAATCGCTCGACCTCGTCGAAAAATACGCCGACGTGATTCAGATCGGCGCGCGCAACATGCAGAACTTCTCGCTGCTCAAGCGAGCCGGGCGCAGCCGCAAACCCGTCCTCTTGAAGCGCGGCATGTCCGCCACGCTCGACGAGCTTCTCATGGCTGCCGAGTACATCCTTTCCGAGGGCAACTACCAGGTGATTCTCTGCGAGCGCGGCGTGCGCACGTTTGCCGACCACACGCGCAACACGCTCGATCTGAGCGTGATTCCCGCGGTGCAGCGCCTTAGCCATCTTCCCATCGTCGTCGATCCTTCGCATGGGACGGGCAGGCGCAACAAAGTGCTGCCGCTATCGCGCGCGGCCGTTGCCGTGGGCGCCGATGGCATCCTCGTGGAAGTGCACAACGATCCGGCGCGGGCGCTATCCGACGGACCTCAGTCGATTCTGCCGGACGAATTCGACCAGCTCGTCCGGGAGGCTGGCGCCGTGGCGGCCGTGCTGGGCCGCACACTCAATTGAAGATTCGCCTCAATTACCGCGTGGTCGCCCTGGTCGTTATTCTGGGAGCCCTCGCGATCCGTCAGGTTGCGCTCGAAATTCGTCCCTCCTTCTTGCGGCCCGGCCTTCATCTGTTCGCATACGTAGGCAATACCGCGGATGGAACGCTGAGCGCGATCGATCTGGTCAAGCTCTCGCCTGCGGCAACAATCCCGGTCGGCCCGGAGCCGGCCGCGGTCCGCGCGCATCCCACGCGCAAGGAAATCTGGGGGCTGAGCTCAGGCGGCTATGCGTGGGTCCTCGACGCTCCGACCAATCAGGTCGTCGCGCGAATCCCGGTGGGTGCCGCTCCTTCTTCGCTCGATTTCTCGCCGGACGGCTCGCGAGCCTACGTGGCCGCCTCCGGCGCGAACGCAGTGATCGCCATCGACTGCGCGACGCGGGAAATCATCGGTCGTGGGCGCACGGGCCGCAAGCCATCGGCGATTCGCGTCTCTCCGGACGGCAAGATCCTGGTCGTCTCCAACCGGGACGATGCTACGGTCTCGATTCTCGACGCGAATTCTCTGGCCGTCCGCGGGGTGGTGAGCGCGGCGCCCGATCCGGAGCAGATCGTTATTTTGCCCGACAGCTCGAAGGCGTTCGTCATGTCGGGCGCGCGCGACGAAGTGTCCGCGGTCGACCTGCGCACGGCTGCGCTTTTGGCCAATCTCGGGCTCGACGGAAAACCCAACGCGCTGCTCCTGAAGCCGGATGGCGGCGAACTTTACATTCCCTCCACGAGCGCGCACGGGCTGCTGGTGATCAACACGCAGACGAATGAGGTGGGCGATTTCTCGCTGCTCGGAATGTCTCCGGCGGCGGCCACGCTGACCACCGACGCGCAGACGCTTTACGTTTCCGACGCCGCCGGCGGCCGCGTGATTCCCGTCGCCATCGCCGTTCGCAAGGCCGGTCCGGCCATCTCCGTCGGTCAGGCGCCCCGCGCCTGCCAATTGACGCCGGGCGGCGACATGCTCGTCGTGGTGGACACGGCGTCGGACGAAATCGCGGTCATTCGCGCGCAAACCTCCAGCTTGATTACCCTGGTGCCCACCGGCTCGCATCCTCGGGATCTCGCGATCAAAGAATTCTAGCGCCCTACTGAATCTGCACGACCTCCGTCCAGGTTCGTGTGATGCTCCCCTGTCCGGTCACCGTGATCGTGGCGGCGATTACAACATTGTAGTTTCCGGGCGGTGTGCCGGGGGCAGGGTCGGAGACAGCGGCGCCACCACCACCGCCGCAGGCTGCCATTCCGACGCTGATCGCAAGCAGCACCCCGAGCACGACGCCCGTAAGCGACGCGGGCGCCATGCGAGGCCGCTCTTCCCTGCGCGCCCAGCTCAAGAAGATGACCAAGCCAAGCAGTGCCGGAACCAGCCAACCGGCAGAACCAGTCAGTGGCCACGGAGGGTTTTTCCGGGTCGTGGAAATCGGACCGGATGCGGTTCCCGGAGCGGTCGAAGTCACGGTCATCTGGAACAAGCCCGGGTTCGTCGAGGAGATCTGTACCGCCGGCGGAGTCGTGGCAGGCGTCGTTGCGATCGTGCAGCCGCCCAGCATCGCGGCGGGCACCGCGCACGCCAATTGCGCCGATCCCGAGGAGGCGTCGGATGATGCGATCTGAAAATTGAATGTTTCCGGCGTGCCTGCCGGAACGGGGGTGGCAACTCCCTGCCCCTGCGCCACGTTGATGCAGAAATCGACGGCGCTGCCGCTCAGCGCCACCGTCTGCGTTCTGCCCGGAGCATTGTCGTTGATCGTCAGAGTCGCGGTCCGCGTTCCGGTCGTGGTCGGACAAACGGACGCCGGCTGAAATACGAGCTGGATCGAACACGCCTGACCCGGCGCGGTGCTCGAACCGGTGCAGTTGTCCGCGGCGACTGCGAAATCCCCGTTCAACCCTCCGCTTTCTGCGACTGATACGGACGAAATCGCGAGCGTTCCCGCGTACGGCCCATTGCTGCTGTTGGTGATGGCGATCGGCACAGCGCTTCCCTTGGTCCCCGAAAGCTGCGCCCCGAAATTCACGCTCGGCGGCGTAGAGACAGCCGCCTGCGTCGCCGTCCCGGACAGGGCCACCGTCCGCGGAGTTGCACCAGCAACACTGAGCGCGGCCGATCGCGCTCCGGGCGGAAACATCGTCGAGGGGATGAACGTAACGGTGATCGGGCAGCTTTTTTGCGCCGGGATGCTTGTGCACGAAGCTGCGGCCGATGCCGAGAAGTCCGTCGCGTTTGCCCCGGACACGCTGACCACGCCGATTCCCGCCGCGGCGTCGCCATTGTTGGAGACTGTCACGGTCTGCGAGGCGCTGGTCGTCCCGATGCCCTGCGGGCCAAACGCAAGGCTCGCTGGCGACACGGAGAGCGAAGGCGCAGGCGTGGCACTGCCGCTGAGAGAAACCTGTTGCGGATTCCCAGCCGCGTTGTCCGTGAAACTCAGGCTGGCGTTCTTCGAGCCGGCCGTCTGCGGCACGAATTGAACGGCGACAGTGCAGCTGGCCGAGATCGCGAGCACGCCGCCGGTCAACGGGCAGTTCGTGCCGGTAGCTGCAATCGTGAAATCGGCCGCGTCCGATCCGGTGACCGCGATGCTCGTCAGCGACAGCGCGGTGCTCCCGCTGTTCGTGAGGCTGACGCTCTGCGGCCCGCTCGCGCTGCCCACCGTCTCACCGCCGAAGCTCAGGGCTGCGGGCGACGCGTTCGCGATCGGCGCGGCCGCCACTCCCGTTCCCGTCAGCAGTACGACCTGCTCGGCGTTCGCCGAGTTCGCCGATGTGTCGAAGAAATCGAGTTCGGCGCGAAAGAAACCCTGCCCGCTGGGATTGAAAGCGACCTGCACGGCACAACTTGTGCCTTGCGGCAGCGACATGCCGCTTTCGCAGGGACCGGTTCCGTTGGCGCCTCCGCTCTCGATCACAAACTGGGCAGCACCGAGGCCGCCCAAATTGAAGCCGCTGAGCATGAGCGACTGATCGCCGACGTTGGTAAGAGTGACGACCGCCGGGTTCAACGCCTTCGTATTCTGCGGCTGGCTGCCGAAGCCGACTGCTGTTGGCCAGACCGCCACCAGCGGCCCGTCGCCGCCCGCGCCCGTCATTTCCAGCATCTGCGGACTGCCCGGCGCATTGTCTGTGACGGAAAGAACGGCCACTTCCGGTCCGACCGTTGTCGAATGAAACGCCACCTCGAAAGAACATCCCAGTTGCGGTCCCGGAGCGATCGGTTGATTCAGACACGGGCTTTGGCCACTCAAAGAGAAATCGACAGCGTTGGGTCCCGCGATGGAAACGTCCGAGATGACGAGGTTGGCCTCTCCTGAGTTCAAAATGCCGACGAGGGCGGGCGCGATTGATCCGGCCGTGAACACGAGCCGCGGCAGATTGAACCGAACGCTCGGCGCCATGTTCGTCGCGTTCTCGGCGATCTCGGCGACGAACGCGTCGCTTGCCGGATTGAGCGGCGAACAACTGGCGCACGACGGCTGGAAGCCGTTCACCGGATTGTCCGTTGTGACCGCCGTCGGAAAGCTGCTCGAGGTCGTCGCGCCAGCGACATATGCGTGGCCCGCGCCGTCCGCTGCCACAGAGGCGCCGGTCGCGCTCGCCGAGCCTCCGACGGGCGACATCCCGCCTAACGGCGTAGCGTAGATGAGAGACGCCGCGCCCGCTGTTGTAGGGTCGAGTTTCGCGACGAAGGCGTCGCCCGCGCCGTTGAACGGCTGCAGATTGTCGCGCCACGGGAAGTCGTTCGACGTGGTGTTCCCGGTGATGTAAACGGCGTTGGGCGCCGCCAGCGCGATGCCCTGCCCGGAATCGGCCGACGATCCGCCGAGAAACGTGAGATAGGCGAGCGACGTCGCGCCCGAACCCGCGTCCTGCGAGATGACCGCCACGAACGCGTTCGATGTCGCCCCCGGCTGCAGCGCGCCCTGATAGCCTGCCTTCGCGCTGCTCTCGGGAAACGTCGCCGAACTCGTGACGCCCGTGACGTACGCGTTGGGCGTCGTTGCTGAATCAACAGCCACACCCAGCGCCTGGTCCATTCCGGCGCCGCCGAGCAGCGTTGCGTACACAACGTCATTTGAACCGTTGCCCTTCGGCAGGATCTTCATCAAGAACGCGTCGGATGTGCCGCCGCCGTATGCGGATTGAAATGCGTGGACCCATGGGAATCCATTGACCGTGTTCTCCGAGAAACCGGCGACGTAGACGTTTCCCCATTTGTCCACGGCGAGCCCTCCGACTCCTGGCACGCCCGATGAATTGGTGCCCAGATACGAGCAGTACTTCAGCGTCGCCGCGCCGCCCGCCTGCGACGGCGGCCGGAACATCGCCAGAAATCCGTCGGCCTTCTGGCCGTCCCAGGCAAATCCAAATGCTCCCGCGCTTACCGGCAGGTCCGGAGAAGCGGGATCGACCGACGTTGTGCCCGTATCCGAGGCGACGTACACGCTGCCGGTGGAATCGAACGCGATCCCTCCCGTCCCTTGTGCGAACTCTTTTCCGCTTCCGCCGAAGAGCGTCGAGAAGACCAAGTTCGTTCCGGTTGGGTCGATCTCGCTCACGATGACGTCGTTGCCCGTGCCGTTCATCAGACCGTTTGTGGGTCCGGTAGCATCGGTCACCGGAAAGTCGAACGACGTAGTCGCGCCGGTGATTGCCACGTCACCCGCGCCATCGACGGCGATTTGCCCGCCCGTTTGGGTGCCGCTTCCGCCGAGAAACGTCAGATAGATCAACGAATCCGGACCGCTCACCGTCGGATCGATTTTCGCGATGAAGAATTCGCTCGGACCGTCGGCCGGCCCGATGCGATTTTGCGGAAACTCCGGGAATGTCGAGTCCGAGGTGGTGACGCCGCCGACGTAGATTTTCCCAAACGAATCCAGCGCGATACTCGCTGCAGTATCGCTGCCCGCGCCGCCGAGAAAGCTTGCATACGCAACCGAGAGCGATGGATCGATTACGAGTGTGGAATTCCGGTCGTACGAGCCAAGGCGAAATCCGATCGATCCGTCCGGTTCCAGAACGTACGCACTGGCCACGCTCCTTCGTTGACTCCCATCGCCGGCGCCGGAGTCTTCGTAGACCTGCGGCTTTCGCATCGTAATCATGTCCTCGCCCGTGCGGATCGAGAGGTCGCCGGCGTCGTTCAAATCCGCATGGCCAGCGCCGTCTAGCCTCAGACGAAGTTTGGTCACATCCGCCCCGGCCGCGATGCGCAGGTCGTATTCGATTCCGCGATCGTTTCCGTAGACCGACATGCCGACGCCCGGCGCGACGTTCGCCGCCTTGACGCGTCCGAAGTGTGGGACGCTTGTGCGCCACGCGCGTCTGTCCTTGCCGATCAGGTAGTTCGTTTCGCCGCGCAGCTTTTCGTCGCCGCGCCAAACGATCGGGGAAGCCGCTTTGGGCTTTCGGCGACGTTGCGTCTTGGTCTCGAACCGGATTCCGAGGCTTCCGCCGCGGCCTGCGCGGACTGCCAGGCCGCTATTCGTCAGCAGCACGGTCATCCCCATCCCACGTCCGACGAACTGCGCCTGTGACGCCACCTGCCCCTGGCTTGGCTCGAACGCGATCGGAAGCGCGATATTGCCGCTGGCTTGGTTTGCTGGAAGGTTCACGCCGACGGCAGTCAGCCGCGGAAGCTGATGCCCTGCCGCAGAACGGGCGAGTTGCAGGTGTGGTCCGTGCCGGGGGCCGAATTCCGGGGCCGACGGAGCAACGAAGGACGTTCGCGAAGGCAGCCGCCAAACGCTTCGACTTCGCCCGATGAGGAAAACACTCGCGCCTCCGGCGAGCGCCAGAAGGCACATCACAATACTATTCCTGCTCATTTAGGCCCTCTTCCGGAGACGAGTTCGTGCACGCGTCTCCAGCTTGGGCGGCTCGCGAACCGCGGAGCCGACTGCCGTTAGTTGTGAAGCAAAGACGACGACAACGCGACGCGCCGACTATCGCGCTCTGTTCTCGTCATGTCTATCCGTATTAATGCGGTGGAGGAGTTTTCGCTTGCGGACGGATCGCGACGCGTGAAATGGCGCTATCCGGCGCTCCAGGCGAAATTCTCTTCGCCCAGCGCGACTTCCAGCATGCCTTCCAGGGGCAGAACGTCCACAGGCAGGCCCGCCTGCCATACGGCCACGCTGAGGAGCAAACTCTTTCGGTCGTGCAGGTCGAATAGCTCTCGCGCGATGCCGATTTCCAGGATCTTTCCGTAGGCTGCCGAGACGAGCGCCTCCGGATGGAGAGGACAAACGCCTCCATTTTCGACGACGAGCTTTGTCACCTTGCCCCCTTCAACCATCAGCGTCACGCGCGTCTCCCGCGAATCCCAGATCGTCACGCGAACTTGAAAGTCCGTCATGTCAGCCGTCGCTTCCGGCACCGGATCGACTCGCAGCCAGAATCGCTCCGGCCCGAAGCCGTAGTAGAACTCGCTGAGTACGCATCGGCGGCCGTGCATGGCGCCGCCGCTCCGGTCCGTCGCATAGAGGCCGGCGCCAAGCCATTCGAAGTAACTGCTCTCCACGCCGTCGACGGCCACGTCGAGATAGGCCGTCGCCGGTTCCCGCCTCCCGCGCTCCGGCGCGCGCTTGATCGGATGGGCCAGCGCCACTGGAGGAGGTTCGCCGAGCGCGTCGTAGATTTCGGTCAAGTGCTTGCGGTAGAGAGCGTCGAACTCAGCGTCGTTGGCCGACGCGTGCTCCGGCCCGTACCACCAGCACCAATCGCTGCCCTCCGCGGCGAGCACCGCTTCGTACGCCCGCTGTCCCTGGAACGTCCACTCGCCCAACCCCGTGGACTTCGTCAGGACGCCTCGTTTTCTCGCGCGCTCGAAGGCCTCCCGCGCATCGCGCAACAGCTCCCAGGCGCGCACATCCTCCGCGTGCCCGATCCAAACGTCGAAGTTCGCGTTGATCCATGAGGCGGGGAAGATTCCGTCGAGGCTGGGCGCGCCGGGGACGGCCTCGATCGCCTCGCTCATTGTCAGCGCCTGGATTTCGGGATCACTCTCAATTCGCTCGTAGAAGAGACGCAGGAAATCCCTGCCATTGCCCGGGTAGTATTCCCACGCGTTCTCGCCGTCCAGAATCAGGCTAACGGTCGCCGTCCTTCCCAGCGGCTCCGCATCGCCGATCGAGCGAATGCGGCGGTGCAGATCGGCGGCCGCGGCATCCGCGCTCATGCGGCTGTATACGAATCCGATCAGGTCCGATACGTAGTGGTCTCGGAAGAATCCGTACATCTCGCGGCCACCGCGCCTGAACCGCCACGGCGTATAGAGTTCGGGGCCGTTCTCCGGATATCCCGAAGCGTCCCGCCAGAACCCGATGTTCCGCGTGCGGCCCAGCACTCCTTCGTCCGTCGCAAACCACTTGAAACCCAGATCAGCGGCAATCTCCAGGGCCTCATCGGAAACGGACCCTTCCGAGGGCCACAATCCCGCAGGCGGTCCGCCGAACAGCTTCTCGTGAAACTGGCGCGCTCTCGCCAGTTGTTCCCGCGCATCCTCCGGATAGCGAAATGCAGGCTGGGGCGACGGCGTGTGGGGATTCGCGACGCGCGCGATATCGGTATTGCAGAGCAGCGGAAGAATCGGATGGTAGTAGGGCGTGGTCGAAATCTCGATCTGGCCTCGCGCCGCGGCCAGGCGATATTCCGGGAGCACGGCGGCGAGCAGCTCATGCTCTTTCTCGCGCAGCAGAGCCTTGTCGTCCTCCGTGAAGTCGCGCCCGCGGTCCGACAGGCCTTTCACCGCCGGATCCTTCGTCAGATACTCCTCGTCCATCCACGCCAGCTGCGAAAGCACCTGAAGATCGCGCCAGTCCCGCGAACTCCATTGCGCGACGCACGCCTCCACGCCGCCGGAGCGCATCTCCGCCGCCAGTTCCCCGAAACGCGGCCAGCGCAGCAGGAAGTTTTCGTTGACCTGGAATGCCCGCTCGATCGCCTCCCGCTTGGCTTCGGGAGTCAGTTTTTCAGCGGGTGCGAAGGCGATCTCGAACCAGCTTTCTCGAAATCGTCCGCTGGCGTATTCCTGAATCTGCTCGGCGACGAGCGGAACCACGTTAAACGTCGCGTGAACGCCGGGGAATTCCTCGAGAATCTTGACCATTCCCCAGTAATCCTTCAGCGCGTGCAGGCGCGTCCATGGCAGCAGATAGCGCCCCGTGGCCGGATCGCGGTATTGGGGCTGGTGCATATGCCACAGCATCACCAGGTTTACCCGGCTCAATCCGCAGCTCCGAGTGTTAGAATGTGCGCCGCGCTCATATGCGCCTGCTCGACCGATATATTGCCCGCGAAGTAATTTCCCACGCTGTGCTGGGCCTCGCCGTCTTCACGTTCGTCTTCTTCGTGCCCCAACTGGTCCGCCTGATGGAACTGATCGTGCGCCACTCGGGAAACGCCGGGACCGTGGCGCTGCTGTTCCTCTGCGCCATTCCGCCGGTTCTGCGCTTGACGCTGCCGATGGGCGTGCTCGTCGGCGTGCTGATCGGACTCGGGCGCCTCTCGGCCGACAGCGAAATCGTCGCGCTGCACGCGTCGGGCATCAGCCTGCGCCGCCTGCTCCGGCCCGTCGGACTCGTGGCGCTGATCGCCGGCGCCGCCACGCTCGCCACCACATTCTGGCTCAGCCCCGCTGCGCTGCGGACCGTCACGCGGCTGGAGCAGAAGCTGCTCTCTTCGCAGGCCACGTTCTCCGTGCAGCCGCGCGTGTTCGACGAACGGTTTCCGAAGTTCGTATTATACGTGCAAGACGTGGAAGCCGCAGCGACGCAGTGGAAAGGTGTCTTTCTCGCATCCTCGGGCGACGTAGCCGCCGGAATTTCCCCTCTTGCCGGCGGCCACGCGAAGGCGTCCGCCATCACGACGGCATCGGAAGCATCGGTGATCGCGGGCCCGGCTGAAGGCCAGCTCGAGCTTCATCTCGGCAGCGGCAGCACGCACGAATACGATCCCGCCGCCCCTGCTCAGTACAACGTCACGATGTTCGGTGAAACGGACATCCCCGTCGACATCTCGTCGGCCGCGCTGCCGCAGAAGGTCAGCGCACTGTCCATCGCGGAGCAACCCGTGGATAGGCTGCTCACCAATAACGGCCCGGGCTGGCTCGAGGCGCGAGTCGAATTTCAGCGCCGCATCGCGTTCCCCGCTGCCTGCCTCGTCTTTGCGCTTCTCGGCGTCCCCATCGGAGTCCGGCCGCGCCGCGGCGGCCGCTCCGCCGGACTGATCCTCACGCTCGTCTTGATCGGCAGCTACTACTTCCTGTTCGTCTCCGGCGATCACTTCGCGGCGCAAGGGCGCATTCCTCCGTGGCTGGGCGTCTGGGCCGCGAACATTGTCGGCATGATCGTCGGGCTGTTCTTCCTGCGGCGCGTCGAGAACATTCGCAAGCCGAGCCGAATTCTGGAATGGATTGAGTCCTGGCGCGCGCGCCGCCATGCCGCTTCGAACGGCGCGACCGTGCAGTCCCTTCGGCCCGGGGTTCGGCCACTGGCGGCGCCCGGCGGGGGACTGCGGCAGGCGCTGCGGGTGGGGCGCACGATGGCGTTCCCCATGCTGTTCGACATCTACCTCTTTCGGCAGTTCTTGTACTTCCTGATTCTCCTGCTGGCGGCGTTTGTGCTGATATTTGACGCGTTCACGCTCTTCGATCTGCTGGGTGATATCGCGCGCAATCGCATCCCGTTCGTCACCGTCGTGAACTATTTCCGCTTTCTCGTTCCGCTCATGGTGTACCAGCTCGCGCCGCTGGCCACCCTTGTGGCGACGCTTGTCACACTCGCCGCACTTGCAAAGAACAACGAAGTTGTCGCGCTCAAGGCCAGCGGCGTCAGCCTCTATCGCGTGGTGCTGCCGCTGCTGCTCGCCGGCGGCCTGATTTCCGTCGGAATGTTCGTTCTCGACGACACATTCCTGCCTTACGCGAACCAGCGTCAGGACGCGCTGCGGAACCAGATCAAGGGGCGCCCCGCGCAAACGTATATCGAGCCGGCTCATCAGTGGATCGTCGGCGAGGATGCGAAGATCTACAACTACGAGCTGTTCGACCCGGATCGGCAGCTCTTCGGCGGGCTCAACGTCTTCGAGCTGGACCCGCAGACCTTTCAGATGCGCCGCCGCATCTTCGCGGCGCGCGCGGCGTGGGAACCGTCGGAAAGCGCGTGGGTGCTCACCGGCGGCTGGGTCCGCGATTTCGACGCAGACGGACGCGTGAGCCGCTACCAGCCCTTCACCGCCACGTCCCTGCCGGAACTGATCGAGCCGCCCGGCTACTTCCGGCGCGAGGTCCGTCAGTATTACCAGATGAACTGGCGGCAATTGGGCGAGTACATTGCCGGCCTGCGGCAAGCCGGTTTCGATACGGCGCGGCTATCGGTCCAGTGGCACCGCAAGTTCGCCTTCCCGTTG
>Ga0335083_10002251_pt1 | contig 25649 bp, 28 predicted proteins | sample Lox_Sample_42_FD_206716 | JGI IMG/M metagenome (GOLD analysis project Ga0335083, IMG submission 206716) | Soil microbial communities from Loxahatchee National Wildlife Refuge, Florida, United States - Lox_Sample_4.2 | ecosystem: Environmental > Terrestrial > Soil > Wetlands | place: USA...
GATGGACTTAGGAGCGATATTCTCGTTTCAGGACAACGATGGCGGCAGGAGCCGCTCTATGATCAAACCTGGAATCGCATTACTCTCCTGCTGCGCCCTTCTCTCCAGCTGTCGTGATGCGCCGCGCTCGATCTCGGCTCAAACCCTGCACTCTCCGGTAGTGGGCATTGGGCTCGTGCCCCAGGTGACTCCACTCGCTGCTGGAAAGACATTGCTCAGTTGGCAGACTCCATTGAATGGCGGCGGCTATGCCTTTGAAATGGCCGTTCATCAGGGAGATGCTTGGTCTGAGGTCCGCACCATCGCCACAGGACCCAATTTGAGTATGTTTAGTGCGGATCTGCCGGGTGTTGCCGAATTGCCAGGAGGAGCCCTGTTGGCCTACTGGGAGCTGAAGGATTCACGCGACGGAGATCCTTACGCAACGGCGATCCAGACCTCGATTTCGAGGGATGAGGGAAGAACATGGAGCCCCGCGGTTCAACCATACGGAGATGCTCTGGCAGGTCAACACAGTTTTCTCTCGTGGTTTCCGGACAACGACGGCCTCGGCTTGTTGTGGCTCGATGCGGATGAGCGGTCGAGAGTCCGGCACGCATCGATGAGGAGTGGAGCGCAAGCGAACGAAGACACCATGGGTTCTGTCGGTCTCCGGTATGCAGCCCTGGGTCCCGAAGGCCGAGTTATGCGAGACTTCTTCATCGATCCGATAACATGCGAGTGCTGTCCCACTAGCGCTTCGGTTACCTCGCATGGTCCGGTGGTGGTTTACCGCGGTCGCCAGGAGTCCCCTGGAACAAAGCCCTCCGACGTGCGCGACGATCGGCCCACCGTGCGTGACATTTACATTACGCGCCGTGAAGCGGGCCGGTGGACAAAGCCACACCTGGTTCACGCGGACAATTGGGTCATCAATGCTTGTCCTGATAACGGGCCTGCTGTCGATGCCAGCGGAAACGCAGTAGCGGTCGCCTGGTGGACCGGATCGGATGACACTCCCAAGGTGCAGGTGGCGTTCTCTTCCGACGCAGGCGACACATTCGGCCGGGCATTCCGCGTTGATTCAGCAAAGGGTGAGGGGCAGGTGACGTTGGCTCTTCTACCGGGAGGTGATGCCGCCGTGGTCGGTTGGCTCGAAAACGGCCAGACATGGGCAAGGTGGGTGTCATCGAAGGGAGTCGCGGGACGCCCCATCGCGCTTGGCAAGTCGCCCCGGCATTCTCGCCTGCCGAGATGGGTTGTGCAAGATCGCAGCGTTATCGCGGCTTGGACCTCAAAAGCAAACGAGCTTCCTCACATTCAGGTTTCGCGACTCAAGTTATGACGCGACCTAGGTAGGGTCTGTAATCCGGGGGCAGTGGATTGAGACTCGCGACGTCGCCGAATCCCGCGACCTGTCGAAACCGATTGGATGAAAGTCGCCCTGTAGATTTAGCAATTGGCCCAGTTGAACCTTGTGGAACTTTGAGGAACTTATTCCCGCACGGCCAGCTCGCGCCCCAGCCACTCCAAATATGCTTCCGAGCCGTCCACGATGGGAACCGCGATGACCTCGGCCACCTCGTAGGAATGCAGTTTCTCAATCTCGGCGCGCAGCTCCTCGAACAGCGCGCGGCTGGATTTGATCACCAGCAGCGTCTCCTGGGCATCCTCCACCGCGCCCTTCCAGCGATAAATGCTGCGCACCGCCGGCAACAGGTTGACACATGCCGCCAAGCGTTTGGAGATCAGCGCGCGAGCGATCCGCTCGCCTTCTTCCGCCGATCCGCAGGTGTTGAACACAACAATTTTGTCGGTCATGGCAATTTTTTTCGTTCGTCCTCTGGACGCGAAGCCAAAACAGGATTATAAACAAATGTAGGACTCATATCTTCCTTTCATGAGAAAAGCTCTCAGCCGGCTGGTCTTCCTGATCGTGTTCGTTGTGGTGGCGACGTATGGTTACTTCACGCTGCGAAGTCCCCAGGGCATCCCCGCGCTGCGCGAGAAGTGGACCGAAATCCGCAAGATGGAGGAAGACAACGCAGCGCTCCAGAGCGAAAACGATTATCGCCGCAAGCGTATCGAGAAGCTCCAAAACAATCCGGCCGAGCAGGAACTCGAAATTCGCAAGAAACTGAAGCTGCTGCGGCCCGGCGAGACATCTTTCATTCTTCCGGATCAGCCGAAGCCCGCGCAACCCGCACCGCCGCGTGGTGATTCAAAGGCCCCATCCCCGCCCCCAGACCAGGATTAGCACGGATCGCCTCGCCGACATACTGCTTGGCTGCGCGGATGGCCTCCACCAATTCATGACCGCTCGCTAGCAGTGCGGTAATCGCCGCTGAAAACGTGCAGCCGGTTCCATGCGTGTGGCGCGATTCGATGCGCTGGCCGGGAAACTCAACGAATCCGCCCTCGTGAAGCAGAACGTCGATCGCGCTCCCGCTCATATGCCCTCCCTTCACCAAAACCGCGCGTAGGCCCAACTTTCGTAACGCTTCCGCGGCGGCCTTCATACCGGCGACATCGCGGACTTCCCTGCCAGTCAGCAGCTCGGCTTCCTCGATATTCGGAGTCAGGAGAAACGCGTGTGGCAGGAGCCGCGTTTTCAGCGCCGCGATCGCGTCCCCAGAAAGCAGCGCGCCGCCGTGTTTGCTCGCGATCACCGGGTCCACAATGAGCGGAAACTGGAACCCGGGCGCGAGGTCCGCGAGCGCCTCGATAATCTCCCGGTTCCCCAGCGCACCTGTTTTCGCGGCATGAGGCGGAATATCTGAGACTACAGCCCGAATCTGCTCGGCCACGAGATCGGCTTTCAGGCACTCCACGCGCCCGAAGGCCACCGTGTTCTGCACGGTGACTAGCGTGATTACAGCCTCGCCATAAACTCCGAACTGATGAAACGTCTTTAGATCGGCCTGAATTCCTGCGCCGCCGCTCGGGTCCGAACCGGCGATAGTCAACGCAACGGGTTTCGCGGCGTGCATTTATCGCTTCCAAAACTCCGGGTCCGCGGCAATCCACTCTTTGGCCGGCATGCTCCAGTACGGCCGCACCGCGAATATCTGGGAGCCCTCCCTGGCCTTTGACTCGGCTTCGTCTGCCGTGCGCGCCGCCTGGATGACAAACCGCGTTCCGTCCGCGGTCTCGAAAACCGTCCCATGCGTCGCCGGCACCCCGCGCGTGACTGTGATCACCAGAAATCGGCCCTGACCCACATCCCAGCGCGGGCCACGGCTCAAATCCTTGCGATACGCCGCGACCACTTCGACCGAGTCCCCAATCAAACCTTTCTTGCGCGCCGTAATCCGATTCAACGCATCCGTAAGAGGCCGGTTGTTGGCATACTGCTGGGCGACGCGTTTCAGTGCGGTGTCCGATTCAAACCCGTTTATCCACCACGCCTCCTTAGGCCCGGTCAGCGATTCAATCCCGATGTATGGATTTGGACACTTCATTTCCGCGCAGACCCGGGCAGCGTCTTCCTCGATCGCGCGATATTTTTCCTCACTGGCGGGCGCCGGGAATTCACGAGAAATGTTCAAGACCTGCGACGGTTGCGCCTGCGCGCCAGCCGGTGACATGAGGAACGCGAATGCGATCCAAACCCGCACTTCAGAAAGTCGCCAGCGCATTGAACGGCGTCGCCGTACCGCCCGGTATCCGCGTGAATTGTACGGTGGTCAAGAACTCCCAGCGCTTCCGGCGGGCTGCTTCTTTGGCCACGTCCTCGAGATATGCATTATCGACCAGCGGCACGCCCATCACCGCAATGGTCAGCGTATGCACCGGCCGTCCGGCTGCCTCACCCTGCCCCTGCACTCCGGATGGTTGCACATCATTCACGCCGTCGCCGCCGAGCAGCGAAATGTCGCGCTGTTTGAACCACGGCATGGTGGACGCGTCCAATCCGGCCGCATCGCGTCCCACGTTCCATGGTCCCAGCTTGGCGCGCCTCGCCCAACGTCCGGTCCGTACCAGCACCGCATCGCCGCTCCCGATCTTGAGGTGCGCGAATTTTTCCCACGCTTCCAGATCTTCGGGATAAATATGCGTGCCCGGCTCCAGATACTCGACGCCTTTGAGCAGTGGAATATCCACTAGAATGCCGCGCGTGAAGACCCCCGGCCCCATGCGGTCCATGCCATCCGCCTTGCAGCCATTCTCGTCTAACTCCTGAGGATGGCCGTTGAACACGACATATTGGCCGTCTTTTTCCAGACGGTAGTGACACAGCGCGTCCAGATGCGAATTGGTGCCGTCGTGAATGCCGAAGCTGATCATGTCCAGGGCAAACCGCGGAACGTGCGTCTTGGGATCGACGCCGAACATCTCGTGCTTGGTGGGACCGAAATTGAAGTTATCCGCTGCCTTCTCCAGGCTTGCGAAGTGTGCGAGCGAAACCGTGACACCGTCTTTGACCAGCCGGGCCGCCTGCACTTCCTTCTGCGGCGTGATCAAGTTCAGCGCGCCGCGCTCGTCGTCCTTGCCCCAACGGCCCCAATTGGAAAGCTCCGTCTCCCAGCGCAGCACTTGTTCGATGGTGATTACCTGGTGTCCCGAGGCGCCCCCCGCAGTGGCTTTGGATTGGGCCGCCGCGCGGGTGAATTTCGATCCCCCGCCCAGCGCCAACAGCGCTGTTCCCAATGCCAGGGCGCAGAAGAAACGCTTCATTCGAATTACCTCCCGCGGGTTTATTATACGCAACGCGGGCATCCGTCGACCCCTGCCTGCACGACTTTGCATTTCCGCACTTTTCATGGCATCATAAAAGAGTTGTTGGTCAGTCAAGCCGATTAAGGCATCGTCTCGCACAGTCCGGTCCAAGTCCGTCCATGTCCGATCCTGCCCGATTCGCCCATCTGCAACTTCAAGAAAGAAGAGTAAATGAAAAACATTTTTGTTGGTAATCTCAGCTTCGGCACGACCGAAGATTCACTGCGTTCTGCTTTCGAGCCGTACGGCAGCGTTGATAACGTGAACATTATTAGGGATCGTGACACCGGCCAGCCGCGTGGCTTCGCGTTCGTCGAGATGTCGAACGATGCCGAAGCAAACAGCGCCATCAATGCCCTGAACGGGAAAGATCTGGATGGCCGCTCGCTCAACGTGAACGAAGCTCGCCCCAAAGCCGAGCGCGGATCCGGAGGCGGGTTCGGACAGCGCGGCCATGGCGGTGGCCAGCGCCGCGGCAATCGCTGGTAAGACTCCTAACTGAATCTGACTTGGGGGCGGCGTCAACCGCCTCCATGAGTTCGCCAGCCGGCGCTTCGGCCACCGATCCTTGATCGCGCCCCGTCAAAATTAGGGATTGAGTGTACTGTCCCCGGATTTTCTGGGAGCGCAGACCCCGTCCAAGAATCGATCCGGCAGCCCGGCATCCTGCGGATCCACCTCGTAATAGGACGCGGATTCGCCGAAAGTCCCCACGTATCTCCACACCTTGCCGTCGCTATTCTTGCCGCGAGCGTCGATCACGTCCGAGTCGCCGTTGATGTAGTCCTTCTCCGAGTACTCCACCGATTCCCACACGTCCCCGGTAAATGGAATGCCCAGACTCCAGGTTGGGCCGGTGCCGAACAGCACCTCGCGCGGACCATCCGCCGTGGGAACCATGAATTCGCGCATGACGCTGTCGCCCATTCTGCCTTGGTCGCTGACCTTGATGCTGGAAACCGGCGGGAAACAGAAGCTGCTCTCAGCGTTCCTAAGCCCAATGCAGGCGCTTCTGCAGACTGGAAGCTGCCTGGCGCGCTCCAGCACGATGCGCAGCGGAGCCGAGTTGGCGATCCGAATCAACTGCCCGTCGAAACCATGCTTGCGAATCACGATGGCGGACGCGTGCGTGTCCACATGGAAGCGGCCCATTTCGTCGGTAAAGAGCTGCTCCTGTTCCTTTACGTCAGAATGATCGATGTGCGCGCCGGCGATGGGCTGGCCGGATTCGTCCACGACGCGCCCGGAAACGCTGTGCGGGTCGGGCAGCAGAATCTGGCGCTCGTACCAAGTCAGCCGTTGTCCCGCCAACAGTAGCGAGAAGCCGGCCAGGGTCAGCGCCAGCCTTGCGGCGCCGCTACGGATTTGCACGCTCACTCGCTCATTATATAGTGCGTGAGACTGGCAGGTTATGCCTTGGGGTGCGCTTTGTCATACACGGCCATCAGGTCGGCCAGCGAGACCTGCGTGTATTTCTGAGTCGTGGAGAGCTGGGCATGGCCAAGCAGTTCCTGGATCGCGCGTAGATCGGCGCCGTCCGATAGCAGGTGCGTGGCGTAGGCATGTCGCAGGCTGTGCGGATGAATGGAGGAGTCGCCCGTGATCATGCGGGCGTAGAATTTCACAATGCCCCGCGCGCCGCGATCCGTCAGACGGCGGCCGCGATGGTTCAGCAACAGGGCGCGTTCGCCGTGCGCAGCCGGTTCGCGCGCTGCCAGATAGCGCTCCATCGCTCGCGCGGCTTTGCCGGTGACGGGAACCTGGCGCTCCTTGCGTCCCTTGCCTCGGACGCGCACCCAGCGCTCGCTGAAGTCGAAATCGTCCAAATTCAATCCAACCAGTTCACTGATGCGGAGCCCGCAGCCGTATAGCAGCTCGAAGATCGCAAGGTCACGCGTAGGATACGGACGATCGAGTTTTTCGGCTGTCGCTGGAATGCCGTCGACCATAGTGTTGGTTTGCTCGGCGGTCATCACGGCGGGCAGCGACTTGGGAGTTTTGGGACGGCGCACCAGGCGCGCGACGTTGGCGCTGACCACCCCCTCGCGCAAGAGAAACTTGAAGAGCGAACGCACCGCGGCCAGCTTGCGGCCCATGCTTACGGCTGTCAGCCGCTGCTGGTACAGGTGGCCGAGCCATTCGCGGATCGCGAGCGCGTCGATCTCCTCCACCTGCGGGTGCGCTTCAGTGTCGATGGTGAAATAGGTCAGGAACTGTTGCAAATCCGAGCCGTAGTTTCGCAGCGTGTGCGCCGAGGCGTTCTGGCGGCGCAGTTCATCGAGGAAGCGCTGGATGTGCGTGTCGAGATCAGACATACACCGACCGGTATTCGTCCAGCTTTTCGAGCGCCCGGCGGCAGACCTCGGCGTGCCGGGCGCGCTTATCGTGGCGCAGGCGGGCGCGCGTGGCTTCATCCAACGCAGGCAGCAGATCGAAAGTGATGTTCGCGGGTTGATAGTGGAGCGGATCGGCGCCGGAGACATAAACGCATAGCGAACCGACCGCGGTTTCGCGCGGGAATGGACGAGTAGTTTCGCCCAGCGCCAGCTCCGCCGCGTGGCGTCCTGCAATCAGGCCAGTGGCGATGGACTCGACGTAGCCTTCGACGCCCGAGATCTGGCCCGCGAAAAAAACGCGCGGCTCGGCGCGCAGTTGCAATGTAGGTGCGAGCAGCGCAGGCGCATTGATATAGGTGTTGCGATGAATCTGGCCGTAGCGCAGGAACTCAGCGTTGTCTAGGCCCGGAATCAGCCGGAAAACGCGCGCCTGCTCGCCGAAGCGCATGTGATTCTGAAAGCCGACCAGGTTGTAGCTGGCCGCGCGCTGGTTTTCCTGGCGAAGCTGCGCCACGGCGTAAGGCCGGCGGCCAGTGCGCGGGTCGGTGAGACCGACCGGTTTCATGGGCCCGAAGCGCAGCGTATCGCGGCCGCGGCGAGCCAGCTCCTCGATCGGCAGGCAGGCTTCGAAGAATGGGGTTTGGTCTTCGGGGATGTGCGCCGGTGCGGAGTCGGCGGCGAGCACGGCAGCGACGAAACGCTCGTATTGTTCGCGATCGAACGGGCAGTTCAAGTAATCGTCGCCGCCGTCGAGCGATTTGCCGTAGCGTGACGCGCGAAAGGCGACCCTTAGATCGACGGACTCAGCCTCGACGATGGGACTGATGGAGTCGTAGAAGAAAAGGCGGTTCGAGCCGGTGACACGCGCGATCTCGTCCGCCAGCGCGCCGCTAGTGAGTGGGCCGGTGGCGACAATCGTGATGTGGTCAGCGGGAATCGAGACAGCTTCCTCGCGGCGCAATTCGATGCGGGGATTGTTTTCGATGGCCGCGGTCACCTCCCGGCCGAAGAGTTCCCGATCGACGGTCAGGGCGTGTCCGCCGGGGACGCGCGTTTTCTGCGCACAGGCCAGAAGCAGCGAATCGAGCCTGCGCAATTCTTCCTTGAGGAGCCAGGGGGCCGAGTTTTCAGATTCACTCTTGAGCGAGTTGCTGCAGACCAGTTCGCCGAGCTGCGCGGTTTTGTGCGCCGCGGTCGATCGCATCGGGCGCATCTCAATCAGAGTGCAGTCGAGACCAGCGCGTGCAATCTGCCAAGCCGCTTCACAGCCCGCCAAGCCGCCGCCGAGGATCCTGATGCGAGGCATTCATCACCAGCATACAGGGAGGACAGTCCAGAGAGGTTACTTCCGTCAGGTTCACTACTTCTCGGGCTTGACGTCTTCGATGGTCACGCCTTGCGGTTTTTCGAACAGCTTTATGTCGAACGGAACCTGTTCGAAGGCCCCATACCAGTAGGTCTCGCGATTTTTTGGTTCAGCTCGGTCCCGAGCAATGGCAACCGGCCGCTCTGGGGTACCAGTTGTGATGAGGAACAAGGTACAGTCTTCGACCTCGAGGCTGTAAGCCTTGGTTGGCTTTCCCTGAAGAACGGGGCCCTCACTTTCAGTCGCACCGTTGCGCTTGAAGTACGCCAACTCACGCCCAAACTCAAGCTGCATGAGCTTGGTTTTTGTGTCTTCGACCGATCTGACCTGGTCGACAAAGACTGGCATGCGGCAGTTGAATGTTGGCCCCTCGTCTACGAAGTGCTTAGCCGACTTATTAAGGCGGTTCACCATCCAGGTGTCCGGTTCATTCATGATCACCAGCCCGTGGATCCCATTCTCAAGGTCGGGAAATTCCTCGATGCGACAATAGCCGGTACCAGCTCGATACATCGTCTTAGGTTGAGATGCGAAGCTGGTTTCCGGAAACTCGGAACTTTGCAGGCGAACCACAAGCTTCGTCATCGTTTCGACCTGTGATTGGGCCATGACCAGCCCGATGACAAACGGAGCAACGGCCCATCTAGTTACTTTCAGACAAGCCTCCGCTGCTTGTGTTCAACCATGAACAGCCCCAAGCTTACCACTAACGTACCCGCTGCTCGATCGCAGCAAACGCGAACTTACCCACCGCCGGATCCACCAACCGGTCGTAATCGGCGTAGCTTATGTGGATCACATCCAGATGCGTGCCTGCGTTGAATGCGATGAACTCCTGCTCGGCGATGCTCGTGTCTACGATCACCGGCAGATGGAACAAGTTGCCCAGCGGCGGCATCGCACCTAACTCGCATTCCGGGAAGAGCTGGCCGAGTTCCTGCTCGGTCGCCAGCCGAATGGCAGGATCGTTCACGAACGCCCCCAGTTGCTGCATGTCAATGAGGCAATCGGCCGGAAGTACTGCCAGGCCGTAGCCCTGCGCGCAGACATAAACCACCGTCTTGGCCAACTTGTGCGGCTGAATGTGCTCGGCGAAGGCAACTTCGGCGGCCGTGAAGGCCAGCGGATGCTTGGTGTGGGCGTACCAGACGCGGGACCTGTCTAGAAAATCAAGACAACGTTCTAGATTCGTCATAGGACACCTCTTATCGTGTGTGTGGTGCACGGATCGTGCCACAGCGCGAGAAAGCGGGAACGCTGGGACTTGGGATGCCGTTGGCGCCGCCGATGCGTCGGATCCCTCACCCGGCGCTGGCTGATTGTGCACAACCTGAGCCGCGCCAGACAAAGATACCCGGATGTTTGGGGCTTCTATGAGGCTCGGTTTTTGTCGGGCTCGGGAACGGAACGGGTTAGATTTCAGGCGTGGACCGGCGCCCCGCTGAGCGCCATGAGTTCCCCGGCGATGCGCTGTAGCGGCAGGACCTGATCCACGGCGCCCAAACGGATGGCCTCCCTCGGCATCCCGAACACGATGCAACTGGCTTCGTCTTGCGCAATGGTTCGCGCGCCCGCGCGTTTCATCTTGAGCATCCCCTGCGCGCCGTCGGCGCCCATGCCAGTCAACAGGGCTCCCACGGCATTTCCTCCCGCCACCGAGGCCACCGAATCGAACAAGACGTCCACCGACGGCCGTTGATAGCAAACCCGCTCGCCGTCGCGCACCGCCACCGAGTATTCGCCGCCGCGCTTTTGAAGCGTCATGTGAAAATTGCCCGGCGCAATTAGAGCTTGCCCCGCCAGCACGCGGTCACCATCCACCGCCTCCCGCACATGAATCCGGCACAGATCGTTCAGCCGGCTGGCAAAGGCCGTAGAAAAAACGGGCGGGATATGCTGAACCACCACGATTCCGGGACTGTTCTCCGGCATTCGCATCAGCACCTCGCGAATCGCCTCCGTGCCCCCGGTGGAAGCGCCGATGGCGATGATGCCGGAGCTACCGCCGCGGCAGGCTGCCTTTACGACAGGCCTAACAGGCGCGGCTATTTCCGTAGCCGTTGGCCGCACAATCCGCGCCTGCGCCGCAGCGCGAATCTTGCGCGGAAGATCCTGCTTCATCTCACCCACCGAATACGGCCCGCCGGGTTTGGCCAGCACCTCCACGGCGCCGCATTGCAGGGCCTCAATAGCCGCGCGGCTCGAAGCTTGCGCCAGCGAACTGATCACGATCACCGGCATGGGATGGAAGCGCATCAGCTTTTTTAAGAAAGTGAGGCCATCCATGCGAGGCATCTCAATATCCAGCGTGAGCACGTCGGGATGCAAGCTTAAGATCTTGTCGCGCGCCACGAATGGATCGGGCGCGGTGCCCACCACCTCCAGGTCCGGCTCACCGCTGAGAGCCTCAGCCAGCAGCTTGCGCACAATCGCCGAATCGTCCACAATCAGTACTCTGATTTTGCGTTCTTGCATGAGACCTTCCTGGCGTGTTGAGGTTTTCTCAGGCCAGTTCCTTTACACCCGATAAGCGGATTGAAATCGCGAGCATACCCTCGTCCAGCGCCAGACAACAATGCCAGACGTCCCCATCCGGGCACTCCCACGCGGTCAACTTGGGGGCATCCAACAACAGCCTGGATTCCGGCCATAGGGAACTGAGCACCGCTCCACACAGAATATTCGCCAGCTCTAGAATCACCTGCCCGCACTGCTCTTCGCCAGTCTCTTCAGGCTCTAATCCCAGAAACGCCGAAGCAATCGAGGGGATTCCAGCCGGCGTCAACGCCAGCCACATTTCGCCGAAATGCGACCCGTCAAAGTCCACCCGAACCGCGACCGCGTCCGAAAACCAGCCATGCTCACACTCGACCGCGGCCGCTTCGGTGAAGAACATCGTCTCCAGGACTTCGGCCGCAACGCGACTCAGCGTCGCGGTGAAGTCGGCATCCTGGCTGGCCGCTTCCTGACCGGCGTCTGTCACAGGTTCAAGCTCGTGAGGCATCGCGCGCTCCTAGTATTCGTTCCAATTCCTCCCGCAAACTCTCCGGAGAGAAAGGCTTGGTCATGTAACCCTCGGCGCCCAGCGAGAGCATGCGCAGTATGCGGTTCTTGGTGGCATCGGTGGAGATGACCAGTGCCGGCACCGAGCGCAGCGTTCCCTCTTCTACCAGGCGCTTCAGGAATTCTTCCCCGTTCATTTTCGGCATGTTGATGTCGGTAAGGATAACGTCCACGGCGTGCTCCTTCAGCTCCGACAGCGCCTCTTCGCCGTTCGATGCTTCCCAGCATTCACCCAGCTCGAACCCCGACAGGCGCATCACGCGCCGGATGAAGCTGCGCATCACCGGCGAATCATCCACGATCAGCACGGAGTACGCCATTTCAAACCTTCCCTTCCATTGTTTTCTGTGGCGCTTTCTCTGACGCACCGCGGCCCGCCAGCTCACAATCGGTTCCGGCGCCTTCCCGGACCCACATCCGCCCGGTGGCCATCTCCAGCCGTGTGGTTCGTGACACACCGCCACCCACTGCTTCTGACGCAATCAGAACTCCCGCTTTCCACAAGATCTTGCGCGCCGCCAGGTAATTCCGTTTGCCAATCTGGAAGGTCCCCTGGCTGTCCATAACCTGGGCACCCCCGGCCAAGCGCACCACGATGCGGCCCGGCTGCGCCCCACGGGCCCGTACGGCCTCCAGCAGCCGCGGTATCCCGGTATCGGCGAACATGAACGGATTCTGCTGCGCCTTGTTTCGATCAATGCTCGAATCGGGCAACATGTAGTGCAGCATCCCTCCCACCTTGGCCACCGGATCGTATAGGATCACGGCGATGCACGACCCCAACGCATAGGTGATCAGCAAGTCCTCGGAATCCCCACTGATCTTGCAGTCCGAAATCCCTACCACCACCGACCTCATCGGAACATCCTCAATCCCCCGCCCGGTTTTTCCTTGCGATAGATGGCCGGACACACGTATCCCAGGTCATGCCGCACGCCGGTGAGCGACTCGGAGTGGCCCACAAAAATGTACCCACCTGGTTCCAGGCACCCGCTCAGCCGCTGGACGATGTCCTGTTGCGTGGGCTTGTCGAAATACATCATGACGTTGCGGCAGAAGATCACCTGAAATAGCCGGCTCTCGCGGAACGGCTCGATGAGATTGATGCGCTTGAACTCCACTACCCCGGCCAGCTCCGGCTTGACCTTGAAAAATCCCTCGGATGCCCCCACGCCCTTGAGCAGGTAGGAACGCCGCCAGGCATCCGGCAACTCGCGAAAACGTTCCGCCGGATAAACACCGCGCCGCGCGGCTTCCAGCACTCGGGTCGAAATGTCGGTGGCCAAAATACGCAGGGTGCGCGCGCGCGATCCGCCGCGCGTCCAGGCGTCGGAAACACACATGGCGATGGAATAGGGTTCCTCGCCGCTGGAGCAGGCCGCGCTCCAGATACTGACCTCGCTCCGATCGCCGAACTCCTCCACCACAGCGCGCGACAGAAATTCGAAATGGGCGCGCTCGCGCAAAAAGCTGGTGTGATTGGTGGTCAGCGCGTCGATCAGTTCCACCAGAGCTTCGCCGGTGCGGTCGGAAAGCACGTGCTGGTAATAGTCGGAGAAGGACCCAAACCCGCGCTGGCGAAGTTTTTTGCCCAGGCGCGACGCCACCAGCGCCTCTTTGCCGGGTTTCAGATCCAGCCCGAAGCGCTCATGTGCCAGCTGGCTGATCTGGCGAAACTCGCGCTCCTTGAGCACGATTTCGACGTCTTGGCCGATCTCAGGCATCCACCAGCACCCCGCCTGAGCCGGCTTCGTGGCTGGTCCCAAACAGACCTTCCAGGTCCAGAATCAATCCTACCCGGCCGTCGCCCAAAATCGCTCCACCCGCGACCCCGGGAATATTGCGCATCGCCTCCCCCAGGCTCTTGATCACGACTTCCTGCTTTCCGATCAACTCGTCTACCATCATGCAGAATTGTTTGCCGCCATTCTCCGATACGATCAGCAGGCTGTCCCAGGGATTTTGAAAGCGCGGTTCAATCCCAAAACGCCGGTGCAGCCGGATGAGAGGCAGCAGCGTGCCGCGAACCATGGCCATCTCCTCCCGGCCCCGTATGGTGGAAATCGCGTCCTCGGTGGGTTTGAGCATCTCGCGCACGGCGAAGAGCGGAACGATGTAGCGCTGGTTGCCTACCCCCACCACCAGGCCGTCGATGATGGCCAGCGTCAGCGGCAGCTTCATCAGAAAGCTGGTGCCCTCTCCCGGCCGGGAGTGAACATCCACCCGGCCCCGCAGCTTTTGCAGATGCTTGCGCACCACATCCATCCCCACGCCCCGGCCCGAAACATCGGTGATCTTGTCGGCGGTGGAAAATCCGGGCAGAAAAATCAAGTTGAAAATCTCGGCTTCGGAAAGCTGCGCGTTGGGCTCGATAAGACCCTTTTCCCGCGCTTTCCGCAGAATTTTTTTGTGGTCCAAGCCGCGCCCGTCATCGGAGATCTGGATGAGAATGTGACCGGCCTGGTGTGCGGCTTTGAGCAGGACCTTGGCGTTGGCCGGTTTGCCCGCTTTCACCCGTTCTTCGGGCGTCTCGATGCCGTGGTCCACCGCATTGCGAACCATGTGCATCAGCGGATCCGCGAGTTCCTCGACGATATTGCGGTCCAGTTCGGTGTCTTCGCCGCTCAATTCCAGGTCCACTTGCTTGGAGCCTTTACGCGACAGGTCCCGTACCAGCCGCGCCGTTTTCTGGAACAGCTGGCCGATGGGAATCATGCGCATGGACATGGCGGTGCGCTGCACTTCGTCGGTAATCCGAGCCAATTGCGAAAGATTCCGCGCCAAGCGCGGCTTCAGCCCGGTGGACAAATCCGGATCGTGCCGCACCATGGATTGGGCGATCACCATTTCGCCCACCATATCCACCAGGTAATCCAGCTTGCCGGTATCGACTTTGATGGATCGGGCCACCACGGCCGGCGCCTCGGATATTTTCGGCGCTTCGGCCGGCTCGAGCGAAGCCACCTCTCGCGCCAGATCCAACAGTTCGCTTACCATCGGTTCTTCGGCTGCCGCCGGCGGAACCGGAAGGTCCAGCGCGGCGGGAACTACAGGAGCTGCGACCACGGGTTGCTCGCCTTCGACGCCGGCCCGTTGGGGCGACGGATCTTCAGTACGCGGCTTGGCCACCGCCCGGATGCTCTCGATCAAGGCTTGGTCAGGGTTTATTTCCGGAGCCCGCCCGGTTTGCAGCATGCTCTCCAGCGCGCCCATCCAGCGGCCCAGATAGTCCTTGCTCGCCAGGATCGCATCGATCACCTCCGGCGTGATGGCTAGTTGCGCATTACGAGCCAGATCCAGAATGGTTTCGACTTCGTGCGAAACATCCCGCACGGCATCCAGATCAAGGAATCCGGCCATGCCCTTGATGGTGTGAAACCCCCGAAAGACCGCGTGGATGGCTTCTTTATTGACGGGGTCCTGATCCAGCGTCAGCAACTGCAGCTCGATGGTGGTCAGATGTTCCCTGGCTTCCAGAATGAAGTCATTCAGCAGTTCCGGGTCGCTAGCCAGCGGGTTGCTGGATGGCGCTGCGGGTGTCTCTACACCACCGGCGGTTTTTTGTTCTTGGTCTTCTGGCATAACGCCACTACCTGCTTAAAAAGCTCCCACTCCGGACACGTCCTGCGAAGACAACACGCGATCGATATCCAACAGGATTTTCACCTTTCCCTTGATCTTGGCCATGCCCAGCAGATAGGTGGTCGCGACGCCGTCTCCAAAATCGGGCGTATCTTCGATCTCATTAGCCTGCAGCGTGAGAACCTCCGAAACCGCGTCCACGATCACACCGATCAGCAGTTTTTCCGCGGCTCCCTGAATCTGCACCACGATGATGCAGGTGCGCTGCGTGTACTCCAACTCTGGAAGCCCGAACTTCAGCCGCAGATCCACCACCGGAATCACCTTTCCCCGCAGATTGATCACGCCTTTCACGTAGCCGGCGGTCTGCGGCACGGCCGTGATTTCCTGCACGCCCATGATTTCCCGCACGCGTAGGACTTGAATGGCGAACTCTTCGTTGCCGAGCTGGAAGGTAAGATACTTGCCCGCTCTATGTTCGACCTTTTGAGATACGGCGTTGGCCGGTCCCGCCAAGATTGTTTCCATCGTTGTCTCCATGTTTTTCTAAAATCCTCAGTTTCTGTCTACAGGCTCAGCACACGCGGAATCGGAAATCCAGGCCGCCCGCTGCGCTCCTCAGCGTCCGGATTCGGCGCGATGCATAGCTGGATGCACATCCGCCCCTGATCCACAGTGAACGGCACCACCGTCCATTCCTGATTACGGGCTCCGCGGGTTTGGAAATTGCGCCCATAGATCACGGTGGGCGTGCTTAGCCACATCGCGCCCAGGCGATTCTCAAGATGGGTTTTTACATTGCCCACCACCATGTTGGTTACTTCCGCCACCGTGTCCAGCACATCTTCGTTTACGGCGGAATATTCTTCTTGCAGAAAATGCGACGCCATTTTGCAGGCGAATTCCGCCGAACACGACAGGCTCCCCGAGCCCACCCAGGCGCCAGCCAGGCCGATGATGGAAACCACTCCGGAGGCCGGGGCGGCTTCCCCTTTTTCGACGAAGACGTCGCCGGGCGTAGGATCCAGGCCCAACATGGTCGAAAAAACTTCCTGCGTTGAAACCCGGATGGCCTCCGCCAGCTCGAGCTGTGTCAATGCGTCGTTGATCTCTATCGGGTTTGTCATCGTTGGTCCCTGGCGGCTTTATAGCAAACCGACCAATTTCTCCTTGATTTGGTCCGCGGTGAACGGCTTGCGCACATAACCGGAGGCCCCGCGTTCCACAGCTTCAAGCACTTTGGCGTGCGTCCCTTCGGTGCTGACCATTACCACCGGCAGTTTCTGCCAGGCCGGCTCAGCCCGTAGATGGGTTAGAAATTCCAAGCCATCCATGTTGGGCATGTTGATATCCGACAGCACCAGCCCAACTTTCTGCTTCCGCAGCGTCTCCAGAGCCTCGACGCCGTCGCCGGCTTCATAAACCTCTCCCACTGGCAGGTCCGTCTGACGCAGCACCCGTTGTAGAATCTTACGAATCGCAGCCGAGTCATCCACAATAAGAACATCCAGCACGGTTGGCATCGCCTCCCTGTTTTTCTTATCGGTTCGGGTTGCTGTTCTTTAACTTCTACTAGCCAGAAACCGGGGAATCAGTAAGATGCGACGCAGCGTGGATGCGGCCACGCAGCGTACTTCGCCACGGGATTGAATTTTCTCAATGTTCGCGCACCGGATGCAGAGACTTTAATGTCTTAACGGCGAACATATGAACTGAGAAAGTGGTTCTATATTGTACGGGGACTGGAAATGCTCTCATCAACACGCCTGATCTTTCTGGCCACTGCGTCAATACTTGTTCTAAGCGCTCAAACTGATCCGCCCGGCCGCGCCAGCCGCGTGAGCTATCTGAGCGGAGCCGTTTCCTTCCGGCCCGGCGACATGGACGATTGGGTGCCCGCGCAAATCAATCGCCCGCTGACGACCGGCGATCACATCTGGACCGACCAGGGCGCGCGCGCCGAGTTGCACATCGGCACCGCGGCTCTGCGCCTCAACTCGGGCAGCGCTTTCGAGTTCCTGAACCTGGACGACTCCACCGTTCAGATCCGCCTGACGGAAGGCTCGCTCAACGTTCGCCTGCGTTCGCTGGGCGAAGGGGAAACCTTCGAGGTGGACACGCCTAATCTGGCCTTCTCGCTGCTGCGCACGGGCGTTTACCGCATCGATGTCAATCCGGACACCACCACCACTGTGGTAACGGTGCGAGGCGGCGAAGGCGAGGTCACGGGAGGCAATCAGGCCTTCCCGGTGCGGCCCGGCGAACAGGCCAGCGTGGCAGGTACCGACTCGCTCCGCGTCGATACCTTCGGCGCGCCGGCGGCCGATGAATGGGATGACTGGTGTGTGGCGCGCGACCGGCGCGAGGATCAGTCGCCCTCCGCGCGCTATGTGTCGCGCGACCTGGTGGGATACCAGGATCTCGACAGCAATGGCGACTGGCGCACGCTGCCCGAGTATGGCGCGGTTTGGGCGCCGCGCGGCATGGCGGTAGGATGGGCGCCTTACCACTATGGTCATTGGGTTTGGGTGGAACCATGGGGCTGGACCTGGATAGACGACGCGCCCTGGGGATTCGCCCCCTTCCACTATGGACGCTGGGTCTACGTTGGCTATTGGGCCTGGGTGCCTGGACCGGTGGCGGTGCGTCCCGTGTATGCTCCCGCGCTGGTGGCCTGGGTGGGTGGTCCCGGCTTCAGAGTGTCATTTGGCGCCGGTGTCGCCGGGGTGGCGTGGTTTCCGCTCGGGCCGCGCGAGGTGTACGTTCCGGCTTATCGCGCCAGCCCCACCTACATCAATCGCGTGAACGTCACCAATACCACCATCGTGAACAATATCAACATCACGAACATCAACACGACCAATGTTCGATATGTCAATCGCGAAGCGCCGGGTGCAGTTACAGCAGTGCCTCAGAGCGCGCTCGCCAATGCCAGGCCCGTGCAATCGGCGGCTGTGGCTGTTCCGGTGAACGCGATTCGATCCGCTCAGGTCATGAACACGGCTCCGGTAGCGCCCAACCGTCAGAGTGTTCTGGGTGCTGGGACGCCAGGAGCGAGAGTTGTCCAACCGCCGGCCGCGGTCCAGAATCGAGCCGTGGTTGCCAAGCTCGCGCCGCCACCGGCTCCGGTGCCTTTTGCCCAGCGGCAGCAGGCGCTGGCCGCGAATCCAGGACGTCCGCTGGACTCGGGCGAAGTGCAGAGCCTCCGCGGTAACCAGCCCGCGCCAGCCCGGCCTTATGTTCGACCGGCTCGGGGTTCCTTCGGCGCAGCCGGACGGCCTCAGGTGCAAACGCCGTCCGCACCGCCTCAGACAGGTGCAGGCCAGCAGCGTCCAGCTGAGCAGCCGCGGCCTGGCGAGTTTCGGCCCAACCAGCCGCCCCTTCAACCCAATCGGACGCCGCCACAGCCGCGCCCGGTTCCCGCGCAGCAGCCGGAACCTGGTGGGCGCCGGCTGAACACGCCGCCCCAGCCGCCCAATAATCCGCAGCGTCCGGCCGCGAACCAACCGCCAGCGCGAACTGTTCCGCCGCGGTCCTCGCGCCCGGTCGAACCGCAGGGCCGGCCCGCGCCGCGCGTTGAAGAACGCAAGGCGCCGCCGAAGAAAGACGAGCGCAAAGAGGAACACGACCGCTAGACAGTGGCGCTTGCGGGCAGGCTATTGGAGCAGGTTCTTCAGCTGCTGGTACATCAGCATGCAGGCTGGACCCAGCGTCACCAGCAGCACGGACGGGAAGATCAGGAAGAACACCGGGAAGATGAGCTTCACGCCCACCTTGCGGGCGCGCTCCTGGGCCTGCTGCCGGAAACGGGTCCGCAGGTAGCGGGCGTGCGACCGCAAGGCGGGTCCTATGCTGGCTCCGAAACGATCGCTGTCCACTAACAGATTGGCAAGCTTGCGCAGCTCCGGCTCCTTGCTGCGCGCGCCGAAGCTGCGGAACGAGTCCGCGCGATTGCCGGTTTTCAATTCCAGAAAAAGCTGCGCCAATTCCGCGCTCAAATCCGGATGGGTGCGTTTGAGACTGCGACTGGCGTCGGCGACGGATTGATCGAGCGATTGCCCGGCCTCCAGACCCAGCACCATCAGATCCAAAGCCGGCGGAAGCGCGCTTCGCAGCCGTTGCGCCCGCGCCCGCACGCGTGAAGCCAGAACGCGATCCGGCAGCAGGAATCCGATGCCCAGCCCGCACAGCATGGGCAGCAACGTAAGCGATGGATCGCCGCGGTACAGGATGGTTAAGATTCCTAATATTCCCGCGAAGAAGAACGCGCTTGCGCACTTGATGCCGTAAAAGATTGCCAGCGCGGACGGCCAAGCGTAGCCCGCGGACACCAGCCGTTTTCGAAACGGATTGCTATCGTCGCGCGCCCCTGGGAAATTCTCGCCGATGGAGCGGAACAAATCCAGGAACAGAAAACGTGGCGCCCCCATCCGCCCGCCGGACAATGCGGCCGGAACCTCGGTCTCGCGGCGCTCGGCGATGCGCTGGTAAAGATAACCCGCCGCAAGAACCATCGTCAAGACCAACGTAAAAAACGCCGCGCCCAGCCACAGATCGCTCATAGCTTGATATCCACGATGCGGCGAATCAGGAAGTGCGCCGCCACCAGGCACAGCACCGCGCCCACGATCAGGTATTTGCCATAGGGATGATAAATGAGAACCGCCAGGTAAGACGGGTTCACCATGGTCATCACCGCCGCAATAGCGACCGGCAGGATGGTTAGAATCGATCCGGTCAGTTTGCCATGCGCCGCCAGCGCCCGCACTTCGCCTTTCAAGGCTGTGGACTCGCGCATGTTCTCCGCCAGCGACGACAGCACTTCATGCAGCTTGCCGCCGGTGCGATTTTGCAGCTGCACCGCCGAGGCGAAAGTGCTCACTTCCAGCAACGGCATGCGGGCGATGAGATTATTCAAGGCCTCGGTCCAGGAGGTGCCCAGATTTCCATCGGCGGCGGTTTGCTGCATTTCCGACGAGACCGGGGCTTCGCTTTCCTCGGCGACAATTTCCATGGCCGCCGCAAAGGGATGGCCGGCGCGCAGCGAGCGAGCCAGCGAATCCAGCGCCTCCGGGAAATTCTCTTCAAAGCGGCGAAAACGTTTCGCGCGGCGCTTGAGAATGTGCAAATAGGGGAGCAGACCCACGCTGATGGCCAGCAGCACGCCCGCCCAGGGTGGAACCCAGGCCACCCGCATCGCGATGGCCAGCGCGATGCTGCCTGCCAGCAACATCAGCAGCGTGACGCGCCCCACCGACCAGCTCAACCCGGCTTGCAGCAGGTGCCGCTGCATAATGCGGATAAAATCCCAGCGCTCCAGAAGCTTGGCCCAGAGCGAAATCGTGCTGAGAGCTTCGTTCTTGAGCAATCTCGGGCTCTCGTCCAGCAGATGTTCCGATACGTCTGCGGCCAGAGCGTCGGCGCCGATGCGTTGCAGCACGAACCAGCCGATCAGAACCGCCAGCGCCACCGCCAGGAACGTCGTGAAGAAAACCAGGATCGAGGAAACCGCCAGCACCTAACGCCTCCGCTCAGCGCGAGCGGCCGACAGTTCGCTTTCCTCCCGCGAGTCAAACACGATCAGAAGCTGGCCGTCGCTCCAGGAATGTCCCGGATACAATCGCTCCACCGCCTCGCGATCGCCAGCGGAGTTGAAGATTCCGCTCACCAGGAAACTACCGGCCGTGGGAAACTCCGCGTCCACCAAGCGCGTTGCTATTTCGGACTTCTCTTGAGAGCTGATCTCCGGCTGAACTCTCAGGGTTAGTCTTCCGTCCTTGCCGGCCTGGGTGAAAAACGAAATCCCAACCTTCCCGGATGCCGGCCCGCTGCGAAATCTTGCCGGGCGGCCGATCGCGGCGCTCAGGCTTCGTTCGGAAAGAATCTCCACTTGATGTTCTCCCACCAGCTTCTCAATCAGCTGGCGAGATTCTGTCTGGTCGGCGAACGGAGTAACCGCCATGGCCGTCCCAGAAGCGGGACGCGCCAGCTTGGCTTCCAACTGGCTGAGCGCTCGCGTCGTGGCGCGCAACACCTGCAACCTGACTTCGAGCGAACGACGATCGGTTGCCGCGAATGGCCCTGAGACGGGCGTGACTCCGTTGGCCTGAAAGACCGAGCCTAGCGAAAGCGCCCGGTGCGGCTCGGCGCCCGAGTCCAGCGGATTACGCAGCGACAAGCGCAGGCGGGTGCCCGAATCCGCCAGCGCCACCACGTCGGCGTCTTCCGGCCGCGCCAGCACGGTCACGATGGAAACCGGGCCGCGGTTCCCGCCGGCAGGTTGGGTTTGCGGGCTCACCGCCACCACCTCGACATCCTGCAGGATCGTGCGCAGCTCCAGCCCGCCGTTGCGCTCCTGCACCGCTTGCAAGTCCACCTTGGCGCCGGGCCTGAGCAGCCCAATGAGCCCATCTGATTCCGACACACGGATCGAAACCGCACGCAACCCCGAAGGCACCGAGCTGCCTGCTGAACCGGGCTTCGGTACCTTGGAGACGACCCGCTCCTCGAGCAGCGGCTCGTTCTGTTTGATCGCCTCAACCACCGTTGCACCGGCCAGTTGCGCGGGACTCGAAAAGGACCCTGCCAGCGCTCCCTTGAACTCCGAGACCTTTAAATCGCTGGCTTGCAGCACGGTTCCACGATCCAGATCGCGCGCGGCAACCACGATCGCTTGGCCGGACGCCTCCGGAGAAGCACTCCGCAGTTTGCCTGCGAATAGGCCATAAAAAACACCGGTCGACAGGATTGCCACCACCACCGCAATCCCCAATAACGGCACTATGTTTCGTTTCATCGCGAATTCTTCCCTTCGGCCCAACGCTGCAGAGACAACACGGCTCCGAGGTAATGAACGGCTGGAAAGCATCTCAGGAGAATGGAGTCTTGCCCTAAGGTTCTGGCCTTAATCGCCTTAGTCCAAAGTAATGGGTTTTGGTATTTGCCATCCCTTTCAGCCGCTTTCTACCAACTTCACGCGAGCAACCAGCGCCCGTTAACCCGCATCAAATTTAATGGATAAGTTGTGGGAAATTATATGTTTGACAAATGTAAACTGCTTCCGAGGCTGCTGGCGGTAGCAGCCGTTTCCGCGCTCGGGGCGGTCTTGGCGTTCGCTCAGTCAGGAACGAGCGTAATTCCAGGCACGCTCAACTATGTGGAAGGGTCCGTATCGCTGAATGGACAGCCCCTGACATCCCAATCCATTGGAAAGGCGACGGTTGGCGAGAATCAGGTGCTCTCTACGACGCAGGGTAAAGCGGAAATTCTGCTCACCCCGGGCGTCTTTCTTAGGCTGGGTGACAACAGCGCGGTTCGTATGCTTTTACCGAACCTGACTGACACGCGGGTAGCGGTGCTTAACGGCGAGGCCACTGTGGAGGTGACTGAGCTGTTCAAGGAGAATCATCTTCAAATCGGCGTGGATGGCACGATGACCACGCTCGTTAAACGTGGGCTCTACGAATTTAACGCGGACCATCCCCAATTGGCGGTCTATGACGGCGAAGCCAGCGTTCTGAGCGGCGATCGGCAAATCAAGGTGAAAAAAGGCCACGAGGCGCAGCTGACCGGCGCGGTGCAGGTAGCCAAATTCGACCGCAAAACGCAGCAAGATCCGCTTTATGCCTGGAGCAATTTACGCGCGGAATACGATGCGCAGGCCAGCGCGGAATCGGCCCAGGCGGTCTATGGAGGCTATGGCCCCTATTGGTATGGACCGGGCTGGTATTGGAATCCGTACTGGGACATGTACGGCTTTTTGCCAGGTGATGGCATCCTCTATAGTCCGTTCGGATGGCCGTTCTTTTCACCCGGGTTTGCGTATTACGCTCCAGGCTATTTCCGTCACGGCGGAGGAGTCCTTGCCGGTCGCGAGTTTGCCGGTAGAGGCTTTGCCGGTCGTGGCTTTGCTGGTCGAGGTTTTGCAGGCAGAGCGCCATCGAGCGGATTCGCACATGGTCTTGCGGCCCCGCGTGTAGGCGGCGGTGGATTTGCTGGCGGCGGACACATGGGCGGCGGCTTCGGTGGCGGCGGTCATATGGGAGGCGGCCACCGCTAAGCGAGCAACCCTCCGCTAGCAACCGGCGGGTCGAAACCGTGCCGTGAAATGCCGCAGGAATTGCGGCTGCTCGACGATCTCGAATCCGCCGATTTGCTCGCGCCGCTGGTTCACTTCAAGGATCGCTTCCACTAAGTAATCGATATGGCTCTGCGTGTAGACGCGCCGCGGGATGGCCAGGCGCAACAGTTGGTGGCGCGCCTGATCGCCAAACATCACCGAGCCAATTTCAACCGAGCGAACGCCAGCGTGCCGGTACAATTCAACGGCTAGCGCCTGGCCGGGAAAACGCGCGCTGGGAATATGCGGCAGCATGCGTCCGGCATCAATATAAATGGCGTGACCACCGGGAGGCTCCACGATGGGCACGCCATGATCGGCGATGTGCCGCCCCAGATACGCGGTGGATGCAATGCGGTATTCCAGATATTCCACTTGCAGCACTTCCTCCAAACCCACCGCGATGGCTTCGAGATCCCTGCCGGCCAGACCACCATAGGTTGGAAAGCCCTCGGTCAGAATGAGCAAGTTCGTCTCTTGCTCGGCCAAACGGTTGTCGTTGGTGCAAAGAAATCCGCCGATGTTGGCAAACGCGTCCTTCTTGGCTGAAAACGTGCACCCATCGGCGAGAGCGAACATCCGGATGGCAATATCGCGCGGGCTCAGGTCGGCGTAGCCTGGCTCGTCTCTTTTGATGAACCAGGCGTTCTCGGCAAAGCGGCACGCATCCAGGTACAGCGGAATGCCGTAGCGCGTGGTAATCTCACGCGCGGCTTGGATATTGGCCATCGATACCGGCTGCCCGCCGCCGGAGTTATTCGTGACGGTGATCATGACCAGAGGAATCTTGGAAGCGCCTTCTGCTCGAATCAAATTCTCCAGCGCCTGGATATCCATGTTTCCCTTGAACGGCAGGCGGGCCTGAGTGTCGGCGGAAGCCGGCAGCGGAAGGTCCAACGCGCGGGCTCCATTGAACTCGATGTTGGCGCGCGTGGTATCGAAATGCGTGTTGCTCGGCACAATCTCACCCGGCTTGCACAGGATCGAGAACAAAATGCGTTCGGCGGCGCGGCCTTGATGCGTGGGGATCACGTGCCGGAATCCGGTAAGGGCACGCACGGCCTGCTCGAAGCGGTAGAAGCTTTCGCTGCCGGCGTACGATTCGTCGCCACGCATCATGGCGGCCCACTGCTCGGTGGACATAGCGCTGGTGCCGGAATCGGTGAGCAGATCGATCAGGATGTCGCTCGCGCGAATCTGAAACAGGTTGTAGCCGGCTTGCTCGAGCAGCCGCTCGCGTTCGCTGGGCGTCGTCCACCGCAGCGGCTCGACGCTCTTGATCCGAAACGGTTCGATGATGGTGCGCACACCCTAAGCTTAGCTGTAGCGGGCGCGCTCTCTAATAGAGCCGGACGAAGCAATCCGGCCATTGGCTTTCGATCTGAGCTTTCACTGCCGCCACCGACTCGCGATCCGGGAACGGGCCGATCACCACACGCACCAGGCCGTCATGTGGACCAGGCGCCACGCTGGCTTGCAGATTGTAGCGGCCGAGGCCGGCCAGGAATTTCTGGGCGGCGCTGGCGCTGATGGCGGCGATTTGCAGATATCGCTCGCCATGCCGCGGAGCAATCAGAGCTTCGCTGTCGCTGGCAGGGCCGTCGCTGTGAGCCACCCTTGCCGATGTGGTGTCGTCCGCAGCTTCCTTTGCCGGCGCGGAGGCGGCGCGTTGGGGAGCCGTCGATTGCCGTGGCCCCTCGCTGGGGCTGGGGCGCGGAGTCTCGGCTTCCGGCGGAGTGGGGGCGGCAACAACCGCGGCCCGCGGTGCAATGGGAAGACTCGCCACCACCACCGCCGTCGCCTGCTTTCTGGAGCTCAGGATGCGATTTCCAACGTAGCCGGCTGCCACCAAAAGACCTACAGATAGTGTTATAGGTATCGCAATCAGTGGCACACGTTTGCGCGAATCTTTCGCGGGCGCCTCGGCCGTGTCGCCTTCTGCGGAAGCGGGGGTGGCGCTCGAAGATCCGACGGTAAGCATGCTCTGCCGTTCTACAGATCGGCTGAACCCGCGAAAGATAACAGGGCTCTGTGTTTCTAACAGCGCTAAAGTTTTGCTTAGTACTCGTCGATTGAAAACCCGTGAAGCGTCAAAAGTCTTCAGGGCAATTTTGCTTGTATCTGTGGCGTTCAGCCGATTCTCCCGGGGTGCAATACCTGGCCAGCTCTTCGGATTCTGCCTGCGCCGTGTTTAGTGAAATGTCGGCCGAGGGATATATCGTGAAGGCGATCGAGATCGGCTCGGGCAGGGAATTTGAGCTGCGGGCTGGCGCATTGGTGCCTATGCGCAGCGCTGGCAGTTCAATCGGCTCGAGAATTTCAGCGATCGCTTAGCCCGCGTTACGCAGTGGAATCCGGGCGGCCACCGTCTTGGTAGACTCCCGGTTGGATAGGGAGCTGGAACGCGCAGAAGCAGCCTTGCTCAACGCGGCCGGCAGCGCGATGGATGCCCCGCGCTTCATGGTCCGGAATTGGTACCAATCAA
>Ga0335083_10002254_pt1 | contig 25646 bp, 26 predicted proteins | sample Lox_Sample_42_FD_206716 | JGI IMG/M metagenome (GOLD analysis project Ga0335083, IMG submission 206716) | Soil microbial communities from Loxahatchee National Wildlife Refuge, Florida, United States - Lox_Sample_4.2 | ecosystem: Environmental > Terrestrial > Soil > Wetlands | place: USA...
ATGACGTCGGTCTCGGTCATCGAGTCGTTGGGATCGGCAGGCGTCCAGACGACCTCGAGCCCGAGCATGGCGTCGGGCGACACGCCCCCCAGCTCGGAAAGCAGGGCCCCCAGCTCCTCCGGACCGCTCGGCTGCCCGAACTTCTCCAGCGGCGTCCGCGTGGCGGCCAGGATTGTGACGACGATCAACTCCAGAGCCTCTCGCCCCTCCTCGGCGGGCGCCTCCGACCGGGACACCCGCCCGTCGGCCCCCCGGATCCGCTCGATCTGGAAACGGCCGCGCTCGGCCAGCGCCAGGCCGTTCATCGCGGTCTCGGCGTTGGTCAGGCTCATCGGCCCCCGCCCCTCGGCCCCGGCGTAGCGGACGGCGTCCTTTTCGCGCAGCAGCTCCAGCGCGGTCTGCTGCAGGAGGGCGGTCAGGCCCGCCTCGGTCGACGTGTCGCCGCGCGTGGCGAAGTCGGCCAGGCGCTCTTGGATGCCGCGCGCGGACCGGCCGAGCGCCAGCTGCAGCCGATAGAGATAGGCGCGGCCAGGCATGGCCACCACCTGCCCGCCGTCATCGTCGTCGCCGTACCCGTAGCCCGGCGTGCCCATCCGGCGGCAGGTCCGGACCGCCCGGACGACGGAGGCCACCGCCAACCCGACAATCACCACGCCCAGCAGCGGGCCGATGGTCCCGAACCCGTAGCCACCGAAGCCCGGAAAAAAGAAGAAGCGCGGTCCGCCGTAGCCGTAACCCGAGCCATAGCCGTAGCCTGGCGAGCTGTAGCCGGGGGAGCTGTAGCCGCCGCCCGAGTAGCCGGGCGCCGACATCCCGCCGCCCGACCGGAAGCCCAGCCGGCCACCGAAGCTGGAGCCGGACCGAGGGCCGGCCAGCGCGGGCGAGGCCAGCCCGGCCGTGAGGATCACCACGACGGTGGCCAGAGCCAGCGCCAGGAATCGGCGTGCGCGGCGGGCGATGTTCATCTTGCGTCAAGTCTAAGCCGCGGCGGGGACCCGGGCAAAGCCCCCCTTGCGGGCCGCCAGTGGGCAGCGTGAAATGAGATGCAGCCGTGGAGCTGACACCCGAGCAGAGAGAAGCCGCGGTGGCGGCGCTGGGCTTCGACGAGATCGGCCGCTCGACCGAGGGGCGGCCCATCGTCGCCCGGCGCTTCGGCGGCCCGGGTCCCCCGCTGCTGCTCATGGGCGGCATCCACGGCGACGAGCCCGCCAGCGTGGACGCGCTGCTCCATCTGCTCGAGCGGTTGCCGCCGGCTGGCCTGCCGCCGTTCTGGCTGCTTCCGGCCGCCAATCCGGACGGGCTGCGGTCCGGGCGCAAGAACTCGGCGCGCGACGTCGACCTGAACCGCAACTTCCCGGCGCGCTCGTTCCGCGCCGACCACGCGCCCGGCTACTGGCCCGGGCCGGGGCCGCTCTCGGAGCCCGAGACCCGGGCCGTCGCCGCGTTGATCGACCAGCAGGGCGTACGGGGGGCGGTGGCGGTCCATGCGCCGTTCGCCTGCGTCAACTTCGACGGGCCCGCCGCCGACTGGGCCCAGGCGGTGTCTCGCGCCTGTGGCTGGCCGGCGCGCGCGGACATCGGCTACCCGACGCCGGGGTCGTTCGGCTCGTGGCTGGGACTGGACCGGGGGACCCCCGTCCTGACCCTCGAGCTGCCGCCCGGCCCGCTGGCTGGTTTTCGGGTGGCGGCGGCCGCGGCGCTCGACGCTGCGCTGGCCTGGGCCCCCCCCTGAAGGCCTCAAGCTGCCTCTCGCCCGATCGAGCTTCCGGGCTATACTGCTTGACAGGTGGGTGGGGGTCGTACTTCTCTGGCCCTTCTCGCAATGGACAACAAGGAGCGTACGTTTCTGGAGACGATGTCGAGGGCCCTCGTCTCTCTGCCCTTCGACCTCAAGATCCTGCTGGAGGCGGTTGCCGACTCCGATCTCGAGCGCCCCGTGCGCGAGATGGCGGTCGGGACGGTCGTGCACATGATCACGCCGAAGGACGGGAACGTCGAGGCGCCCCTCCGCTTCGCCGAGGACGTGGTGCAGCTCCGGCTGGCCACCGCCAAGATCGCCGCCGAGGGCGGCGAAGGCGCGCCGGCCTTCCGCGATCGCTTCGCCGAGGACTTCTCGCGCTTCGAGCAGGAGCTGGTCCTGTTCCGCAGCGTGCTAGGCGACGACATCGTGGACTGGCTGGACACCCGCTGGGGCTCGTTCGGCAAGGGCGTCTACGCCAAGAAGAAGATCTCGCAGTTCGTCGACGACGAAGAGCTGGGCACGTTTCTGTACGACGAAGGCTCGAAGTTCGGGACGCTCTACCCGATCAGCGAGAAGTCGCTGGCCGGTCGCGTGAAGCAGGCGCAGCCGTTCATCGATCACCTTGCGCGCAAACGCGATCAGGACAAGAAGAAGATCACGTCGTAGGACCGCGGCGTTTCTGAAGGACGACTCGACGTGTCGCGCGGCTTGATAGCAGCCGGCGCCGGGCATGATTCGCCGGCGGCGTTGCTGGACGTGGCCGTGGCGGTGGCGCAGGGAGCGCCGCCGCCGCCGCCTGAGATCACCGCGGCCGCCCGCCCGGCGGCGCCGCTGCTGGCGCACCTGCCGCCCGACAAGCTGCGTGGCGCGCTCGAGGCGGTGATCATGGCGCGCGCGCTGGACGCCGGGCTGCAGTGGATGCACGAGGCCGGCGTGCTGGGCGTCCTGCTGCCGGAGCTGGAGGCGACCGTCGACTTCTCGCAGGAGGCCGGACGGCGCCACAAGGACGTCTGGGAGCACACCAAGCTGGTGGTGGTCCAGTCGGTGGCGAACCCGATCGTCCGCTGGGCGGCGCTGCTCCACGACATCGGTAAGGTCCCGACGCGGGTCCTGCTGCCCGACGGGCGCGTGACGTTTCACCGCCACGCCGAGGTCGGCGCGCGCATGTGGGATCCGATCGCCCGCCGGCTGGCGTTCGACAAGACCGAGCGGCGCGACATCCGGTTCCTGGTCATGAACCACCTGCGCGCCAACGCGTACGAGCCCGGCTGGACCGACGCGGCGGTGCGGCGGTTCGACAAGGAGATGGGCGAGCACCTCCAGGATCTGCTCGACCTCTCCTGCGCCGACGTCACGTCCCGGCGGCCCGGGCGGCGGCAAGAGGCGATCGACAACATCCACGCGCTCAAGGACCGCATCCTGGCGATCCGTGAGCTGGACGCGCGCATCCCACCGCTGCCGGCCGGCCTGGGAAACGCGATCATGGAGACCTTCAACCTGCCGCCCTCCAAGCGGATCGGCGACCTGCGCAAGCTGTGCGAGGACGCGGTCGAGCGGGGCGAGCTGGAAGAGCGCCGCGACGCCGCCTACTACATCGAGTTCCTGCGCGAAAAGATCTGATGCTTACCCGGTTAGCGCCCGCAAAAGGTCCCGTCGAAACGCCTGAAACGCACCGAGCCCATCGAGTACGGACAGACTGGAGAGGTTCGCGAGGCTCGACCTCACCTCACTCGGCACCGCGTTTCGCGACTGCGATATCCACTCGGCCAGAAATTGCTTCGCTTGACCAGGCTGGAGCGCCTCTATCGCTGGCGGCTGCGCTGGAATCGGTTCGAGAACCTTAGCGACGGCGCCGTGATCGGCGATCAGCCACCCTTCAAACTCGGGTGCCGGAACCGCGACAACGACACGTACACTGATTCCCTCTTCAATGTAGCTCTCAAGTAGTTGCTTGCGGCCGGACGTGCCGTCGTCGTCGACGAACACCACGGCTAGATCTGGCCGTCTCTCCGGACCGGGCCAGGTCAGCAGCCGCCGCAGCGAACGCTCAACCAGCAGGTCACTTCCTCGCGGATGACGGCCCGTTCGTAGGCGTAGGGGCGAGAGAAATCGGACCGCGTTCTGGGGTACGCCGGTGCCGTGAGCAATTGCACGCCGCACCAAGTGATGCGCTGGACCAAGATGAGACTCTTCAAGTGCTTCACCCGGAGGGGGAAGCCAACTCTGTTCGCCGACTGAGTCAGCGGGCCCCTCGGCGTACACGACGACGCGAACAGACACCTGTCGACTATCCGCCGGGAACGCCGCCAAGCGCACCAGAAAGCCAAAGCCCGCCCAACGATCCTTCATACTCGCGAACGGACTTCGCCCAGTCGGCCGACTCAGTAGGCGCCCGTTCGACCTGTGTCGTCCCGTCGGATTCGCGGCGGCTCACAAACCTGACTTCATGGGGGAGAGCAAATTCCAACAGCTCGGCAGAGTGAGTTGCGAGGATCACCTGTATGGTTTTCGGGCCGAGTCTACCCAGGGCAAGATCGCGTAAAGACTCGATCAGCTTGCCAAGCAAATAGGGATGGAGCCCACGTTCGGGTTCTTCAATCGCGATCACATCGACCGGTTGTGGCTGATGCTCCACCAGCAACAGGGCCAACATCAGCATGCTGCCGTCCGAAACCTGAGTAGGCTCGTACCAGAGCTCAGGACTCCATCGATCCTGAAAGACCAGTCGATGGTTGCCTGGATTTTGAGGCGATGGCCGAGTAGCCACGTCGCGGTACATGGGAACGAGCTTGGTGAAATGTGCGACGAGCGCGTTCTGTTCCTCTCGTGTCAGGGTCGCAAACACGTTGGTGAGATTCGTGCCCGTCTCGTCCAGCCTTCTCGCCTCCTGAACGACATTCGGGTATCGAATCTTCTCCACGTCCAAGTGCAGCAACTGGAAAGCATGGCTCGCTGACCGGATAGGCGTCCGACGCCCCTCGGAAATCACTTCGATGACCGCGGAGCCTTTGTTACGCCAGGCGTTTGTGCCGTCCAAAGCAATATCGGGACGAAGGGTCGATATGAGCGAACTCTTCCCGGACGCGTTAGGACCAACGAGGATGGTCAGGGGTTCGAAGTCTACGTCGACGCTGGCAAGGCATCGAAAGTTCCGAATTATTGCCCGCGAAATCATCCGGGAAACAGTTTACCAGCGGGAGCCGAACAGCGCGAATCACGCAGGACGCTGAGCGGTCTGCCAATCCTCTGCGCCGCGAATCAGGCGCCCTATCGCCGACGCTCTCGAGCGGCTCGCCTTCTTCGATCCGCGCCACTCCAACGCCGCTTGTGGCCGAAACGCCAGAGCGAGCATCGCGAGCGGGTTCCTTGGCGGGAGCGCAGGCTTTGCCCGCGCGGAGCGCCTCACAAACGGGGTGGGCCCGCGGGAGGGAACACCCTCCCGCGGAGCGGAGCGCGGCGACGCCGGTCGAGCGCTGCTGTTCGCAAACCGCAGCCGGCGTGAGGTCGAGCAGGCGCTGGTGCTGCTGGAAGGCGCCTGCGGCGGCGGCGACTTGCGGGCCTGCAGGACTCTCGGCGACTGGTACGGGCAGAGCCAGGACCGGACGTCACAGGCACGCGCCCAGGACCTCTTGACGCGGGCCTGCAAGGGCGGCCTGGCAGACGCCTGCCCCCTCCCCGCTGACGCGCCCACGCCCCGAGCGGCGACGACAGCGGACTGCAGCCAGACGACGTGCCAGGACCGTCAGGCCATCCGAAGAAGCACTGACCGCCCTAATCCCAGTCGCCGACGCCCTCGAGGGGCTCGCCCTTTTCCCAGTGCTCGAGGTTGCGCTTTTGCCGGCGCAGGTTGCGGACCTGGAACACCAGCCAGACGACACACCCCAGAGACACCAGCAGCACGATGATCAGCGCGGGGAGCGGCATTCGGGAAGAGTTTGAACCGGGGCGGCGGCGAATGCCAGACTCGGGCCATGCCGGAGCTGCCCGATCTGGTCCACGTCCAGGACGTCCTCAGCCGGACGCTGGCCGGCCAGACCATCACGGGCGCGCGCACCGGTGACCCCACCGTGCTCCGGCTGATGGTCCGCGAGCCTTTTCCGCAGGTGCTGGTGGGGCGCCGGCTGGCCTCGGTCGAGCGGCGGGGGCACTTCATGCGGTTCGCCGTGGGCGACGATCTGGTGATCGTCATCAACGCGATGTTGGTCGGCCGCTACAAGCTCGTCCCGCCGGCGCCGGAAGCCGACCGGAAGAAGGACCCGCGCGCGCTGGGGCTGGCGCTGTCGTTCGACGAAGGCCCGGAGCTGCAGTACCTGGACGAAAAGCGAATGGGCAAGGTCTACGTGGCGCGCGCCGCTGACGAGGGTCAGATCCCCGTCTACGGCCAGCTGGGGGCCGACCTGCTCTCGCCGGCCTTCACGCGCGAGGCGTTCGGCAAGATCTTCGCCAAGCGGCGCGATCAGGTGCGGCCGTTCCTGATGGACAAGCGCGCGCTCTCGTCGATCGGAAACGCTTACGCCGACGAGATCCTGTTCGCGGCCGGCATCCACCCCAAGGCCTTCTGTCGCAAGCTCGAGCCGGCCGCGGTCGACGCGCTGTACGGCGCGATCGGGCGGGTGCTGACCGAGGCGATCGCGGAGATCCGGCGGCGCGACGAGCCGCCGGAGGTCAAGGTGCGCGACTTCCTGAAGGTGCGCGGGCGCGACGGCAAGCCCTGCCAGGTCTGCGGAACGACGATCCGCGCGGTGCGGGTGGGCGACGGCGACGCCTGCTTCTGCCCGACCTGCCAGCCCGAGACCCGCAAGCTGTTCGTGAGCTGGTCGGGACTGGACGCCAAGAGAAACGACGCCAACAAGAACCACAACCAGAAGAACGACGGCGAGAAGGCCGCTCAGCCGCGCAAGGCGTAGAGGAAGATCGCGGCGGCGGTCGCGACGTTCAGGGAGTCGGCCTGCGGCGACATCGGGATCGTCACGAGGTGATCGCAGGCGGCGCGCGCCGCTGCCGACAGGCCAGGCCCCTCGGCGCCCAGCAGCAGGGCGGTCCGAGGCGGGCGCGCGAACCGCCCCAGCGGGGTGGCGCCGGGATCCAGCACCGCGCCGACGACCTGAACGCCGCCGGCGCGCAGGTCGGCCAGGGCGTCGGGCCAGGCAGCGGCGCGCGCGATCGGCAGCCCGAACACCGCGCCCAGCGAGACGCGGATCGCCTTGCGATAGAACGGATCGGCGCAGCGCGGGCTGAGCAGCAGGCCGTCGGCCCCGAACGCGGCCGCGTGGCGGGCGATGGCGCCCAGGTTGTCGACGTCGGTCAGGTCTTCCAGCGCCACGATGGTCCGGGCTTCGCGCGGCAGCTGCGGGGCGGACGGGCGTACGCCCAGGGCCAGGCAGCCGCGGTGCACGTGAAACCCGGCCACGCCGTCCAGCACAGCCTGCGGCGCCAGGTAGACGGGGAACGGTCCCACCAGCACATCCGCCAGCGTCGCCAGGCGCGGCGCCGTCAGCAGCACCGAATCGATCCCCAGCCCGCTCGCGACCAGGCGCCGGACCACCCGTTCGCTCTCGGCCACGAACCGCCCGGCCTCGATGACCGCGCGCTCTTTCAGCGCGCGGTAGCCGGCCACACGCGGGTCGTGGGGGTCGGCGATCTGGATTGGCGGCAGAGCCACGTCGGAGAAAATAGTCGAACCGGCGGCCGCCTGTTACAACCAGCGCATGCGGTCCCCCTGGCTGCCGATCGCAGCGGTCGCGATGCTCGGATGCTCCAGCGCCAGCTCGCCGCCCCACGGTTCGCCCGTGCTGCTGGACGTCTACTGGATCTCGGGTGGGCAGCGGACGCTGGTCTGGGCCGCCCCGCTCGCGGACGGGGGCGGGAGCCTGGCCGTCACGGTTCCCCCCGCCGGCCAGCAGGTCGACTTCGTCTTCGACCGCCGGCTGGACGGCAGCAAGATCGAGGATTCGGTCACCCAGAACGGCGTGACCGTCCAGGTGCCCAGGGCCACGCCGCCGATCGGCGTCTCGTGGGACGGCGGCGTCGACAGCACCCCGCCCTTCACCGACCAGGTCTTCTACAACACCGAGCCCTTCTACGGCGGGTCCACGGCATACGTGTTCCTGCGGCCGGGGACCACCGGTTTCCCGTCGAGCAACTCGGTCGTCTTCACGTTCGACAAGACGGCGCTCACCAGCGCGTACAACGAGCCGATGATCGGTCCCGATCAGATCGCGGTGGCGACCGGGCCCTTCACCGCGACGGTGCGCGCCCTGAGCGCGGGCGACGCGGGCAGCGCCGTCCCGACCAGCTACATGGTGCCCATCGCGTTCACGAACCGCATCACCCCCGCCGCCGTGGCCCCGTTCGTCCACGCCTCGTCGGCCGGCGTCGCGGTCCCGATCACCGTGACCGGCGACACGAGCGACCCGACCGTCGTCTATGCGACGTCCGCCTGCGCAGGCGGCTGGCCCACGGCGGCGCCGATCACGGTGACCATCGACAGCCAGGCCCCCGACGCCTTCGGCGGCCTCCTGCAGACCGCCGCCAGCGGCACCTTCACCGCCGTCGGTGCGACCCAGGCGGGCGACGGCGGCTGCTGACTACGGAGGCGGCCTAGAACGTTCGACCGAACACGTCGGCGAACGTCTCGCGGACGGCGGCCTTCATGTCGTCGACCGGCACGGTGTGCCCGAGCTCGCTGCTCACCGACGCCATCACCGAGGCGTCCAGGCCGCAGGGGTTGATGGCGGCGAAGCGCGAGAGATCGGTCGAGACGTTGAGCGCGAAGCCGTGCATGGTGACCCAGCGCTTCACCGCCACGCCGATCGACGCCAGCTTGCGCGCGCCGCCCACCGTCCAGACGCCGGTCCAGCCGCTCTTGCGGTCGCCCTCCAGGCCGAAGCGGCCGACCGCCAGGATGAGCGCCTCTTCCAGGTTGCGCAGGTAGCGGTGCAGATCGCGCTCGTCGGGGCGTAGCAGGAAGATCGGGTACCCGACCAGCTGCCCGGGGCCGTGATAGGTCACGTCGCCGCCCCGCTCGATCTCGAACAGCGGAACCCCGTCCATGGCCAGCAGGTTCTCGCGGTGGGCGCTGCGGCCCGCCGTGACGACGTGGGGATGCTCGACGAACACCAGCGTGTCGGGGATCTCGTCGCGCTGGCGCGCGGTCACCAGGTCGCGCTGCATCGCCCAGACCTCGCCGTACTCGCGGGTGCCCAGGTCCAGGAGGCGCGCGGGGAGTGGCTCCTTCACCGGTTCATAATATGGATCGCTTCGCCCAGCGCCGCCTTCGCCGCCTCCATGATGGCCTCGGGCAGCGTCGGGTGGGCGTGGATGGTCAGGCTGATGTCCTCGGCCAGCGCGCCCATCTCGATGGCCAGGGCCGCCTCGGCGATGATGTCCGACGCGCCGTTGCCGACGGCCTGGATGCCCAGCACCTCCTTGCTGGCGGCGTCGATCACCACCTTCACGAAGCCGTCGGTGTCGGCGTTCGCGATGGCGCGGCCCAGCGCGGCGAACGGGAACTTGCCGACCTTCACGTCGCGCCCCTTCTGCTTGGCCTCGTCAGCGGTCAGCCCGGCGGTGGCGACCTCCGGATCGCTGAAGATGACGGCCGGGATGCAGCGGACGTCCATCTCGGCGGGACGGCCGGCGATGACCTCTGCCACCACCTCGGCCTCGTGCGAGGCCTTGTGCGCCAGCATGGGCTGGCCGGCGACGTCGCCGATGGCGTAGATGCCCGCCACGTTCGTGCGCAGCTGCTTGTCGACCGGCACGAACCCGCGCTCGATCTTGACCCCCAGCTCTTCCAGCCCCAGCCCCTCGGAGTTGGGGCGCCGGCCGACCGCCACCAGCACCTTGTCGGCCTCGATGGTGACCTCCTTGCCGCCCACCTCGGCGGTGACCAGGGCGTGACCGCCTTTCTCCGTCCAGTTCTTCGCCTTGGCGCCCGTCAAGACCTCGACGCCCAGCGCTTTCAGCTTGCGGGTCACCAGCGTGACGATCTCCGGGTCGTTGCCGGTCAGGATGGTCGGCAGCGCCTCGACGACGGTCACCTTCGAGCCGAGCTTGGCGTAGAGCGTCCCGATCTCGATGCCGATGTAGCCGCCCCCGATCACCACGAACCGCTCGGGCACCGCCGCAAAGTCCAGCGCGCCGGTCGAGTCGACGATCCGCTGGCCGTCGAACTTGAAGCCCGGGATCTCGATGGGGCGCGAACCGGTCGCCACCACGATGTGATCAGCCTCGACCGTGGTCTTGCCGCCGGCCTCGGCGATCTCGACGGTGCGTCCCGAGGTCAGCCGCGCGGTGCCCACCCGATACTCGGCGCCGTTCGACTTCAGCAGCGTCTTCACGCCGCCGGTCAGCTTGCCGACCACCTCGCCCTTCCAGGTCTGCATGGTCCCCATGTCGACCCGAAAGTTGTCGGCCAGGATGCCGATCTTGGCGCCGTGGCGGAGCTTGTCGTAGGTCTTGGCCGCGTTGATGAGCGCCTTGGAGGGGATGCACCCGACGTTCAGGCAGATGCCCCCGGGCTTGTCCTTCTCGACGACGATGGTCTTCTTGCCGAGCTGCGCCAGCCGGATGCCGGCCACGTAGCCGCCGGGGCCCGAGCCGATCACCACCGCGTCGACGCGCGTCTTCTGGTCCGCCATGCGGGAGGCTTATACCGGAACCCCGCGCGCCGGCAATGCCGATCGCCGGGCCCCGACCGATCCCCGGCTGCAGTCCGGGAGCGCGAAGTCGCTCGCGGCCGAGCGAATCAGCCGCTCGAAGGTCCCGGCGAACGGCCGCGAGGTGAGCGCCGAGTCCAGTGCCTGGCGAAACACGACGCCCAGCCGGTCGGCAGATCGGGCGCGCGCGCCAGCTCGTGCGCGAGCACGTAGGCGAAGCTGGCGATGCGGTTACCGTGATGGCGAAAGCCAGGCCTCGCACGCCCGAGCGCAGTGGTTTTGATCGATTGGTGAACGGGGGTTACCCGTCGGCGGGCTGAGGCCGGTTGTCCTCGCCCCTCGGGGCGAGGATAAAGGAGAGGGGATCCGGCTGAGCGCGGCCACCTCTCCCCGCCTTCGCTGCCTTCGCGGGGAGAGGCGCAGATAATCAACTAGGAGGACGGCCCGAGCGGGCCGACGTTCTCGAGAATCTGCCAGCGCAGCAGATCGGTCAGGGTGCGGGCGGGCGTCCGCCGCAGGATGGCCTCGCGCAGCTTGATGGCCGGGCGCGATCTCCAGCGGAAGGGCCTCCCGAAGGCCCAGCTGCGCTTCACGATCAGGCGCGTGCGGTCCAGCCGCTCGCGCTCGTATCGGGCCAGCGCGTCCGCCACCGACTCCTCGTCGCGCAGCGCGCGCGCCAGGACGAGGGCGTCGTCGATGGCCATGTTGGCCCCCTGCCCCAGGTTCGGCGTGGTCGGGTGAGCGGCGTCCCCGATCAGCACCACCCGACCGCGCGCGTAACGCCGGCCCGGCTTCCGGTCGACCACGTCGTTCTGCAGGATGCCGCCCTCCTCGGTGGCGGCGATCGCGTCCGGCAGACCGAAGGGCCAGCCGCGATACCGCTCGAGCAACATGGCCTTGCGCAGCGCGGGAGGCACGATCTCGTTCACCGGCGCGTTGTGGGCGACCCACCAGTACACCCGGCGGCCGTCGATCGGACAGACGGAGGCCCGCTGCCCCGCGCCGTAGATCTCGCGAATCTCCCTGGGGTTGGCCGACGGCAGCGTGGCCAGCCCGCGGAAGCAGGTCTGCCCCGAATAGCGGATGCGGTCCTGCCCCGCGATCATCGAGCGAACCACGGAGTGAAGCCCGTCGGCGCCGATCAGAAGGTCACCCTCCTCGGCCCAGCCGGTGTGAAAGCGCACGTGGACGGCGCTCCCGGAGCTCTCGGCAGCCTCGACCCGGTGGCTGGCGTGCACGCGGTCGGGGGCGACCTGGCGGGCCAGGGCGGCCAGCAGGACCGGACGCGCGACGACCCGACAGGAGGCGTCGGCGAACTCCGCGCCCAGGTCGTCCAGCCGGATCGAGGTCAGGACCCGGCCGTCGGCCGCCGCGGCCGAGAAGATGCGCACGGGCACCGTCGCCGCCCGGACGTCGTCGCCCGCGCCCAGCTGGTCCAGGCTGGCGAGCGCGTTGGACCAGAGGCCCACGCCGGCCCCCACCTCACGCAGCTCGGCCCCCTGCTCGTAGAGGTCGGCGTGGATCCCGACCTTGCCCAGGGCCGCGGCCATGGCCAGGCCCCCGATTCCCCCGCCAGCGATGAGCACGCGGCGGACGATGGGCATCTCAGCTCCTGGTCGCCGCAGCGTCCAGGGCGGCGCGCACCTCCGCCTCGGCGGCGGCCTGCATCTCGGACGCCGCCCGGGGGTCCAGAATCCGCGCGCCGGCCAGGCGGGCGCCGCTGACCGCCAGCGGGTTCGTGTCTGCCGGGATCACCGCCTCGACCAGCGTCGCGCCCTGCCCGCGCCGAGCCCGCTCGACCGCCGCTCGCACGTGCGCCCAGACCGCGCACAGGTCGGTCCCGTCGACGCGCGAGCCCGCGATCCCGTACGCCAGCGCCCGAATCGCGATGGTCTCGCCGGTCTGCATCGGCGCGTGCGGCCGGTCGTTCAGGCAGACGAAGACGACCGGCAGCCGAAACACGCCGCCGAAGTTGAGGCCGGTGTGAAAGTCCTCGGCGTCGATCTCCTGCGGGTCGAAGTAGCCGAGCGCGACGGTGGGCTTGCCCTGCATCTTGGCGGCCCAGGCGATCCCGGCCGCGTGAGGCAGCTGGGTGGCCGCGTGGGACGACCCCGGAACCACGTTCAGCGCGCGCGGGATGGTCAGCCAGCCGGCCAGGCGGCCGGCCGCCAGCTCGTCGCCGTTCCCCTGCAGCTGCGCGGCAAACGACGCCACCGGCATGCCGCGATAGAGGGCAGCGGCCCCGCTTCGTGGCCCCGCCGCCACCATGTCGTCCGGCCCCAGGGCGGCGACGGCGCCCATCACCGCGGCCTCGATCCCCTTGGTCGGGAGGTACGAACCCAGGCGTCCCTGCGCGACCAGCGCGGCGGCCGCCCCGTCGAGCGCCCGCATCTGCAGCATGGCGAAGTAGGCGTCGTTGAGCGTGTCTCCGTCCAGCTCGCGCAGCCCCTCGGCCTGATCGATGTGCGTCGCGCGCGCGTATTCCTCGTCGGTCCAGGCCAGCGACTCCGTGATCCCGGGTTCACCCAGGCCGGCGCGGATGTGGCGCGAGGTAGGCGGCGTCTTCTTGCGCGCGCTCACGTCAAACGGACCTGTCGTCGAGCGCCGAAGGCGACTCGAGCTGGCGCTTGATCTCGCCCACGAACTGGGCCGCGTCGAAGCCGTCGACCACCCGGTGGTCGAACGAGATCGACAGGTTCATCAGGTCGCGGATCACGATGGCGTCACCCACCACCGCCGGCCGCCGCGCGATCCGGTGCACGCCCAGGATCGCCACCTCGGGCGGGTTGATGATGGCCGTGGCCATCACGCCGCCCCAGGCGCCCAGGCTGGTGATGGTGAAGGTCGATCCCGTGAGCTCCTCGCGCGTGGCCTTGCCGGTCCGGGTGGCCACTGCCAGGTGCGCGATCTCGGCCGAGATCTGGGCGATCGACTTGCGGTCGGCGTCGCGAATCACCGGCACGATCAGACCGGCCTCGGTGGCGGTGGCCAACCCGATGTGGAGCCGCGCCCGCTGGACGATCTCACCGGCCGCGTCGTCGAGCATGGAGTTCATCTGCGGGAACTTCTTCAGCGCGGCGACGGTCGCCTTGATGATGAACGGCAGGTACGAGAGCTTGGCGTTGCCTGCGACCCGCGCGTTGACCGCGTTGCGCAGGGCGACCAGCTCGGTGCAGTCGACCTCCTCGACGTAGGTCGCGTGCGGCGCGGTGAACTTCGACCGGGCCAGGGCCTCGGCGATCTTCTTGCGCACGCCGCGGAAGGGGATCCGCACGTCGCCCGTCGACGCCGGCGGCGCCGCGGCCGCGGGGGCCTGCTTGTGCGACCGCACGTCGTCGGAGGTGACGCGTCCGCCCGGGCCGGTGGCGGTGACGGCTCGGATGTCGACGCCGATGTCGCGCGCCAGCTTTCGGGTGGCCGGCGTGGCCAGCACGGCGCCCGCGGCACCGCTGGCCACCGGGGCAGCGACGGTTGCCGTGCCCGGCCGCGGGGCCGGAGCTGCCGCCGTCTGCGCCCCGCCCGCGCCGACCTCGTCGGTCTCTATGACGATCAGCACCTTGCCGACCGGGCAGCGGTCGCCCTCGGCGAACATGAGCTTGGCGACGCGGCCGGCGCGAGGGGACGGGATCTCGACCGTCGCCTTGTCGGTCATCACTTCGACCATGGGCTGGTCCAGCTTCAGCAGGTCGCCCTCCTGAACCAGCCAGCGGACGACCTCGCCCTCGACGACGCCTTCGCCGATGTCAGGGAGCTTGAACTCGTACGCGCTCAAAAGCGCACCACCCGCTCGACGGCATCGAGGATGCGATTCGCGTCCGGCAGGTACTCGTGCTCCAGCGTGTAGGGGAACGGGGTGTCCAGGCCCGTGACGCGCACGATCGGCGCGTCCAGGCGCAGGATGGCCTTCTCGGCCAGGGTGGCGGCCAGCTCGGCGCCGAAGCCCGAGGTCCGCGGCGCCTCCTGGACGATGACCACCCGCCCCGTCTTCTCGACGGAGGCCAGGATCGCCGCCTCATCCAGCGGGACCAGGGTGCGGAGGTCGATGACCTCCAGGTCGTAGCCCTGCAGGGCCCCTTTCCTGGCCGCCTCGAGCGCGGTGTGGACCATCGCCGACCAGGCCAGGACGGTGACTTGCTGCCCGGACCGGACGACCTTGGCCTGACCGAGCGGGATGGTCAGCTCCCCCGCCGGCACGTCTGCCCGGGCCTCACGGTAATAGCGCTTGGGCTCCATGAAGATGACCGGATCGTCGCCCCGGATGGCGCTGGCCAGCAGGCCCTTGGCGTCGATCGGGTTCGAGGGGCAGACCACCTTCAGCCCCGGAATGTGGGTGAACAGGGCCTCGGGCGACTGCGAATGGTAGTGGCCGCCGCGGATGCCGCCCCCGATGGGCGTGCGGATCACGACCGGCGCGTGATACTCGCCACCCGAGCGGTACCGCATCTTGGCCAGCTCGTTCACGATCTGGTCGAAGGCCGGGTAGATATAGTCGCCGAACTGAATCTCGGGCACGGGGCGCATGCCATAGAGCGCCATCCCGATGGCGGTCCCCACGATCCCCGACTCGGCCAGGGGCGTGTCGATGCACCGGTCGGGGCCGAATTCGGCCTGCAACCCCTCCGTCGCGCGGAAGACGCCGCCGAAGTTCCCGACGTCCTCACCCAGCACGACCACGCGCGAATCCCGCCGCATCTCCACCCGCAGCGCGTCGTTCACCGCTTGCAGCAGATTCATCTCCGCCATGGCGCCCCGGCGAACTACCCCAATCCGCTCCTCAATTCAAGGGGGAGTGAGCTGCCGCGTCTATGTCGTCGGCGGCCGCAGCTTGTAGCCGACGTGCCGGACCGTCTCGATCATCGCGCTTCCCGGGCCGAGCTTGGCCCGGAGGCGCCGGACGTGGATGTCCACGGTCCGGGTTCCGCCGGCGTAGCGATAACCCCAGACGCGGGACAGCAGTTGCTCGCGGGAGAAGACGCGGCCCGGCCGTTCGGCCAGGAACTTCAGCAGCTGGAATTCCTGCCGGGGCAGCTTCAGCGCACGGCCGCGGTAGGACGCCTCGACCGCGACGGCGTCGATGACCAGGTCGCCAATCTTGATGCGGCCGGCCGCCCGGAACGACGACATGCGCCAGTCCAGCTGGCGGATCCGCGCGTAGAGCTCCGGGCCGACCACCGGCGCCAGCACGAAGTCGTCGGCGCCCGCCTCGGGGTCCAGCCCGGCCAGACGGGAGACCTCCACGCACAGCAGCACGGGCACGTCCGCCAGGGACCCGACCTCCCGGACCCGCCGGATGGCGGCGCGCCCGACCTCGAGGTGGGCCCCCGCGTCGACGACCACCACCGACGGGCGTTGGACCTCGATGTCCTCGGGAAGCTGATCGACGTCGTACCCGACGGCGACCACCTCGCAGCCCAAGTCATTCAGCGCGGCGGCGGGAGATTCGGGCTCGGAGGACGCCGTCGCGGGGTTGGAAGTGACGACCAGGGCACGCATTCGGCGCCTACGTTATCTGTGCCGGTCGACGGTGACAACTGGCGCGCTCGAGCACGGCCCGCTGAATATCAAGAGCCCGTTTCCAACTCCCGCCCGAATCAGGCAGCTCCGCCGGGCCGCGCGGTGCCTCTAGGAAACCGTTCCGGCGGCCCCACCATCTATCTGACGGCCCACGTCCGGCCACGCTTGGCGCGGCGCAGACCTGGTGCAATACTCTTCCTTGATGGACGACTTCCACTGCTCCTTCTGTGGGAAGCGGCGCCGTGAGGTGCGCAAGCTGATCTCCGGTCCGCGTGTGTTCATCTGCGACGAGTGTGTCGCGCTCTGCAACGACATCATCGCAAAGGAAGAGGCGGCCGAGCGCCCCAAGCACCCCCGGCCGCGCGAGATCTGGGACGAGCTGAACAAGTACGTCATCGGTCAGGACCGCGCCAAGAAGGCGCTCTCCGTCGCGGTGCACAACCACTACAAGCGCGTCGGGCAGCACGGCAAAGCCGGCGAGGTCGAGATCCAGAAGGGGAACATCCTGCTGCTGGGCCCGACGGGCTGCGGCAAGACGCTGCTGGTCCAGACGCTGGCCAAGAAGCTCGACGTCCCCTTCGCGATGGCGGACGCCACCACGCTGACCGAGGCCGGCTACGTCGGCGAGGACGTGGACAGCGTCATCAAGGCGCTCTATCGCAACGCCGGGAACGATCCGGAGAAGGCCAGCCGCGGCATCGTCTGCATCGACGAGATCGACAAGATCGCTCGCAAGGGCGGCGGTCCGTCGGTCACGCGCGACGTCTCGGGCGAGGGCGTCCAGCAGGCGCTGCTCAAGATTCTCGAGGGGAAGCAGGCCTCGATCACCCCCGACGGGGCGCGCAACCGCCCGCAGCAGGAGCTGATCCAGGTCGACACGACCGACATCCTCTTCGTCTGCACGGGCGCCTTCAACGGCATCGAAGAGATCGTGCGCCGCCGCGTCGGCGAGCGCGGGCTGGGCTTCGGCGCGCACATCGGCAAGGGCGAGGAGTCGAAGAACGCCCTGCGCGCGATGACCCGCACCGAGGACCTGATCAAGTTCGGCATGATTCCAGAGTTCATGGGGCGGCTCCCGATCATCGTCGCCGCCGACGACCTGGACGTCGACATGCTGGTCGAGATCCTCTGGAAGCCGAAGAACGCGCTGGCCAAGCAGTACGAGCGCCTGTTCGAGAGGGAGGGGGTCAAGCTCCGCTTCACAGAGGATGCGCTGCGGGGCGTCGCCGAAGAGGCGACCCGCCGCAAGTCCGGGGCCCGCGGCCTGCGCGCCATCCTCGAAGAGGTGATGCTGGAGGTCATGTACGAGATCCCGTCGCTGACCGGGGTCACCGAGTGCGTCGTCACCCGCGATGTGGTTGTGTCGCGCAGCCGCCCCCAGCTGGTCCGCGAGAAGAAGGCCTCGTAGTCGCCGCGCCGGGAACCTATCTGGTCGCCGGTGCATCGAAGTCGCCTTCAGAGTCTTTACCGCCGTCAATCCGGCATTAGGATTGAACGCCAACCAAAGGTCGACCCATGCTGAGCCCGAAGGAAAAAGCGCAGATCCGAACCGTGCTCGAAGACGAGCAGAAGCGCCTCGCCCGCAAGAGCGAGAACGCCCTGGCGTACTCGATGAACCACGAGCGGAACATCGGCCGCGATTCGATCGACGAGTCGATGGAAGAAGAGATCTTCTCGACCGAGATGCGGCTGCACGATCGGGAGAAGTTCCTGCTGGGCAAGATCGCCAAGCAGCTGGCCCGCCTGGACGCCGACGAGATCGACGTCTGCGAGGACTGCGGGGAGAAGATCTCGTTCCGGCGTCTGCTGGCGCGCCCCGTCACGACCCTCTGCATCGACTGCAAGGAGCAGAGCGAGCGTGAAGAGCAGGCGACCGAGCAGCCCGGACGGGCCGGCGCCGCCTTCAGCGAGATGGGCGACGGCGAGGGCGAGCCGAAGATCACCGCGGAAGAATAGGTACCTCGTGCGGGGACCTCCCGGGGGTTCCGCCGACGATGAATTGCTGCATTTCCCCTTTCGGCATATGGTCATCCGCGGGGTTGACGCGGATCACTGATGGCCGATAACCGTTATCGCATCACCGAGCGGGTCGCCGCCGGCGGAATGGCGGAAGTCTTCCGCGGCGTCGCCGAGTCGATGCGCGGGTTCAAGAAGAACATCGCCATCAAGCGGATCCTGCCGTCGCTGACGAAGAACAAGAAGTTCGTCGCGATGTTCCTGGACGAGGCCCGGCTGTCGCTGTCGCTGCAGCACGCCAACATCGTCCAGGTCTTCGACATCGGCCACAGCGAGGACACGTACTTCATCGTCATGGAGTACGTCGACGGGGTCGACCTGAAGGGGATCCTCGACTGGCGGCGCCGGATCAACAAGCGGGTGCCGGTCGCGCACTCGCTCTACGTGATCATGGAGATCTGCAAGGGGCTCTCCTACGCGCACGAGCTGCGCAACCCCGAGAACGACGCCCCGCTGGGGATCGTCCACCGCGACGTCTCGCCGCCCAACGTGCTGCTGTCCAAGCAGGGCGAGGTCAAGGTCGTGGATTTCGGCCTGGCCAAGGCGACCAGCCAGGTCGAGGTCACCGACCCCGGCGTCGTGAAGGGGAAGATGAGCTACCTGTCGCCCGAGGCGGCGCGCGGTGAGGAGGTCGACCATCGCGCGGACATCTTCGCCGTCGGCATCCTGCTGTACGAGATGCTGACCGGGAAGCGCCTGTTCTACGGCGAGACCGACTACCAGACCGTCGAGCTGGTGCGCAACGCCAAGATCCCGCCGCTGCGGCCGCAGAACCCGCAGGTCGAGCCCGAGCTGGAGGACGTCGTCCGCAAGGCGCTGGCCAAGCGCAAGGAGGACCGCTTCCAGAGCGCGACCGACATGCAGGACGCGCTGGCCCAGTACAGCTATTCGCGCGGCCTGAAGGTGATCTCGCGCGACGTCGCCGAGCTGGTGCGCCAGTGCCTGGAGGACCGCCGGATGCAGTCCGGCGAGGGGAAGGCCAGGACCAGCATCATCGACCACCTCCTGCAGGACGAGATCGTGAAGTTCACCTCGGTGGACTTCGAGGATCCGGGCGCGCAGCCGCTGGCCGCCGACGAGCTGGGATCCAGCCCCGCGGCGCCAGGCTTCGACGACGGCGACTTCGTCGACCCGCGCGGCTGGGCCGACGAGCGCCAGACGGCCCCGTCGACGCCCGCAGAGACGCGGGCCCTGGAGCAGCGGCGGACCGCGCGCGACCTGCCCGCCGCCAATCCCCCTGGCGGCGCGAAGGCTCCTCCTCCGGCGCCCCCGCCCAAGCGAGGCGCGACGCCGCCCACCGGGACGGCCCAGCCGACGAGGCCGCGCGTGCCGACGGGCCCGCAGCGCCCGGTGGCCGCGGCCAGCCCACCGCCGGCCGCGCGCACGACCGATGACACGCCGGGCCCGGAAACGCTGGCCAGCGTCCTCGAACCGACGCCGGGCCCGCAGCCGAAAGCCCCGTCCGTGCCTTCGGCGCGCCCCGCCGCGGCTCCGGGACCGGCCCGCAGCTTCCTGATCGGTGCGGTCATCGGCACCGTGATCCTGGGCGGCGTCGTCGCCGCCGTCGTCTTCAAGCGCGGCGCCGCGACCGCCGGCACCCACGCCCCCGCCCAGCACCCGTAGGCGACGCCGCCGGCTCACGGCCTGTCGTCGCGCCGCCCGCGCGGCAGCCGCGTACGGCCGCGGCCAAGCTCTGGCCATCCGCCGTGGCGACCCCATGTTCGCAGGGATGAGGAAATTGCTGATTTTGGCGCTCCTGAGCCTGGCCGGTGGCTTCGCCGCCGGCACCATGGGCTGCGACACGGCGCAGGAAGCGTTCGACTGCCACGAGGTCTGCGGGCGTTACCGGGACTGTTACGACAGCTCTTACGACGTGGGCGCCTGCGAGGATCGCTGCCGCACCAACGCGGCCAACGATCCCAGCGTCAAGGACGATGCCGACGCCTGTGAATCGTGCATCGGCGACAAGTCCTGCGTCTCCGCGACGTTCAACTGCGCGGGCAGCTGCGGCGCCATCGTTCCCTGATCGCGGCGAGGCGCCCCGCCCGGGCACGGGCGTCGCTGCTGCTGCTCGGGATGTTGGCCGGTGCCAGCCGGGCACAGGCCCAGTCCGGCCGTGAGCTGAACGTCGTCCCTCTGGCGGGCGGCGACAGCGACGTGGGCATCGGCGGGGGCGTGGTGGGCGACTGGGCGGCGCTGGCGCCAGGACGTCCGGGGTTCAAGCAGCGCCTCGAGCTGCAGGCGTTCATCACGTTCAAGCTTCAGGACGGCAAGCAGCTCGTCTCGCCGTTCCAGGACTACTCGCTCGAGGAGATCATCCCGCACCTCGGGCCGGCCGGGAGGCTGCGCCTGGATGCTCGGATCGCCTACACCGACGAGACGACGCTCAAGTACACGGGGATCGGTAATGCCTCGCCCCCCCTGGCCTCCAACCTCCCGGACACGGCGGACGAGTACGGCCGCCTCCACCCCACCGCTTCGCTGGAGGTGCGCACCCGCCTGAGGGGCGTGTTCTATCTGCTCGGCGGCGTAAACCTCACCTACAACCGGCTCAAGGTGCCGCCAGGAACGATTCTGGCCGCCGACCAGCAGATGGGCTCCCCCGAGGTGCGGGCGATCCTGGGCAGCTTCGCTCCCCACCTTGTCGCGCTCGTAACCGCGGAGGCTCAGCTGGACACGCGCGACGACGAGATCGTCACCCGGAACGGTCAGTTCCACACGCTCCGCTTCCGATACAGCCCCGGCTACGGCGGAGAGTTGCCGTACCAGTACCAGCGGCTCACGCTGACGACCCGCCTTTACCGCTCCGCGGTCGGGGGCCGGCTGACGGTCCGGTGGCGCGGTGTGGGCGACGTTCTCTGGGGCTCACCGCCGTTCTACGAGCTGGCGCGCTTCGACGAGACGGCGGCCATCGGGGGCGTCAAAGCCGTGCGCGGCATCCCCGCCCAGCGTTACTACGGGAAGGTGAAGCTGTTCCAGAACCTGGAGGTATCGGCGGCCATCTGGACGTTCAGGCTGTTCTCCAAGCAGTTCACGGCGGGGCCGGCGGTGTTCTTCGACGCCGGTCGGACCTGGACCGAGCTGGCCCACGCCCACCCCGAATTGGACGGGACGGGGCTGGGCATCAAGTACGGGATCGGCGGCGGCCTGCGGGTGCAGGAGGGCAAGACGTTCATCGTCCGCGCGGACCTCGCCTGGTCACCCGACGCCACGCCCATCGGCGCCTATTTCGCGGCCGGCGAGATCTTTTGAAGAGGCCTGACCCCACCCGGCGAGCCTCCGGCTCGCCGGCCTCCCCGCTCCGCGGAGAGGCGGAGAGGGAGGCTAGCGCAGGCTAGCGCCGCTCCAGGAAGCCGCGGCCCTCGAATATCGCCGGCATCGCTCTCTCGATGCGCGCCGCCCGCGTCGCCGACTGCTTGGCCGCGGCGAAGTGGTAGAGGTAGCTCCGCTGCCGGCCGGGCGTCAGCGCCTCGAAGGCGCGCTTCAGACGCGCGTCCTTCCTGAACCGCGCCGTCAACTCCTCGGGGACCGGGAAATCCGAGGTCTTCTTCCGCTCCACGCGCAGGCCGGCCTTCCCGACTGCGATGGCCTCGCGCACGTAGGCCTTGATGGTGGCCGCCTTGGCCGTGATCTCCTTCGCGCTGGTGAACTTCATCACCCGCCCGGCCTGCACCTGGCCCAGCTGCACCAGCACCTTCTTGGAGTCCTTCAGCAGGGCGCCCTGAAAGAAGCCCAGCGCGAAGTACTCCTTGAAGCCCTGCAAGATGACGACGTTCTTTCCATCCACCGTGTAGGTGGGCTTGCCCCACTTGCGCTCCTCCGTCATCGCAAAGCCTGCGAGCACCCGCCGCATCGCCGCGATCTCCGCCTGCCACCGGTCGCGATAGGCCATCTCCATGGCTAGCGGCGCAGGATGCGGGCCAGCTTGGCGCGGTCGGCAGGGTCCAGCTCGCCGCCGGCGACCAGGACGACGACGTAAGCCACGGCGGCCAGCACGATGGCCGTCAGGCCGGCGATCTTGCCGTGACCGGGGACGATGTGGGCCAGGGCGGCGCCCGCGGCCAGGCCGACCGCCACGCGGGCGACCGTCGCCGGCGGCGGGAACCCGCCCAGCCGGGTGCGCACGTAGACCATGGCGGCCGCGAAGCCGGAGGCCATGCCCAGCGAGGTCGCGATGGCCGCCGCGCGCAGCATCGAGGGGCCGATCTCGGCGTTCGGGACCAGCAGCGCGGCCGCGCCCGCGCCCACGGCGACGGTCAGCGCCACGAAGGACAGCGTGGCGCGCGTCCGGCCGGCGGCGTTCAGGATCGCGCAGACCACACCCAGCAGCGCCAGGCAGCACTCGCCCGCGACCAGGATCGGCATGGCCGCGGCACCCTCGCCGTAAGCGGGCTTGTACAGGATCCCGAGCAGCGCGGCCGGGCGCGCCGCCAGCACGATCCCCATGAGGCCCACCAGGATCAGCGCGTAGCGCAGCGTCTGCGTCACGTAGATGCGCGTGGCTTCCCGGTCCTCGGCAAAGGTCGCGCGCGAGACCAGCGGGAAGATCACGAACGTCACGACGATGAGGGCCTGATAGGGCAGCAGGGCCAGCGTCCGCAGCGCCTGATAGTGCCCGGCGGCCACGGCGGCCACCGCCTCGCCCGCCGCCTGGCCGGCAAAGTGGTGGAGCAGCGGCTGGTCGTAGTTCAGCGCCACGTTCAGCAGCAGGCCGTACGCCACGACGGCGCTCATGTACGCGCTGATCCGCCCGGTGGGGAAGCGCTCACCGCCCGCCGGCAGCTTCATCACGCGCGACGCCACCACCAGGATGAAGGCCGCCGCGGCCGCGAACCCCACGAACGCGCCCGTGACCTTCCAGAGGAACGCCAGCGCCAGCAGCAGGATGGTCTTGGCGGTCGAGAAGCCGACGTCGAAGGTCGCCTGGGTCCGGAAGCGGCGCAGCCCGTTGGCCGAGCCCACGAAGACGGCGTAAAGCGCGTACAGGAACGGGATCGCGGCCGCGATCCGGAAGTAGGTCGTGTAGTGGGGCGCGTGCTCGAAGTCGGCGATCCAGGGCGCCCCCACGAAGATCCCCAGCGCCAGCGCCGCCCCCAGCACCACCTGCATGCGGAGGCCGGCGCGCTGGACCGCGCCGGCCCGCGCGTCGTCCTCGGCGGTGTACTTCGAGACCGACTGGATCGTCGCCTGGACGACCGTGTTGTTGACGATCGAGATGACGTTGTTGACCACCGCGAAGGCGCCGAACTCGGCGGCGCCGACCAGCCGGGGCAGCAAGACCTGCTGCAGGAACCCGCTGATCATGAAGTAGATCTTCGCGAAGCCGATGAAGAGCGCGCCCTTGGCGGCGGTCGAGCCCTCGGCGGCGACCGGCGGGGACGCGGTCACGCCCTCACCCCCGACACGACGCGCTCGATGCCGGCCAGGTCGCGGCGGCGGCGAACGTCCTGGAAGCCGGCGGCCTGCAGCAGCGCCGCCGTGGCGTCGGCCTGGCCGGCCCCGATCTCCAGGGCCAGCGCGCCGCCTGCGCGCAACAGGGCGGGCGCGGCGGCGACCAGCCGGCGGACCAGATCCAGCCCGTCGGGGCCGCCGTCCAGCGCCAGGGCCGGCTCGGCGCGCACCTCCGGCGCCAGCCCGGCCATCTCACCGGAAGGAACGTAAGGCAGGTTGGCGACGATCAGCGAGAACGCTGCCTGCTCGGCCAGCGGCGCCGTCAGATCGCCCTCGAGGAAGGTCACCGGGAGCCCCAGCCGCTCGGCGTTCGCGCGCGCCACGGCCAGCGCATCGGGTGAAACGTCCACGGCATGAAGCGCGGCCGACGGACGCAGCTTGGCCAGCGCCAGGGCCACCGCCCCCGACCCCGTGCCGATATCCACGATCCGCTCATCTTCGCCTTGCTGCTCGTCGAGGCGAGCGCGCCCTTCCTCGACCAGCGTCTCGGTATCGGGGCGCGGGACCAGCACCCGCGCGTCGACGGCCAGCTCCAGCCCCCAGAACTCTTTCTTGCCGACGACGTAGGCGACCGACGCCCCCGCCTGCCTGCGTTTGATGAGCTCGCGAATGTCCGCCAGCTCCGCCGGCGTCAGCGGCCGATCGTGCTGCACGTAGAGCTGCACGCGCGACAGGCCCAGCGCGTGCGCGACCAGGATCTCGGCGTCCAGCCGGGGCGTCTCCAACCGGCGCTCCGTGAACCTGGCGATGGTCCACTTGATGACGTCCAGGACGGTCCACCGCGCCGGCGCGGTCTCCATCGCCAAGCTGGTCACTTCATCCTGAGGCGCTCGACGGGGACGCCGCCGAACAGGTGGCTGTCGATGATCTCGGGGACGTCCGCCACGGTGACACCGCCGTACCAGACCTGCTCGGGATAGACGACGACGGTCACCCCGCGCGCGCACTGATCCAGACAGCCGGCGGCGTTGGCGCGCATCCGACCCTTCACGCCGCGGTCGTGCAGGAGCCGCTTGAACTCGTCGCGGACCGCCTCGCCCCCTTTCTCGGCGCAGTCCCCCTTGGGATGCCCGGGTTCGCGCCGGTTCACGCAGATGAACACGTGCTTCTCGAGGTGCGGCTCTGCCATCGCGCGCGGGATTATAGCTTTCCGACTTCGCCGGCGCGGAGCCAACCTTCCAGGCCGTTCCCCAGCCGGACTCGCACCCAGTCCTGGTCGGTGTCCACGATGCGAACGCGGGCCCCGGCGTGCAGGCCGAAGCTGGTCCGGGCGCCCGGGTCGGCCCCCTCCCGGACCTCGACCGCGTCCGGCAGCACGACCCCGAACGACAGCCGTTCCAGCTGAACCCGCCCGATCAGGAGCGCGCCGGTCAGCAGCGCCGCCGCGCCGAACGCCGTCGCCGCGATGGCGAGCCCAGAGCGCAGGTCGGCCCCCGCCCAGAGCCGCCAGAACAGCAGCCCGAACAGCCCCAGATAGGCCACCGTGAACAGCCAGGTCTCGGCCGAGGCGCTCAGCGAGCTGACGATGCGGACCCAGAGGGGGTCGCGGTCCTGCCCGGGGGCCTCGGCCGCGTCCGGCGAATGCCCCAGGCGGGCCGCCTGCTTGCGCGCGGCGCCCAGGTTGTACCGGGCGTCGTCGTTGCCCGGGTCCAGCACCAGCGCCTCCTCGAACGCCCAGATCGCCGGGCCCAGCGCGCCCGTGCGCACGTAGGCGTCGCCCAGGTTGAAGAACAGGTCGGTCGAGCGGACCCCCTGGTCACGCAGCTCCTGGTAGGCCGCCACGGCCGTCCCGTAGTCGCCGTGCAGGTAGGCCTGGTTCCCGCGCCGCCACGCCTCGTCCAGCCGACCGGCGCGGGCGGCGCCGGTCAGGCCCGCCACCAGCCCCGCCGCGACGAGGGACACTGCCACGGAGCGCTTCACGGCTCGCGTCATCCCTTGGCCTCCGGGTGCAGCTCGGCGCGCAGCTCCGCACGATCGATCGCCCCGACCAGGTCGGCGGCCCGGCTCTCCATCGCGGCCAGCGCCGCCGGATTCCCGGCAGTCGCGCCCGGGGCGAAGCGCGCCTCGTCGCAGGTCTCGAGCGCGCTCACGACGGCCGCCGTCTCCGCGGCGCCCAGCCCGCGCTCGCCCAGGAGCACCCTGAGCTCGCCCAGCTGCAGGCCGGCGACCGGCGTGCCCAGCCGTTCACCCAGAGCGTCGCGCAGCACCCGATCGATCTCGGCGTAGAAGGCAGTCACCCGCCCGGCCGCCCGATGGGCCTCGGC
>Ga0335083_10002255_pt1 | contig 25630 bp, 24 predicted proteins | sample Lox_Sample_42_FD_206716 | JGI IMG/M metagenome (GOLD analysis project Ga0335083, IMG submission 206716) | Soil microbial communities from Loxahatchee National Wildlife Refuge, Florida, United States - Lox_Sample_4.2 | ecosystem: Environmental > Terrestrial > Soil > Wetlands | place: USA...
CGGCCTCCGACGGTACCGGCGTCATCGCCGGCGGCGGCATGCGCGCGGTGCTCGAGTGCGCCGGGGTGCGCAACGTGCTCGCCAAGAGCTACGGCTCGCGCAACCCGATCAACGTGGTGCGCGCCACGATCGACGCGCTCTCCAAGATCCGCTCGCCGGATGAGATTGCGGCGAAGCGTGGCAAGACCCTGGACGAGATCACGGGCTGAAGACCATGGCCGAGAAACTCATCAAGGTGACGCTGGTCAAGAGCCTCAACGGGCAGCTGAAGAACATCCAGGCCTCGGCACGGGGCCTGGGACTGCGCCGGCTGCACCAGAGTGTCGATGTGAAGGACACGCGCGAGAACCGCGGCATGATCGCGACCGCCGTGCACCTGCTGCGCGTCGAAGAGAAGGGTGCGTAACGCTATGCGACTGAACTCACTGAAACCCGCCCCCGGTGCCCGCCGCCCGCGCCTGCGCGTCGGCCGCGGTGCCTCGGCGGGCCAGGGCAAGACCTGCGGCCGCGGCACCAAGGGCCAGCGCGCGCGCAAGGGCGGCTACCACAAGGTCGGCTTCGAGGGCGGGCAGATGCCCATCCAGCGCCGCATGCCCAAGGTCGGCTTCCGCTCGGACCTGAAGCGCAGCCGCGCCGAGGTACGGCTCGATGAGCTGGCCAAGGTCGAGGGCGAGCTCATCGACATCGCCGGCCTGATCAAGGCCAAGGTGGTGCCGGCGGGCACCGAGCGCGCCAAGGTGGTGCTCTCGGGCGAGATCAAGAAGGCGGTGACGCTCAAGGGCGTCGCGGTCACCAAGGGCGCACGCGCGGCGATCGAGGCCGCCGGCGGCAAGATCGAGGCCTGACGGAGACACATGGCGAGCATCGTCGGCAATCCGGTAGCTTCTCTCGGCGACGCGGCGCGCTCGTCCGAGATCCGCAATCGGCTGTTCTTCCTGATCGGGGCGCTGATCGTCTACCGCATCGGCACCTTCATCCCGGTGCCGGGCGTGAACCCCGCGGAAGTGGCGCGCTTCTTCGGCGACCGCTCGAACACGATCCTCGGGATCGTCAACATGTTCTCCGGCGGCGCGCTGTCGCGCCTGTCGATCTTCGCCATGGGCGTCATGCCCTACATCTCCGCCTCGATCATCATCCAGATGCTCTCGATGGTGGTGCCGACGCTCATGGAGCTGCGCAAGGAAGGCGAGTCCGGGCGGCGCAAGATCACCCAGTACACCCGCTACGGCACGGTGGCGCTCGCGCTGGTGCAGTCCTTCGCCGCGGCCGGGGCACTCGACAAGGGCGGCATGACGCTGATCCACGGCTGGCCGTTCCTGCTCACCGCCACGATCACCATGACCACCGGCACCATGTTCCTCATGTGGCTCGGTGAGCAGATCACCGAGCGCGGCATCGGCAACGGCATCTCGATGATCATCCTCTCGGGCATCGTCGCCGGCCTGCCGGGCGCGGTGGGCAACACCATCGAGTCGGTGTCCAACGGCGAGATGCAGGGGCCGTTCGCGCTGGTGCTGCTGATCGTCGTGCTCGCCACCACCTACTTCGTGGTGTACGTCGAGCGCGCGCAGCGGCGCATCCCGGTCGACTACGCCAAGCGCCAGGTCGGGCGGCGCATGTATGCCGGGCAGACGAGCCACCTGCCCTTCAAGCTCAACATGTCGGGCGTGATCCCGCCGATCTTCGCCTCCAGCCTGCTGCTGTTCCCGGCGACGCTGGCGAGCTTCGCCGGCACCGGCAGCACCGGCACCTTCGGCACCATCATGCAGAACGTGGCCGCCGCGCTCGGCTACGGGCAGCCGCTGCACCTGGTGATCTACGCCGGCCTGATCATCTTCTTCTGCTTCTTCTACACGGCGCTGGTGTTCAACGCGCGCGACACCGCCGACAATCTCAAGAAGAGCGGCGCCTTCGTGCGCGGCATCCGCCCGGGGCAGCAGACCGCCGAGTACATCGACGCGGTGCTCACGCGCCTGACGCTGTGGGGCGCCCTCTACGTCACCGCGGTGTGCCTGCTGCCGGAGATCCTGGTTTCCTGGAAGGGTGTGCCGTTTCACTTCGGCGGCACCTCACTCCTCATCGTCGTGGTGGTGGTGATGGACTTCATCGCGCAGCTGAACGCGCACATGATGCAGCACCACTATCCCGGGCTCCTCAAGAAGGCGAACCTGCTCGGCTCCGGCCGCTCCGGTTCAGGTGGTTAACTCATGAAAGTACGTCCGTCGGTCAAGAAGATCTGCAAGAACTGCAAGATCGTGCGCCGCCGCCGCGTGGTCTACGTGATCTGCACGGACCCGCGCCACAAGCAGCGCCAGGGTTGAGGTTACATACATGGCACGCATAGCCGGCATCAACATCCCGATGAACAAGCACGTGTGGATCGGGCTCACGCACATCTACGGCGTGGGACGGGCACGGGCGCGCGCGGCCTGCGCCGCGGCGGGCGTGGCGCCCACGACCAAGGTGAAGGACCTCACCGAGGCCGAGGTGAACGCCATCCGCTCGCAGATCGCGAAGTTCGCCGTCGAGGGCGACCTGCGGCGCGAGGTGTCGATGAACATCAAGCGCCTGATGGACCTCGGCTGCTGGCGCGGCATCCGCCACCGTCGCGGACTGCCGGTGCGCGGCCAGCGCACGCGCACCAACGCGCGCACCCGCAAGGGCCCGCGCAAGCAGGCAGTGAAGCTGAATGCACCCCCGGGCAAGGCATAAGGTTTAGACAGACATGGCTGAAGAGAAAGCAAAGCAGCAGCAGGGCGCTTCCGGCGCTGCCGCGGCCCCGGCCGCGGGTGCCAAGAAGCCGAAGAAGGCGCGCAAGAACGTGCTCGATGCGATCGCGCACGTGCACGCCTCCTTCAACAACACCATCATCACCATCACCGATCGCCAGGGGAACACGCTCTCCTGGGCGACCTCGGGCGGCTGCGGCTTCCGCGGCTCGCGCAAGTCGACGCCGTTCGCCGCGCAGGTCGCGGCCGAGAAGGCCGGCGTCGCCGCGCAGGAGCACGGGGTGAAGAACGTGGAAGTGCGCGTCGGCGGCCCCGGCCCCGGGCGCGAGTCCGCGGTGCGTGCGCTCAACAACTGTGGCCTGAAGATCACCAGCATCTCGGACGTCACGCCGATCCCGCACAACGGGTGCCGGCCGCCGAAGAAGCGTCGGGTGTAAGGCAGCTAGAGGACTCATATGGCGCGTTACGTCGGTCCCAAGTGCAAGCTCGCCCGCCGCGAGGGCACGGATCTGTTTCTGAAGTCGGGCGTCAAGCCGCTCGAGAACAAGTGCAAGTTCACCGTGCCCCCGGGGGGCATCAAGGGTGAGCGCCGCCAGCGGCTGTCCGATTACGGCCTGCAGCTGCGCGAGAAGCAGAAGCTGCGCCGCATGTACGGCGTGCTCGAGCGCCAGTTCGGCAACTACTACGAGGAGGCCGCGCGCAAGTCCGGCGCCACCGGCGAGAACCTGCTGCGCCTGCTCGAGTGCCGCCTGGACAACGTCGTGTACCGCATGGGCTTCGCCGCCACGCGCGCCGAGGCGCGCCAGCTGGTGAGCCACAAGGCGATCACCGTGAACGAGCAGGCGGTGACGATCGCCTCCTACCAGGTGAAGGCCGGCGACATCGTCCAGGTGCGCGAGAGGTCGCGCAAGCAGCTGCGCATCCAGAGCGCGCTCAACGTCGCCCAGCAGGTCGGCCTGCCGGACTGGGTCGAGGTGAACGACAAGGAGTTCCGCGGCGTGTTCAAGTCGGCGCCCGGGCGGGATGACATCCTGCCGGACATCAACGAGAACCTGGTCGTCGAGCTGTATTCGAAGTAAGCGTAGCCGCTTGAATTACGGGGCTTTGCCCCCATCCAGGCGGGTCCGACCTTTTTCCTTTGCGCCGGCACTGACGTCGGCAAGGTGAGACTGCAATGCAGGGTTCTGTAAGCGAGTTCCTGAGGCCCCGGGTGGTCAAGGTGCAGCCGGTGGCGCCGCGCCAGGCGCGCGTGGTGATCGAGCCGTTCGAGCGGGGCTTCGGCCACACGCTCGGCAACGCGCTGCGCCGCGTGCTGCTGTCCTCGATGCCGGGCAGCGCCATCACCGAGGTCGAGATCGACGGCGTGCTGCACGAGTACACCTCCATCGAGGGCGTGCAGGAGGACGTGGTCGACATCCTCCTCAACCTCAAGTCCGTGGCGCTCAAGATGCACTCGCGCGATTCCGCGGAGCTGCGTCTGCACAAGAAGGGCCCGGGCCCGGTGACCGCCGGTGACATCCAGACCGACCACGACATCGAGGTGGTGAACCAGGACCTCGTGATCGCCAACCTCACCAAGGCGGGCGAGCTGGCCATGACGCTGCGCGTCGAGCGCGGCCGCGGCTACCGCCCGGCCGCCACGCGCGTGGCCTTCGAGGAGCAGACGCGCCCCATCGGCCGCCTGCAGCTCGACGCCTCCTTCTCGCCGGTGCGGCGCGTGACCTACTCGGTCGACGCCGCGCGCGTCGAGCAGCGCACCGACCTCGACAAGCTGGTGATCGACATCGAGACCAACGGCACGATCGACGCGGAGGAAGCCATCCGCCGCGCCGGCAGCATCCTCAAGGACCAGCTGTCGGTGTTCGTGGACCTCGAGACCCAGGAAGAGGCCACCGCCAAGGTCTCGGAGATGCAGTTCGACCCGATCCTGCTGCGTCCCGTGGACGAGCTCGAGCTCACCGTGCGCAGCGCGAACTGCCTCAAGGCCGAGAACATCCACTACATCGGCGACCTGGTGCAGCGCACGGAAGTGGAGCTGCTGCGCACGCCGAACCTCGGCAAGAAGTCGCTCACCGAGATCAAGGAAGTGCTGCAGAGCCACGGCCTGATGCTCGGCATGCGCCTCGACGGCTGGCCGCCGCCGGGACTGAAGCACGACGACGAGCGCGACGTGATCTGATGTGGAAGAGCGGGTGCGCCGGCGACGGCGCACCCGCCGCGACCCGCGCAGGGCGGGACGCGCAGAAGTAGAAGCGAAGGGTTTTAGCCATGCGTCATCAACTCTCCGGCCGCCAGCTGTCGCGTAACAGCTCGCACCGCCACGCGCTCATGCGCAACATGTCCGTATCGCTGCTGCGGCACGAGACGATCCGCACGACGCTGCCGAAGGCGAAGGAGCTGCGGCGCGTGGTCGAGCCGTTCATCACCCTCGCCAAGACTGATTCGGACGCCAACCGCCGCATCGCCTTCGCGCGGCTGCGCGATGCCGCCATAGTCGAGAAGCTGTTCGCGGACTTGGGTCCCCGCTTCAAGGCGCGCCCGGGCGGCTACACCCGGATCCTGCGCATGCTGCCGCGCGCGGGCGACTCCGCTCCCATGGCGCTGATGCAGCTGGTCGACGGGCCTGCCCCGGTGGCCGCCGAGCAGCCGACCGAGGAGAAGAAGGGCCGGCGCGCCAAGGCCAAGACGCCCGCCAAGTCGAAGGCCAAGCCGAAGGAGACCTCAGAGGCAGCCGAGGCCGCTCCGGCCGAGGCCCCGAAGAAGCGCACCCGCAAGAAGAAGGCCGCCGCCTGAAGCGCGGGCCGCGATCAAGGCTGATCCACACGAGGGCCACCCAACGGGTGGCCCTCCTCGTTTGCGCCCCCGCTGAGTCTTTCGCTAGTCTGACCCCGCGGCCGGCCCTCAGGCCGGATGCCCCGGAAGACCTCGAACAACATGAAGGGAGCACCCGATGAGCTTCGCGTCGGAATTCAAAGAGTTTGCGATGAAGGGCAACGTCATCGACCTCGCCGTGGGCGTGGTCATCGGCGCGGCCTTCGGCAAGATCGTCAGCTCCCTGGTTGGGGACGTGATCATGCCGCTATTAGCGCCGATCCTCGGGAAAGTGAGCTTCTCGGAGCTGGCTTTCCAGGTCGCCACCGACGCCGCCGGCAAGCCCGTGCTGCTCAAGTACGGGATGTTCATCCAGACCTGCATCGAGTTCTTCATCATCGCGCTGGCGATCTTCGTCGTGATCAAGGCCATTAATCAGCTCAAGCGCCCGGCAGCGGGTGCGCCGCCGCCGGCCCCCTCGAAGACCGAGGAATTGTTGCAGGACATACGGGATATCCTGGCCAAGAAGCCTTAGGATCGTATCTCTGGTGATCCAATAGGGGCCGCCCGGCGCCCCTGGCCCCTGCACTGGCGGTCCTAGCTGAGGCTCGCGAATGCCTCGCGGGTGAGGTTCTCGCTGTTGCCGCGCCGCACGGCGAGGTCGTCCTCGACGCGGATGCCGCCGAAGCGCGAGAAGTCCCCGACCCGGTTCCAGTTGATGAGGCCCTTGCGCTCATCGGCCCGGGCCTCATTCAGCAGCTGGTCGATGAAATAGATCCCGGGCTCCATGGTGACGACGAAGCCCTCCTCGAGCACGCGGGTGAGCCGCAGGTAGGGGTGCCCGTCCGGGCGGGAGATGTCGCCCCCGTCGGCCGACTTCATGAAGCCCCCGACGTCGTGCACCTCGAGCCCGAGCAGGTGCCCGATGCCGTGCGGCAGGAAGACGCTGGTCACGCGCTTGGCGAGCGCCTCGTCCACCCCGCACAGGATGAGGTCCGCCTCGCGCAGCAGCTGCGCGGTGTGCTCGTGGGCGGCGAGGTGGATGTCGCGCCAGTCGACCCCGGCGTGCACGCGCGCGCACAGCGCCTGCTGCATGCGGTCCATGCGCGCGATCAGCGCGGCGAAGTCCGGATCCTCGGCCGAGTAGGTACGCGTGATGTCGCTCGCGTAGCCGCCGAACTCGGCTCCCGCGTCGATGAGGAGCGAATAGCGCTCCTCCGGGGCGGCGCGCTCGAGCACCTGGTAGTGCAGCACGGCGCCACCTTCGTTGAGCGCGATGATCGGGTTGTAGGGCAGCTCCTGCTCGCGCTGGCCGCAGGCCTTGAGGAAGGCGAGCTCGATCTCGAACTCGCTGGCCCCGTCGGCGAAGGCCTGCGCGGCAGCGCGATGGCCGAGGGCACCGAGGCGGTTGGCCTCGCGCAGGCACACGAGCTCGTAGGGGGTCTTGGCCGCCCTGACATAATCCAGCCGCCGCATGAGTCGGGGCGGATTCACGTGCTGCACGCCCCAGGCGGCGAGCTCGGGGATGGCATCGCCGATGTAGGCCAGCTTGGAGAGGTCCTTCGGCAGCAGCCCGCGTGCTGCGGCGCGGTCGGCGATGCTGTGCACGTCGAAGTGCGAGACCCAGTAGCCGACCGGCGTCGCGGCGGCCTTGTACCAGTAATCGAGCGGCTGATTGATCAGCAGGCGCGGGCGCGAGCCGGGCACGAACCACACGAAGCTGTCGGGCGCATCGCTGAGCGGGGCCCACACCTTGAAGGGCGCGTGGGCCTCGAACGGGTAGGTGCGATCGTCGAGGAAGACCTCCAGAAGCGACCCGGAATGCACCAGGAGCGACGCAAATCCCTCTTTCTCCAGCGCCTGAGCGCTGCGCGCGCACACCTGCGCCAGGTGCGGTCCGAAGGTGCGCTCGAGCTGTACGGTAAGCGGCGCTGACATGTGGTCAACCTCGAAGCTGCGCTGTTGCAAACAGTGTCGTCCCGACCCGACAGTGCGTGCAGGCGAGAGTTTCCAATCGTACCGGGACTTCTATAGAATTTGCGCTCCGCCGCACCCGGAAACGGGGCGCGGAACGACCGTCAGAGGTCGTCGTCTGATCCACACAACTCTTGCTTCCTCGGGGTACCGATCGATGAACACCAAACTTGCTCTTAGCGCTGTGGTTGCCGCGCTGATGCTGACGGCCTGCGCGAAGCAGGAATCCGCTGGCACCGACCAGGCCGCCGCTCCTGCCGCCGCTGCTGCGGCTTCCGATGCGCAGAAGGCCGGCGACGCTGCGACCCAGGCTGCCGGGGCTGCGAGCGACGCGGCCCAGTCCGCGGGCGCTGCTGCTTCCAGCGCTGCCGCCGGCGCAGCCGATGCCTCCCAGGCCGCTGGCCAGGCTGCATCAGATGCCGCCAAGGCCGCGTCGGACAGCTCGACGCCGCCGAAGCAGTAAGTCTCGAGCTTACCGCTGTGACATGACGGCCCGGACGGTTCGCGCTCGCGCGAGCTGTCCGGGCCGTTGTCTTTTGGAGATGCGTCTGCCAAGGGACTGCGACCGTCGATGACCTTCGTCACCGTCAGCGTGCGGGATGCGCGCGCCGCGCCCACCGACCGGCTCTGGATCCAGAGCGTCTACCGTGACTACCTCGATGACCTCAATCCCGGCACCGGCGTGTTTCCCCGTCTGGGCGAGATCGGCCACCGTGAGCCTGACCAGATCGCGCACTGGTTCGGCGATCCCAACACCTATCCGCTCGTGATCGTGCGCGGCGATGAGCCGGTGGGATTTGCGCGCGTGGTGCGCGTGCTCGCGAGCGCCGCGCAGCCGCGCATCGACTACCGCATGCCGGAATTCTTCGTGGCGCGCGCGCGGCGGCGCCTGGGGATCGGCGAGACCGCCGTGCAGCTGATCCTGAGCCGCTTCGCCGGGCGCTGGGAGATCAGCGAGTACCTGCGCAACGGCGGCGCGGTGACCTTCTGGCGCCGCGTGGTGGGCCGCTACACCGCCGGCGGCTACCAGGAGCGCGTCGTCAACGGCGAAGTGCACCAGGTGTTCGTGTCGGGGAAGCCGCGCCCGTAGCGCCGCCCGCGCAGCCGCCGCAGGCGAGGGTGGCGCGCTCGAGCCGCCGCGCCCGCCAGCGTGCCAGAGCGGGCACGCGCATGAAGAGCGGCATCTGCGCGAGAGCGTTCAGCGCCCGCACGCGCGTCGTCGCGGGCATCAGCCGCCAGGCGCTGTAGATCGCGGACACCGCCACCGCGAGCGCTACCAGGAGCCACTGCAGCACCGCGCTCACGCGCCACCGCCGCCGAGTGCCAGCGCCACGCGGTAGGTGAGGAAGGCGCCGAGGTAGGCGAGCGCGAACAGGTAGGCGGCCATGTAGAGCGGGTAGCGCCAGGAGTTGGTCTCGCGGCGCACCACCACCAGCGTCGACAGGCACTGCGGCGCGAATACGTACCAGGCGATGAGCGAGAGGCCCGTGGCCACCGACCAGCTCTGCGCGATCACCGGGCTCAGCGCGCCGGCGACGTCCGCGCCGCCGCTGCCGGACATGGCGTACACGGTGCCGAGCGCACTCACGGCGACCTCGCGCGCCGCCAGTCCCGGCACCAGCGCGATCGAGATCTGCCAGTTGAAGCCGAGCGGCGCGAACAGCACTCCGAGCGCGTGCCCGAGCATCCCGGCGATGCTGTACTGGATCGCGGGCCCCGTGGCCCCCGGCGGCGGCGGCGGGAAGCTCGCGAGGAACCACAGCACCACCATGAGGGTGAGGATGACGGTGCCGACGCGCGTGAGGAAGATCTTGGCCCGCTCCCACAGCCCGATGAGGAGGTTGCGCAGGTGCGGCAGGCGGTACTCGGGCAGCTCGAGCAGGAGCGGCCGCGGCTCGCCGCGCGCGAACAGCCGCTGCATGAAGAAGGCCACGGCGAGCGCGCTTACGACGCCGGCGACGTAGAGCGCGAACAGCACCAGTCCCCGCAGGTTGAGGAAGCCGATGCTGCGCGCGGGGATGAAGGCGCCGATCAGAAGTGCGTAGACCGGCAGCCGCGCCGAGCAGGTCATGAGCGGCGCGATCATGATGGTCGCGAGGCGGTCACCGCGCGAGGGAATGGTGCGCGTCGCCATGATGCCGGGGATCGCGCAGGCGAAGGAGGACAGCAGCGGAATGAACGCGCGCCCGGAGAGCCCGACGCGTCCCATGAGCCGATCGAGCATGAACGCCGCGCGCGGCAGGTAGCCGGAGTCTTCCAGCGCGAGGATGAACGCGAACAGGATCAGGATCTGCGGCAGGAACACGAGCACGCTGCCGGTGCCGGCGATCACGCCATCGAGCAAGAGGCCGCGCAGCGGGCCCTCGGGCAGGTGCGCGGCGAGGGTGGCGCTCAGCCATTGCACGCCCTGGTTGATCCAGTTCTGCGGCGCCTTGGCCCAGCTGAACACCGCCTGGAACATGAGGAACAGCACCACGGCGAGCAGTGCCGGGCCGGCGATCGGGTGCAGCACCACCTGGTCGAGCCGGGCGAGCGCGGCGACGCGCGAGGGGACCTTGTAGCCGGCCGCCGCGAGCAGCGCACGCACCTCGCGCTGCGTCGCTTCGATGTCGGCGGCGCTCGCTGCGGGCGGCGCCTCGAGCCGCAGGTGCGCGCGTGTGCGCGCCTCCTCGCTGAAGCGGTAGGTCTCGATCGCCTCCACCAGCGCGCGCTCGCCCCCGGCGCGCACCGCGACCGTCGGCACCACCGGCACGCCGAGGGCGCGCTCGAGCGCGGCGCGGTCGAGCTGGTAGCCGCGCTGCTCGGCGACGTCCGACATGTTGAGGGCCACGATCATCGGGCGGCCGAGGCGCTTCAGCTCCAGCACCAGGCGCAGGTTCAGTCGCAGGTTGGTCGCATCGACCACGCACACCAGCAGGTCCGGTGCCGGCTCGGCGGCATGGCGCCCGAGCACCACGTCGCGCGCGATCGCCTCATCCAGGGTCGCCGGCTCGAGGCTGTAGGCCCCGGGCAGATCGAGGATGCGGAAGCTGCGGCCACTGGCAGGTCCGACGAGCCGGCCTTCCTTGCGCTCGACCGTGACCCCGGGGTAGTTGGCGACTTTCTGGCGGCTGCCGGTGAGGCGGTTGAAGAGCGCGGTCTTACCGCAGTTGGGTACGCCGATGAGGGAGACGGAGAGTTGCGGCGCGGCCCGTGCCGCGGCCGCGGGGGCGTTCATGGCCCGGCTGCGGCGCGCGACAGCTCCACCCAGACGCTCTGAGCCTCGCTGCGACGGAGCGCAAGCGTGGTCTGTCCGACGCGCACCACGAACGGGTCGCGCCCGGGTCGTGCCTCGGCGAGGATCTCGACCCACTCGCCGCTGACGAAGCCGAACTCAAGCAGACGGCGCTCGAGCGGCGAGAGCGCGGCGCTCGCGCTGCCTACGCCGACGATACGGCCCGAGGTGCCCGGCGGCAGGGCCGCGAGGCTCACGAAGCCCGGCTCGAGGGACAGCCCGGAAGGGGAGGCGACCGCATCCATGAAAGCGAGTATGGATGAGAACGGTTCGCATTTGCAATGGGACTGGTACGTACATGATTCCGCCCCGCAGACCTGCCGGTCCGCGGCAGGCCTAATCCCATAAAATCAACAGGTTGCCTACTTACCAGCCCGCGCCGCAACCGCGCTCCGCGGTGCCCCTTCGGCCTGCCCGCGCACCCCGCGCGGCTCAAGCAGCGGGGCGAGGTATTTCCCGGTCCAGGAGGCGGGATTGGCCGCGATCTCCTCGGGCGTGCCGGTGCCGATGATGCGACCACCGCCTTCCCCGCCCTCGGGGCCTAAGTCGATCACCCAGTCGGCGGTCTTGATGACATCGAGGTTGTGCTCGATCACCACCACCGTGTTGCCCTCATCCCGCAGCCGGTGCAGCACGTGCAGCAGCTGCTCGACGTCGTGGAAGTGCAGCCCGGTGGTCGGCTCATCGAGGATATAGAGCGTACGGCCGGTCGCGCGCTTGGCGAGCTCGCGCGAGAGCTTCACGCGCTGTGCCTCACCGCCGGACAGCGTGGTGGCATTCTGCCCGAGCTTCAGGTAGGAGAGCCCGACATCCGTCAGGGTCTGCAGCTTGCCGGCCACCGCCGGGACGTTCTGGAAGAAGCGCGCCGCTTCCTCGACCGTCATCTCGAGCACCTCGTGCACGTTCTTGCCGCGGTAACGGATCTCGAGCGTCTCGCGGTTGTAGCGCTGCCCCTTGCACACGTCGCACGGCACGTACACGTCCGGCAGGAAGTGCATCTCGACACGGATCACGCCATCGCCCTGGCACGCCTCGCAGCGGCCGCCCTTGACGTTGAAGCTGAAGCGCCCGGCGTCGTAGCCGCGCGCGCGCGCCTCGGGCACCGCGGCGAACAGCTCGCGCAGCGGCGCGAAGAGCCCGGTATAGGTGGCGGGATTGGAGCGCGGCGTGCGCCCGATCGGGCTCTGGTCGATGTCGATGATGCGGTCGATCTGCTCGAGCCCGTCGATGTGCTCCACCGGCGCCGCCTCGAGGCGCGTGCCGTTGAGTCGCGCCGCGGCGTGCGCGAACAGCGTGTCGACCACCAGCGTCGACTTGCCCGAGCCGGAGACGCCGGTGACACAGGTGAGGAGCCCGAGCGGGATGCGCGCAGTCAGGTTCTTGAGGTTGTTGCCGCGCGCGCCGGTGATGACGATCTCGCGCGCCGGGTCGGCGCGCATGCGCAGGCCGGGCACCGCGATGCGGCGGCGGCCGGAGAGGTAGGCGCCGGTGATGGAGGCGGGGCTCGCCTCGATGTCCGCCGGCGTCCCCTGTGCCACGAGGTGCCCGCCGTGGGCGCCGGCGCCGGGACCCAGGTCCACCACGTGATCCGCGGCGCGGATCGCCTCCTCGTCGTGCTCGACGACGATCACGGTGTTGCCGAGATCGCGCAGCTGCATGAGGGTCGCGAGCAGGCGCTGGTTGTCCCTTTGGTGCAGCCCGATCGAGGGCTCATCGAGGATGTACATGACGCCGGTGAGGCCCGAGCCCACCTGGCTCGCGAGGCGGATGCGCTGCGACTCCCCGCCCGAGAGCGTCTCCGCCGAGCGATCGAGCGTGAGGTAATCGAGGCCGACGTCCGAGAGGAAGCGCAGCCGCTCGATGACGCCCTTGACGATCTTGCCGGCGACCTCGCCGCGCCAGCCGGCGATGGCGAGCGAGCTCAGGAACTCGAGCGCGCGGCCGACCGTCAGGTGCGCGAGCTCAGGCAGGCTCTTGCCCGCGACGAACACGAAGCGCGCGGCGCGATTCAGGCGCGTGCCCTGGCACTCGGGGCAGGGGCGCACGCCGAGGTAGCGGCTGAGCTCCTCGCGCACCATCGGCGACTCGGTCTCGCGGTAGCGGCGGGTAAGGTTCGGCAGGATTCCCTCGAAGGGATGGCGCTTGCGGGTGCGCCGGCCGGCCTCGCCGCGGTAGCTGAACTCGATCGCCTCGGTGCCGCTGCCGTTCAGCAGCACGTGCTGCACGTGCGGCGGCAGATCGGTCCAGGGCGTCTCGATGTCGAAGCCGTAGTGCCTGGCGAGCGACTGGATCATCTGGAAGTAGTGCTCGTTGCGGCGGTCCCAGCCGCGCACCGCGCCACCGGCGAGGGAGAGGTGCGGGTGCACCACCACGCGCTGCGGGTCGAAGAACTCCTGTACCCCGAGTCCGTCGCAGCTCGGGCAGGCGCCGGAGGGGTTGTTGAACGAGAACAGCTTCGGCTCGAGCGGCGGCACGCTGTAGCCGCATACCGGGCAGGCGTGGCGGCTGGAGAAGATGAGCTCCTCGCGGCCCGGCTCATCAAGGAAGGCGAGGCGCGCGATGCCGCCGGAGAGGCGCAGCGCGGTCTCGAAGGACTCGGCGAGGCGCTGCTGCACATCCGCGCGCACCCGCAGCCTGTCGACGACCGCCTCGATGGTGTGCTTCTTCTTGGCGTCGAGCTCGGGCACGGCGTCGAGCTCGTAGATGCGCCCGTCGATGCGCACGCGCACGAAACCCTGCGCGGCGAGATCGCCGATGAGCTCGCGGTGCTCGCCCTTGCGCTCACTCAGCACCGGGGCGAGCAGCACCGCCGCCGTGCCCTCGGGGAGCTTCAGCACCTGGTCGACCATCTGGCTCACGGTCTGCGCGGTGAGGTCGATGCCGTGGTCGGGGCAGCGCGGGATGCCGGCGCGCGCATAGAGCAGGCGCAGGTAATCGTAGACCTCGGTGACCGTGCCAACGGTGGAGCGCGGGTTGTGCGAGCTCGCCTTCTGCTCGATCGCGATCGCAGGCGAGAGGCCCTCGATGGCATCGACGTCCGGCTTGTCCATCGTGGCGAGGAACTGCCGCGCATAGGCGGAGAGGGACTCGACATAGCGGCGCTGGCCTTCCGCGTAGAGCGTGTCGAAGGTGAGCGAGGACTTGCCCGAGCCGGACAGACCCGTGACCACGATCAGCCGCTCGCGCGGCAGCTCGAGGGACAGATTCTTCAGGTTGTGGGTGCGCGCGCCGCGCACTCGGATCGTCTGCATGGAACTCCCGATGGTACGCGCGGGGGCCGGTCGGACCCATACCGCTCCGGGCGCGAGACTCCTACATGGGGGCGAGGACAAGAGGGCCGGGCGCGCACCCTTGACAGTCGTAGAATGTATCGTAAGATATATCTGTCAATAGTATGGAGTCGATTCAAATGCATCGTCACTTCGGCCGTCACGGCCGTTTCTACGCACGCTTCCAGGGTGGGGGCTGCGATCCGGAATCTCTCGATCCCGCCCTTAAGGCCGGCCACCGCCACGGGGGGCGCGGTTTCGGGCGCTTCGGCTTCGGGGGCGGCTTCGGCATGGGTCCGGAGTCCTTCCGCGGCCGCAAGATGGGCGCCGTGGACCTGCGCCTGGTCCTGCTCACCCTGCTCGCCGAGCGACCGAGCTACGGCTATGAGCTGATCAAGGCGCTCGAGGACCGCTCCGGCGGCTTCTACAGCCCCTCGCCGGGCATGGTCTACCCCGCGCTCACCTGGCTCGAGGAAGTCGGCTACGCGAGCGTCACCGCCGAGGGCTCGAAGAAGCTCTACGCCATCACCGACAGCGGGCGCGAGTACCTGAAGGAGCACCAGGGGGCAGCGGATGCCATCCTGAGCCAGCTCGAGCACATCGCGCGCCGGCTCGGCCGCATCCGCGAGGCCTTCTCGGGCTTCGAGGAAGAGGAGGGCGAGGGCTCGCAGGAGGTGCGCGCCGCGCGCCACGAGCTCAAGCAGGCACTGAAGTCGCGCCGCGGCGCGAGCGCGGAGGAGCGCGCGCAAGTCGCCGCGATCCTGCGCGAGGCCGCCGCAAAGATCCGCGGCAAGGGCTGAAGAGCTCGGGGGCGGCGCGCCCCGCGGTGCGCCGCCGCATCCGCGCCTCACGTTGCGCCTGCGGGCGGGCGCGAGTTAACTTCGCCGCAGGTCGCGTTTAACAAGCCTGCAAAGGGCGAAGCATGCCTGATATCCGCTCCGGTCGCCGCGGCGGCCTCCCAAGCTGCTGCTGCGCCCTGCTGCTCTCAGCTTGCGCCCTGTCCTCGACCGCCTACGCGGCCGATACGACCGCGGACGCCGGCGGGGACGCCTCCGCCGGCTCCGGCTACAACCTCCAGGAAGTTCTGGTCACCGCGCGGCGGCGCGACGAGAAGCTCCTCGAGGTGCCGCTCGCCGAGACCGTGAAGTCGGGGGTCGAGCTCGAGCAGCAGTCCGCGGTGCTGTTCGAGGATGCCGTGCAGGGCGTGCCCAACACGCTCGCCTTCAGGTCGGCGCGCTCGGTGTCGGCGCTCGAGATCACGATCCGCGGCCAGACGGCCATTCCCTCTTCCATCGTCTACGACCCGGCGGTCGGGCTCTACATCGACGGCGTCTACGTCGCCAACGGCCAGGCGGCCATGGGGACGCTGCTCGACATCGACAACGTCGAGATCGTGCGCGGCACGCAGGGCACGCTCTTCGGCCGCAACAACACCGGCGGCTCGATCTCGATCCACAGCCACCGCCCGGACCTCGGCAGCTTCGAGGGCGAGGCGGCGCTCGCCGGCGGCAACGACGGGCTGTTCCAGGCGCGCACCATCGTCAACGTGCCGCTCGGCAACACGCTCGCGCTGCGCTTCGCCTACCAGGGCGACCAGCACGAGGGCTGGGGCAGCAGCGACGTCACCGGCCAGGACAATCTCATGGACCAGCACCGCTACCAGCTGCGCGCGGGGCTCCTGTTCAAGCCGGGCGAGGCCTTCGACGCCTACCTCACCTACGAGCGCTTCCGCGCCAACGAGGCGGGCGCGCTGCTGCACCCGCTGCCCGGCACGCTCGCCGCCATGCTGCCCGGGGACACGGTGCCGGAGGACTTCTACCAGACCGACGCCGGCAAGCTGCTGTCGGACTTCGCGGTCACGGATGCCTTCGCGCTGACCTTGAATGAGCGCTTCAGCGAGGCGCTGCAGGCGAAGCTCATCGCCGGCTACCGCGAGCTGCACGCCGACAACGACTATGACGCGGACGCCCACGCGGCCTCGATCGCGGACGTGACGCTCAACAACACCTCCTTCCAAAGGAGCGTCGAGCTGCAGCTCACGGGCAAGGCGGCAGCTCTCGACTGGGTCGGCGGGGTCTACTGGTTCCACGACCACGGCAGTGCCGACTCGGTGCTGGCTCCGGGGCTGTCATCGCCGCTGCCGACCTATGACGACAACGCCGTGGACAACCGCTCCAAGGCCGCCTACCTGCACGGCGACTACCGCCTCGCCGAGCGCTGGCACGTGGCCGCCGGCGCGCGCTACACCGAGGATGAGCGCGACCTCAACGACAACGCTTTCGTCGATACCTCGCCGGCACCGCCGGGGCCGATCTGCACCATCGTCGATGAGACCGCCGCGTTCCCCAGCTTCGGGCCCTGCCCGCTCATCTACCGCTCGGTGCGCTACCACTACTGGTCCTGGGAAGCCAGTACCGACTATCACTTCAGCGAGGATGTGATGGTCTACCTGCGCTCGGGCCGGGCGCAGCGCTCCGGCGGCTGGAACATCCCGCTCAACACCCTGCAGGACCAGCCGTTCAAGCCCGAGCAGCTCACAGACGTCGAGCTCGGGGTGAAGGCCAACGAGCTCGGCGGGCGCCTCACCCTCACCGCGGATGCGTTCACGGGCAACTACGACGACATGCAGCGGCTGCTGGCGAAGCTGATCGGCAACACGCCGACCACGCTCGTCATCAACGCCGGCAAGGCGCGGGTGAGTGGCATCGAGACCGAGGCGGCGCTCGTGGTGGCGCGGCCGCTGCTGCTGCAGGGCTCCTTCGGCTGGACGGACGCGCGCTATCAGCAGTTCACCGATACCGAGGGGAACGACGCGAGCCACAACGAGTTCTACATGACGCCCAAGTACACCGCGGCGCTCTCGGGCATCTACACCATGCCGCTCTCCATCGGCAGCGTGCACCTGCGCGCCGACTACGCCTGGCACAGCGCGCTGCAGTTCAACGTGCTCAACGACTTCAATCACCAGGGCTCGGTGGGGCTGCTCAACGGGCGCGCGACGCTCGCCTCGGCGAACGGCAACCTCGAGGCCTCGCTGTTTGGCACCAACCTCACCGACAAGCGCTACGCCTACACCGGCGGCACCATCGTCAACCCGGGGGGACTGCCGGTCGCGAGCTGGCAGGCGGCCGCCGACCGGCGCCTGTACGGCCTCGAGGTCGCGTACCACTTCCAGCAGAAGCTGTGACGGGCCCGCATGAGCCCCGCCTGGCGCGCGCTCGCGGCGGCCCTCGCGCTCGCCGCGCTCCCGGCGGCCGGCTCGCAAGAGGGCCTCGCACGCTGGTTCGATCCGACGACCGCGCCCTTCATCCCGGTGCCCGAGATCGATCTCGACCCCAACGCCGGCACCACGGTCGGCCTCATCCCCACCTGGCTGCAGACTGACTCGCAGGGACAGATCCGGCGCATCTGGGCGCCGGATGTCATCTACAACCCCTATTTCGGCTGGGGCGCGCGGGCGCGGGTGTTCGATTTCGGCTCGGCCGATACCCAGTGGTCGGTGGTCGGGGGTGCGAAGGAGCGTGTCGAGAGCGAGTTCGACGCGCAGTACATCTCCGGGCGCGAGCGCGCCACGCCGCTCAGCTACTCGCTGCAGCTCCTCTACGACCGCAGCGGCACCGCGCGCTTCTACGGCGTCGGCAATGAGACCCACTCCTACGATGAGACGGTGTACACCGACCAGCAGCAGTACTTCGGCGCGCAGGCCGGCTGGAACCTCAGCCACGCCTGGCAGCTCGCCTGGTACCTGAGCCCGCGCGAGGTCACGATCACCGGCGGCCAACTGGACGGCATACCCTCGACCGACGAGCGCTTCCCGCATCTGCCGGGACTCGGTACGACGCGTGAGTTCCTGAACCGGCTGCTCGTCACCTACGACACCCGCGACGATCCGACCATCCCGAGGCGCGGCGGTGAGCTCGTGCTCTACGGGGCGCTCGCCAGCCGCTGCTACTGCCTGAACGACTCGCTCTACAGCGAGACCGGCGGCGATGCGCGCTTCTTCTGGTCGCCGGATGAGGTGTTCACCTGGGCGTTCCATGGCGCGCTGCGCTACCTGCCGAGCGTGCACCAGCTGCCCTTCTGGGCGCTCTCGACGCTCGGGGGCGATGCGAACGCGCTCGGTGGCGCGCAGCTGCTGCGCGGCTTCGGTGCCGGGCGCTTCAGCGACCGCAACGCCTTCTCGGCGAGCGTGGAGATGCGCGCCCGCGTGGCGGACTTCGACGCCGTCTCGACGCACATCCAGCTGCAGCTGACGCCTTTCATAGACACCGGCAGCGTCTTTCACGGCAACGGCGACGCGCCGCTTGCGCACCTGCACAACGCCATCGGGGTGGGCATCCGCGCGCTCGCCCGCCCCTTCGTCGTCGGCTACCTGGACGTCGGCAAGGGGAGCGAGGGGGTCGTGGCGTTCTCGGGAATCAACTACCCGTTCTGAAGCGTGGCCGCGCCTGCGATTCCTGGGCGTTCGCGGACCCAAATGCGGTTCGCGCGCTCGGCTGCGCTCCACTAGAATGCGCTCCACACAGGCGCGGCGGCCGTCCCCTCCCGGGTCGCGACCGCCGCCCCACCATCCCCCGAAGGACGTTCACCATGGCGCGCGGCATCAACAAGGTCATTCTCATCGGCAACCTGGGCGCGGACCCGGAAACGCGCGCGATGCCCTCCGGCTCCTCGGTGGCGAACCTGCGCGTGGCCACGAGCGAGAGCTGGCGCGACAAGCAGACCGGCGAGCAGCAGGAGCGCACCGAGTGGCACCGCGTGGCCCTCTTCGGGCGCCTGGCCGAGATCGCCGCCGAGTACCTGCGCAAGGGCTCGCAGGTGTACATCGAGGGGAGCCTGCGCACCCGCAAATGGACCGACAAGCAGGGCAACGAGCGCTACTCGACCGAGATCATCGGCAACGAGCTGCAGATGCTCGGTGGCCGTGGTGGCGGCGCAGGCGGTGGCGGCGGGGCGACCTCGCAGACGGGCAGCTCGCCGGCCTTCGCCGAGGAATCCGGCGGCGGTGGCGGGAGCTCGGGCTCGCGGGGCGAGGACTTCGACGACGACATTCCCTTTTAGGAATGACCGCCACCCCGGGGGCCTGTCGTAAGTGACTGAGCTGGCACGATTTTTTTGACTTCCGGCGCCGCGGTCGTGCGGCCCGCGCCAAAGCCCGTAAAATTCGCGGTCCACCATGCCGCGCCACTATTTCATCAAGACCTTCGGCTGCCAGATGAACGAGTACGACTCCGCGCGCATGGCGGACGTGCTCGGCGCGGCCGAGGGACTCACGGCGACCGATGACCCGGCCAAGGCCGACCTCCTCATCATGAACACCTGCTCGGTGCGCGAGAAGGCCCAGGAGAAGGTGTTCTCGCTCCTGGGCGAGTGGCGGCGCCTGAAGGCGGCGCGCCCCGAGGTCATCATCGGCGTCGGTGGCTGTGTCGCGAGCCAGGAAGGCGACTCGATCACCGCGCGCGCCCCCTTCGTCGACCTGGTGTTCGGCCCGCAGACGCTGCACCGCCTGCCGCAGATGCTCGGCGAGCTGCGCCGCGGTGGCCGCGCGGTCATCGACGTGAGCTTCCCGGAGATCGAGAAGTTCGATCACCTGCCCGCGCCGCGCGCCGAGGGCGCGCGCGCCTTCGTCTCGGTGATGGAGGGCTGCAGCAAGTACTGCAGCTTCTGCATCGTGCCCTACACCCGCGGCGAGGAAGTCAGCCGCGGCTTCGACTCGGTGCTCGCGGAAGTGCGCGCGCTCGCCGCGCAGGGCGTGGCCGAGGTCACGCTCCTCGGGCAGAACGTCAATGCCTACCGCGGCGCGATGGCCGACGGGGCGCGGGTGGATCTTGCGACCCTCATCCACCACGTCGCGCGCGTGCCGGGCATCGAGCGCATCCGCTTCACCACCTCGCATCCGCTCGAGTTCGATGCCAGCCTGATCGAGGCCTTCGCCAGCGTGGAGAAGCTCGCGAGCCACCTGCACCTTGCGGTGCAGTCCGGCTCGGACCGCGTGCTCGCGCTCATGAAGCGCGGCTACACGGCGCTCGAGTTCAAGGACAAAGTGCGCCGCCTGCGCGCGGTGCGGCCCGACATCTGCATCTCCACGGACTTCATCGTCGGCTTCCCCGGTGAGACCGAGCGCGACTTCGAGGCGACGCTCGCACTCACCCGCGAGGTGGGGTTCGACCAGTCGTTCAGCTTCCTCTACAGCCGCCGCCCCGGTACGCCCGCGGCATCGCTCCCGGATGAGGTTGCCGATGAGGTCAAGCAGCAGCGCCTCGCGCGGCTGCAGGCGCAGCTGGATGAGCAGGCGCATGCCATCAGCGAGGCCATGGTCGGCAGCACGCAGCGCGTGCTCATCGAGCGCGCCGCCAAGAAGGACGCGCGCGAGCTCGCCGGCCGTACCGCCAACAACCGCTGGGTCAATTTCCCCGGGCCGCCGGAGCTCATCGGGCGCTTCGTCGACGTCACGGTCACCCAGGCCCTCGCGCATAGCCTGCGCGGGCGGCTCCTCGGCGCAGCTGCGGCCGAGCCCGCGCGCGCCGTGGCGGCCCGCTGATGGCCGTGCCCGCCGCCTCACCGCACCAGCGGGAATTCGACCTGGTCCCGGCGGACAACACCCGCCTGGCGAGCCTGTGCGGCCCGCTGGATGAGAACCTGCGGCTCATCGAGTCGCGCCTCGACGTGCGCATCGGCCGCCGCGGCGAGACCTTCCGCGTCAGCGGCGAGCTGGCCGGCACCGCCGAGGACGTGCTGCGCGAGCTGTACGCGAGCACCGGCCGCGAGGAAGTGACGCCCGAGCGCGTGCATCTCGCGCTGCGCGAGCACCAGGCGGGCGAGGCCGTGCCGGCGGAGGAGAGCGAGGGCACCGGGGTGCGCGTGCCGCGTGGCGGCATCCGCGCGCGCGGCGTCCACCAGCGCGACTACCTGCAGCACATCCGCAGCCGCGACCTCACCTTCGGCGTGGGTCCGGCCGGCACCGGCAAGACGTATCTGGCGGTCGCCTGCGCGGTCGAGGCGCTGCAGGCGGACCGCGTGCGGCGCCTGGTGCTGGTGCGCCCGGCGGTGGAGGCGGGCGAGCGGCTCGGCTTCCTGCCCGGGGACCTGACGCAGAAGGTCGACCCGTACCTGAGGCCGATGTACGACGCGCTCTACGAGATGATGGGATTCGACCGCGTGGCGCGCTTCATCGAGCGCAACGTCATCGAGGTGGCGCCGCTCGCCTTCATGCGCGGCCGCAGCCTCAATGATGCCTTCATCATCCTCGATGAGGCGCAGAACACCACGGTCGAGCAGATGAAGATGTTCCTCACCCGCATCGGCTTCGGCTCCAAGGCCGTGGTGACCGGGGACATCACCCAGACGGACCTGCCGGCGGGCCGGCAGTCGGGCCTGAGCCACGTCATCGAGGTGCTGCGTCAGGTCGAGGGCGTGGCCTTCACTTTCTTCGACGCCCAGGACGTGGTGCGCCACCCCCTGGTGCAGCGCATCGTGCAGGCCTACGAGTCGCGGGGCGGCTCGTGAGGCGCCGCCGCCGGGGCCGCGCGCCGCTCGCACTCACCCTGCGCCGCCGGGTGCGCGCCTGGGCGCCGAGCCGCCGCGAGCTCACGCGCTGGGCCCAGGGAGCGCTCGGCTCGCGTGCCGCGGGCCGCGAGCTCGGCGTGTGCGTCGTCGGCGCCCCGGAGAGTGCGCGCCTGAACGCCCGTTACCGCGGGCGCGACTGCCCGACCAACGTCCTGTCCTTCGCCCCGCCGCCGCCGCCTGCGGGTGCGCCGGCGGGCGAGCTCGGCGAGCTCGTGATCTGCGCCCGCGTACTGCGCGCGGAGGCGCGCGCGCAGTCCAAGCCCCTGCGCGCGCACTGGGCGCACCTGGTGGTGCACGGCGCGCTGCACCTGATCGGCTACGATCACGAGCGCCCGCGCGAGGCGCGCCGCATGGAGCGCCGCGAGGTGCGCGTGCTGCGCCGCCTGGGATTCGCGAACCCCTACCGCGAGCGTTGAGAAGCCCGCAGACCGCATGGCCAAAGACACCAACACCACCGGCCGCTGGCTGCTGAAGCGCCTCACCCAGGGGCTCGCGGCCGAGCCCCAGGACCGCGCGGAGCTGCTCGCCGTGCTGCGCGAGGCGAGCAGCCGCGGCCTGATCGACAGCGACGCGCTCACCATGCTCGAGGGCGTGCTCGAGGTGGGCGACCTGCAGGTGCGCGACATCATGGTGCCACGCGCGCAGATGGTGTTCGTGCGCCGCTCGGACCCGGTGGCGCGCATCCTGCCGGTGGTGGTCGAGTCGGGCCACTCGCGCGTGCCGGTGATGGACGAGGACCGCGACGACATCGTCGGGATCCTGCTCGCCAAGGACCTGCTGCGCCTCACCACCGCGCCTTCGCGCGAGCGCTTCGACATCCGCGAGTACATGCGCCCGGCGGTGTTCGTGCCCGAGTCCAAGCGCCTCAACGTGCTGCTCAAGGAGTTCCGGCGCAACCGCAACCACATGGCGATCGTGGTCGATGAGTACGGCGGGGTGGCGGGGCTGTGCACCATCGAGGACGTGATCGAGCAGATCGTCGGTGACATCGACGATGAGTTCGACGTCGAGGACGACCAGAACATCCGCCGCGACGCCGAGCGGCACTTCACGGTGCGCGGCGTGACGCGCATCGAGGAGTTCAACGAGTACTTCGGCGCCCACCTCTCCGAGGGCGAGGGCGTCGACACCGTCGCCGGCCTCATCATGAAGCAGCTCGGCCGCCTGCCGCGGCGCGGGGAGAGCACCCAGCTCGGTGGCTTCGAGTTCCGCGTGCTGCGCGCCGACCGCCGCCGCGTCGATGCGCTGCGGGTGGTCGCACCGCGCGACGTACTGCCGCCCCCGGAAGACTCCGTCGCCGGCGGCGGCAGCTGAGCTCAGGCATGGACAGCTCCAGAGACACCGCCGGGGCGGCCCCGGCGGCCACGGACCGCGCGCCTGCCCTCGGGCGCCCGGCCGTGCGCCTCGGCATCGCGGTGCTGGCGGGAGCGGCGCTCGCCGCGGCGTTCGCGCCGCTGAACCTCTGGCCGCTCGGGGTGCTCTGTCCGGCCCTGCTCATGTGGTTGTGGCGGGACGCCACGCCCCGCGAGGCGGCGCGGCTCGGCTTCGCTTTCACCACCGCCACCTTCATCGCCGGCACCTACTGGCTGTACTTCAGCGTGCACGTCCTCGGGCAGGCGCCGATCTGGCTCGCCGTGTTCCTGATGCTGGCGCTCGCGGCGATCATGGGCCTCTACCAGGCGGCCCTCGGCTACGCCGCGGCGCGCTGGCTGCCGAGTGGCATCTGGCAGCGTGAGCTGCTCGTGCTGCCGGCGGCCTGGCTCCTGGTCGAGTGGTGGCGCGGCTGGTTCCTCTCGGGCTTCTCGTGGCTCTCGCTCGGCTACTCGCAGAGCGACAGCCCGCTCGCGGGCTTCGCGCCCGTGCTCGGGGTATACGGCATGAGCCTGCTGCTGCTCATCTCCGCCGGGGCGCTGCTGCAGCTGCCACGCGGCGGCAGGCGCGCACGCGCTGCGGCGCTCGCCGTCCTGGTGGCGATCTGGGGCGCGGGGGCGGCGCTGCACGGACACTCCTGGACCCGCCCGGCAGGCGAGCCGGTGTCGGTCGCGGTGGTGCAGGGGGCCATCCCCCAGGATGAGAAGTGGCTCATCAGCAACCGCGAGACGACGCTCACCCGCTACCAGTCCCTCACCGAGCGGGTGCTCGGCACGCGCCTGATCGTGTGGCCCGAGTCAGCGCCGGCTGATCTGGCCAACGATCTCGTGCCCTACCTCGAGAACCTCTACGGCGAGGCGCGCGCCCACGGCTCCTCGCTGGTGATGGGAATCCTGAAGGCGGAAGGGCAGGAGCCGGACATCCGCTACTACAACGCGGTGCTGTCGCTCGATGAGACGGTGGGCTGGTACTACAAGAGCCACCTCGTGCCCTTCGCCGAGTTCTTCCCGGTGCCGCACTTCGTGCGCAGCTGGCTGCGCCTCATGAGCCTGCCGTACTCGGACTTCACGCACGGCGCGCGCGTGCAGGCGCCGCTTGCGGCCGCGCACCTGAAGCTCGGCAGCACGATATGTTACGAGGACGCCTACGGCAGCTCGATGCTGGCGGTGCTGCCGGAGGCGGACGCGCTGGTCAACGTGACCAACGACGCCTGGTTCGGGCACTCGAGCGCCCGCCACCAGCATCTGCAGATCTCGCGCCTCCGCGCCATGGAGGCCGGCCGCTACATGGTGCGCGCGGCCAATGACGGCATCTCGGCGATCATCGGCCCGCACGGCGAAGTAATCGCCCGCGCTGCGGAATTCGTGCCGGTCACCCTCACCTCGAGCATCGTGCCGATGGCCGGGCTCACCCCCTACGCGCGCATCGGCAACTACCTCGTGGTGAGCCTCGCCGCGGCGGCGCTGGCGTACGGGCTGTGGCTGCGGAATGATAGGCGCAGGCGCCCCCGGGCGGCCCCCGCCGCGCCCGACTCCCCCCTTTAGGAAGTGTTGCATGCAGTCCAAGTGCCCCCCTCTCACCCCGCCGCTGAAGCGCCTCGGCGCCGTCCTCGGCATCGCGGTTGCGCTCGCGGCCTGCTCGCGCGACCTGCCGGCGCAGGCTGCACACCAGGAGGGCGCGGTGGCGAGCGCCGCCCCGGACAGCCCGCAGGCCGCGCCGGCCGCCGCCGACGCGCCGGTGGTGCGGGCGCTGCCGGACTTCTCGCAGCTGGTCGACCGCTATGGACCGGCGGTGGTGAACGTCGAGGTGCTGGAGAAGGCGCAGCCCCAGGAGGGCGTGCCCGGGCTCTCGCCGAACGATCCCTTCTACGACTTCTTCCGCCGCTTCGGCATCCCGGCCCCCGAGCAGGGACCGCGCGGTCCGGTGCGCGGCGCCGGCTCGGGCTTCATCGTCAGCCCCGACGGCTACATCCTCACCAACACCCACGTGGTGGCGAACGCGGAGGAGGTGACGGTGCGGCTGACGGACCGGCGCGAGTTCCCCGCCAAGGTGATCGGCGCCGACGAGCGCACCGATGTCGCCGTCATCAAGATCAGCGCCGGCAACCTGCCGATCGTCAAGCTCGGCGACCCGAGTCGCATCAAGCCCGGGCAGTGGGTGCTCGCCATCGGCTCGCCGTTCGGCTTCGAGAACAGCGCCACCGCCGGCATCATCAGCGCCACCTCGCGCTCCATCCCCGGCGAGAACTCGGTGCCCTTCATCCAGACCGACGTCGCGGTCAACCCCGGCAACTCCGGCGGGCCGCTGTTCAACATGGCCGGCGAGGTGATCGGCATCAACTCGCAGATCTTCTCGCGCACCGGCGGCTTCATGGGCGTCTCCTTCGCCATCCCCATCGACGTCGCGCGCAACGTCGAGGAGCAGCTGATCAAGACCGGCCGGGTGGTGCGCGGGCGCATCGGCGTCACCATCCAGGACGTGGACGCGCAGCTCGCCGAGTCCTTCGGGCTCGACCGCCCGCACGGCGCCCTCGTGTCCTCGGTCGACAAGGACGGTCCGGCGGCGCGCGCCGGCGTCAGCGCCGGGGACGTGATCCTCTCGGTCGGCGGGCACCCGATTGAGCGCTACGGCGAGCT
>Ga0335083_10002256_pt1 | contig 25615 bp, 22 predicted proteins | sample Lox_Sample_42_FD_206716 | JGI IMG/M metagenome (GOLD analysis project Ga0335083, IMG submission 206716) | Soil microbial communities from Loxahatchee National Wildlife Refuge, Florida, United States - Lox_Sample_4.2 | ecosystem: Environmental > Terrestrial > Soil > Wetlands | place: USA...
CCGGCGCCCCGACGTTCGGAATCGCGACGCTCGGCGCGGCGTGCGACGAAGAAGGCGCCTTCGCGTGTGGCGACGCGAGCACGACTCTCGTGCTTAGCTGCAGCGTCGGAACGTGGACGCTCGACAGCCGGTGCGACGACGACAAGCGTTGCAACCCTGCGGCGCCCGGCTGCGCCGCCCTCGACGCCGAGTGCTTGCAGGTAGCTCACGACGGACCGACGTGCGACGGCAGCGACGTCTTCGATTGCTCGCCCGGTCGCTACACCGAGCTCCATCTGTCGTGTCCGTTCGGCTGCGCGAACGGCGCGTGCGTGCCCGGCAGCGACGGTGCGCTCACGTTGCACACCGGGGTCGTCACGCCGCAGGCGCGCCGCTGGGACGGCCCGATCCCCGTGTGTTTCGCGCCGCCCGCGGCCGGCGCCACGGACACGACGGCACTCCGTGACGAGGTGCGCTCCGAGGTCGACGCCGCTTGGAGCCGGTACCTCAGCGTTCCCTTCGTCGGCTTCGGACCGTGCGAGGACGGTGCGACGGGTGTCGTCGTCTCGTTCCCGGCCGGCTGCGACGGTCACCTCGTGAACGACGTTGGCATCGGCACTTCCGGCGACTTCACCGTCGCGATCCCGCTCGAGATTTGCGCGAGTTACGTGCCGCCCGGCGCGGACCAGGCGGTGCCGACGGACGAGCCCCTCGCGCGTTTGCTCGCGCGCCATCAATTCGGCCACGTGCTCGGGCTCATCGACGGCGACGACTCGCGCAAGACCGTGATGGTGCGCGGCGTCGACCCCGCGCACGCCGGCGACATCGTGCCGACGCTGCTCGATTACGAGGCACTCGAGCACCCCGCCGACCCGCCCGACGTACCGACCTTCGAGTACCTCGGTAAGCCCGCGCTCTCGCTCGTCACGCCCGCCGGCGACTGTGTCGCGGCGCCGTCACTCGCCGCGGGAGCGAGCCTCGAGGTCGGCCCGTGCGGCTCGAACGCCGGCGCAAGCTGGTCGGCGCCGATGCTTCGCCTCGCGGCGTGGGCCTCCGCGCCCGAATCCTGCACCGACCAGCCGACGGCGGGTGCGGCGGTCACGCTGGAGCAGTGCGCCCCGGCGCGTTCCGCGAGCCAATTCTACATGCCGAGCGTGAAGTGGCGCAGTCCGACGGCCTGCGTCGCGGCCGAGTCGAGCGCGCCCGCCGCCGGCACCGGTCTCGTCATGAGCCCGTGCACCGACGCGGGTGACGCGACTCAGGCTTGGTATTTCGAGGTCCTCTCGACGGTGGCGGCGCCGACCGACGCGTCGCTCGGCGACCAAGCGCAGTTCGTCGCGCGCATTCACCTGGTGGCCGCCGACCTCTGCGTCACCCTCGCCAACGTGCCGAGCCGCGGACAGACGGAGCTCGAGCTCGACACCTGCTCGAGCGGCTCCGCATCCGACGACCCCGAGCTCTTCACACTCGAACGCGACTTTCCTTGGCCCGGCGCGAAGCAAACGGTCGGGACGATCGTCGCGCACGACGGCAGCTTCGTCGCTTGGCCGACCGACGGCGGCAACGTCGACTCCGACCAGGTCGCTGCGAACTCCGCCTGGTTTCTGAGCGGTCCCCTCGTCAACGACGACGGACTCGCCATGACGTTGCACGACGACGGCAGCGTCTCGGCCGAGGCGCTCACCGGCACGCCGGCCGCGTCTCAGCTCTTCGATTTTTATTTTTGAGTAGGATGACCTCGCGACTCGTCGGATGGTGCGTGCTCGGTGTCGCTTCGCTCAGCGGCTGTTCGAGCCTGTTCGGCATCGATCTGCCGCCGCTGCTTCACGGCGCCGAAGCTGGAGCAGGCGACGAGGCAAACGCCGCGGCCGGCGTCGCTGAAACGAGCGGCAGCGGGGACCAGGCGACCGCGGGCACGAGCGGGTCGGCGGAAAGCGGGACTGCCGGCGTGGCCAACGCGGGGCCCGTCGGCGGGCGGGGCGGTGACGGCGCCGGTCGTGGCGCGAGCGGCGGCCGTGGCGGAAGCGGCGGCCAATCGGGGCGAGCCGGCAGCTCGAGCGGCACGCGCGGCGGCGGCGGCAATGTCACGCACGGCGGTGCCGGGGGCGAGTCGCGCGGCGGGAGCGCCGGTCAAGGCATGGCGGGCTCGCCGTCGGGCGGCATCGTCCAGCCGGGTACGGCGTGCACGGTCGCGGGGGCGGTCGCCTGTTCCGCGGACACCGTGTCGGACACGACGGGTGTTTCGACGAGTTGGTTATTGTGCGAGCGCGGCACCTGGAAGGACGGGGGCGATTGTCCCGACGCAGAGGTTTGCGATCGCCGGAGCGGCTCGTGCGCTTCGTACTTTTCGCTCGAGTGTCAGGTCGGCAAACCGGGCACTCAGTACTGCGCCACGGCGGACAGCGGCGCGTCCGAGGTCGTCACGTGCGGGCTCGATCTCGTGAGCGCTGAAATCGACGAGTGCACGTTCGGCTGCCAAGCGGGCGTCGGCTGCGCTCCCCCGGTGGGCGATGAAGTCGTCATCGAGCCGGTGCCGCCGCCTTCGGGGCCCACGCGAGCGTATTGGCCCGGCGGCGCCGTTCCGGTGTGTGTCACGAACCCCGAACGCCCGGAGTGGGTATCGGTCGAGGACGAGATCGCCCGCACGTGGGGCCGCTTCGGTGGAATCGCGTTCACGGGGTGGGGCAACTGCGACGGCGGCGTCGTCGCGACGCTCCGTACCGACGTGTGCGAAAGCGAGCTCGGCTCGGTGGATCGCGTCGGCTATCCCGGGCCGACCGGCAGCGTGAACCTCTCGCTCTGCACGCTCTACGACGACGCGTCGGGCGCGGAGAGCACCACGAGCGACGCGCTCTTGCGTCTCGTCGCGCGCCACGAGTTCGGACACGTGCTCGGTTTCGCGGACGCCGCCGATCCGAACGCCTTGGGTGACGTCATGGCGCGGGGGATCCACACGAGCGAGCTCGACCAATACCCCTTCACCGCCGCCGACATCGGCATGCTGGTCGAAGCTTACGGGCGCAAGCCTGCCGGCGCCCTCGTCGACGAACGCGGCGATTGCCTCACCTTCACGAACGCCGCGCTCGGGTTCGGCCTCTGCGACGGCTCCGCGCCGCAAGCGTTCGAATTCACGGGCGGCGAGCTCGTTCACCCCGACACGGGCACGTGTCTTTCGAGCGCCCCGTCCGCGGCCGCGACCCTGGCGGCGTGCGTCACCGGCTCACCCGCGGCGGCGAATCAAGCCTGGCAACCGGCCGAAGTGGAGGTTCGCGGATTCGGCGGCTCGTGCCTGCAGACGCAGACGAGCGGCTCCACGCCCGCGCTCACCGTGGACGCCTGTCCCGCCTTCGGCACGGCGAACGCGCTCTGGGCCGTCGAGTCGGTCGACGCCGGCGCGCGCGTTCGCATTCGTCAGGCGGGGACGACCCAATGCGTGACGGCCGATCTCGTCGACCTCGGCTTGTCCGTCGACGATTGCGACAATTGTCCCGCCGTCGACGCCGCGTGCGACGTGGTCGACCGCTTCAGCGTGACGTCGGCGGGGCAAATCCGCAGCGGCTCCTATTGTTTCGCAGAGGACGCATTCGGTGAGCCGGGCGACTACGAGACACCGCATTTCGGACTGAGCCTCACACCTTGCACGCTCGCGTCGTCCATGTTGTGGAACCTGAGCGGTCGCATCGAGAGCACCGCGGGCGCGGCTCTCACCTGGTCGTCCGATTCCGCAGCTTCACCCCCGAGCTCCGCGCCGATTGGTTCCACGTCCGGTAGTCAGATTTTCGATTTCTACTTCAGCGACAGCACACCATGACGCGTATTTCGAGGCTTTTTGCCATATGCACGGTCGGAGTCGGTATTCTAGCCAACGCTTGCGGCGGCGGTGACTCGGAAGACTCGAGCTCGCCGAGTGGAGCCTCCGGACACGCCGGATCGAGCAGCGGGGTGAGTGGCGGTTCGAGCGTCGGGAGCAGCGGGCGCGGCGGCGCAGCAGGCACGACCGCTCACGGCGGCAGCGGCGGTGCGCTCGCCGGCGGCGGCTCGAGTGGAGCGACGCACGGCCCCGAGGGCGGCGCCGCGGGCGAAGCAGGGTCCGGTCCGGAGCCGTCGACCGGCGGCCGCGGCGGCGCCGCAGCGAAGGGAGGCGGCGGCGGCATGACCGAGACCGGCGGTCGCGGCGGCAATGCGGCGACAGGTGGCCACGGCGGCACGACGGTGAGCGCGAGCGGCTCATCGGGTTCGGGAGGAGAGCCCACGGGTGCGGGAGGCAAGGGCGTCGTCGTCGACGCCGGTGCGGCGGGTGAAGGAGGAGCGGGCGGAGCCGCGGGTGGCGGCAACGAAGGCGGCGCGCCAGGTTCTCCGGTGGACTGCTTGGAGATCGGCGTCTCCACCTGGAATGAGACGCCCCCAGGAGACCCGGTGCTCTTCTACTCGTATCTTTCGCCGAACGTCGGCTCGAGCGGGGAGGACGAAATCGGGCTCCTCGCCTACTCGAACGACGTAGGTATCGAGGACTTCAGTCAGGTGACGTCTTCCTCTTGCTTCGAGTGCCTGAATGTCGATATCCCCGATCCGACGAGCTCGATACTGAAGTTCGTCGCGACGAAAGGCACGCTCGACATCGCCGATTCGTCCGAGCCGCTCTCGGGTGTGATCGACGCGACGCTCACCGACATCACCTTGGTCGAAGCCGACAGTTTGAACCAGCCGATTCCCGGCGGCTATTGCCTCCACCTCGCGTCGGCGCACATTTCGCTCGACGGTCAGTGACGGTAAAGCGGAACCACGTCGGAGCGTGCCGCCGCGGGCTTCGACGACGGGGCCGCGACCGGCGCGGACGTCGTCACGGGCGGCGAAACGACGGCGCTCGAGCTAACGGGCGTCGTCGTGCGGGGGCGCGCGTGAACGGTGCGCTGCGGTGGCGCGTGGGGCGCCTCCGTCGCGGACACGGCAACGGACGCGCTCGGTGCCGGGTGCTCCGCGGTCGGCGCGGCTCGTGAGCTCGTGTCCTCGTGGTTCGCCGCCGACGGCTCGCTACTGACGGCCGGCTTCGCGCTCGGCGCGGCTTGCCGTGAGCTCGAATGGACCGCCCACGCAACGATCGTCGCGACGACGGCCGCGCCTCCGAGCACGCCCACCGCCGTGAGCGCCCGCCGAACGCTCGGCGCGGTCGAGGCGGCGCCGCCCGTCGCGTCCCCGGTGATCTGGCTGATCTCGAGGGTCGACGTGAGCGGAGAGAGCACCGGTTCCGCCTCCTCCTCGACGTTCGCCGCGATTTTTGCCACGTCGAGGCCGGCGAGCGAATCGACGATCGCGTGAGCGCGCGCCGGCGCGAACGGCATGAGCGCGCGCGCCAACTCGAGCATCGACGGATAACGCTCTTCGGGTTTGCGCCGGAGGCAGCGCATCACGACGGAAACGAGCTCCGCCGGCACGTCGGGACCGGCCGGCAGCGGCGTCGGCTCCGCGCCGATGATCTGGGAGTAGAGCGCCGGAACGGTCGGAGCACGAAATGGAAGCTCGCCGGAGAGCGCTTGATAGAGCACGACGCCGAGCGCCCACACGTCCGTGCGCAAGTCCACCGTTTCGGGGCGCGTGAGTTGCTCGGGTGAGGCGAAAGCGGGGGTGCCGACCGCGCCGCCGCCCGTGGTGACGACCGGCGTGTCGATCTCCGTCGCGCCCGTGAGCCACTTCGACACGCCGAAGTCGAGCACCTTCAGCGACTCGCGCCCGCCGAACGACTCCGCGACGAAGAGGTTCGAGGGCTTCACGTCGCGGTGCACGATCCCGAGCGAGTGCGCCTCACCGAGCGCTTCGCACGCGTGCAGCACGAGCTCGACGGCGCGTGCCGCGGGCAGCACGCCGCGCCCGATCTCCCGCGCGAGGTCGTGCCCGTGCAGTCGCTCCATCACGATGAAGGGCACCCCGTGGTCCCGGCCCACGTCGAACACGCGCACCACGTGCTCGCTCTGCATCCGCGCGATCATGCGCGCCTCGCGCCCGAAGCGCTGGAGCGGACGCGCGTCCTCCGTGAGCGGCGCGCGCAAAAACTTGATCGCGACCGGCCGGTCGAGCTCGAGCTGCCGTCCCTGCACGACGACGCCCATCCCGCCACGACCGAGCACCCTTTCGACGCGATACTTGCCGGCGAGCACCGTCCCCGCGGCGGGAAGGTGAGCACGCTCGGGCGCCCGTTCGTCGTTCTGGTCCGCCGGCGCGAGCTCGGTGGTCGTGACCGGCGGAAGCCGCACCAACCGAGCCTTGCACGGCTCCGGCCCGCGTTCCAGAGCGCGGCGCCCGTCGAGTCGGGTTACTCGCGTTTCGGCTCGTAGTCGGCGCGGGCGAGCACTCTGACGAAGCGGCCGAGCACGTAGACGTAACCGAGTCCGGACGCGATCACGAACCCCAACGTGAAGAGTAGCTCCTGGTCCGACAGCGAGGTGGGAACGGGACGGCCAGTCGCCTTGATCAAGAGGAGGAGCGCGATGAAGCAGGCAAAGACGGCGCTCGGGACATTCAGAATGATCGTCGTCGCCGCGTCGCGCTGGACCGCTGTGACCGGGTAGGGCCCGGACAACGACGCGAGGAAGATGATCGCAACCACGACTGCGGCCAAAGCGACGATGCCGCCGATGCCCGCTTCGGCCATGGCGAAGGAGAAGAGAACCAGGGGGATGACGCTCAAGGTCCAGAGAACCGTCGGCAAGCGACCCCGGTAGCTTCGAATGGTACCGATCATGAGTACGAAAACCGCGTTCAGAATGGCCAAGAACGGGGCGGCGACGCTACTCATGCTCGATGCGGCGTCGAGGGCGGCGAACAAGGCCGCCGGAGCGACGGCGGCGGCGAGTTGATTCCACGCGATGGTCCGCCACGGAGCCGTGGGCGCGATCTTGAGATCGACGCGCCTGACGAAGAGCCAAACATAGGGCCACGTGTAGGCGACGGCAGCCAACCCGACGGAAAGGACTTCAGCGGCATCGAATGCTTGCCCGCTCAGGTGCAAGCCGAGCTCGAGGAGCAAAAGCAGCCCGAATATCACGAGCGCGAGCAACGCGCAGTAGCTTGGAACGAGATGGCGGCCCGCTGCCCACGCGACGGGATGGCTCAAGAGCAACCGGTGCCCGCGTCTCGTTTGGAGCGAACGGTGCCGAGACGTGCTGCGCCAGGACGCTCGCGCCAGGAGCCACGCCGCCTTGTTGCGGCGCCACGCATAGGTCGGCTGACTCAAAACACCGATGATGAGCGCGCCCACGAGTGCGATGCCGGAATAGGCGTGAAACAGCCCAAAGAGATCCTCGCGGTATAGACCCCACGCGCGGCTCCAGAGATCCTTGCTCTCCTCGATGCTCTCCAGTCGAAACAACACGGTCAAGTACTGGTCGGCGTTGCTCGGACCCGCCGCGTCGACCACCAAGAGTTTGGCAGACCCAGGAGGGCAAAACCCGGTCTGTACTTCCGGATGCTCGATGTCGACGGCCGAATGGTATTGCTCCGTGCCGAAGGCGAAGCCGAAGCGCGCCAAAGACGACACGAGCTCCGCGCGGTTCGCGTCGACGTAAGCTTGCGTCAATCCAGGCGTGCAGGTTCCGATGAGACTGTGTCGCAGGAAGGTCGCGTCACGCGTGAATTCGGCGTCCGAAATCGAATGCGCGAAGCGCGCCGTCGCCGCGAGCGTGAACACCCCGCCGGGCAAGAACAAGAGGAAGATCGTGAGCGTATTCAGCAAGAAGAGCTTCACGTGCTGGACGAGCGCGACCTCACCGAGCGGGATTCTGAGCTGCAACACCCACCACACGACGCCCGCAACGACGCTCAGGTAGCTCAGCGTAAAGCGGGTCGCGAAGAGGTCGGTCGCCGTCGCCACGTCGGCCGGCGAGCGAAATTCCAGAACCGCGCCCGCCACCGCCACCGCGCACGCGACGAACGACCACCACGCGACGGTGGGCAGCATGGTTCGCCACGCGAGCGGATGATTGAGCAACAGCCTCTGCCGCCAGCGACGGACGGCCGCCGGCGTGAGCCACGTCGCGGCGGAGCGGAAGGCACGGAGCAGCTTTCCGAACGGGCCGCCCATCGCTCACTCGAACAGGCTCTTGATCGAGCGGCTGATGTCGCGAAAGTACGTGATCTGAATGTTCGCGCCGAGGAGCTTCGCGATCACGGCCGCGGCCTGCACGTTCGTGGCGGTCTTGATCACGTAGCTCACGCCGTTGTGGAACGGCGCTTCGTAGCGCGGGTCGTCGAAGAGCTCCCGCAGGCGCTCGGGGTCGCTCGTCGTGCCGAGCTCGTACAGGTTGTAGCTCCGGTGCTCGCCGATGTCCTGCATCGAGCCGTTGAAGACGACGTCGCCCTTGCGCAAGAAGACGACGTTGTTCGCGACGGCTTCGAGCTCGTGCAAGTGCTGGGAGCTCATCAGCACGGCGACCGGATAACGCGGCGAACGCGCGAGATCGACGATGTCCTGCAAGAGTCGGCTCTGCGCGACGATGTCGAGGTTCGCGAGCGGCTCGTCCAAGACGAGCAGCTTCGGCTTCCAGATGAGGACGCGTGCGAGCGCGAAGCGCAGCTTGTAGCCGCCCGAGAGCTGCGCCCAACGCTTGTGCACGTGTTCGCTCAGCCCGAGACGCTCGGTGAAGAACTCGACCTCGCGTTCGTTGTCGTCGCCGAGCAGGCCGTGAAGCGCGGCGTCGTAGTGCAGATTGTCGAGCAGGCTGCCGCGCCAGACGGGCAAATCTTGCGGTAAATAAGCGATTTGCGCCTTGATGTTCGCCCAATCGCCCGCTTCCTTCTGCGACAAGCCGGGATAGTGGAGCGAGCCCTCGTCGGCGCGAAGCTCGCCGGCGATCGTGCGGAGCAGGGTCGTCTTGCCGTTCGCATTTTGGCCGACGACCGCGGTGACTTCGCCCGGACGGAGCGTGAGGTTCACGCCGGTCAGGCGGAAGTCGGTGCCCGGATAGCCCTTGCCGAGATTGCGCCCCACCGCGACCGGCGGCATCTCGGGTACGCGACTCAGGTACTCCGCGCGCACGTCGTCCAAGCGTTCGCGCTTTGCCTCCGCCTCCCGCTCGTTCCAGCGCGCCGCGTGGTCGGCTTCGATGCGGCGGGTGAGCTCGAGCATCTGCCGTTCGACGGCGCGGAGCTCCTCCGCCGACGTGACCTCGCGCTGGCTCCCCTTCAAGACGAGCGCTTCGTGCTTCAAACGCGGCGTCACCGCCCGTGCGTTCGCGAAGTCGACCAGCGCGGAGAGCCCGCCGTGCACGTCCTTGCGGATGAGCTCGCGCAAGCGCTCCGCGTCCTCGCCGGTGGTTCGCTCCGTCTCCACTAGGCCGCCCCCTGGCTCAGCTGGTCGACGACTTTCTCGAGGATGTCGAGTCCCTTGTAGAGGAGGTCCGTTCGCTCTGAACGAACCTCCTGCAGCGGCCTGTTTTGCTCGGTCTCGAGCTTGCGGAAGAGACCCTTCGTCACCGCGATGTCCTGCTTGATGCGTATGTCGCGCGAAAAATCGTGCACCACGTCCATGATGCGCTTGAGGGCGCGCTCGTGCTCTCCGTTGGCGACGAGCTCGTACACCTCCTCTTTGCGCTGCGCGATGTCGCTCGCGGGGCCCATCGGATCGGCGCGCAGTCCGGGCGCGACGGGGCGGAGCGCGTCGGCGAGCTGAACGAGCCCCCGGTCGAAGCCGTCGCCGCGCACGTCGACGCACAAGGACTCCTTCAAATAGCGGAGCACGTCGCCGAGTCCGTTGCGGAGCTTGTAGAGGCGCGAGCGCCTCAGATCCAAGTCCTGCGTGTCGAGCCTGCGCTCGCTGTATTCGGCCTCGAGCGTCTTGATTCTCGCGAGCTCCGCGTCGATCGCGTCGGTCGCGCGCAGGCGGAAGGTCGCGTCGAGAAAGCATTGATCGAGGTAGCAGGCGACGAACTTCCGCTTCTTCCAGAGCTCCGCGTCGGCGAGTGAGATGCTGACTTCGACCGCGACCCAGTTCGAAAGCAGCGCCGCCTCCGACACCACGAGCACCGTCGCGACCGTGGTCCGAATCGATTCGAGAATGAACTCGCGGATGGCTTGCCCCTGCGTCGCCTCCACGTCGATGCGCACGGCGACGCCGAGCCGCTCGAGGCCGCCCTTCAGCTTGAGCGCGGTCGCGCGGTCTTCGCTGCTATACGAAAGGAAGACGCCCGCGACGGGTTGTTCGGCGACGACTTCGTTCATGCCCAGCAGCCGACACGCGCTATTCTAGGCCGACTTTTCCGAGCAGCGGAGCGCAGCAACAAATGACCAGCGAGGGGGCTCGAGCCGCGCGGCTTCCGGTGGGACGCGCCACGCGCATCATTTGACGGGAACCCAGTCGTCGTCGCTTTTCGGTTTGTCGGATTTCGTCGACGGCTTCGGCGGTGTCGAGGCCTTCGCCGTGGTCGCCGGTTTGCTCGAGGGCTTCGGCGCGGGCGCCGGCGTTTCCACCGGAGCGGGGGCCGGCGTGGGAGCCAGCATCGGTAGGGCGACGGCCGTGCTCATCGGGGCGGGCGGCGGTTCGGGGCTCGCGACCGGAGCGACCGTCGCCGGCGGAGCGACGCTCGCGCCCCCGCCCGTTTCGTCCTTCAGGTCTTCGAGCTCCTGGGCGAGGCGCTTGTGGATCTTGTCGCCGCGCACGAGGTAGCCCGACGGGGTGAACCGCACGTCGCCGTTCGGAGCGACGCTCGCCGTGATGAACGAGTTTTGCGCGGCGAAATTTTCGTTGATGTGCGCACGGATGCGGAGCGTGCGCTCGGCGTCGCGTTGTTCGACGATGTGATAGCCGCGCTCGTTCACGATCTGGAGCACCTTGGCGTAGGCGGCGGCCGGATCGGCGTGGGTTTGCGCGACGTATTCGTCGTTCGGCGACCAGCGCACGCCGCAACCGAGCGCGAGGGGCGGCGTCAGAGCGAGAGTGGCGAGGAGGAGAAAGGTTCGCATGGGGGCGCCCAAGTTTCTTTGATTTGGCCGAAGAGTGCCAAGAGCTAACTCGACGCTGGTCGCAGTCGGGCCGCTGGGCTAAGGGTTCGGCGAGTGCTCGCGCTCGCGCAGGGTCAGATCTTCGCGTCCGACTTTCGGGTCGTGCGGCCCCTCAGCAAGGGCGGCATGGGGTCGGTCTACGTGGTCGAGCAGCTCAGCACCGGGCTCGAGCGCGCGCTCAAGCTGATGCACCCCGAGCTCGTGCGCGACGCGCGCCTCCGCCAGCGTTTCGAGCAGGAGGCGCGCATCGGCGGACAGATTGCGAGCGACCACATCACGCAAGTGATCTCGGCCGGCGTCGACCCGGCGACGGGCACGCCCTTTCTCGCGATGGAGCTCTTGCAAGGCGAGACGCTCGCCGAACGGATCGGCCGGCACCGCGCGCCGCTGAGCGAGCTCTTCGAGATTTTCGGACAGCTCTGTCACGGCCTGGGCGCGGCGCACGCGCGCGGCATCATCCATCGCGATCTCAAACCCGAGAACATCTTCGTCGCGGTGCCGCGCCAGGCCGGGCTCCCCTTCTTCATCAAGGTGCTCGACTTCGGCATCGCGAAGATGACCTCGACGCACGGCACCGGCGGCACGACGACGTCGATGGGCACGCCGCTCTGGATGGCGCCGGAGCAAACCGAAAACAGCCGCGTCGGCCCGCCCACCGACGTCTGGGCGCTCGGTCTCATCGCGTTTTCGATCCTCACGCAGCGCCTCTTCTGGTTGCGCGCCAATCAAGAGGACACGACGTTACCCGCGCTCATGCGCGAAATCCTGTTCGAGCCGCTCGTGCCCGCGTCGCAGCGCGCCCACGAGTACGGCCTCACGCTCGAGGCCGAGCCCGCCTTCGACGCGTGGTTTGCGCGCTGTGTCGCGCGCGAACCGCAGGCGCGCTTCGCGAACGCGACCGAAGCGCACGCCGCGCTCGTCCAGTGGCTCTCGCGCCCCGGGGCCGCGCCCGCTCCCGCGTGGGCACCGGCGCCCGCCGGCACCGTTCCGGGCGGTCCGCCCGAGTTCGAAGCGGTGCCTCCGACGGTGGGCACGGGCACCGGTCTCCCCGGCGCCGTCTACGCGCCGCCCGAGCCGCCGTTCCAGGGCGTCACCGAGCGCGGCATCTCCGAGACGATCGCGAAGCCCGAGAAGAATCGTGGGCGCACGTTCGGTATCGTCGCGCTCGCCGGGGTCGTGCTGCTCGGCGCCGCGGCGCTCGGCATGCAGCTCTTCGACAAGAGCGGAGCGGCGGGGAACGGCAGCGTGACTCCGAGCGCCGCGGCGCCCGCGCTCGCCGCCGCGTGCCCGGCCGGCCTCGCGCGCAAAGACCCGGCGGCCGCGTGCCTCTGCCCCGACGGCGCGGCGCCGACCCCGAACGGCAGCTGCCCGACGGCGATCTGCACGGCGGTCGCGGATCAGGGAGTCATCCGCGGCGCGCTCAAAGAAGCCGAAGCGAGCGGGCGCGAGCGCTGTCACGCGCCGAGCCCGGATCGCAGCGAGGGCACCATCACGATCGTGGTCTCGCCGAACGGCCACGTCACCGACGCGCACATCGAGGGCGATCTCGCCGGCAGCGACGGCGCGCGTTGCCTGAGCGACGTGTTTCTCGCGACCACCGTCGCGTGCTTCAACGGCGAGCCGGTGAAGCTCAAGAAGAAGATCGAACTCCACTGAGCGACCATGCCGACGCTCGATCTCAAAAATCCCGAGAAGTTCATCCCGCGCGACCTCTTCGCCGCGTTCGTCGGCCCCGGCTCCGACGATCTCCTCGCGTACTACGACAAGGCCCAAGAGAAGGGGAAGCCCGTCGTCGCGAGCTTCAACCTACTCGCCTTGCTGCTCTTGCCCGCTTGGCTCGGGCTCCGGCGCCTCTGGGCGATCTGGGCCGTCTATACGGGACTCGTCGCGCTCCTGCACGTGGTCGAGTACGTGCTCAAGGTCGATTTACCGGCGGGCGCGTTCGTCGGCTTCGGCGTGGCGCTCGGCTTCATGGCGCGCGGCCTGCTGCTCACCGACGCGAACGCGCGTTACTTGAAGCTCAAGCGGCAGAAGCTCGACTCCGACGCCATTCGTCGAGCGCTCGATGGCCGCGCGCGCTCGAGCGTGCCGCTCGCGGTGGCGGCGGGCCTCGGCAGCGTCGGCGTGATCGTGGCGCTCGGATACTTGGTGGACGTAGGCTTCAAGTAAATCGCGCGCGCCGGGCCGTCACCCGCCGTCTTGCGCGAACTTCTCGATCTGCTCGAGGGCTTGTTTGGCCTCTTCGCTGTAGCGTGGCAGGCCGCGAACCGCGAGCTTGTTCAAGGCGTGCGCGGGCCAAGGCATCGGACGGAAGAAATCGACGATGAGCACCGCGCGAAGAGCGTCGCTTCGATTGTAGACTTCGTGTTCCCAGCTGTCGTCGAACACGACGCTCTGGCCTTCGGCCCAGGTGTGGAGCTGATCCTTCACGCGAATCGAGGGCGGGTTGTTTTCGGGGACCCGCAAGCCGAGGTGGTAGCGGAGGTAACCCATGTTGTCGCCGGAATGCGCCGGGATCGATTTGCCGGGGTCGAGAATCGAGAAGAAGGCTTGAATCACGTTCGGCACTTGCCGAATCAGCGCCGTCGTTCGCGGGCAACGCGCCTGATTCGTGCGCGGAACGCCCACGGGCGTGACCAGCATGAAGACGCGCCATGCCTTTTCCGCGTCGACCGTGCCGGAGATGTACGTCTCCCTCGGCGAGATCTCGTGGTAGCGCGGAATGCGGGCCGGCTGCCCGAGCACGCCCTCCATCTCTTCACGGATGACGGAATAGTTCCGATCGAGCAGGCGTAGCCCGGGGCAAATCCGGTCGATGTCGTGAAAAGCGGGCCGCCGATCTCCGTTTGCCGCGTGCCGATAGACTCGATTCAGGAGCCGCAGCGTACCGAGCGTGGGATCACGCACCATGGTTTTCACGTCGGAGAGGAGTGAGGCCATCACTCCACTCTACGGAGGGGACCGACTCAGCGTCAACGGCCGAGTCGCTACTTACCGAGCATCTTCAGCACGACGAAGATCAAGACGGCGCCGCCGAGACCGCCTCCGAACATCAAGTAGAGCAGCGACCAGCCGGCTGCGAGCACCGGTGCGGCGGCGAGCGAAAGAGTCAGCATCGAGATGTCTCCAGTGTTGCGAGCGCCGGGGCTGGCCCGAGCGTTGCTTTCTCGACGAAGCAAGGAGCTTGCCAAGGAGTTGACGGACGATCGCGGCGCGCGCGCGCTCGAACTCGATGCGGTGCCCGGCTGGCACCCGGCGCTCCTCGTCGCGCTGATGCTGAGCGTCGACGCGGCGGGAAGCGTGCTTGCGGCGCGCCATCACGAGCTCCGGGGGCAGGGGCCGCTCGTCGTGCGCGCGTATCTGCCGCTCTTGTGCGTGAACTGGGGCCTTTTGCTCTACGTGTGTCGCGTCGGCCGAGCACGTTCCGCGTTCGTGGAGCTCATGGGCCCGAGCGCGTTCCGAGCCTCACGCGCGTTGACGGATCTCGCCCTCGCGGTCGTCACGGCGCTCGCGTTGATGGGAGGTGAAGCGGCTTGGCAGCTCGCGTTCGGCAACGCGCGGAACGCAGCGGCGGGCGCGCTCCTGCCGACGACGTCCGCGGAGCGCGCGGTTTGGTGCGCGGTCGCCGTGAGCGTGGGCGTTTCGGAAGAGGTCGTGTACCGCGGCTATCTCACGACCGAGCTCGCGCGCTTCACGGGGAGCGCCGTTGCCGGCGTCGTCGGACAGGCGCTGCTCTTCGCGTTCGCGCACGGCGAGCAGGGCGCGGCCGCGGTGACGCGCTTCTTCGTTTATGCGCTCGGCCTCGGCGCGCTCGCCCGCGCGCGGCGGAGTCTCTTGCCCGGCATCTTGGCGCACGTCGCCGTCGATCTCGTCGCCGGCCTCTGCCGCTGAATCGAAACCTCCGTCGCGACGGCATCGCGCCGCGGGCAGTGTCATCTTGCGCCGGCGGCGCGTTATTGAACGGGCCGCGCGCTCAGCGACGCTTCGGGGTCATGGGGGGCCCCGCTTTGCCCTTTTGCTCGGCTGCGCGCAGCGCCGCGCCTTCCGGGCCCTCGACGGCCTTGCGCGCTTCCTCGGCGCCCTGCTCGATGCCCTTCTTGTCCTCGAGCGCGCGGCCGAGGTGCTTGTTGTACTCGCGCGTGGCGCTGTAGCTGCCTTCACCCTCTACCTTGGCGGCCTGTCGGTTCTTGTTGGACATGCCCCCGTGCGTCGCAAGGTTCGTGCCGAGCGCCCTCAATCCACGACGGTCGCGAACGAGCTCGCCGCCATCATGAATTGCAGATTGGTCGACCCGATGGCGAGCGTCACCTGTGAGGCGCCGCTGCCGTTGTTGAAGAGCACGACGACGTGCGTGTTGTCCGGGTTCTTGAAGGCGATGGCGGCGATGCCGTTGCCGCACTTGCCGATGCCGTCGCCGCTGCAGCTCACGTCGCCCGTCGTGCCGACGCGCGTCGCGCCGGGCTGCGTGTACTGGGAAAAGTGACGGAACGCGTAGTAGGCGGGCTTCGGGCTCAGCATCTTCGCGCTCGGGTCGGCGACGATGAGCGTGTCCTGCGGCCAGTTCGCGACGCTCATGCCGCCAGGGTCGAGCACCATGTTCCACGCGCTGTAGACGCTCACGCCCGCCGTCAGCCAGTCGTGGATGTTGCCCCAGCTCTCCTCGGCGTAACCGAAGTCGTTCGGTGCCTTGCTGCTGTCGTAGGTCTGGCCGTAGGCCGCGCCGCCCCAGGAGTAGTTTCCGCACTTGTGCTCGGTCTGCCACTTCGGAAGGCTCGACGAGCCCACGCCCGAGGGAATGAACGCGCCGCTCTGCATCATGTTCCACTGCAAGCCGAAGCCCTTGATGAACCCCATCGCGGTGGAATCGGCGAGCACCGTCGTCACCACGCTTTGGTCGGACTCGCCCGTTCCGGAATTGGTGTCGTTGCGCGACATCGTTCCGAGGATGATCGACGTGTCGAGGTTCGCGGTTTTGAGCGCGGGCCCCAAATACTGCCCGACGAACTTCGAGTAGTCCGCCGCCTTCCACTGGCACGACGGGTACGCCTCCGAATAATTCGGTTCGTTTTGCGGCGCGACGCTCTCGATCGTGATGTTCACGCCCGCGTACGCCTGAATCCACTTCACGAAATAGTTCGCGTACGACGTGAACGTCGCCGAGTCGTTCTTCATCGTGCCGTGGTTCAGGCTCATGGTGCCGTCCCCGCCCGTCTTCATCCATCCCGGCGGCGACCACGGGCTCCCCCAGAGGTGGAGCTTCGGATTGACGGCCAACGCCGCCTGCACGTACGGAATGATGTACTTCTTGTCTTCGTCGATCGTGAAGCTCGTCAGATTGCTGTCGTTCGCCGTGTCGTCGTCGGAGTACGCGGTGACGGAGTAGTCGTTCGCGCCGATCGGGATGCGGCCGTATTGGAAGTTCGCGCCGTCCGCGGCGTCGAAGAGGAGCTTCATCGCGGTGGCCTGGTCGTCCGCGCTGAGTTGCGAGAGGAAGCTCCAACCCTTTTCGTTGAACGCTCCGCCGAAGCCCAAGAACGTCTGATGCACCTGCGAGTCGTTCACCGTGATCGTCGCGGTGCCGCCGCTTGCCGTGGTGATCGTCCCCTTCTGCCACAAAGCGTTGTTCGCCGACGTGACGAGCAGGGGCAGCGTGAGCGACGGAGCGCCCGCGGAACCCGCCGCGCCGCCGCTCGAGGCGCCCGCGGAACCGCCGCCCGGCGTGCCCGCGGAGCCGCCCGCGCTCGGCGTGCCCGCGGAACCACCCGCGCTCGGCATGCCTGCGGAACCACCCGCGCTCGGCACGCCCGCCGAACCGCCGACGGGCGATCCGGAACCGCCGCTGCCCGGCGTGCCCGCGGAGCCGCCCGCGCTCGAGCCTCCCGTGCCGCTCAGCGATCCGCCCGTGCCACCGGAGCTACTGCCCGGGGACCCTGCGGAGCTGCCACCGCCCGTCGAGCCGCCCGTGCCGGTGCTCGACATGCCGGACGAACCTCCGCTCGCCTTACCGGTCGAGCCCCCGCTGCCGCCGTTCGACGACCCGCCGTTCGACGACCCGCCCGAGCCGTTCGTTTGCCCCGAGCTGCACGCGACGAGAAGCGCCGCCACACAACCGCCACCAATGATCGATGCTCCAAAAGAACGCATGGCCTAAATCACTCCCAGTACCGGCGCTTGTCGGATCCGCGACTCTCCGCGGGTTCGTTTTCATACCAGACAAGAGCAGCGGGCGCCCGTGCGCCGTTCGGCCTGGTCAGAGCCGCGGGGAGCCGAAAAAGCGCGTAACGGGAAATCAACGCGCGGCTTTGCGGGCATGCTGCGCCCGCAAACCCTCGGGTCTTACGCGACGCTGCACACCCACGAGTGCCAGCTGCCCGTGGCGACCTGCTTGCCGTTCGCGTCGACCGGCTTGTAGTCGCTCAACGTGGAACCGGAGAAGCCGACGTACTGCAAGCCGTAAAAGGGATCGAGGACGATGAACTTGTCGTTCGCTTTCGTCTTGCCGACGACGACGACGTAGTGAAGGCCGCCGCCGTTCCACGCGACGACGGCGATCGCCGGCTTCTTCTTCGTGGATTGGAAGATGGCGTCGAGATCGGTGCCCTGCTTGCACTCGACGCCGCTCCCCTTGAGCACGGTCGGGACGAACCACGTGCCTTTGCCCGAAGGGCTCCAATCGTGATGGCCGCTCGCGCCGACGACGCCGCCCTGGCCGAGCGTTCCCGTGTACGCGCCGCCCTCTTCCGCGAACTCCACCGCGGCACGCAGCGCGTCCTCCCCCACGTCTTCGTTGTTCACGAGCTTGAGCACGAGACGCACGCTGCACGGACCACAGGAGTTCTCTTCCGTCTGGATTGGTATCGTGTATTTGCCGCCGTCGACGTCCGTATAAGGCATCTTCGCGCCGAGCTTCAGGAGCGCCGGCGGAGGCGGCCCGTTTTGCCCGAGGTACTGCGCCGCCTGCATGCGGAACGCGGGATTGTACGTGAGGAGGTCGTTGAGCAGCGTCTCGATCGTGCCTTTGCCGCCGCTCTCACGCTTGGAGTTGCGCGTGCTCTGCTTCCAGTCGCTGCCCTTGGCGGCAATCCAGTCGATGAGCGCGTTGAACAGGGGGACCGACTTGGCCGTCCCGCCGCTGCTCTTGCTCGCGAGCTCGAAAGCCTTGAACGCGTCGTCGATGGCCACGAGCTTCTTGCTCCGCGGAGTGAGCGGGCCTCGTTTGGTCTGGGACATCCAGTGGGCGTAGGTCATCATGACGATTACTGCGCGATGGTAGCAGAAGCGCCCACTCGCCCGCACAAATCGCGCGAAGTCGACGCGCGAACCGGAACCGCGACGCCGCGAAGCGCACGAACCCTAGGCACGGATGAAGCGCGATCGATCTCTCAGGTGCGACAACGACCCCGAAATGGTCACACGCCCCGACATCGTCCCCGCGCCGCTGCGCTTCGCGGAGGAGTCCGCGCCCGCATCGAGCATCGAACCGATGCGCGAGCTCAAGCCGTATCCGGCGTTGCGGCCGCACGCCGACGACGCGACGGTCAAGTACGCGTTGATGCAGGGCGTCTCGACGGTGCCGCCCCCGCGCGCTCAGTCGACGGTGCCGCCCGCGAGCCACACGCAGCGGAAGACCCCCACGGCGACGAGCGCGCCGATCCGAACACCGTTGCCCAGACCAGCCGAGCGTTTAGCCACGCCGCTGCCGCACGGAGCGCCTCGCCTCACCACGCCGCTGCCGAAGGGCGCCGAGCACCTGGCAACACCGCTGCCGCGAACCACGGAGCGCTTCTCGACGCCGTCCGTCTCGTTCTTGTCGCCGCCGCGACCCGTGCCGGATTTGCCGCCCCCGTCGCGACGCCCGGCCGGGCGACGGCAGGGGCCGAGCACGCTCACGGTGGGATTGATCCTGCTTGTCACGACGGTCGTCGCGGCGGCCGCCGGGGCGAGCCTCGGCGACCGGAGCGTCGAGCGCGCCACGACGCGCTGGTTCGGCGGCTCGCCGAAGCCGGTCGCCGCGCCGCCCGCGAAAGCGATCCCTCCCGCTCCGGTTTCGATGCCGACGATCACGGCTCCCCTCGCGACTGCGGCCGGGACGCAAGCCGTTCCGCGTGCGAGTGCGCCTCCGGTGTCCGCCGCGCTCGCACCGAGCGAGCGCTCACCGGCCGTGCGCTTCGAGGATTTGCCGCCCGCCGAGCAAGCGCCGAGCGCTCAAGCGCCGAGCACGCCCGTTCGCAAGCGTCCGAACGCGCCGCGCCGGCGCTGAGCCGAGCCCGCCGCCCGCGGCCGCTCACGGCGTGCGGCGCTCGAACCAGCTCAGGAGCTCGCGCAGCGCGTTGCCCCGAGCGTCCTCGCCGAGCTTCGACTTCGCGAGCTGCTCCTTGAGCGAGCCGCGCGCGCGAGCGAGCCGGCTCTTCACCGTACCGACGGGCAGCTCGAGCTCGGCGGCGATCTCTTCGAGCGAGTACTCTTCCCAATAGTATCTGCGGAGCACGAGCGAAAACTTCGGGTCGAGCTGTCTCAGCGCGAGGATCAAGATCACGTGCTCTTGCCGCACGGCGACGAGCTGGCTCGGGCTGTCTTCGGGTCGCGTCGGTAACGTGACGGGCTCGTGCCCCGCGTGCTCTTCGGCGCGGCGGTGCATCAAATACTGATTGCGCGCGATGCCGAAGAGGTACGTCCTGAACGTCGAGCGGCCTTCGAATCGCTCGAGATTCTGCGCGCACGCGAGCAGCGTCCGCTGCACGAGCTCGTCCGCGTCCGCCCGCGCTCGGCGCCCGAAAAAGCCGTTCAGCTCCGGAACGTACCGGTGCAGCAATCGATCCCCCGCGACCCGGTTCCCCGATCGCCAATGAAGGAGCAACCTCTCCGTCGTGTCGTCGTGCTGCATGCGCCCGCCGTGAACCTCTAAACCTAGCGGCGGCCCGGCGTGCTGCAACGGAGCCGGTGTGGGGCAGGGTCGCACCGCGAAACGCGTTCGCTTGCCGCGCCTTGTATAGTCGCGGCCGTGCCTTCGCCGAGCCCGCTCGAAACGTATTTCGGCGGCGCGTTCGTCGTGCGGTTGCTCCTCCAGCGAGGCGTCGCCGCGATCTACTGCTTGGCGTACCTGAACGTACTGAACCAGTTCAAGCCGCTCCTCGGCGAGCGCGGGCTCTTGCCCGTGAGCGCTCATCTCGAGCGCGTGCGCTTTCGCGACGCGCCGAGCGTGTTTCATTTCCGCTACTCGGATCGGCTGCTCGACGCCGTCGCGTGGACGGGACTCGCGCTCTCCCTGTTCGCGCTCACGGGACTCTCGGAGCGGGGACCGTGGTGGCTCTCGCTCGCGGTGTGGCTCGCCCTCTACGTCCTCTACCTCTCGATCGTGAACGTCGGCCAAACCTTCTACGGGTTCGGCTGGGAATCGATGCTGCTCGAAGCCGGCTTTTTTGCCGCGTTTTTGGGCCCGGCGGGGCTCAGGCCTTCGCTCGTTCCCGTGCTCGCGCTCCGCTGGATGCTCTTTCGCGTCGAGCTCGGCGCGGGGCTCATCAAGCTACGCCACGATCGCTGCTGGCGCGATCTCACCTGCCTCTACTTTCACTACGAGACTCAGCCGCTGCCGAACCCGCTGAGCCGCACGTTCCACCATTTCCCGCGCCCGTTTCAGCGCGCGAGCGTCGCGTTCAGCCACTTCGTCCAGCTGGTGGTCCCGTTCGGCTTGTTCGCGCCGCAGCCGGTCGCGTCGGTCGCCGGAGCTCTCCTCTGCGTGCACCAGTTGCTCCTCGTCGTGAGCGGCAACTACGCGTGGCTCAACTGGCTCACGATCGTGCTCGGCTTTTCGGCGTTCGGCGACGGCACGCTCGCGGCCGTCTTGCCCTGCGTGCACTCGGCCGGAGCGAGCGCTGCTTCGCGGCCGTTCGCGCTCGAGCTTTTACTCGACGTGCTCGCGGGAGCCACGCTGCTCTTGAGCGTCAAGCCGGCGCTGAACCTCGTGTCCAAGCGCCAGGCGATGAACGCGACCTACAACTCGCTCCATCTCGTCGGCAGTTACGGCGCTTTCGGCAGCGTGACGCGCGAGCGCTACGAGATCGTCGTCGAAGGCAGCGCCGACACCGCGCTGACGGACGCCACGGCCTTTCGCGAGTACGAGTTCAAGGGCAAACCGGGCGATCCGCGGCGGCGCCCGCGGCCGTGGGCGCCGTATCACCTCCGGCTCGATTGGCTCATGTGGTTCTTGCCGCTGCGGCTCCGCAACAAGCGCCCCGGTTTCGTGCCGCTCGGCTACGAGCTCTGGTTCATGCGGTTGATCGAAAAGCTGCTCGAGGGCGATCGCCGGTTGCTCTCACTCTTGCACGAGAACCCCTTTCCCGACGAACCGCCTCGCTTCGTCCGCGCGAGTCTCTACCGCTACGAGTTCACCACGAGGGACGAGCGCGCGAGCAGCGGACTCGTGTGGAAGCGAACGCGCGTCGGCGACTACTTAGGGCCAGTTTCGCGGCACTGAGCCGTGTACGGGCTCTTCCGGCGGCAACAGGATCAACTCGAACACCACGTTCACGACGCCGCTGTCCGGCTGCGGGAACGAGAGGTTTCTCATCGCGTTCAGCACGCAATCCACGACACGGCCGTCGCCGAAGCGGGAGGTCGTGGCGGTGGGCTTCGTGCCGATCGTCCCGTCTTCGTCGATCTTGAAGTGGACGCTGATTTGCCCGCTGAGCTTCCGATTTTTGCTCAGGCCGTCTTCGTAGCAAAGGCGGTAACGCGCGAAGTTCTGGCGCACGATGCGCTCGATGACCTCCACGGGCAGGGCGCCCGTCGCGCGAACGTTCCCGCTGCGGACTCGCGCGTGGTTCACTTGGCCTGGCGTATGCTGAATCCTTCCGAGATTGGCGAGGCCGATGCCTTGGCCCGACTCGGCACCGTCGCTCGCGCCCTCGCCGTTTCCGTCGGCGTCCGCGGACGCTCGGACGCGAGGGTCGAGGAGGCCCTCGACTTCCGCCGCGGTCTCCTTGCTCGCGCCGACGTGCACGTACCGAACGACGCCTTGGCGATCCACGATGACCGTCGTCGGAACGTCGGCGATCCCGAGCCGCAGGAGCGCCGGGCGCGCAGCCATGACGGTCGGCACCGTCTCGCCCGCGCCTCGAAGAAAAACCGACCAGTCGCGCTCGTTCTCGGCGGTCTGCGTGGGGTCGAACACGGCGTCGACGCCCACGACGAGCAACCCGTAACTCTCGAATCCCGTGTACTCGTCCTCCACCTCTTGCATCGCCGAGCGGCACTCCTCGTCGCACGAGCTCCCGAAGAACTGGAGCACGAGCACGCCGTGCATCGCGCTCCTCGGCCGCCACTCCGTCCCGACGCTGTTCGAGACACGCTCGAAGAGCTCGGGCGTGAGGACCTCGAACGCGACGTCGGGGAGCGGTTGTCCGACGAGGTCCGTGAGCTTCGGCTTCGGTGGCGCGGGCGCGGGTTCCGGTGACGCCGGGGGCGCGGCGCGCGCCGAGGTTTCGGGCGTCGGCGCGGTCACGGGTGTCGCACTCGGCCGCGCCTCCTCCGTGCGTGTCGGTGCGCAACTCACTCCGAGTGAACCGAAAGCAGCGCTTGGAAGCACCGCGGCGAGCGTGACGAAAAAGCGACCGAAGGCGTGCAACGGTTCGGGAGCTTACCACCGCTGCACGCACTCGCTCCTCGAGCTCTTCCGCCTGCGCGCGCTGCGTGCCACTCTCGCGCGCATGGGAAGACGGCTGGGTCTCGTGACGTTCGCGCTCGTCGTCGCGTGCTCGAAGAAGGCGTCCCTCGAGGCGGCGCCGCGCGCGTCGGCGTTGCCGCATCCGCCCGCGCCCGGCACGCCCGAGGCCGCGATCAATCGCTGGAACGCGCTCATCAACCGCGCCGACGTGCAGGGCCTCGCCGACGTTTACGCCGACAGCGTCGACTTTTACGGCCAAAAGCTGCCGAAAGCTCGCGTGCTCGCGCTCAAGGCGGCGGCGTTCCGGAAGACGCCGGACTTCATGCAGTTCATCTCCGAGCTCAAAGTCACGATGCTCTCGAAGGACGTCGCGCGCGCCGAATTCGGAAAGCTCTCGACTCACGCCGGGCAGGCGAGCGACACGAACGCGGTGCTCGAGCTCACCCGCTCCGCGACGGATTTCAAGGTGAGCCGGGAAACCGACGACCCGACCGAGGCCAGGAAGGGCAAGGCGGTCGAGCGCTGCGAAGCGGCGGTCGTGAACCTCGTCATCAACACCGAGCCCGCGAAGAGCATGCTCGCGGCGAAGACGCCGCCCGACGTTCACATGGGGCTACGCATCGCAGGCGGGCCGCCCGATCAACCCACCTACGCCGTGGCCGTGCACGAAGATCACACCGATCACCTCGCGACGCTCGCCTGGTACGACATCGATCCCAAGACGGGCAGCATGCGCGACAGCGAGTCGGAGGGCCCGCCGCTCAAGGTCGACGCCGCGCTTTCGCAGCGTGTCGTCGCCGCGTGCCAATGAGACGCGTCACGGCCCGAGGCCGCTCTCCCCGGCTACGGCTGCCGCCCTGTTTGGCTATCGCTTCAAGCGCGCGTCGAACGCGACGGCCTTCGGCGATCCGACTTCGATGCGACGAAAATCCGGATGACTCGGATTGATGAGTAGATTCCACTCGCCCGGGACCACCGCGGAGGGCACTTTGAGAGCGAGCGTGCGCCCGACGGTCACCCACCTGTTGCCGAGCGCGCGAATTCCCGCCGGAACGGGAAAATTCGCCCAGCTTGCGGGCAAGCGTCGCCTCGTCCAGTCGTCGAACTCGAGATCGTTCGGAAGCGTGACCGCGAACGTCACCATGTTCTTGGGCAACGTCGGCGTGTGAACCAGGACCTCGAGCATCGCGAGCGCGATCGAGCCGGAACAATAGACGACTCGGGTACCCCGCTCGTTCCAGCGTCCCCCGCTTCGACGGGCACCCTCACCCGTGAATGCGTGGCGAGCGCGTTTGGCGCTGCAAATTCGGTAGACGACCATCAGCCGAAGATTCCGTCCTCGATGCGCTCGAGGACGTCGAGCGCCTCCTGAGCACCGAGATCGGTATCGACGAGGCTCAGCGGCGTCTCGCCGGCGAGTTCGCGTAGAGGCGTACGGAGCCAGCGCGTGACCGCTGCTTCGTCGTCTTCGAACACGTCCAGGGCGCGCGCGGCGATACGAGCGAGCCGCACGACCCGTTCGCTGGAACCCGCGTCGAGCGTGCCCGCGGTTTTTCGCCGCGCGAGAGTTCGACGCGGAATGAGCAACGCGGACTCGGCTTCCTCGGTCGAGAGCTCCGCCTGCTTGGCGAGTGCCTCGAACGCGGCATACGGCAGGCCGCTTCGGATCGAGCCCACGAGCTCGAGGCTCGTCTTCGGCGTGCGGCCGAGCACTCGCCGGCCACCGAGGACAGCCCCGATTTTTCCCACGGAGGTTTCGTCGCGTTGAGCCATGTGGCACAAGCATGACTGCCAAATGCCCACAAGTCAAACGCGTCGGACGGGCCCTAAGAGTCGAGCTTCACTTGACGCAACGGTAGTGGTGCGACGCGGTCGTCGGATCGTCGGTGAGGTACGAGTTCCACATGCCGCCGCCGAACATCAAGCCCGTGACGTACACGTCACCCGGGAAGCTCGGCTCGGGATCCCCGGTCCAGAGGTTATAGAGCCCGCTGCCGAGGTCGGAACTCGCCGTCGGCATGGCCGCCTGGTCGAACGGCGTGCTGGTCGGGCACGTTCCGCCGAGGAGCATCACGCCGTTCCACTCCGAGTCGTGCGGCAACCGCATGCCCGCGTTCGAGCACGTGGTCGACGCGTTCGTCCAGGTGTCGGCGGCGCGCATCAGCATGTCCCACGTGAGCCCCGTGGTCGTGTCGAGCACGAGGTTCGTCCCGGCTCGCGTGAAGCGACCGGCCGCCGCCGTGCAGTTGCACGTGATCGCGGAGCCGTTCGAGACCCAGTTGCCGTTCGCGTCGCACACCTGTCCGATGCTGTCGTTGCAGCGAAAGAGGTTGCTCGCGCACGAGCCGCACACGCCCGCGCCGTTGCAAAACCCGCCCGAGCAGTTCGACGCCGTGCCCCACGTGCCGTCGGAGCCGCACGTCTGCGTTTGCGTGCCGGAGCAGCGCATCGTGGTCGAGGCACACACGCCGCACACGCCCGCGCCGTTGCAAAACCCGCCGCTGCACGCGACGGCGTTGCCCCACGTGCCGTCCGAGCCGCACGTCTCGTAGCCGCTGCCCGAGCAGCGCTCGGTCGTCGCTTCGCACACGCCGCAGATGCCGGCGCCGTTGCAAAAGCCGCCGCTGCACGCGACGGGCGCGCTCCAGTTGCCGTCGGAGCCGCACGTCTCGTACGAGCTCCCCGAACAACGAGCGTCGCGCGGCGTGCACCCGTCCGAAGTCGTGCCCGCGGCGGTTCCGGCGCTCCCCGACGCGCCACTCGACCCGCCCGCGACGCCGCCGCTCGAGCCCGCAACGCCGCTCGACCCCGCCACGCCGCCGCTCCCCGCCGTGCTCTTTCCGGCGCCGCCCGCGGAACCGCCCGTCGATTTCGTGCCGCCGCTCGACCCGCCGCTGCCGCCGCTCGACTTCGTGCCGCCGCTCGATCCGCCGCTGCCGCCGCTCGACTTCGTGCCGCCGGTCCCGCCCGAGCCGCCGCTGCCCG
>Ga0335083_10002258_pt1 | contig 25599 bp, 23 predicted proteins | sample Lox_Sample_42_FD_206716 | JGI IMG/M metagenome (GOLD analysis project Ga0335083, IMG submission 206716) | Soil microbial communities from Loxahatchee National Wildlife Refuge, Florida, United States - Lox_Sample_4.2 | ecosystem: Environmental > Terrestrial > Soil > Wetlands | place: USA...
GAAGCTGCCGCTGATGGTGCCCGGCACGCCCATGGTCTTCATGGCGCCCTGGATGGCGGTCACCGCATCGCCCAGCGCCGTACCGCTGGCGAGATTGAACGAGATGGTGATGGCGGGGAACTGGCCCTGGTGGCTGACCGACAGGTAGTTGGTGCGCGTGTTGTCGATGGTGACGAAGCTCGCCACCGGCACGGGCTTGCCCAGCGTCGGTGAATTCACGTACAGGTGGTTCAGCAGGTCGGGATCGCCCTGCAGCGCGGGCGTGACTTCGAGAATGATGTGGTAGGTGTTGAGCTGCGTGAAGAACTGCGTCACCTGGCGCTGGCCGATGGCATCGTAGATCGTCGCGTCGATGGTGGCGGGCGTGATGCCGTAGCTGGAGGCACGGTCGCGATCGATGGTGAGGTTGAGCGCGGCCGCGTCGGTCTGCTGGTCGGATACCACGTCCGCGAGCTGCGGCAGCTGCTTGAGGCGATCGACCACGCGCGGCGCCCAGGCGCCGAGTTCGGCGATGTCCGAGTCGATCAGCGTGTACTGGTACTGCGTGCGTCCGAAGCGGCCACCGACGTTGATGTCCTGGCCCGATTGCAGGTACAGGTTCACGCCTTCGACGGCCGCCGCCTTGCGGCGCAGGCGCGCGATGACTTCATCGGCGCTGTCCTTGCGGCCGTCCTCGCGCGGCTTGAGCGTGATGAAGTAGTTGCCGGTATTGCTGCCGTTGGTGTTGAAACCGAAGCCCGCCACGGCAGGATCGGCCGCGATGAGCTCGCCCATCCGGACGGTGCGCCGGCTCATGGCCGCGAACGAGATGTCCTGCGAGCTTTCCGCCGTCCCGATCACGAAGCCGGTGTCCTGCTGCGGGAAGAAACCCTTCGGAATGACGATGTACAGCACCACCGTGGCGGCCGCGGTGGCGATGAAGACCAGCAGCGTGGTGCGGCGATGGTCGAGCACCACGTGCAGCATGCGCTCGTAGCCGTCGTGCAGCCGCTGGAAGCCGCGCTCGAAGAACAGGAACACCCGGCCATGCCTGCGACCCCCGTCGTGCGGCTTGAGCCAGCGCGAGCACAGCATCGGCGTCAGCGACAGCGAAATCACCACCGACAGTCCGATGGCGATGGTCACCGTGACGGCGAATTCGCGGAAGATGCGGCCGATGATGCCGCCCATCAGCAGCAGCGGGATGAACACGGCGACCAGCGACACCGAAATGGAGATGATGGTGAAGCCGATTTCGCTGGCGCCCTGCAGCGCGGCGTCGAACGGCTTCATGCCCTCCTCGATGTGGCGGTAGATGTTCTCCAGCACCACGATGGCGTCGTCGACCACGAAGCCGGTGGCGATGGTCAGCGCCATCAGCGAGAGGTTGTCGAGGCTGTAATTCATCAGGTACATGACGCCGGCCGTGCCCATGATGGCCAGCGGCACGGTGACGCCGGGGATCACGGTGGCGGGCACTTCGCGCAGGAACACGAAGATCACCGCGACCACCAGCAGCGCGGTGAGCACCAGCGTGAATTCCACGTCCTTAACCGATGTGCGGATGGTCTGGGTGCGGTCCGAGAGGATGCTGATCTTCATCGCCTGCGGCAGCGCCGCCTGCAGCCTGGGGAGCGCCGCGCGGATCGCGTCCACCGTCTCTATGACGTTGGCGCCCGGCTGCTTGCGCACGGCGAGCAGGATGGCGCGGTCGCGGTACACGCCCACGTCGGGCGCCGCGCCCGCACCGGCGTAAGCCCAGGCGGCCAGCTTGGTGTTCTCGGCCGCGTCGACGGCGGTGCCGATGTCGCTGATGCGGACCGCGGCGCCGTTCTTGTAGGCGACGATGACCTTGTTCCAGTCCTTCGCCGAGGTCACCTGGTCGTTGTCGTAGACCGTCACGCTCTGTTGCGCGCCGTCGAAATTGCCCTTCGGCGCGTTCGCGGTCGAAGCCACGATCGCGCTGCGCACATCCTCGAGGCCCAGCCCGAGCGCCGAGATCTTCTGCGGATCGATCTGGATGCGCACCGCGGGTTTCTGCGCGCCGTTGATGTCGACCTGACCGACGCCCGTGATCTGCGAGATCTGCTGCGCGAGGATGCTGTCGGCGTAGTCGGAAATCGTGGTGAGCGGCAGCGTGTCGGAGGTCGCCGCCATGATCATGATCGGACGGTCGGCGGGATTCTGCTTGCGGTAGGTGGGCGGGCTCGGCAGGTTGCCCGGCAGTTGCCCGGCCGCCGCGTTGATCGCGGCGAGCACGTCGGTGGCGGCGGCGTCGATGTTGCGGTTGAGGTCGAACTGCAGGGTGACGGTGGTGGAACCGAGGCTGCTCGAGGATGTCATTTCGGTGAGGCTTGAGATCAGCGAGAACTGCCGCTCCAGCGGCGTTGCCACCGTCGCCGCCATGGTGTCGGGGCTCGCGCCCGGCAGGGTGGCGGACACCTGGATGGTGGGGAAATCCACCTGCGGCAGCGGCGCCACGGGCAGCAACGGCCAGGCGACGATGCCCGTCAGCAGGATCGAAGCCGCCAGCAGCGAGGTGCCGATCGGGCGGCGAATGAAGATTTCGGAAAAATTCATGGGGATTTGCCGGCCTGCGCCGCCGGCTTCGACGCCCCGCCGTTCGGATCTGCTTCGGTGATCTTGCTGCCCTGCCGGATCTTGAACTGGCCATCGATCACCACGCGCTCACCTGCCGCGACGCCGCTGTCGATCACCACTTTGCCATCCTGGGTCTGCGCCACGCGCACCGGCCGCGCCTTGGCCACCCCATCGTCACCGACCACGTAGACGTACAAACCATTGGCGCCGCGCTGCACGGCGGTCTCGGGCAACGTCAGCGCGCCCTTTTTCGTTCCCAGCACGAGGCGCGCATTCACGTACTGGCCCGGCCACAGCGTGTGCGCGGGATTCGTGAACGAGGCCTTCAGCTGGAACGTGCCGGTGCCGGTGTCGATCTGGTTGTTGACCAGCAGCAGCGTGCCGGTGCCCAGTTGTGCACCGTCGTCGCGGCCCAGCGCCACCACCTGCAGGCCACTCCGGTTCGCCTGCAGCGCCTGGTTGACCTGCTGGAAATTGTCTTCCGGCAACGTGAACAGCACCGCGATCGGGTCGATCTGGTTGATCACGACGATGCCGTTGGTGTCGGTGGCGTGCACCAGGTTGCCGACGTCCACCAGCCTGAGGCCGGTACGGCCGTCGATCGGCGAGCGGATCGTGGTATAGCCGAGCTGCACGTTGGCGTTGTCGATCGCGGCCTGGTCGGACTGCAGGCTCGCCTTGAGCTGCTCCACCGTGGCGGTCTGCGCGTCGTACGCCTGGCGGGCGATGGAGTTGTCCTTGAGCAGGCTGGCGTAGCGCGCCAGATCCTTGTTCGCCGAAGTGAGGCTCGCGGTGTCGTGCGCCTTCTGCGCCACGGCCTGTTCCGCCAGTGCCTGGTAGGAGCGCGGATCGATCTGCGCCAGCAGGTCGCCGCGGTGGACCTCCTGGCCTTCGCGGAACGCGATCTTGTCGAGCTGGCCGTCAACCCGGGCCCGCACCGTCACTGATTGCATGGGCTGCACCGTGCCGATGCCCGTGAGGTAGCTGGCGACGTCCTCCTGCACGACACGCGCAGTGATCACGGCAGTGGCGGCTGGCGTGCGGGAGGCATTGGCCTGCGCCCGACGGCTGGCGCTGACGCGCACCCAGCCGACCGCGGCGATGACGACCACGGCCAGCACCACCACCAGCACCCTGTTCCGCCTCAGCCAGCTCTGCGTTTCCATCCACTGCTCCGCCCTGCGTCGTGACCCGATCTTAATATACTTTGTCCCCTAATCATTAGCCTATGAACTATTATTAACAGCCATGAACCCGCCAGAGCAACGCGACGCCGTGGGCCGGCTGATCGGCGAGACGCAGCGGCTGTGGCGCGCCCGCATGAACGAGCGGCTGCGGCCGCTCGGCCTGTCGCAGGCGCGCTGGCTCACGCTGCGCCGGCTGCACCGGCACGGGGCGGCGCTGCCGCAGAGCGAGCTGGCGGCGCTGGTGGGGGTTGAAGCGCCGACGCTGGTGGGCATCATCGATGGCCTGGTGCGCGATGGCTTCGTGTCACGGCGTGGCTCGACCGCCGACCGGCGCATCAAGACCATCCATCTCACGGCCAAGGCGCATCGCAAGATAGAACAGATCGAAACGGTGGCCCAGCAGCTGAGGGGCGAACTCATGCAGGACATTTCCGACACGGCACTGGACGTGACCGTGCAGACGCTGGGCGCCATCAAGGGCCGCCTGCTGGTGCTGGCCACAGCGGAGAAAACCGCGGATGCCGCCGGGACGCGGACGCCGGGCACCCGCGCCGCCAAGCCCCGCGCCCGCCCGCGCGGCGCGGCGCGCGCGGTGACGCGGCGCCCCGTGCGCAGCGCCTGAGCGGGGCTCGCGAACCGCGCCAGTGCCGGAGCGTGGCGCAACTCCGGCCTGGCGCACTCACCGCCCGACCGGTCAGGGCTTGGCGTTGCGATCCACCGCCGCCTGACCACGCGCCGAATACCCAAGCCTGTTGTAGGGATTCAGGCCGGCGCGGGGTGAGCCGTACGGAAAGCCCGAGTACCACCATTCGACGATCTTGCCGCCCTTCACGCGCAGCAGGTTCTGCGCATACCAGGCGCCGGGATCGCCGTTCTGCGGCGCAGGCCAGCCGATGTCCACCAGCTCGCCTTCGGCCAGGTTGAACAGCACCGCATCGGTCCGGTCGGCGGTGACCTTGGCCTGGTTGTTCTGCGCGAAGGCGACGAAGTCCTTGCCGGATGGCTGGCCGGCGATGTGGTTCTTGAGGTCGGCCGACAGGTACTTCGACGCCGCACTGGCGTCCTTGCGATTGAAGAACGCATCGAAGAAATCCGCGACGAGCTTCTTGTTGGCATCGCGTTCGGCGCGCGTGGTCGTCGCGCCCAGCGGGATGATCGACTGCATGCTGACGGTGATGGGGCCCATCTCCGGATACCACTTCGAATAGTCGGGATCCGCGCGACGCGCAGCCGGCGCCGCGCCAGCGGGGGGCGCACCCGCGGGGGGCGCGCCAGCCGGAGGAGCGCCAGCCGGAGGAGCGCCTGCGCCCGCAGCGCCAGGTGCGCCAGCCCCTGGAGCACCGCCCGGCGGCGGACCAGCGGGCACCGACATGTCGGAGTTGGTGGGACCCGAGAACCACCACTGCGTCACGCGGTTGTGCTTCACCTCCATCATGTTGGAGGCGAAGCGCGAGCCCGGATCCAGGTTTTCGCCCTGCGTCGGATAGGCCATCATCGTGATGTCGTTGTCGGTGACGATGAACAGGCGCATCAACGCCGCGGGCCCCGCCGCGTGCGGCGCGCCGGCCGGCCGCGCATTCGGATTCCTGTATTCGGCGGGCTTGAGGAAGAAGTTCGCGAAGCCATCGGCGCCGGACGCCTCTTCGATATCGTGGTTGATGAAGTTCGGATCCATCACGATGTCGGCGGCGAGCTGCGGATCGCCCTCCGCGAACAGCGTCCGGTGCAGCATCAGGCCCATGGCCTTGTTGGCGTGCTCTTCACGCGCGCTGCGATCCGGGCCGTTGTCGAGGATAGGTGTCATGTCGGCGGCCTGCGCGGCCGCGGACGCGATCAGGAATGCCACCAGCGTGGCCACGGAACGAGTCATGGAATGCCCCCTTTGTTGGAATCGGACCGGGAGCATGCCGCAGCGGCCCGAGGTTAGTCGAGCCGCTGCGTGTCAAGTCATGTCAACCTGCGCCGCGACGGCCAGGACGGCCGGCGCGGTTCACTTGATCTTGGCGTTCGCGACCTTGTCGAAGTCCAGCTTGAGGTCTTCGAACATCTTCATCGCGGTGGCGCGGCCGGCGCCGTACACGCCGCCACCGGGATGCAGGAACGGGCCCACCAGGTAGAAGCGTTCCAGTCCCGGCACCGTGTAGTTGGCGAGGTCCGGCGTCGGGCGATGGCCGCCGATCTGGTAGAAGTACGGGGCCACGCCGTGCACGTCGCCACCGGGCATGCTGTTCGGCATGTTGCGCGAATGATCCAGCGGCGTGACGATGGTGCGGGCCACGATGTTGTCGCTGGTCAGGTTCTTCACGAACTTCTGGTAGTGGCGCAGGCTGCGATCGCCCATCTCTTCCTTGATCTCGTCCCAACGCGACGGGCCGCCCTGCTCGAGGTTGTATGGCGCGAAGGTGATGCCGTGGAACAGACCCTTGCCCGGCGGTGCGCGGCTCGGGTCGTTGATGCTCTCGTCGCCGCCCGCGCCCAGCACGCGCGGCGAAATGCGGCCGCGCTTGAGCGCGTCGAAATCGTCGAGCATGTCCACCAGGTTATCGCTGGCCATGAACTCGAGCATGATGGCGCGGCTGACTTCATCGCCGGCGTTGAAGACCGCCTTCTCCTTGAGATCGTAGTGGCTGACCATGATGCTGAACGCGGCCAGCGTGGCGCGTTCGGCGCGCTGCAGGACGCGCTCCGGCACGCCATCGATGTAGGCGCGCAGGCGGTGCGGATGGATGGCGCCGATCACGCCATCCTTCGCCATGATCTTCTCGCCGCTCTTGAGCTCGAGGCCCGTGGCCCGGCCACCGGACTGCAGCACCTTCACCACTTCGGAATTGCAGCGCACTTCGCCGCCGTAGTGCCGGATGCAGTTCACCAGCGCCTCGGCCAGCTTGCCGCTGCCGCCTTCCGGCTGCGAGACGCCGTAGCCGTGCATCAGGCCGGGCATCAGGAACATGCCGAAGCCGGTGCCGAGCTCCTCCGGCGTCTGCAGGTTCTCCGAGATCAGGCGCAGCAGCCAGATCTTCACCTTGTCGTTCTCGAACAGCTGGTTCGCCATCTCGAGCGAACTGCGCTGCATCGAGTCGAGGATGTCGCGACCCTCTTCGTTGGAGTCGAGCATGGCGAAGAACGCGCCCAGCGGCGGCGGCGGACTGTACATGCCGGCGAACATGAGCGGGATGAATTCCATGCTGCGCTTGGCGAACGCGCGATAGGTCTCGGCATCCTTCTGCGACAAGCGGGCGATCTGCGCGCAGGTCTTGTCGAGGTCCTTGTAGGCCACCAGGGTGGTCTGGTCCTCGAAGATCATCGCGTACGGAATGCCGTAGTTGTATTTCAGCCCGAAACGACTCAGCAGGCCCAGCTCGTCGTTCTGGATCATGGGATTGCCCTGGATCATGATGTGCACGCTGGAGTGCTCGTCATGCCAGTAGCCCGGGGTGTTGATTTCGCGCGTCACCACGCCGCCGCCCGGCCAGGGCTTGCTTTCCAGCAGCAGCACCTTCTTTCCGGCCTTGGCAAGGTAGGCGGCGGCCACGAGGCCATTGTGGCCCGCGCCCATGGCGACGATATCGTATTGGCTCATTGCTATAATTCCCCGCTGTGAGCTGCGCACCTTATGCATTGGTCGTGGCAGTGTAAAGAGGGAACAATCATGTACTTGAACGGCCGCCCCGGACGCCAAATTGGACGCTGAAAAAGTCAAGGCGGCCGTGGCGCAGGTGCTGGGCGCGGCCGTCGCGGGCAGCCCCCGCGCGACCGCGCTGGGCAACGTACACGAACTCATCGACGCCATGGCGCGCGACGGCACACGGCGCGACGGTCCGCTGCGCGAGATCCCGGCGCGGCTGGGTGACAAATGGAGCATGCTGATCCTGCTGCTGCTGCGGGGTGGCACGTTCCGGCATTCCGAGCTGCAGAAAATGATCGCGATCATGAGCGCCGAGGGCAACATCTCGCAGCGCATGCTCACGCTGCGGCTGCGCGCGCTGGAGCGCGATGGCTTCATCTTCCGCCACCCGGTGGCCACGCAGCCGGCCGGCGTCGAATACGGCATGACAGAGCTCGGCCGCAGCCTGCTCGGTCAGGTCGACCAGTTGCTGGACTGGATCCGCAGCCACCTCGACGTGATCCATCGCTGCCGCGAGGAATTCGAGGCGGCCGAGGGCAAGGCCGGATAATCGAGAAATATTGCAGGTCGCCGCGCCGCGGCGCGGTTCAGCGACCCGCGCCGGCGGCGAGCTGCCGGCCGGTCCAGTCATCGAGCTGCGCGAGCGCGGCGGCGGTCGCCGCGTTGAAAGCCCGGAGCACCGCAGCGAGCTGGTTGGCATCCGCCTGCTGCTGCTGATCGATCGCGAGGGTCGCGGTCACGGCGCGATCCGAGCGCCTGCCCAGCGTCGCCACCCAGGCCACGCGCACCAGCGGCGCAGCGCCCGCCGACTTGTACACGGCCTCGAAGTGCGTGATATCGATACGCAGCTGCCAGTCGCTGGCGAACGGCGCCGTGTCCGGCAACGCGTTGCCCACCGTGCCCGAACGGCGCAGCGCCGTCAGCACCTGGTCCTGCACCAGTTGCGGCAGTTCCGACGCCCAGTCCGCGCCCTGGTAGGCATCCATGCGCCCGTCCGCGAACACCACCGCGATGCGCTGGCTGTCGAGGCCGGCGGCCGGCACGGGACGCAGCAGCACCAGCGAGGGCGTGGCGCCGGCAGCACCCTGCGCTGCGCGTTCCGGCAGCGTTTCGGCGGCGGACAGCACGTAGTCGCTGGCCGCCATCTGCCTGGTCGTGAACAGGTTGCCGCAACCGGCCAGCAGCAGCACACCGCCGCCTGCCGCGACCAGCCGCCACCTCCACAGCCTGGTCATCGTCATGGTGCGATCTCCACGCCCTTGTTCGCGGGCTCGTACAGCAACTGCGAGGGATTGTCGCGCAGGCTGCGGGCGAGCTGGCGCAGTTCGGTCACGGTGTCGCGCGCGTCGCGCACCAGGTTTTCGAAATCCGGCAGGCCGCCCTGCACGAACGACTGCACGCCGGCGCGATTGTTGGTCACGAACTGGTCGAGTCCGGCGGCGGCGCTGGCCACGCTGTCGGCGGCGGTGCGCAGCTTCTGCACCGCCGCGGCAAGATCCGGTCCGGCGGTGGACGAGGCGGCGTGCGCATCGGCCACCACCTGGTGCGCCTCCTCCACCGCGGAGCGCATCTGCCCCAGCAGCTGCGTGAGGTTGTCGGCGATGCCCGGCAGCTTCGCGCCGGTCTGGTCGAGATTCGCGACCAGGCGGTTCACCTTGTCGAGGTTGTCCTGCGACAGCACGTTCGAAATGCGCGTCACGAGTTCGGCGACGCGATTGACCACCACGGGCAGGCTGCTCAGCAACAGGTCGAAGTCCGAACGCTGCGAGACGATCACCGGGTAGTTCTCGCTGGGAGCGCTGTCGGCCACTTCCTTGCTGGCGTTGAGCGCCCGCTGCTGGAGATCGATGAACAGCAGGCCCGTGGCCAGTCCCTGCAGCGTGAGCTCGGCTTCGGTGCGATCGGACACCGGCGTGGTGGAGTCGATGTCGACGATCACCTGCACGCGATCCGCGGCGCGTGAATCCAGCCGGATGCGCTTGACGCGGCCCACCTCGACGCCCAGGTAGCGAACCGAGCTGCCCTCGGTGAGGCCGCTGACGCTGCCGCGGAAGTAGATCTCGTAGCGCCGGTAGTCGCGATGGTCGCGGCCGTCGGAGTACCAGTAGAAGAACAGGCCGGCCATGGTGATCATGAGCACCACGAAGGCACCGACCGCGGCGTAGTTCGCTTCACGTTCCATGCTGGGCTCCGCGCTGCTGGCCGCGCTCGCGACCCCGCTCGCCCTGGAAATACTGCTTGATCCAGGGATGCGGGTGGCGGCTGATTTCCTGCACCGTGCCGCTGATCATGCGCTTGTCGACGATGACGCCGATGCGGTTGCAGGTGCGGAATATGGTGTCGAGGTCATGCGTGATCATCACCACCGTCAGGTGCAGTTCCCTCTGCAGGAACACCAGCAGCTCATCGAAGCCCTCGGCGCTGATCGGGTCCAGGCCCGCGGTGGGTTCGTCCAGGAACAGCAGCTCCGGGTCCAGCGCCAGGGCGCGCGCCAGCGCGACCCGCTTGATCATGCCACCGGAAAGCTGCGCCGGATACTTCCGTGCCGCCGATTCCGGCAGGCCCACCAGCTTGAGCTTGAGCAGCGCCAGTTCGTCGAGCGCGCGCGGCTCCACGAGCTGGTGCTCGATCAGCGGCAATTGCACATTCTGCAACACGTTCAGCGAGCTGTAGAGGGCGCCGGCCTGGAACGTCACGCCATAGCGCGCCTTGATGGCCCGCAGCTGGCGCACGTCCAGCTGCGTGATGTCCTCGCCGTACAGCTCGATGGTGCCGGCCGCCGGCCGTTTCAGGCCGAGGATGACGCGCAGCAGGACCGACTTGCCCGAGCCCGATCCGCCCACCACGCCGAACACTTCGCCGGGCACCACTTGCATGTCGAGGCCGTCGTGCACCACGTTGTTGCCGAAGCGCGTGACCAGACCCGTGACTTTGACCAGCGGCTCGGCCATCAGATGTCCAGCTTGGTGAACAGCACGGCGAACAGCGCGTCCGCCAGGATCACCAGGAAGATGGAGGCCACCACCGCCGTGGTGGTGAGACGGCCCAGCTCGCGCGATGAATTGCGCACCTGCATGCCATACCAGGTGCCGGCAAATGAAATCAGCACCGCGAACACCGGCGCCTTGATCAGGCCCACCCAGAAGGTGGTGTCGGCGATCGATTCATTGACGCGGTTGAGGTATTGCGCCAGCGGCATCTGCAGCAGCTCGTGGCACAGCAGGCCGCCGCCCGCGAGCCCGACGAAGTCGGCCAGCACCGTGAGCAGCGGCAGCGCGATGATCAGGCCGAGCATGCGCGGCAGCACCAGCGCCGCCACCGGATCGACGCCGGTGGCTTCCAGCGCATCCACCTCCTCGTTGAGCTGCATGGCGCCGATCTCCGCGGCGAACGCGCTGCCCGATCGGCCGGCGACGATGATCGACGTCAGCAGCACGCCGAGTTCGCGCAGCACGCCGATGGTCACGAGGTCGACCACGTAGATGTCGGCACCGAACTTGCGCAGCTGGTCCGCGCCCATGTAGGCGATGATCACGCTGATCAGGAACGCGATCAGCGCCACGATGGGCACCGCGGTGATGCCGGTGTCGTAGACGTGACGCGCGATCGAGGTGGGCTTGAACAGCCGCGGATGGCGGAAACATTTCACCAGCACCACGAACGCCTGCCCGACGAAGGCCAGCCCGCGCACCATGCGCGCCTGGTTGCGCAGGGTGCGCCGGCCGATCTTGGCCAGCGCCGTCACCAGCGAGTGTTCCCCGGCGGGCGCCGCGGTGGCGCCAGGCGTGGGCCCGGGCGACCGGTCCGTCTCGGGATTCTCCGCCACGCGCTCCTTTTGCACCAGATCCAGGGTGGCGGGCGCGCGGTCCCTGAACGTGACTGCGGCGCCGGCGGATTTCGCGCGGCGCATGAAATCCTCCAGCAGCCAGGCGCCGGACAGGTCCAGCCAGGAATCGCCGCAGGTCACTTCCACCCGGCGCACGCCATCGAGCGCCACGCCCTGCAGCGGCTGCTCGATCGCGCTGAATTCCAGGGCGCGCCAGCGTCCCTGCAGCGTGAGCCGCAGTGTTTCGCCATCACGCTGTGCGGTGAAATACGCGGCGGAGCGCGGGGGAGGCATCGCGCGATTCTAGCCGAACGCCCTGCCCCAGTCCCGAGGCTCGGTCCTGCGCGCGGGCGTTACGCTTCGTCGCGGTGCCGGCGTATGGCGATGGCCGCCCACAGGAACAGTGCCGCCACCAGCAGACCGAACCAGATCTGCGGACTTTCGATCAGCGTGCGCGCGTCCATGCCCGGCGCCAGCGGCCGCATGCCGCCGCCGCCGTTGCGGAACCAGGCCGACGAGTCGGTGATGTTGAGGTTGATCTGGCGATTGGCGCCGAATGCGAGATTGAGCAGGTCGCCGAAACGCCGCGCGACGATGGCGCCGAAATAGTTGGTGTTGAAGATCATGCGCTCCAGCAGCGCGATCAGGATCGGCGGCACCAGCGCCCAGGCGTACACCGCGCGCCGCGCCCACGCCGAGGCGAGCATCAGGTACGCCGCGTAAGGCGCGTACCACAGCACCACCACCAGCATGCCGTACAGCATGTAGCCTTGCGCGCGCCACCAGCCGAGGGTGTCCCACAGCGGCAGATAGCCGTCGAACATGCCGGTCCGGTAACGCAACGCCACCACGCCGCAGACCAGCAGGCTGGTCAGGGCCGCGATGACGAAGGTGCCGAGCGGCACCAGCACCATCGCCACCACGAACTTGCTCAGCACGGTCTCGGTATCCGACACCGGCATGGATTTCCAGAACAGGATGCTGCGATCGCGCCGCTCGCTGTACAGGCAGTCCAGCAGGTAGATCACCAGCAGGATGCCGGCCGCGATGTAGAACGGCACCGCGATGCCGATGATGGCGCTGGTGAACAATCGCGTGCGCACGTCGCCCGCGCTCTCCGCGACGGGAGCCGCCCGAGCCGGCGCGGTGGCCGCCTCCGGCGGATTGCCGGCGCCGTCGAGAACGCCGGGCCCGCCCATGCCACCCATGCCGCCACCCCGGCCGTCGAGCCCGTTCGGGTCGCCAGGACTTCCCATGCGTGGCGCATCGCCTGGCGTCGCCGGCCCGGGACCACCCGGCCCCCCAGGACCCGCACCGGGATTGCCCGGACGGGCGCCCGCGCCCACGTCGCGCTGCACGTCGACCTGCAGATGCGTGTGGCCGACCGCCAGCGGCACCAGCACCAGCACCGCGGCGATCACCAGCGGCGTGATCCACAGGCCCCGGTGCTCCCAGAATTCACGGCGCGCCAGCATGCGGAACACCTTCATGCCGCTTCTCCCTGCATCATGGCCACGAACAGGTCGGCCACCGTGGGCGTCGAGACTTCGCCCAGGGCCGCAAGCTGCGCGGGATCGACGCTGTCATACAGCAGCGCATGGCGGCCGAACACTTCACGTTCGCTGCGGGGTTTGAGGGCGCGCGCGGCCGCGAGCTGATCAGGCCGCGCCAGCAGCAGGTGGAAGCGCTCGGCCAGCGCTTCGGTGCTGGAGTCGAGCAGGATGTGGCCGCGGTCGATGAAGATCACGTCCGTGAGCAGATTCTCGACTTCCTCCACCTGGTGCGTGGTGACGATGATGGTGCGCTGCTTGTCGAAGTAGTCGTTGAGCAGCGTGTCGTAGAACTGGCGGCGATACAGCAGGTCGAGGCCGAGCGTGGGTTCATCGAGCACCAGCAGGCGCGCATCGATGGCGAGGATCAGCGCCAGGTGCAGCTGCGTGATCATGCCCTTGGAGAGCTGGCCGATGCGGCTGCCGCGGCGAATGGTGGTGCCGGTGAGGAAATGGTCGGCCCGCGCGCGATCGAAGCGCGGGTGCACCCCGGCCACGTAGTCGATGATCTGGTCGACGCGCAGCCAGCGCGGCAGCACGGCGGTGTCGGCGATGAAGCAGACTTCGTTCATGAGCGCATTGCGGCTGGCCCTGGGATCGAGTCCCATGACGCGCAGCTCGCCGCTGCAGCTGGTGAGGCCGAGGATGGCCTTGAGCGCGGTGGTCTTGCCGGCGCCGTTGCGGCCAATCAGCCCGAGGATGCGGCCGGGCTGCACGCTGAAACTGATGTCGTCCAGCGCCCTGAGCTTGCCGTAGGTCTTGGAAAGGTTTCTTGCTTCGATGATGGGCAGCATGCTCTGCGTCCTTCAATTCCCATCGGGGCCCAGCAGTTCCCGGGCATCGAGGCCCAGCCGCTGGATGGTTGCCCGGACCCTGGGCCACTCGACTTCCAGGAACCGGCGCCGCTCTTCTTCCAGCAGCGCGCTGCCGGCGCCCTGGCTCACGAACATGCCGAGGCCGCGGCGCTTCTCGACCAGCCGTTCATCCACCAGCTGCTGGTAGCCCTTGAGCACCGTCAGCGGGTTGATGCGAAAGTCGGCCGCGACGTTGCGCACCGAGGGCAACGGATCGCCTTCCTTGAGCGTGCCCTCGAGGATCATGGCCACCACCCGGTCGCGAAGTTGCCGGTAGATGGGTGCGCTGTTGTCCCACTGGGTATCCATTGCGGTCCGGCACTCTAGCAGAGCATCCGGCGCGGATTAGCCGCAGTGATGGACCGTCCCATCGACAGCGCCGGCGGCTCGGGCCAGGTGCAACGCGCTGCCGGAACCCGCATGCGCGGGGCTGGCAGTGGACGAAGCGCCGATCGCGCTGCCGAACATGCCCGTGACGAGGACGGCCAGCACGGCGGAAATGGCAAGCTTGGCGGTGGTTTTTGCAATGAGGCTCATGATGCGGTCTCCTTGGATGGGTGTTTCGCCTTGCCGCCCGATGCGGCACTGCTGTATCCCTGTGGTGTTGTATATAACTACAACACTAAAACCGTGTCAACAGATTTTCGCGCTTTTTTTGCCGTAGCCGAAAATGTCACTAGAATCAGCGCTCTTTTAAATTCCCCCGGTCCCTGGAGTTCTGATGAAACAGCCTATGAATGTCGCGATTACGGGTGCTGCCGGCCAGATCGGCTATGCCCTGGCCTTCCGTGTGGCGTCCGGCCAGATGCTGGGCGCGGACCAGCCCGTGAACCTGCACCTGCTGGAGATCCCGGCGACGCAAGCGCAGCTCGCGGGCGTGGTGATGGAACTCAACGATTGCGCGTTCCCCACGCTGAACAGGATCGTCGCGACCGACGACGCCAGGGTCGCGTTCAAGGATTGCCACGCGGCGCTGCTGGTGGGTGCGCGCCCGCGTGGCCCCGGCATGGAGCGCAAGGACCTGCTGCTCGCCAACGCGCAGATTTTTTCCGCGCAGGGCAAGGCGCTCGATGAAGTCGCGAACCGCGACGTGCGCGTGCTGGTGGTGGGCAATCCCGCCAACACCAACGCGCTGATCGCGCGCAGCAATGCGCCCTCGCTCAAGGCCGGCAACTTCACCGCCATGATGCGGCTCGATCACAACCGCGCCGTCTCGCAGATCGCCGCGAAGACCGGCACGCACGTCACCGACGTGAAGCGCATGACGGTGTGGGGCAACCACTCCGCCACGCAGTATCCCGACATCAGCCACTGCACCGTGCAGGGCAAGCCCGCGAAGTCGCTGGTGGACCAGAAGTGGCTCGAGGAGTATTTCATCCCGACCGTGCAGCAGCGCGGCGCGGCGGTGATCAAGCAGCGCGGCTCCTCATCGGCGGCCTCGGCCGCCTCCGCGGCGCTGGACCATATGCGCACCTGGTTCGTGGGCACCGCGGCAGGCGACTGGGTCAGCATGGGCATTCCCGCCGACGGCAGCTATGGCATCAAGGAAGGCATCATCTATTCCTATCCCGTCACGACCCGCAACGGCAGCTATGAGATCGTGCAGGGCCTGTCGATCGACGATTTCAGCCGGCAGCGCATGACCCTGACGGAAAACGAGCTGCGCGAGGAACGCGAGGGCGTGAAAGACCTGTTGGGGGGATGAGCCATGTCCGGCGCGATCATCACACTGCTGTTCGTCGGTGCGGTGCTGTACCTCACCTACCGGCGCATGCCGCTGCTGGCCTTCACCCTCACGTTCACCGTGCTGCTGGTCGCGTACACGCTGCTCAGCGCGCCGGCCGGCATCTGGGCGGGACTGCTGTGGCTGCTGCTCGCGCTGTTCTGGCTGCTCAACATCAAGCCGCTGCGCCGCGCGATGGTGAGCCGGCCGTTCATGAAGACGTACCTGCGCATGCTGCCCTCGATGTCGGCCACCGAGCGCGAGGCGCTCGAGGCCGGCACGGTGTGGTGGGACGGCGAGCTGTTCACAGGACGTCCGAACTGGTCGAAGTTGCTGAAGTCGGCGCCGCCGAAGCTCAGCGCCGAAGAGCAGGCGTTCCTGTCAGGGCCCTGCGAACAACTGTGCGCGATGCTGGACGACTGGGACATCACGCACCGTCGCGCCGACCTGCCGCCCGAGGTGTGGGCGTTCCTGAAGTCGCACGGCTTCTTCGCGATGATCATCCCGAAGCGCTATGGCGGACTGGAGTTTTCCGCCTACGCGCATTCCTGCGTGCTGGTGAAACTGGCCGGGCGCAGCGTCACCTGCGCTTCGACGGTGGCGGTGCCGAATTCACTTGGGCCGGCGGAGCTGCTCAACCACTACGGCACCGAGGAACAGAAGGACCACTACCTGCCGCGGCTCGCGAGCGGCGAGGAAGTGCCCTGCTTCGCGCTCACCGGACCGCGCGCCGGCTCTGACGCCGCCGCCATTCCCGACACCGGCATCGTCTGCAAAGGCCAGTGGCAGGGACAGGAAGTGCTCGGCCTGCGGCTCAATTTCTCCAAACGCTACATCACGCTGGCGCCCATCGCGACCGTGGTCGGTCTCGCGTTCCGCATGTTCGATCCGGACAAGCTGCTGGGTGGTGAGGCGGACCTCGGCATCACCTGCGCGTTGATCCCGCGCGACACCGCCGGGGTCACCATCGGCCGCCGCCACTTCCCGTTGAACACGCCGTTCATGAACGGACCCATCCAGGGCCACGACGTGTTCGTGCCGCTGGACTGCATCATCGGCGGCGTGAAGATGGCGGGCCAGGGTTGGCGCATGCTGGTGGAGCAGCTGTCGGTGGGCCGCTGCATCTCGCTGCCCTCCAACACCACGGGCGGCGCGCTCGCTGCGCTGTTTGCCACCGGCGCGTACGCGCGCATCCGCCGACAGTTCAACACGCCGATCGGCAAGTTCGAGGGCGTGGAACAGGTGATCGCGCGCATGGTGGGCCACAGCTACATCATGAACGCGGCGCGCAGCGTGACCATCGCCGCGATCGACAATGGCGAACGCCCGGCGGTGCCCGCCGCGATCCTCAAATACCACGTCACCGAACTCAGTCGCAAAGTCTCGAACGACGCGATGGACGTGCAGGGCGGCAAAGGCATCCTGCTCGGCCCGCGCAACTACCTCGGCCGCTGCTACCAGTCGATCCCGATCGGCATCACGGTGGAAGGCGCCAACATCCTCACGCGCAGCCTCATCATCTTCGGCCAGGGCGCGATCCGCTGCCATCCGTTCGTGTTGAAGGAAATGGAAGCGGCGCGCAATCCGGATCGCGCCAAGGGCGTGCGCGAGTTCGATCGCGCGCTGTTCGGTCACATCGGCTTCACGATTTCGAACGCGGCGCGCTCGTTCATCATGGCGCTCACCCTGGCGCGTTTCCGCGGCGTGCCCGACGTGGGCGCGACGCGCCGTTACTTCCAGCACATCGAGCGCTTCAGCGCGTCGTTCGCGTTCGCCACCGACGTCGCCATGCTCTCGCTCGGCGGCTACCTGAAAAAGAAGGAGAGCATCTCGGCGCGGCTCGGCGACGTGCTGTCGAGCCTGTACCTGGCCTCGATGGTGCTCAAGCACCACGAAGACCTGGGGCGTCCCGAGGCGGATCTGCCGGTGGTGGAATGGGCATGCCGCGAGCTGCTGTACCAGGCGCAGGAGCAGCTGCACGGCGTGCTGCGCAACTTCCCCGTGCGCTGGCTGGCGGCGCTCATGCGGCTGTGCATTTTCCCGCGCGGCCTGACGTACTTCGCGCCCGGCGACCGGCTGGGCCGTGCCGTGGCCGAAGTGGTCCAGAGCGCCACGCCCGCGCGCGATCGCCTGACCGAGGGCGTGTACCGCGGCGCGGACGGCCACAATCCGCTGGCCGAGCTGCAGCAGGCGCTGGAGCTGGCCGATCGCGCCGAACCGCTGGAACGGAAACTCCGGGTCGAAGGTCAGAAGACCGGACGCGTCACCGCCCTGGATCTGCCTGGCCAGATCAGCCAGGCCCAGGCACTGGGCATCCTCACGGCGGAGGAGGCGGCGCTGCTGACCGACTACGACGCGCGGGTGATGAACATTGTCAATGTCGATGACTTCGCGAGCGAGGACCTGGCACAGGCCTGAAGATCGCATGTACCTGACCTTCTTTGGCCTGGCGGAGAAGCCCTTCGCCATCACCCCCGATCCGCGCTATCTGTACCTGGGCGCGCGCCACGCCGATGCGCTGGCGCATCTGGTGTACGGCATCAATGATGCCGGCGGCTTCATCCAGCTCACGGGCGAAGTCGGCACCGGCAAGACCACCACCATCCGCTCGCTGCTGGCGCAGGCACCGCGCAATGCGGAGATCGCGCTGATCCTCAATCCGAAGATGTCGCCGCTGGAATTCCTGCAGACCATCTGCGAGGAACTCGGGCTCGGCGTGCCCGACAGCGCGCTCGAGAGCAACAAGGAACTGGTCGATCAGCTGAACCGCTTCCTGCTCAGGAAGCACGCCGAAGGCCAGCGCGTGGTGCTGATCGTCGATGAGGCGCAGAACCTGCAGCCGGAAGTGCTGGAGCAGGTGCGGCTGCTCACCAACCTCGAGACCGAAACGCAGAAGCTGCTGCAGATCATCCTGATCGGCCAGCCGGAACTGCGCGAGCTGCTGGCGCGCAACGACCTGCGCCAGCTCGCGCAGCGCGTGACCGCGCGCTACCACCTCGATCCGCTGTCGCGCGAGGAGACGGCGGCGTACGTGCGGCATCGCCTGCGCGTCGCGGGCGCAACGGCCGACATCTTCACGCCGCAGGCGTTGCGCGAGGTGTACCAGCGCAGCGGCGGCGTGCCGCGCGTGATCAACATCCTGTGCGATCGCGCGTTGCTCGCGGCCTACACCACCGATCGCCATCAGGTGAGCGCGCATCTGGTGGCACGCTCGGCCGCGGAAATCTTCGGCCAGTCCTCGACCGCGCACTGGGTGCCGTGGGTGGCCACGCTCGCCGCGCTCGCGACGCTCGCGAGCGGCGCGTGGGCCGCTTGGCAGTTCGGTCCCTGGTCGCACCCGGCGGCAGCGTCGGCGCCGCAGGCCGCCAGCGGCAGCACGGCGGCGCCCGCCCCCGCAGCTTCCGCACCGGGCGCGGGCGCCGCCCCTGGCGTCGGCGCCGCGCCGGCTGGCGGGGCTGTCGCCGGCGCCATTACGGGGCCGCCAGGAGTCGCCGATCTGCTGCAAACGTATCGCAACGAATCCGACACCGACACCGCAGCGGCGACGCTGCTCGGCCTGTGGAACGCGAACTACGTGCGCGGCAGCCGCGACGCGTGCACGCAGGCCGCCGAGCAGGGGTTGGGCTGCGTGAACCTGAAGGGTTCGTTCGCGGAACTGCGGCGGATCAACCGTCCCGCCATCCTGATGCTCAATGATGCCAGCGGCATGCCGGCCGAAGCCGTGGTCACGGCGCTGGACGACACCGCGGCCACGCTGCAGTTCGGCGCGGGGCACAGCGCGCGGGTCACGCTCATCGATCTCGGCCGCTACTGGCTCGGCAACTATCTGGTGCTGTGGAAGAACGGCGGCGCGGCGGCGACCAGCCTGGTACCCGGCCAGCGCGGCGCTGCGGTGCGCGCGTTGCGATCGAAGCTGCTGCAACTCGAGGACCCGGACAGCGCCGGCACCGTGATCGCAAAAGGCGGCAACGCCGACCTGTTCGACAAGGAGCTGCAACAGATGGTAGAAGCCTTCCAGCGCAACTCGCACCTGCCGGTGGATGGCGTGGCCGGCGTGGACACCCAGCTGGCGGTGGATGCGGCCCTGGCCGCGCCCGATACGCCGCTGCTGCAGGAGCGCACTGCACAGGAAGCGCGCTAGCCATGTCCTTCATTCTCGACGCATTGAAGAAATCCGAGGCCGAGAGGCAACGCCAGAACGGTCCGGCGCTGATGGAAGTGCGGCTGACGCCGCCGCGCCGGCGCCTGCCGCTGTGGTGGATCGCGCTGGGCGTGCTGCTGGGCGGCAACCTGTGGCTGCTGCTGTGGCTCGGATTGCGCGCGCCGAAGCCCGCTGCCGGCGCGCCCGTGGCAGCGGCTGCGGCGGCGCCGGCGGCGAATCCCGCCGTGCCCGCACCGCCTGCGGCGGCGGTCGCGCCGCCCGCATCATCCGCACCTGCCAGCGTCGTGCTCGCGCCCGAAGAACCGCCCACGCCGGCCGCGGCGACCGGCGCCAACGCGACCGTCAACGGCGCGGATCTCGACGACGCGGCCACCGACAATCCTTCCGACTTCGAACCCGCGCGCGCCGCGCCGGGCGGCAGCGTGCGGCGCGAAAGCGCCGCGCAGGACCTGCGCAGCTACAGCGATCTGAGCGCCAACCTGCCCGACCTGCGGCTCGACCTGCACGTGTATGCGGCCAGGCCCGCGGACCGCTACGCGCTGATCAACATGCACAAAGTGCATGAAGGCGAAGTCCTGCCCGAAGGTCCACGGGTCACCGAGATCACGCGCGACGGCGTGGTGATGGAATACAAGGGCCAGGAATTCATGCTCGGCCGCGAATAGCGCGCGCCGTTGCCCGCTCAGGCCAGCGTCGGCTTCCGCACCAGCGACGCCAGATCGAACTGCAGGTCCGCCACCTGCTGCGGCGTCGGCGTGAGCCCGGCGTCCAGCAGCTTGCGCGCCACCATGTGTTCGCCCGGCCGGCTCAGCGAATCCACCGCGATGAGCTGGCCGGCGCGATAGTAGTAGGCGGAGAAGGCGGCGCTGTCCGCGTCGCCACGGGAGATGACCGTGTCATAGCCGTGGCTCAGCCCCACCATCTGCAGCTTCAGGTCGAACTGATCGGACCAGAACCACGGCGCGGCGAGGAACGGCCGCTCCCTGCCCATCAGCGCGGCGGCGGCGGACTTGCCCTGCTCCACCGCGTTCTGCACCGACTCGAGCCGCAGCAGGCTGCCGTCGGGCATGCGGCGCGCGGTGCAATCGCCCGCCGCGGTGACCAGGGGATCGGCGGTGCGCGAACAGGAATCGACCACGATGCCGCGATCGCACTCGAGGCCCGCGGCCTTCGCGAGCTCGTCGTTCTGGATCACGCCGACCCCCACCACCACCGCGCCCGCCGGATGCTCGACGCCATCGGCGGTGCGCACCGCCACCACCCGGCCCTCACGTCCCACCAGCTCGGTGACTTTGGCATCGAACACCAGTCGCGTGCCGTGCGACTCGTGCAGGCGGGCCGCGGCGGTGGACACAATGGGCGCCACCACGCGCGACATGAGCCGGCTCAACCCCTCCAGCACCACCACTTCGATGCCGCGCTTGCGCGCCGTGGCCGCGACTTCCAGGCCGATGAAGCCGCCGCCGATCACCACCAGCGGCTGGCCCTCGCCGTGGCAGCGATCCAGCGCCGCGGCGATCGTCAGTGCGTCATCGAGGCTGCGCAGGCCGAACACCCCGCCCAGCTCCGCGCCGGGCAATGGCAGCGGCCGCAGCCGCGAACCGGTGGCGAGCACCAACCCATCGTAGTGCAACCAACTGCCGTCGGTCAGTCGCAGCATCTGCCGGGCGCGATCCAGCTCCACCGCGAGCGAGCTGGGCCGGTGCATGATGCGCTTGCGTTCGATGGCCTCCGGCCCCCGGATGGCGAGGCTCGCCAGCGAAGGTCGGTCCATCAGCCACTTCTTCGAGAGCGGTGGGCGGTTGTAAGGCCCGTGCGCTTCGGCGCCCAGCAGCAGGATCTCGCCCTCGAAGCCTTCCTGGCGCAACGACTCGGCCGCCTGCAGGCCGGCCTGCCCGGCACCCACGATGACAATGACGCCCTGTACCGCGTGGCCCGGCATGCTCAGATCTGCCGGTCGGGATAACGGATCGTGAGGCCGTCGAGTCCGGGCTGCACCTCGATCTGGCAGCTCAGCCGGCTGGTCGGAAGCCGTTCGGCGGCGACGTTCTCGAGCATCACCTGTTCGCTGTCGGAAGGCGGAGCCAGCCGCGGATACCACGCCTCGTCGACATAGCAATGGCAGGTGGCGCACGACAGCGAACCGCCGCATTCGGCGACGACACCCTGCACGCCCTGGGTCACGGCGCCCTGCATCACGCTCCAGCCGTCCTTGATGTCCAGCTCGACGCGATGGCCGTCGGGTTCGATGCACACGACCTTGGTCATTTTCAGTGTACTGCCAGTTCCAGGCGCAGCGGGCTGCGGAAAGTGGTGGACGGCATCCATGGTAACTCTTTATCGACACGGCTGAACCGCGGGAACGCCATCAGGAATTCCTCGAAGATGATTCGAACTGCCATGCGCGCCACCATGGCGCCCAGGCAGGCGTGCACTCCGCCGCCGAAACCCAGGTGGCCGCGCGGCTTGCGGCGGATGTCGTAGACATCTGCATCGGGAAACTGGCGTTCATCGCGATTGCCGGAACCATAGGCCAGGCATACGAAATCGCCCTGGCGCAGGGTCTGACCATGCAGCTCGGTATCCTTCATGATGCAGCGGCGGAAGCGCTGGCCGGAGGTGTTGTAGCGCAGGGATTCCTCGATGGCGTCGGGCAGCAGCGCCGGATTGGCCACCAGTTCGGCACGTGCCTCGGGGTGGTCGGACATGTTCAGGCCGAACATCGCCGTGAAACCGCCAAGCGATTCGATACCTGCCATCAGGAGCGTGGTGGTGGTGAGCATGACCTCGCGCTCGAGCAGGCGCTCGCCGTCGATCTCCGCCACGCAGAACTGCGACAGCAGGTCCTCGCCGGGATTCCTGCGCCGCTCGGCGATGACGCGCGCCGCGTAGTCCTGCATCCATTGGTACGCCGCGAGGTGCTCGGGGCCCTTCTGTCGCGTCGTCGGATCGGACTGCACCATCAGCACCGCCCGCTCGCGCACTTCCTGGTCGTCGCCCGCGGGCAGATCCAGCATGCGGAACAGCACCTTCGGCGTCACGAGGCTGGAGAAATCGCCCACGAAATCGAACTGCCGGCGATCCTGCAGCGTGGCCATGACCTCGCGCACCACGGCGCGGATCGGCTCGGCCATGCCCTCGAGGTTGCGTTTCGTGAACGCGTGCTGGATCAGCGCGCGCATGCGATCGTGGCGCGGCGGATCGGTGGTGCCGAGCGTGGCGCCGGCGCGATTGGGCAGCTCGTCCATGAGATTGCCCTGCGCCGAGGAGTAGGTCTGCCAGTTGCCCAGCGCGCCCATGATGTCGGCGTGGCGCGAGAGCACCCACATCTTCGCGTCGCTGCTCCAGAAGCACGGATGCTCATCGCGCAGGGTTTTGTAGAACGGGAACGGATCGGCGTCGACCGCCGGTGAATACGGATCGAAACGGAACATGCAGACCCCCCGCCGGTAATGGTTGTGCCGGCGGGTGGCACTCTAAGGGCCAAGGCGCTGCCACCGCGCTGGCCAAAAGCGGGATTTTGTTGTACTTTTTTGCCACTTTTGCAGCCAGGCCGGCATGCCCGGCGCGGCCGACGATTCATGAAAAAGCCCGACAAATCCATCCCGCTGTTCGACCTGTACGGTGAAACGGGCCAGGGCGCCGGCCGCGATCACTTGCACATTGAGGACATACAGTCCCGCAGCCGGCGGTACCGCTGGGAGATCGCGGCGCACACGCACCGCGGGCTGTACCAGTGCGTGTACATCCACGCGGGTCCCGTGCAGGTGAGCGTGGACGAGCGGCGCCTCGCGCTGCAGAGCCCGGCGTTCGTGCTGCTGCCGCCGGGCACCGTGCACGCCTTCAGCTTCAGCGAGCGCACCCTGGGCTACGTGCTGACCATCACGCCCGACGCGCTGTTCGAGCGCGACGGCGCGCCGCTGTCGCTGCAGCGGCTGTTCGCGGTGCCGCACGTGCTGAGCCTCGGCGCACAGGATGAGGCGGCGGCGCGGCTCGAGCGGCTGTTTGCGGAGCTGCTGGCCGAATTCCGCCGCCCGGACAACGTGGGTTCGCCCGTTTGCGTGTGGCTGGCGCGCTGCGCGCTGTGGCACGTGGGTCGCGAACTCGAGCGGCGCGACGAGCTCGGCAGCGCGGCGCCGCGGCAGCGCGCATTCCTGCGCTTCCGCGCGCTGCTCGAGGCGCACTTCCTCGAGCACTGGCCGATCCACGCCTACGCGAAGAAGCTCGGCGTGACCGAGGGACAGCTGAACCGCCGCTGCCTGCAGCACAGCGGCCGCTCGGCGTTCCAGCTGCTGCAGGAGCGGCTCGCGCTCGAAGCGCGGCGCAAGCTCATCTACGTGGCGCAGCCCATCGGGCAGATCGCGTCCGAACTGGGATTCGACGACCCCGCCTATTTCACGCGATTCTTCCGGCGCCACACCGGCCAGTCGCCGGCGGCGTACCGGCGCGGGCAGTCGCAGGCCTGACTCACAGCGTCTTGCGATACACCGTCCAGCCTTCGTTGGGGCGGGCGCCGAACGCTTCGTAGAACGCGATCGCGTTGCTGTTCCAGTCCAGCACCGACCATTCCAGCCGGCCGCAACCGCGTTCGCGCGCCACCGCCTCCGTGGCCTTCAGCAATGCGATGCCGATGCCCTTGCCGCGCACTGCGGGGCGCACGTACAGGTCCTCCAGGTAGAGACCGGGTTTGCAGAGGAAGGTGGAATAGTTGAGGAAATACAGCGCGAATCCCACCACGGCGCCCTCCCACTCCGCCACCAGCGCCCAGACGGCGGGCCGGGGGCCGAACAGGTCGGCGCTGAGCGCCGCGGCATTGCCGCTCACCTGGTGCCGCAGCTGCTCGAAATCCGCCAGCTCGGTGATGAGCAGGAATATGTCGCCAGCATCTGCTGGCGTCGCCGGCCTGATCGCGAGCATTGCGTCTCTCCGGAAGGTGAAGCGCCGCACAGAATAGCGCGTTTGCGCGCTACGCAGCTCACAGTCCCAAACGGCGCGGTGGTCTTAAATTCCGGGCAGTACGCTCGCAACAGGACCGCTGTGTCCACCAGCAACACCATCTCGCTGCAACTCGATCATTCCGGGGCGATCTTCCCCGAACCGGAACCCGGCCGGCCCGTCCTGATCGCTTTCGCCGACGACCCGCAGGTACTCGATGCGCTCGGGGAAGCCATCGGTGGCGATCTCGAGCTCATCGTCGCCCCCTCCCAGGAGCGCTTCGCCGACCAGATCCTTGCCAACCCCGCGCGCCTGGTGCTGCTCGACTGCGCCGCCACAGGCCTGGTGCTGAATTCGCTGATCACCAACCTGCACGCGCGCTTTCCGGATCTGACCGTGGTGGTCTCCGGCACCGGTCGCGACCAGGCGCAGGTGGCCTCGCAGCTCGAGACGGGCGAGGTGTTCCGCTTCGTGAACAAGCCCGTTTCCGCGCAGCGGCTGCGCATGGTGGTCGACGCCGCGCTGCGCCAGGTCGCAACGCCGGCCCCGACGACTCTGGATGCGCCGTCGCCCCCGCCCGCGCGCCCCGGATTGCGCCTGCTGCTGGTGGCACTGGCGGTGCTCGCCCTGCTGAGTGGTGGCTACTTCTGGTGGTCGCAGCTCCGGGGAGCGGGTTCTTGAAGAAGCAGCTGCTGGTCTGCGAGAACGACGCCCAGCACGCCCAGTGGTTGAAACACCACCTGGAAGTGCTGGCGGCCGAGGCCGAGGTGCGCTGTTTCTCCGGCGCCGAACTCGGGGCCGTGCTGGAAGCCGGCAAGACTGGCAGCGATGCGGACGAAATGCTGCTGCTGTTCGGGCTGGATGTGGCCGCGCCCGATGCGGCGGTGGATTCGCTGGCGGGCCTGGAACGCCTGTGCCGTCGCGCCGACCGGCCACCGGTGGTGGCCATTGCGGCGGGCGGCAACGAAGCCAGCGCGGTGCGCGCCATGCGTGCCGGCGCGGCCGATTACCTGCGCCGCGACGGCCTGACGCCGGCGCTGCTCGAAGGCGTGCTGCGCCACGCGGCGCGGCCGGCGAACCCGCTCGCGACCGAAGAACTGATTCCGCAGTACTCGACCATCCGGCTGCTCGGCGAATCCAGCCGCTCGGCGGTGTAC
>Ga0335083_10002259_pt1 | contig 25591 bp, 25 predicted proteins | sample Lox_Sample_42_FD_206716 | JGI IMG/M metagenome (GOLD analysis project Ga0335083, IMG submission 206716) | Soil microbial communities from Loxahatchee National Wildlife Refuge, Florida, United States - Lox_Sample_4.2 | ecosystem: Environmental > Terrestrial > Soil > Wetlands | place: USA...
AAACCCGGCCAGCACGGCACCCGCCACGACGCCCCCGCCACCATAAAACTCGCCAACCCCGTCCTGACCAGGGAAAAGATCAGCACCGCCGCCTGACGAAAATAAGCTAAGTGACATTGGGCTAGGACCGGAGCCGCCGCGAGCGCCGTTCCAGAATTATCACTGAGCAGGCTGACAACTCGATTGACCAGATGCAATAATGACTGGCGCATTGTGTCAATTCTAGGCTTTAGTTGGTGAGAAACGTTGAGTTATGTTTCTTTGCATCCATGGTCCGCGCGCCTCACGCGACGCGTGAGGTCACGGCGCGGGTTCGCCGCGCTCGCGGGAGCGGCGCTTGTGGCCATTGGCGCGGTGTCCGCAGCCGCGGGTTCGGCCGGCGCCGCCGCGGCCAAGGCGGGCCTCCACTTCTACCCGACGTACGGGTCACAGCAGGGGGCCGTCCGCGGGCCTGACGGGCGGATCTGGCTGACCGCGTTCATGCCGCCCCAGTGGCAGGGAAACCCCAAGGGCTCCCAGGCCCTCGACGCGGTGAATCCGTCAACGGGGAGCGTTTCTTACTACGGGCCGCTGTTGCCTTACGTTGGCAGCAAGAACGCGCCCACCTTGTTCGCGTACTCGAATGGTGCGCCGGCGTTCGACGGCGGCAAGAACGCCTGGCTGATCGCCACCGCGACTACGGCCAAGGGCGCTCAGTCCTACGTCCTCGTCCGCTACACCCCTGGCCCGAGCACGACCAAGTACTTCGCGGTGCCGAAGACCTGCGCGGTTCCCGGTGGCCTGACAAGCGCAAGCGACGGCACGGTCTGGGCGAGTTGCGGAACCACGACAAGCAGTGCCACGCCCAAGCTGCTCCGCGTCACCTCGGGGGGCTCGATCAAGGAGTTCACGCTCAAGGGCGAGACCTCGATCGGCGCCTTCGCCGCCGGCTCGGCCGGCTCGATGTGGGCGGTCGGCCGCAACAAGGCTGGCCAGGCTACCGGGCTCGTCCGGTTCACCTCGGCGGGCACGGAGACCTTCTTCGCCTCGCCGAAGGGCTTCGCCGCGCAGGGGGTGGCGGGGAACGGCTCTGGCCGCCTGGTCGAGATTGCCGGCTGCGGCTCGCAGACCTGCTACCTGACGGTCTCCACGAGCGGCAAGTACAAGAAGGTCGCCGTCGAGCCCGGGAAGACCGCCGCGATCAGCAACACCTACGGGCCCACGATGGATCCCAAGGGCAACGTGTGGACGCTTAACGACGGAACCGTCGCCAAGACCGGCCAGTACTTCCTCGAGCTCACCGCCGCCAACAAGGTGAAGGGCTACGCGTTCACGCTGCCCGGCGGCTGCGGCCAGCTGACGGTCGCCGGCTCGCCCGCGGCGACCTCGGACGGCTCGGTGTGGGTGGAGTCGACAAGCAACTGCGTGCCCATCGCCGTCCCGTCGAACGCCTTCGTCGGCGGGATCGTCCGTTACGTGCCATAGGACGGGGAAAGAGTCAGCCGCACTCGTTCGGGATACTCAAGATCATCATCCCGAACGAGGGCGGCTTTCTCAGCTCAGGACAGCGCGAGCCACCACGCGAAAGCCGGCCCGCAGAGGTCTCCCATGAGGGCTGAATAGCAGGCAGGCACCTCGCCTCACGAGCGAAGTGCCTGGGACTTGCGGAGGATCGGGGATTTGAACCCCGGATGGGATCACTCCCAAACCGCATTAGCAGTGCGGCGCCATAGACCTGACTAGGCGAATCCTCCATCCGCGTACACCCGGCCGAAGCCGGAAGGTCGCGGTGTCGATCAGCGTACCGGAGGCCGGCCGGACTCGGCAAAGCGAGTGCCGAGTCCGGCGTATCCCGCGGCGCCCGTCGCTCAGTGCGGGACGGTACCGAGGGTGGTCACGTCGAGCGAGCCCGCGGCGTAGCGGTCGCGCAGCGTCGTCTTCTGGAACTTGCCGACCGAGGTCTTCGGCACCTCGTCGATGAAGCACCACCGCTCGGGGAGCTGCCAGCGGGGAATCCGCTCACCGAGATAGGCGCGCAGCTCGTCGGGTGACACCTGGCCCGCGTCCGGGCGGAGCACCACGGCGGCCAGCGGGCGCTCGCCCCACTTCTCGTCTGGCACGCCGATCACGGCCGCCTCCGCCACGTCCGGATGCGCCATGAGCAGGTTCTCGAGTTCCATCGACGAGATCCACTCGCCGCCCGACTTGATCACGTCCTTGGCCCGGTCGGTGAGCCGGATGAAGCCCTCCGGGTCCAGGCTGCCGACGTCGCCGGTGCGCAGCCAGCCGTCGTGGAACTTCTCCGGCGCGGGGTCCTTGTAGTACGACGCGGTGATCCACGGACCGCGGGTCTCCAGCTCGCCGACGGCCTTGCCGTCCGAAGGCACCACCTCGCCGTTGTCCCCGGTCAGCCGGCCCTCCACGCCGCACACCAGCCGCCCCTGTGATGCCCGGTACGGCCAGACGTCCTCTCCGGTGACGCCGGCCGGCTCGCGCGCGACGGAGCCGATGGGAGACAGCTCCGTCATCCCCCAGGCATGGGTCATGGTGACCCCGTACTCGTCGGAATAGGCCCGCATCACGGCCTCTGGCAGCGCGGAGCCGCCGCACACCAGCGTGCGCAGCGAGGACAGGTTTCCCTTCGACGCGCGCAGGTGGGCGAGCACCCCCTGCCAGATCGTCGGGACGCCCGCACCGACCGTCACCCGTTCGGTCTCGATGAGCTTGACGATGGCCGCGGGGATCATGAACCGGTCCGGCATCACCAGGTCGGCGCCGGACATCATCGCGGCGTAAGGCAGCCCCCAGGCATTCGCGTGGAACTGCGGAACGATGGGCATCACCCGGTCCCGCTCGCCGACGGCGAGCGCGTTCGCGGTGCACACGACCATGGAGTGCAGGTACGAAGAACGGTGGCTGTAGGCCACGCCCTTGGGCAGCCCGGTCGTACCGCTCGTGTAGCACATGGCGGCGGCGGACCGCTCGTCGAGCTCCGGCCAGTCGAAGACGGCGGGCGCCGCGGCGAGCAGGTCCTCGTAGGAATGGACCTCCCGGCCTGGGCCCGCCAGCTGGGCGAGCGCCTCCTCGTCGGCGGGCCCGGAGACGATCACGTGCCTGATGGTCTCCGCCAGCGGCAGCACCGGGGCGAACAGCGGGATCAGCGACGCGTCCACGATGACGGCGTGGTCGCCCGCGTGGGTGGCGATGTACCCGACCTGATCGGCGGACAGGCGCAGGTTGAGCGTGTGCAGCACGGCGCCCATCGACGGGATCGCCAGGTAGGCCTCGAGATGCTCGGCGTTGTTCCACATGAACGTCGCGACCCGCTGGTCTCCGTCCACGCCGAGCGAGCGCAGCGCGCCGGCCAGCCGGGCCGCCCGCTCGCCCACCGCCGCGTAGCTCCGCCGCCTGGCCGGCTGGTCGCCCGCGCAGGTGACGACCTCCTTGCCGCCGAACACCGTGGTGCCGTACCGCATGATCGACGTGATCGTCAGCGGGAAGTCCATCATCGTGCTGTCCATACGGTCCCGCATCTCCTCGTTGAGTCCCCGGGCTACCTAGACCCTTGCCAGGGTCCCTATTACAGGGATAGTGCCACGGACCAATGGCGCATTACACCCCCCGCGGGGTTGGGATCTAACGACTGATCCGGAAGACCTGGCTGGTCGCCGGCCCCGAGTTCCTCGTCCTTCCTGAGCTTGGCCACCGCCCTGGCCACGGTGGACTTGACCGTCCCCACCGATACACCGAGCGCCGCGGCCACCTCGGGCTCGGTCATGTCGTCATAGAACCGGAGCATGACGGCGGCGCGCATCTGGCGCGGCAGCCGGTCGAGCGCCCGCTGCACGACGTCGCGCAGGTCGCTGTCCCTGGTGGCGTCTCCGCTTGAGGGGGCATCGGGGATCTCATCGGTCGGGTACTCATCGACCCGCCGTCTGCGCCAGCCGGAAATGTGCGTGTTCACCATGACCCGCCGGACATAGGTGTCGAGCGCGGCCGCATCGTCTATCCGGTCCCAGGACTGATAGGCCTTGACCAGGGTGGCCTGGAGAAGATCCTCGGCGTCGGCGCGATTGCCGGTGAGCGCCTGGGCAGACCGCAGCAGCGCTGGACTGCGAACACGTACATACTCGCCAAACGCGACGCGGTCCCCGATGCTCATGGGTGCCTATGCTCCAGCCGATGCTACCTAGAGTAAGTACTCGGCTACGATACGCCCTAGGCCGGCCCGGGTCACCACTCACTCCCCGGGTGAATTATGGGGGCGCAACGGCAAACGAATGCAGAACGCTAATGCCGCATTACCGACATATCGCACGTGCATGACCGGGCGGAATCGCCGAATCGCTTGACGTGTCCATGCCAATATGAGAATCGTCGGACATGGCATGGCGACGGCCGCAATCTCACGCCAGGCAAGTGCACCCTATGGCACCGATTGACCCGGACTGGGGAGATCTGACCGAATACGGCACTTCCGCCTGGTATGCCCGGCGTGCGCTGCTGCGGGCCGCCGTCTTCGAGACACGTGATCATCGCCAGTGGGCGCAGCGCCCCGCCCGCGCCGCGTCCGTGCTCACCGGCGTCATCGCGGAAATACACGACGACACTATGGTGCTCGAGGGCCGCCATGGCACTGAATCGATCACTGTCTCGCCCACCACTGTCACCTGGCTGGGGGCGCGCGCGGCGCCGTCCGTGCTGCGTCCCGGTGATCCGGTCCTCGTCAGGCACCGGTCCTCTGCCGCGTACCCGCAGACGCCTCGCCTGGCCGAGCGCATCTGGGCCAGGATCGGCCGGGTCACCGGCACGATCGTCGCGGTGGACGGATGCGAGGTCCTCGTCGACGGCGGGCGTCACGACCGGCAGCCACGGCGGGTTGTGATAGCCACGGCGGCGCAGCGCCAGATCGAGGTGCGGTTCCCCAGGCTCACCCCCGGCTACCTGATCGATGTCATCGGCACCAGGCACTCCGACTACCTGCTCGCGGTGGCGCCCGCAACGGCGCAGCCCCCGTACCACGCCGGTCACTTGCCCGCGCCACCGCTTGTCAGCGGTTCCGTCCCCGTCCCCGTCAGCGGATCGGCCGTCTGGCACGAGCCCGACGACGAGCCGGACGACCTGCTCGGCCTTGGCTACCCAGCGCTCGACCCGGAAAACGACGACCGGCCCGCCGGCGGCGGCACCGGGTGCGCCCGGCTCCCCTTCCTGTCGCTTGGCAGTGCCGTCCGGGTGCGCAACGAGTGCGCCGACCGGGGAGCCGTGCTCCCGGTCACCAGCGACGGGGCCATGGCAAGGCAGTTCTGCGACCGCTGCGTGCAATGCGGCACCTCGCCCAAGGGCCGGGTGGCGGACCTGACCATGGCGGCCTTCGCCGAACTCGGCGGCAACCTGGAAGACGGCTGCTTCAACGCGACGCTGGGGTACTTGTGAGCGGGGCCGGCATCCTTGACGTCGTGCGCGAGGTGCAGATTCCGATCCTCGCCGTGCTGCTTGTCTGCGGCGGTGCCGCCAAGGCGGCACTTGCGATGGGCACTCGATCCATCGAGGCGGAGACGGGGCCGACCGTGATCTTCCCGCTCCGGCTGCGCCGCCCGGCCGCCGTCGGCCTGTGCGCGGCCGAGCTCGTCCTCGGCTTCGGCCTGCTGCTCACCGCGGGCCGCGTCGGCGCGGGCGTACCCGCAGTCGCCGTTCGCGCCGCCACGGTGCTGCTGTTCACTACGGCGGTGGGCGCGCTGCACGAGCTGCGCGAGCGCCGGCCGGAGTCCGGCTGCGGCTGCTTCGGCGAGCTGAGCCGCACCCCCGTGAGCCTGCGGACGATCGCGCGCACGGCCGTGCTGTGCCTGGCCGCACTGTCCTCGATCGGCGTGCCGCCGCTGCGAATGCCGGGCTCGGCCGGGCAGGCCGGGCTGACGCTCGGGGTCATCGCGGCCGAGCTCACCGTGCTTGCCCTGCTGTCACCGGAGGTGGGCGAGGTCCTGACGAGGATGAGCCACGCCGATCCGTGCGAGCTGCGCGAGGTACCCCTCGCCCGGACGTTCTCCGCACTCGAGGCGAGCGCGCCTTGGCGACGGTACCAGCGGTTCGTCGTCACCGAAGGGCCGGTGGACGTGTGGCGGGAGGGGTGCTGGCGCTTCATGGTCTTCCCCGCCGAGCTCGGCAGCCGGCGCGTCGAGATGGTCTTCGCCGTCTACCTGGCCGGCCGACGGGCTCCGGTCCGCGTCGGAATGCTCGACGTCGCCGCGGGCGCCGCCGAGGTGTGGCACGCGCCTGTGCAGGATTCGCTACAGGCGTCTAACCACGTATAAGAAAAAGCCAATACAGCCGAATAGGCTCGATAATCGGCTGTCGCTAGACCGGCTGGGACCTGAGGAACCTGCCGAAGTGCGGAACGGTGAAGGCGATCAGGCCGCGCTCCGAGCTGTAGATCAGGCCCTTCTTGATCAGGCCGTCTCTTGCCGGGGAAAGGCTCGATGGCCGCCTGGCGAGCTCTTCCGCCACGCTCGAGGTGGCCACGGGCTCGTCGCCGATCGCCGCCATGGCGCGCATGTACTCGCGCTCCGCTGGCGTGGCGCGCTCGTACCGCGACCCGAAGAACCCGACGGCGAGCTCACCTTCCGCCTCGGGCGCCGCCACGGCCACGTCGGCCCCGCCGATGGGGCTGGCCGCGGCCACGTCCCAGGTCACCTTGCCGTAGGCCTGCACGAAGTACGGGTAACCGTCGGCGGCCTGGTACAGCGCGTCGAGCGCGTCCTGCTTGAATAGCACGTCCTCGCGCTCGGCGGGCGCGATGAGTGCCTGGTCAGCCGCCGCACGGTCGAGCCGGTCGATTCTGGCGTAGCGAAACAACCGTTCTGAATAACTCTTGCTCGCCGACAGCACCGAGGGCAGGTGGGGCAGGCCCGCGCCCACCACGATGAGCGGCCCGCCGACCTGGGAGAGCTCGTGGCAGGCGGCGCAGAGCGCGGACACGTCCGTGGCCGGGATGTCCTGCATCTCGTCGACGAACAGGGCGATGCCCACGCCAAGGTCGGCGGCGACCGAGGCCGCGTCGGTGAACAGTTCCGTCAGGTCGACCTCGAGATCGCCTGAATCGGCCCGCCCGCGGGCGGCGGGCACGTCGATGCCGAACTGGGCGCTGACGGTGGATCCCTTGGGCGCCTTCGGGTCGCGGAGCGCGAACGCCTTGAGCACGCCGAGGAAGTCGTCGATACGGTCCGGCGCGCGGTGCCTGGGCGCGAGCTCGCGTACCGCCATGTGCAGCGCGCTCGCGACCGGGCGGCGGATGGACTGGTCGGGCCTCGCCTCAAGCTTGCCCGTCCCCCACAGCCGCTGCAGTGCCATCGACCGGAACGTGTTGAGCAGGACGGTCTTGCCTACTCCGCGCAGGCCAGTGAGCACCATGGACCGTTCTGGCCTGGCCCTGGCCACCCGCTCGAGTACCACCTCGAACTGGCTGATCTCGCGGTCGCGCCCGGCGAGTTCCGGCGGCCGCTGCCCGGCTCCGGGCGCATAGGGATTCCGTACGGGGTCCACGATCGGACTCTATGCCGCCATCTAGCGCGATCCGTAGATTTCCGTAGAGAGCGCTATCGGCGTGTCGCGGCTGCCTGTCAGTTGTTCCGGCCCAGGAATCGCTTATGGGCCTCGGCAAGCTTGAAGTAGGCGCGGGCGGCGATCTCGGCACGGCGGGCGGCGTACTCCTGCGGCGCCACCTCGAACCGAGTCAGCTCAACCTGCACGGCCGCGAGTTCGGACTCGTACTCGTCCTCGATGGTGAGGGCATCGTCCACGTACTGTTGGTCAGCCTTGCTGATGTTGACGGTCAATGCTGTTCGCCTTTCATCCTGCACCCCCGGCATGACAGTCAACCGCATGGCGGTCCGTGTGCGGGCTAACCTGCACGGACTCACTTTTCACTGGAGAAACAGCCATCATGGATGGCCTCACACGATCATCACCGTTGCCAGGCGTTATATGTGATCTAGATCACATCCATGGCTAGCCGGCGCTCCCGCTGTCACTGCCATGACTGTTGATCCGGCTGAGATAGGCGTTGTACGCCGCCAGCTGATCGTCGTCTTCGTCGACGTCGGTCAGCCGTGAGGAGGCACCTTGTGTGCCATTTCGTGCCGGGTCGCCCGAAGGCCCGGCCGGGCTGGATTCCGCGATCCGTTCCGCAATGCTCGCGCGGCGCGCCGACTCCAGCCAGCCCATGGCCGCCGACGACCGCGACTCCCTTGTCCACTGGAAGAAGGTCACCATGATCACTACGAACATGATGGCAGCGCCGCCGATCCACATGACGGCGCCCCCCTCGTGCAGGTCGCTGACCGCGGACGGGCCCCAGGTGCGCGGCTCCATCGGTACGAACGGATCGGTCTGGTAGGAGCCGAGTACGACTCCCGTGAACGCGTCCACCGGCATCGCGATGAACAGCAGGAAGAGCCGCAGCGGATACGACACCTTCCACTTGATCGGCTCCCTGCCGATCAGCGGCAGGAAGTACAGGTACCCGACGACCAGGTAGAGCACGTGCTCGGCCTCGTGGACGGCGTCGTGCTCGGTGACCAGGCTCATGAAGCTGGTCAGGTGAGTGCCGACGACCGTCGCCGCGTAGGCCGCGACGACGAAGCCAGGCCAGGTGATCCAGGCCACCGGGCGCGACCTGACAATCCTCTTGACCCCGGTGTGCAGCGGATTCCTGCTGGCGTGCAGCAGCAGCGTCACGGGCTGGCCCGCGACGAGCAGCGGCGGCGCGATCATGAGCAGCATCAGGTGCTGGATCATGTGATCCCAGAACAGGGTGTCGTCATACGTGCCGATCCCGCTCTGCGTCGACACGTTGATGACGAGCAGGCCGAGCAGGAACGGGACGGTCCTGCGCAGCGGCCACGGGCGCCGCGGGTGGCGGCGCCTGACGCGGAGCACGCCCCACAGGTACGCCACCGCGACAACCGCGGTGAACGCGGTCACCACCGGGGCGAATTGCCAGTTTGTGGCGGCTTCGCTCCAGCTAAACGGCGGCAGCTCATCCATGAAGGGAAGCCTACCTCGCTCCTACACGCCGTCGTAGTTCACGGCTGTCACGTAGAGGAGGGCACCGGCCAGTTGCACGTGATCTGCGGATTCACGCCGAGGTAGTTGAGCGGGCCGGTCACCATGGTCGCCGCGATCGTCGCGCCGGCGCTGCAGGTACCAGGCATGTTGGTGAAATAGCCGCGCTGCCCCGCGGCGGCCGCGCCGATAATCAGCCAGACGAAGAGGATCATCGTCCTTCGCGACATGGTCCCCTACGCCTCCTCACAGAACGCCCATAATCTACCTAGCCTGGATAATAGCCCCCTGCTACTCGCATCAGGTCACAATGCCCACCGCCACGCCGGGCGGCCGGCGCGACCGGGGGCGGTGTGTCAGGCGGGCGCCGGTCGCTCTGCCGCCGCCAGCCTGGCGTTTGACGCGGCGACCTGCCCGGGGTCGATCTCGAAGCCCACGTATGAGCAGCCGAGTGACAGCGCCGCAAGACCGGACGTGCCACTGCCGGAGAACGGATCGAGCACCACGACGTCAGTCCCGCAGCGGCCGAGGGCGGAGACGCATCGTCGCGGCAGCTCAAGCGGGAATCGCGAATAATGGGCCGGGCCGGCTATCCGCTCGTTGGAGAATTCCCAGACGCTTTTCACCGGCGGATCGGTCAGGAAGGCGTGCTTTTCCGACCGCGTGAAGAGATACACCGGCTCATGTGCCCGGTGCGGCCGCCGGCAGCGTCCCTCCGGCATGGGATTCTTCTTCCGCCAGATGACCTCGCCGCGGAAGAGCCAGCCGTCGTCGCACATGCCGATGACCAAGCGGTAGGGCAGCGCCAGCAGGTTGCCGTAGGTCAGCCACGGCGCGTCGGCCCGCCGGAGGTAGGCCTTCCTCTTGGCCCGCGGCTTGATGTACGCCGAGTTGTTCGCGACGAGTCCCGCCTGCCCCGGCCCGAGCGAGCTGTAGCCGTGATCGCCTGGACGCCAGTTGACCGGCGTGTTGTACGCGTCGCCGATGTTGATCCAGACGAGGCCGTCCCGCTTCACCTTCGGCAGGAAGACCCGGAATATCTCCACCAGCCGCCTGACGTAATCTCGCGGGTCTTCCTCGACTCCCATGCCACCGGACATCCGCTGTCCCCAGTAGGGCGGCGAGGTGACGAGCACGTCGATGCTCTCGTCGGGCAGTGCGGCGGCAAGCTCCGCACAGTCGCCGAGCGCCACGCGATTGAGCAGGTAGGGACCGATCTTGCCGTGGCCCATCCGTCCTCCGCACCCGCCGACAACCTCAAGTGCCTCACTTTAGTGCGCCAACGGCCGGCCCGCCCGGAACCCGGGCGGGCCGGCCGTTGGCCGCTCCTCGGCTTAGTTGTAGTAGTAGACCTTCGCGGACGGGTCCCCGGCCGGCTGGTTGAGGTAGCCCCCCGCCAGTTCCCTGGTGGAGTTGCTTTGCATCTGGGTGATGCTGTTGATCGCACTGCCCAGCGAGTCGTTCAGGCCAGGGACGGTCGCAACCGTCAGGGTGTGCGTGTGGTTGCCCCAGTGCAGCAGTACCCCGGCCTTACCCGCGCCGCGGTTGACGGAGAACCACAGTCCGGACCGGCCGTCGCCGGCCGCCGCGCCCTCGACCGCACTGCCCGTCGGGTAGCTTGCGACCTTCTTCCACGCGTGGCCGTTGTACTCAAGCACCACGACCGGGCCAGATGACGTGGGGTTCTCCGACACGATCGCGTACGGCGAGTCGGCGTCGGCGGTGTAAATGGTGCTCACCTTCGCGGTCGGCTGCGACACCAGCCCGGCGATGCTCGTAGCGGTCCACTTGGCGCCGTTCCAGTGCTCAAGCCTCGTGCCCGAGGCAGCCCACACGTCCTTCGAGGACTGCGCGCCGCCGTCGGTGTAGCCCTTCGCCACCCGCGTCCAGGCCTTTCCGTTGAAGTGCCAGACGCCCAGGTTCCCGCCGCCCTTCGCGGAAGTGCCGAACACCCAGACGTTGCTCGCCGACAGGACGGACGCGCTGCCGATCTCCGCGCCGAATGTGTGCAGGACCGTCCACGTTTGGCCGGTCCTCTTCAGCACCCGGCCCTGTCCGCCGTTGATTCGCGTGAACGCAAGCAACTCGTTCGGCCCGATCGCCTTGGCCGACACGATCCGTTCGCCGGTCTTCGCGACGTTGATCGTGTCAAAGGCCCACGCCCCGCCGCCACTGCGGGTGTACAGCGACGGCTTGGTGCCGTGGAAGGCGAACGCGAATTCAGCGACCTTTCCGCTCGCGTAGGTGACCGAGGTGACCGCCGTAACCTCGCCGCGGACTCCGCTGTGGCCGACCGATTGCCAGGCCGCCGCCGTCGCCGGCGAGGTCGCGGCGTTCGCCACTCCCGCGCCCAGGCTAAGCAGCGCCGCCGCCCCCGCGACAACCTTCAGCATCTTGCGTGCCATTTTTACTCCTCCGTCGTCAGTCATCCCGTTTTGACCCACGACTTTGAAACGGCGATGCGTGGTGTTTGGTTACCTTTTGTTGATAACGGATGGAGCACCATAGACATCGATGTCTTCGGGATTCCTTAGGAAGCCTGACCGAACCGTTAACCAACCAACCCCGACAGTTATCTCTCGCAGGCTTCGTCCGGCTGTCGGGTTCCGTCGGGCTCCGTCGGGCGAAGCCCGACATCGGGGGGTTCCGGGGGGTCGTCCCCCGGGCGTTATCCGCGAGCGGTGCCGGGAAGCTGGGCGAAGCCCAGCGAACATGCGTATCCCGAGAGCGGAGGGCGTGGGATTCGAACCCACGAGATCGGTCTCCCGATCTAGTTGTTTTCAAGACAACCGCCATCGGCCACTAGGCGAGCCCTCCTGTGTGCATAACCTTACGCGAGCGGCGAGCCGGACGCGGCATTCGCGACCGAACGGCCAGGCTGGGCGAAGCCGTCGGCCACCAGGGCCCCGAGGCTCAGGTAGGCGTCTGCCGTCTCGGCGCTGAGGTACTCGAGTTCCACCTCCGCTCCCTCCTCCAGGTGCGGGTCGTACGGGATGCGCACGACCGCGCGGCAGCGGGCGGCAAAGTGCTGATCCAGGCGGTCCAGGTCGACCGTTGACCTGCTGTTGCGCCTGATGGCGGACAGCACCACCACGCCGTTGCGCACCAGGTCGCCGCAGTCGTGCGCCTCGAGCCAGTCGAGGGTCGCGCTCGCGCTGCGCGCCCCGTCCACCGACGGGGAGCTGACCAGGACGATCTGGTCGGCGAGTTCGAGGATTCCCGACATGGCCGAGTGCAGCAGGCCGGTGCCGCAGTCGGTGATGCAGATCGAGTAGTAGTGCTCGAGCACGCCGACCACCGCGCGGTAGTCGTCGGCGCTGAACGCCACGGAGACGCCGGGATCGCGGTCGGACGCGAGGATCTCAAGCCTGCTCGGCGCCTGGGAGGTGAATGACCGGACGTCGGCGTACCTGCTGATCATCGCGCGCTCGTTGAGCAGGTCGCGGATGGTCGCCGTGGTTTCGAGCCGGACCTTGTCCGACAGGGTGCCCCGGTCGGGGTTTGCGTCCACCGCGATCACCCGGTCGCCGCGCAGCGATGCCAGGGTGGCGCCGAGGCAGACGGTCACCGTGGTCTTGCCCACGCCGCCCTTGAGGCTGAGCACTGCCACCCGGTGATGACCGCCTGCGACCGGGGTCCTGACCCGGCCGGTCAGTTCGCGGCGCCGCATGCTGGCTGACGATTCGCCGACCCGGATCAGGCCGCCGGTCGCGCGGTACACCGTCTGCCGCCAGCCGCCGTCCGGCCGCGGCCGCCTGCCCGCGAGCAGCAGGTCGGAGCTGAGTGCCTCCGAGTTCGGCCGTCCGAGTCCCTCGGGCGGCGGCTGGATGCCGCCCGCGTCACGCACGGGATTGATCCAGGTCTCTGGCGTCGCGACCTCGTGAAGCGGAGGCGCGACGGCCTCGTGAAGCGAGGGGGGCACGCCCTCGTGAAGCGAGGGCGGCGCGGCGAGCGGCTGGCCGGGCGTCTCGTAGTCCGCCGCCGCGCGGACCCGTGACCACGGCACCGAGGGGCCGTGCAGCGGGGGCGCCTGATCCGGTTCTCGCGGCACCGCGTACGGGTGCGGCGACCAGGACGCGCGCGGGCCGACCGGCCGGTGCGCGGCGGGCTCGGCGGGTTCGGCGGGCTCGGCAGGCTCGGAGGGCTTGACAGGCTCGGCGGCCTGGGCCTCCGGTGGCCTCGGCCAGGCAGGCGCGCCTGGTCCGCCGGCCGGCTCGGGGTACGCGGGAATCTCTAGCACGCCGCTCGCGTAATCTCGCGCCGACGGCGGCATCACCGGATACCCGGGGTCGGGCAGCGTATCGGAGTTCGGCAACTGCTCCATCGCCGGCACATCGGGCATCGTGCCGTCTGAATTCCGTTCGTCGCGCCCAGGATCACGGGGCCCGAACGGGTAGATCTCCGTCGTCTTCAGCTCACGGTCCGTCTCGGGATTCTCTTGCTCATTCGGTGTCATTGGCCGTCCCCAATAGCCACCTGCTCCGCTCTTCCCGTGCTCCTAACGGCATGCCGCCGCGGGCGTACCCGCGGTTCACCGCGATATCGTCAGCTCATCGCGCAGCTCACCCGCCCCGGTGGCAGTGACAGACCCTGTTCATGAGGTTCCCGCGCAAGGAGGCAGCTATGCACGCGGTCGTCATCACCGAGCCAGGCGGTCCCGAGGTTCTCCAGTGGACCGAGGTGCCAGACCCGCACCCGGGGCCTGGTGAGGTCCTCATCGACGTGGCCGCGTCGGCCGTCAACAGGGCCGACATGATGCAGCGCCAGGGGTTCTACCCGCCGCCCAAGGGCGCGCCTGCCTACCCTGGCCTCGAGTGCTCGGGCACCATCGCCGCACTCGGCGAGGGGGTGACCGGCTGGCAGCCAGGCGAACAGGTGTGCGCCCTGCTGACCGGCGGCGGTTACGCCGAGAAGGTCGCGGTGCCCGCTGGCCAGCTGCTGCGCGTTCCGCGGAGCACGACTCTCGTCGAGGCCGCCGCCCTCCCCGAGACGGTCTGCACCGTGTACTCCAACGTCTTCCAGGGCGCCCGCCTCGCGAGCGGCGAGACGCTGCTGATCCACGGCGGCGGCAGCGGCATCGGCACGACCGCGATCCAGCTTGGCAAGCACGCCGGCGCCGTCGTCGCGGTTACCGCAGGCTCGCAGGAAAAGCTCGACGCCTGCCGCGAACTCGGCGCCGATATCTTGATCAACTACCGGGAAGACGACTTCGTGGAACGGCTGCTTGAGGCCACGGGCGGCCGCGGTGCCGACGTGATCCTCGACATCATCGGCGCCGGCTACCTGGCGAGGAACCTCGCCGCTCTCGCCCCGGACGGGCGGATCGCGAACATCGGGCTGCAGCAGGGCCGCACCGCCGAACTCGACCTCGGCCTGCTCATGTCCAAGCGGGGCACCATCATGTCCACCACGCTGCGGGCCCGGCCCGCGGAGCAGAAGGCGAGCATCGTCGAGGCGGTGGCCGCGAACGTGTGGCCGCTCGCCGACGCGGGCGTGATCCGCCCGGTCATCGACCGCGAGCTGCCCATGAAGCAGGCCGGCGAGGCACACCGCATCATGACCTCGTCCAGCCACACGGGGAAGATCGTCCTGCGCACCGGGTGACCGCGCCAACCCGATAGCGTGTGAACCATGAGCGACGAAAACAGCCCAGAAGACCAGGGAAGGCACCAGGTGGTCGTCGTCGGGCCCGACGGCATGGCCATCGGTACCGCCCAGGACGACCTAGGGGACGCGCCAGCCGAGCGTTCGGTCACCGAGATGGTCGAGCAGCCGGCCAAGGTCATGCGGATCGGCTCCATGATCCGCCAGTTGCTCGAGGAGGTTAAGTCCGCGCCGCTCGACGAGAAGAGCCGCGCGCGGCTGAAGGAGATCCACCAGAACTCCATCAAGGAGCTTGAGGACGGGCTCGCGCCTGAGCTCATCGCCGAACTTGAGCGGCTGTCGCTGCCGTTCGAGGACGGTACACCGAGCGAGGCGGAGCTGCGTGTCGCGCAGGCTCAGCTCGTCGGCTGGCTCGAGGGCCTGTTCCACGGCATTCAGACCACGCTGTTCGCGCAGCAGATGGCGGCACGGGCCCAGCTTGAGCAGATGCGCCGCGCGCTTCCCCCAGGCATCATGCCCGCTCCCGACCAGGACCAGCCGTCCCGCGGCTCGGGCCCGTACCTTTGACTGCCCGGCCTCTTCGGCTCTGATTACACTACTGACGATTCCGTCCCTGACCTGGTTTAGCCAGGTCAGGGACGGCCGTACCTGAGCCGGGCCAGCCAGGCCGCCGCCTCGGCGAACTCCGGGTCAGACGTCCCCGGCCTGACCTGTGTCCGCCCTCCGTCGCAGCGCGGGTAGCTGCCGAGGAAGCGGACCTCCGCGCAGACCCGGCGCACGCCCATCATCGCCTCGCCGACGCGCGCGTCGTCGATGTGCCCCTCGCAGTCGATGAAGAAGAAGTAGCTGCCTAGCCCGTCCCCGGTCGGCCGCGACTGGATCGTGGACAGGTTGATCCCGCGCACCGCGAACTCGGTGAGGATCTCCATCAGCGCGCCCGCGTGGTCATCGGCGAGGAATGCGGCCAGTGAGGTCCTGTCCGCCCCCGTCGGCCCGGGCAGCGAGCCTGGCGGCGCCACCTCGACGAACCGGGTCATCGCATTCGACCTGTCGTGCGCGTCGGGAGCGAGCACGGTCAGGCCGTACCGTCCGGCGGCCGCAGCCGAGGCAAGCGCCGCGTCCAGGTCACCCTCGCTTACCCGCCGCGCCGCCTCGGCGTTGGAGGAGAGCGGCACCCATTCGCGCCCCGGGAGACTCGTCGCCAGCCACCGCCTGCACTGGCCCTCCGCCTGCGGGTGGCCGCCGACCGTCTTCACATCGGCCAGCGTGGTGCCCGCGCGCGCGAGCAGCGCGAATTCGATGGGCAGCCGGGTCTCGGCCCAGATAAGCACGTCACCGCCGCCCGCCAGGTCATCGACTGTCGCGGTGACGATGCCCTCGACCGACGACTCGATGGGCACCACCGCACGCTCGGCCGCCCCGGTCCGCACCGCGGTGAGAGCGGCGCCGACGGTGGCGCATGGAACGAGTTCCGCGTCGGCGCGGGCCCGCGAGGCGGCGAGCACGGCTGCCGCCGCCTCGGTAAACGTCCCCTCGGGTCCCAGGTAGGCATAGCGCATGGTCCCATCATGCCGTAGCTTTGGCCCGCCGCGGCGCACGGTCGTCAGGGCTGGCGGGCGCTGGCACGTCCGCCGCGGTCCCGGCACCACGCCGCGCGGTGTGGACGGCCTGCGCCTCCTCGGGCGACAGCTCGAGCTCGCCCTCGCCTGCCACGATCGGCTTGGCGTAGGTGCGGGTCTCCGCGCGGCCGTTGATCGAGCTGAGGACCACGCCGTCACCCATCGCGTCGAGTAGTGCGAGGGAGAACGAGAACTGCCCAGACATCTCGTTCAGCGCGTCATACCTGACGACCGCGACGTCCCGCAGCGCCCTCGGGTCAACGGTGCCGCGCGATCCCACCGCGCCCTCCACCAGGTCACGGCACTCGCGGACGGCTCGCGCCGCCCGCCGGCTCGCGACCACCCCGGCCGCGACGCCGATCACCCCGGCCAGCGCACCTGCAATAGAAATCGCGATCAGTATCACGATCAGCACTATACCCGTGACGCTTAGTCATCGTCGGACGGCTGTGCCCGCCAGCGAATCAGGCCTGGGCGCTGTCGCTATCGGACCCGAACAGCCAGCGCCCTCGCGACATCGGCGAACTGCCGCGCGCGGTGCAACTGCGCTGCCAGGTCCGTGCCCGTCGCGCGGTGCGCCATGTCGACCTCGACCTCCATGACCCGCAGGCCCTTGCGCTTCAAGTCGATGGTCATCGCGGTCTCGACGCCGAAACCGCGCGCGAGCGGGCGGGCGGCATCGAACGCGGCCCTGGTGAGGCAGCGCTGGCCGTTCAGCGGCTGCGCAGGCGCCCAGCCGGTCGCGCGCCTGATCCCCGCGCCAGACAGCCGCACCACGAAGCCGTGGCCGCCCTGCTTGACGCGGTTCTTGAAGACGGCGATGGTCATGTCGGCGTCGCCCGCGGACACCGGCTCGATGAGCGGGCCGGCGGCCGCCGCGGTCGCGCCCAGGTCCGCGTCGAGGAACAGCAGGTGGCGGGGATCGCCTGGCCGGTCGCGCTCGTCTATGCCGCGCACCGCTGCTGCCCCCGCCATCATGGCCGCGGCCTTGCCGCGGTTTCTCCCGGTCCGCCACACCGTCGCGCCCGCCCGCCTGGCCGCGCTAACGGTGTCATCCGTGGACCCGTCGCTCGCGACAAGCACCACGTCAACGCCGGGCAGCGTGAACGCGGCGGTCACAGTCGCGGCGATGCGATCGGCCTCGTTGCAGGCCGGGATGACGACGGCTACCGGTGGCATGAGCCCGATGGTAGCCGCGAGGCGCGCTAATTGGCCGGGAAGTCGGCGACGGTGAACACGGCGTCAAGGCCGGTCACCGAGAGGATTTTCCTGACCGCTGGACGCGGCGCCGCCAACTCGAGTTCGCCGCCGCGCTCGCGCGCCTGACGGAGACAGGAGAGCAGTACGTTCATGCCGGTCGAGTCGCAGAACTCCACACCCGACATATCGATGATGACGCGCGACGACGGGGCTGCACTTGCGATAACCGCGGCGAGTTCACTCTGTAGCCGCGGAGCGGTGTAGAGGTCGATTTCCCCCGTCGCGATCACTAGCTCGTGATCGCCTTGAGATCGACTCGAGACATTCAGCTCCACGGCTGGAACCATACCGCCCCGTACGGGCGAAACGCTAGGGATGATGGTACCGACTGTGGCCTAACTCACACTCCGTTAACAGGCATCCCTCTGCGTATCGCCACGTAACACGCCTCCGTCGGCGTAATATACACCTCTCATACCTAGATCTCCGTCACGCTGCGCGATCGCCGGAGTCCGGCGGGCATTCCGATGCCGGCTCGGGCATCGCGCCTGGCTCGCGGCCGACCGGGCAGCAGATGGCCCGCGGGCCGCCACGGCAGCCGGCCAGTTCACCGCCGGGAACCCTGATCACGTCGATTCCCGCCGCTTCAAGACGCGCGTTGGTGAGAGTGTTGCGCTCGTAGGAGACCACAGTGTCTGGGCCGAGCGCGAGCAGATTGCCCGCGTCGTCCCACTGAGCCGAGGGCCCGCCGATCGATCCCTGCTGGCTTGGCCCCGCCCTGCCAGGGCCGAGCCCGGTCTCGATGACCCGCAGCTTGCTGACGCCCATCGCATCCGCCGCGGCCTCCAGGAACGGCCGCGGGTGGGACAGCCTCAGTCCCTCACCGCGCTGCGTGATGGTCCGCGCGACGAGCGAGTAGGCAACCGACGGACGCATCACCACGGTGCCAGGCCCGGCGAGCGTGCACAGCGTGTCCAGGCACTCCATGACGCCCGAGTCGGTCAGCACCACGAGCACGGTGTGCGCGAAGCCGGTATCGAATACCTTCCTCGCCAGCCGCTCCATACCGGCAGGCGAGGTCTGCGCGCCGATGCCGATCGCTACCACACCGGGAGCGAGCAGGAGTACGTCCCCGCCCGCGAGCAGTTCCTGGCCCGGCTCGTAAAGCCGCTTGGTCCCGGCGAACATCGGGTGGTAGGCGAACACGATCTCGACGAGTTCCGCCTCCTGGCGCCGGCCCGGCGGGCTGGTCACCGCCACGCTGTCGCCGATCCACACGCTGGTGTCCCTGGCGAAGACCAGGTTCGGCAGCGGGTCGATCACGTAGTCCCAGGCGCCGAGCAGGCCGAAAACCGCGCCCCTGCCGCCGGGGAACTCGTCGCGTGCCAGGCCCGTGATCATCACCTGAGCCAGCTCCTCGGGGCTAAGGCTCAGCAGATAGTCCCTGACCTGGGCACGCAGTTCCTCGCCGAGCCGCTGGTCCCTGGTCACCGTCTCTATCGCCTGCTCCCTGGCCGGCGCGTACTCGATCGCGTCCTGGAACAGTTCGGTCAGGTACAGCACCGTGACGCCCGCGCGGCGCAGTGCGTCGGCGAACGCGTCGTGCTCGGCCTGCGCCCGCTCCGCCCAGGGCACGGCGGGCAGCAGCATCCCGCACCGATGCTGTGGCGTGACCCTTCTTAGTTCGGCTCCAGGCCGGTGCAGCAACACCGTCCGCAACCGCCCGACCTCGCTGTCTACCCCGCAGAATTCGGACACGAATCCCCCCGGATACGCCTCATTCACGTCCGATCGCCGCACTTAGTCACCCGGGGGGACGACCCCCCGTACCCCCCGAAAACCCGCAATGGGCCAGCTTCCTCGTGCGGCACCCCCGCGGGGAATTATCACCACTTCCCGGCGCGATTACGCATCACGTGATGATGCGATTACCAGGCCCGGTCCCGTCCCGCGATGCCCGTCAGGCCCGTTCTCCGCCACGTCGACCCGATGGCGCTTGTCTTCGGCGCGCAGCGCGAGTTCCGCCCAGACCGTAGTCTCGCCGCCGTCCGGCCGCGTATAGACGCCCCAGCGCAGCGACAGCCGGTCCACGATGCCGAGTCCGCGCCCGCCGAGCGCACCGGCGGCCGGCTTGTTAACCACTGGCGCCGTTGGTCCGCCGCCGTCGCCCACCGCGATCTCCACGCAGTCGCCGCTCAGCCGCCACGACACCTTCACCATCCCGCCCGGCAGCGGCGAAGCATGGCGCAGTGCATTGCTGATCAGTTCACTGAGTATTAGGCTGGCATCACATGCAGTAATCTCATGGACACCAGCCTCGGTGAGGTCGCCAAGCAGACGGCGGCGAGCCACGCCGACACTAGAGGCTGTATACGGGAGCTGCTGAACGCTCGACGTACCCACCTCCATGCACACCCCGCCCCGTCCGCGGAACCCTGTACGAACCCGGCATGAGCGGAATGCCCCGTGAGATGACCGCGAAACCGTGAACTCCAGATTTCCGCCGTGTTATCTGACACATATGTCCGGAGTGTCCCTGCCCGATACGCACCGGTCCCGCCGAGGCGGTAACGTCAGATGGCACTTCACCGTTGTCCGCCGAGATACCCCAGTGAGTGAGTGGCTCCATGGCTGACCCGACCGTCGTGGTCGACAACCTGCACGTGGTCTACCGCGTCTACGGCGCGGGCGGCAACAAGGGCACCGCAGCCACCTCGCTGATGCGCCTCGTCAAGCGGCAGCGCCGGGTCTCAATCCGCGAGGTCCACGCGATCCGCGGCATCTCGTTCGTGGTGAACCACGGCGACGTGGTCGGCGTCATCGGCAGGAACGGCTCGGGCAAGTCCACGCTGCTGCGCGCCATCGCCGGACTGCTGCCCGCGGAGCAGGGCGCTGTGTACACCTCCGGCCAGGCGGCACTGCTCGGCGTCAACGCCGCGCTGCTCGATGACCTCACCGGCGAGCGGAACGTGGTGCTTGGCTGCCTCGCGATGGGCATGCCACCCGCGGAGGTCAAGACCAGGTACCCGCAGATCGTCGACTTTTCCGGGGTCGGCAGCTTCATCGACCTGCCGATGCGCGCCTACTCGACAGGCATGGCCCAGCGCCTGCGGTTCGCGATTGCCTCCGCCAAGAGCCACGAGATCCTGATGATCGACGAGGCGCTGGCGACTGGTGACGCCTCGTTCCGCACCAAGAGCCACAACAGGATCAAGGAACTTCGCGACGAGGCCGGCACTGTCTTTCTCGTCGCGCACAACCTCGGCGAAATCGAGCAGAGCTGCAACCGGGTCATCTGGATGGAAGCCGGCCAGATCCTGCGCGACAGCGACGACGTGCCAGGCGTCATCGACGAGTACCTGGCGGCGACCGGCGGCGAGCCGCGCGACCGCGAACAGGCCCGCCTGTAGCTATTGCTCGGCGCGCTGCAAGGTCAGCCGCATGATCGTGCCGCACTCGGGGCGGGTCAGCGCGACCACCGTGCCGTGCTGCGCGGCCGCCAGCCGCCTGACGATGTACAGGCCGATGCCGACGCCGCCGAACCGGCGGCGGTCGCCCGTCTCGCCCTGAACGAATCGCTCGAAGATCCGTTCGTGGTCGCCAGGGGCGATGCCGATGCCCTCGTCCTCGACGTCCACCTCGATCATGGTCCCCATGGTGCGCGCGCGCACCGTGACAGTCCCGCCTGACGGCGAGTACTTGAAGGCGTTCTCGAGCAACTGGCCGACGATGATGTCGGTGGCCATCGGATCTCCGCTGGCGGACGGCAGGCCTTCAGGCACGTCGGCGACCACCTGGTGCCTGTCCGACAGCGGGCTGAACGACACCACCGCCGCGCGCAGCAGCGCCGCCAGGTCAAACGGCCCGTTGGTCACGGGCAGCGCATCGGCGCCGGCCCGGGCGCCGAGCAGGAGCTGCTCGACAAGCCTGCCGAGCGAGCCAGCCCGCTCGGCGATCGTCCGCACGGCGGCCCGCCGGTCGGTGTCGGACAGCTGCTCCCACCGGCTGGCCAGCGTGGACGCGAATCCCTGCACCACGGTGATCGGCGTGCGCAGCTCGTGGCTGGTCGTCGCGAGGAACAGGTCCTTGGCCTCTTCGAGTTCCTTGGCCGCGGTGACGTCACGGAAGTCGACGACCTGCTCGCCACCGTCGCCAAGCTCGGTGCACAGCACGTCGATCCAGCGGCCGCTCGGCAGCTTGTGCGTACGGCGCGCCCCGGCCTCTGGCAGCGGGAAGGGCGGCGGCGCGCCCATCGCGTCGGCGGCGGTCATGCCGGTGATCCGGTGCGCGGCGGGGTTCCACTGCTTGACGTTGCCCGCTTCGTCGAGCACCGCGATGCCGTCGGCGCTGCCGTCGATGACGGCGCGCTCGTGGGCCCGCTGCTTGACGACCTCTTCGAATGCCATCGCGTTGGTGAGTGCCACCCCGGCGTGCCCGGCGAGCAGCTCAAGCAGCTCAAGCTCGACGTGGCTGAGGGTCCTGCGGCTGTACAGCGCGTACAGCGCGCCGTAGGGCCTGCCGCCCACGTGCGACAGGCTGAGCGCGATGGTATGCAGGCCGGGCAGCGCGGACCAGATGAGGTCATCGAAGACGCCAGACTCGCCGGTCGCCATCATCACCGTCTTGCCTGACCGCAGCAGCTCGCCGACCAGGCTGCTTGACAGCGAGGCCACCCGGCCCCGCAGCCGCGCGGGCAGCCCGGCGGTCGAGACCAGCCGGAGCCTGTCCTCCTCGATCAGCACGAAACCGCCCGCGTCGGCGCCGGTCAGCTCGCGCAGGCTCGCGGCGATCCGGTCGAGCACGGACTCCAGGTCACGCTGCGCGTTCATGTCGGCGACCACGTCGCCGAGCCGGCGGACCACGCGGGCACGCTCGGCCATGTAGTGCCTGGCGACGTCGTCCTCGCCGGTCTCATGGCAGATGTTGACCCAGCCGATGACCTCGCCGTCGGAGCCGGTAAGCGCGCTGGTGTCGATGCGGACGTCGAGTACCGAACCGTCCTTGCGGATCCGCCTGGTGGCGAAGGAGATCTGGCCGCCGCCACGGACCCGCTCGAATACCGCGTTGTGCTCCGCGGCGAGTTCCTCCGGGACGATGAGCGGTTCAAGGCCGAGCACTTCCGCGGCGGCCCAGCCGAACATCCGCTCCGCGGCCGGGTTCCACAGCATGACGGCACGGTCGGTGTTGAAGGCGACGATGGCGTCGGCCGCCGACTCGATGACCGCGCGCGCCGTCGCGTCAACCCGGTCTCGGTCATCACGTCCCGCGACCTGACCTGACGGGGTAGGCCCCGTTCCTACCCCCCACGCTGGGTGTGCCTGGTCTGCCACCACATCCTCATGGTGCCACCTGAAATCGCCAAGGTCAGCGAAAGGCCGTGACTTCTCGCCAGCAAGATGCGCCGATCCCGCACACGGAGGTCTGTTTCCCGCGGGGTTCTCTGGGTTCGGGGTGATCAACGTCACGGTTTCGACGGCTGAGCGGTACGAGCGCAGGGCAGCAGCAGTTCGGTGATGACATGATCGCGGTGCGCGACGAACGCATGGTTCTTCCCCACCGCCGTCCTGAGGCCTATAGTTCTGCGAAACGCGGTCGAATATCTCGGACAAGACAGGGCATTCCTTGAGGAACAGCAGGTGTCGCGCTTAACTTGCCGGCGGATACTTGCTACAACAGAACCAGTGATCAAGTGGCCGCGAGGACGCGGAGATGGAAACGCCCGACCTTTCCCCGGAACAGGGCACGCCTGACCAGCGGCGACCAGAGCGCCGCCGTCAGCGGGATGATCTGCGCCAGGAGCCGATTCGGCAGCCCGCGCAGCCACGGCCCATGTCGCTCGCGCACCCCGTCGTCGTCGGATACAACGGGTCTGCCTCCGCGCGCAACGCCCTCGCCTACGCCGCCGGGATGGCGCGGCGGCTCGGGCGGCCGCTGCTCATGGTCTACGTGACCTCGCCTGGCGTTTACTGCGAGCCGCTGACAGGGCAGGTGGTCGGCCTGCTCAGGGACGCTGACTCACTGGAGCGCTGGCTGCTCACCGAACTCGATCAGGCCGCGGACGCTACCGAGCTCGAGGTTCACGTGCGGACACGGCGCGGCAGCCCGGCGCGCGAACTCGCCTCAATCGCCGCGGAATTCAGCGCGGACGCGCTGGTGATCGGCGCGCCCAGGCACTTCTGGCACCACCTGGTGGGCTCCGTGCCGAGCTGGCTGGCGCGCAATGCCCGCTGCCCCGTCATCGTGGTCCCGTTATCCGGGCCCGGCCGGCGGGCTATGCCGCGAGAATCCTGCCCTGCGCGTCGCCGAAGTCGATCAGCATCGGGCGGACGGCGACGCGGACGCTTGGCGCGACGCGCTTCGGCTCCTCGCCCTCGGGTACCACCGTCCAGATTTTCTCGCTCATGTTCCTGAGCACCACCCTGCCCGGCCGGCCTGGGTGCTGCTCGACCGCCGCGCATATGCTGCGGTAGCCCCGGTCTCTGTACAGGTGATGATTCGTCACCACGGCACCCTCGGACAGGACAAGAGTCCCGCCGGGCATCTCGAGCCTCGGCGGCACCGGCAGTATCTTGCGACAGCTCCAGCAGCGCTGGTCAGGGCGCTCCTGGTCGTAGAACGCCGCCGCGCCGCACCCCGGACAGGCGGACACGCTGTCGTGCAGGCCGAGCAGCGCCCGCCGCCAGGTGCCCTCCTTGACCCTGCCGTAAAGCGACGCGTCGTGCAGTCCCACCGTGAAGGCCCTGATGAACACCCGGCGGAAGCTCTGCGGGTAGATCGACCACCAGAGGCTGACCACCTCGCCAGGCGGCGGCCGGTTGGAGTCATCGTCGGGATCGAAGGCGAAAAGCGGCGAGACCCCGTAGTTCTGCAGCGCGAGCTCGCCGTCGGACGGCCGGTCCCCGTCCCAGCTGTACGAGGCGTCGGTTCGCACGCCCTCAAGCGGATGGCCGTGCATCAGCAGGAAAAAGAGGAAGACCGCGAGAGAGTGCAGGTCGGTCACCGTCGACGGGAGCGCCTCGTCGCGCAGCACCTCCGGCGCCATGAACGGCCCGGTGCCCTTCACGAGCGCCTGCCCGCCGTCGGTGCCGATGTTGTCGATGTCGATGATCGCGACCTCGCTCGCCTCGGGATCGACCCGGACGTTGCCGAAGCTGATGTCGCGATAGCACAGCCCGCTTGCGTGCAGCACGGCGAAGGCGTCCGCCATCTCCCTGCCGAGCGTGGTCACCACGCGGAATGACGGCTGCTCCTGCCGGTTGAGCATCGCGGCCAGTGAGATGAACCTCGGCTCGAGCAGGGGCATGACATAGCCGAACCCTGGGATGTGCGGCGAGCTGACCAGGTCGATCGGCCACACGAACGCCTTGTGCGGCGGCCGGCCGCGCTGAAGCAGGCTGGTGATGGACTTGCGGATGTCTTCCATGTACGGGCCGGGGCGGTACCACTTCACCGCGAACGGCCCGCCGTTGAGCACCGCCCGGTGGACGACGCCAGCTCCGCCCTCGCCGATGCGGTCGCCGACGGTGACCACCGCCTGGCCGCGCTCCATTCGCAGCGTCTGTCCTGGCCGGATCAGCGGGTCCAAGACGCCTATCCTCCCTGGTTCTGCGTGAGCTGGCCGACGGTCGCTGTCCCCGCGGGCTCCGTCGCGGCCTTCGATGTCCTTGTCGCGGTGCCCGACGGGCGGTGCGTGGCCGTGGCGACGCCCGGCGGAGTAGCCGTCGCGCGCTTCGCCGGCACGCCGGTGGTTGCCGTCGGTGTGGCCGTCTGCGTTGCCTTGGGGGCCGGCTGGGCCGTCGGCTTGGCCGCCGGACTCTGGCCCGAGGACTGCGACATCACCAGGCCGACGGCGATCGCCGTGGCGGCCACCACCGCGCCGATCCCGGCGAAGGCCACCCGACGGCGGCCACGCCGCGACTGCGGCGCGGCGTGCCGCCCGGGACCGTGCGGCATGGGACCAGGCGGCACGGGACCGGGCGGCACGGGACCGGGCGGCACGGTGGAGTTCGGCGGCCGCGACGGTGCCGTCCCGGCTTCGTAAGCCGGCGCGGACGGCGGCCGGGCCGGGGAAACAGGGCCGCCAGCCGGCCCGGGCGGCGGCGGTGCCAGCGGCGGCGGCAGGGGCGTGGTGA